>Ga0066709_100002970_pt1 | contig 12743 bp, 14 predicted proteins | sample GraSoiAngelo_158_FD_79665 | JGI IMG/M metagenome (GOLD analysis project Ga0066709, IMG submission 79665) | Grasslands soil microbial communities from the Angelo Coastal Reserve, California, USA - 14_1009_16_30cm | ecosystem: Environmental > Terrestrial > Soil > Grasslands | place: USA... | reverse complement strand
GGCGAGCTCCGCCTCGATCCGCTGCGCCTCCGGGCTCGGGGCGGAGAGGACGTCCCGCACGACGGTCTCCGGCGGGACGTTCGGGACCTGCGGGAGGTAGCCGTACCGGAGCCCGGGCTTGAGGACGAGGTCCCCCAGGTCGGGCACCGTCTCGCCCGCGAGGAGCCGGAACAGGGTGCTCTTCCCCGAGCCGTTCGGGCCGACGAGGGCGACCTTCTCCCCCGCGTGGAGGAGGAAGTCGGCGTGCTCGAAGACGAGCGTGGCGCCCCAGGATTTCCGGAGGTCGCGGCCCGCGATGATCGGCTCCATGTCCTCGGCTAGTCCCTGGTCCCCGATGAGGCTTCGCCCCGTGCGGGGACGGCGCCCGCGGAGTGCGACGATTCATACATAGCGCGAAGGCGTCCCAGAAGCTGATCGGTCCTGGGCACACTCTATCGCTGACCAGCCTTCCTTGTATCCTCGGTCGCTTCCCTTCGCGGGCTACCACGAACGATCCGATGTGACCTCACCTGAGTTCCGGAATGGCGACCGCAGGCAAGTCCCCGAATGGATAGCGTGGACAAGACCGCACACGGCCACCGACATTTGCACATGAAGCCACCCGGGAAGCGCGAGCGAACGAGATCAGGTTCTGGGCAGTATCACAAACTCGGAGTGAGCCATCCCCCAGATCTTGAAATCGATCGTCCTGCGGATCCTGAGTTCTTCGAGAAGAGTGTCTCTGATTAGTTCAAGGGCCTCGCCGTCTTCTTCAGTGGAATCCACACGGAAGCCTCTGATGGCATCCCATAGTTCACCAGCCATTTCGGTAAGTACCTCCGGAACAAAGCCTCGATCCGCGGCAGAAGCAGCCTCCCGATAGCGTCTCGCCATCGACTCACTTTGCTCGCGCCTCCTGGCTAACTTTCTGCCTTCACCCGACAGCACCAGGACCCCATTATCCGATCGTTCCAAGGTCAGGATCCCCGCCGTGCAACCCGCGATCTTGCCCTGGAGGTTTGACCATGTTGTGGGTTGAACAGCAAGGGGGCCGCGTGCCGAATGAGATTGCCATCCCTTCTTGGACGACCATGAAATCATCCTTGTTCCAAGCGGGATAGTTACGGGGTCGACGAACACGACCCTATCGAAGTATGTGTCCTTTGGGGGAGGCAGAGATTGGGCCAGGTCACCCTCGTCGAAGATTCTAGGCAGGACAAAGAAAGCTCGATTGGGACCACCGGCCGTGAAGCAAAGATTCAATGTCTGTCTAATCTCCAACGGGAATGTCCATAGTCTCTTGTGGCCGCGTGCCCGCTTGTACTGCAGAAGTAAAGTCTTTACGGTTTTTACCGCCGCGTCGTAGCCAAGAAAGGATTCGTCGTACTGAGTGGGAGCCACGACATAGGGCTCTGTAAACCCGCTAGGCCTTAGGTCATCGAGTATCCTATGCGTCGTGTACACAGTGAACGTGAACTCTGAAAGTTGCTCCATCCGAGAGCCAGTCCGGAGTTAATCGGAAATATCCTTGTTCCTTAGAAACGTTGGTTTCGATGGTCGGGTGGTGATTCTGAGGCAATCGCGTGATGATGCTCCATCGTCACGCTTGAGACGCGCGAAATCGGGAGCCTGTGTCCGGGTTTATTCGATTCGCTTCGATCGGAGTCGCCGCAGAGATTCCATTGCTGAGGGAAACCCAACGGCTGCTGCAACAAGAAGAGATGCGGAGGCCAGCTTAAGACCAAGGTAACCATAGTACTCGGACGCCGATGCAACGGGTATCCAGGTCTCCGGCGTGAAGTTGCCACTGGACGTGTACTGCGACCAGGCTTGGTTGGATGTTCCATTGAAGATCACAGTGATGTGTGCAAATAGACCGACCCGGCCCGACACAAACGGAGTGATTTGCCCTGACGGCTGCACCTCCAAGCTGCGTGATTCGTAAAAATACTGAGCTGTCGAAATTAATGGCGCCATTGAGAAAGAGATTTGACCATCAGTGAAATTGCGATCACCGCTGATTGACAAGGAAATTTGCCCGCTGAAATTGAGCACACTGATTGCATAGAGGGCTGCCAACTGAAAATGTAGCGGATTGTTTTGAGCTAACGGCCCATCAGAAGAGAGCTTGACGAGCATGTTTATCGAGACTCCTTCCCATTTCCAATCCGTCCAATCGAAAGCAACGAGGGCCTGAGCGTTCGACGTTGGAACTAGTACAACATAGCCCGCAAGCATGAAGAGACCCAGCGTCACGATGACGGCGAGTCTATACGATGTAATGCGCCGCAAGAAAGGCCGAACTTGACGGTTGACTTTTCGTACGGCTTTTCTAAATCCGGTCGCCTGGCTACTGCCACACGATTTCGAATGCGCATTTTCCGAATTCCCCTTTCGTCCGACCCGTTGCGGATTTGTTCTATCCGTCAGGTGCCTCGGCTTCGTTGCATCCACAGAATCCCCATCGAGACATGAGAGTCATAAATGATGCCCGTCAATCCTAGCGTTTGATAATGATGCCCCCGGAGTTCCTTGCGATGGATCCCACATGGATATCCCAGTCCCCGAGTGGTGCGAGAGAGACTGACGATTGCTCTCCGGCCTGAACGGCAATCACTCGGTGCTAGTTGGTCACCATCGCGCCATATCGCGACACGTCGACTCCCTAACGACCGCCAGGCCCTGGCGCGAGCCGCCTCGTCTATGACACGATCGTTTTCTTGCGGGAGCAGGGGCCCCACAGCGAAACTCCGACATCCCACGATAGGTATGTTTTTTGCCGATGCCGCGGTATCACAGCCCTAATGCGGACGCGAGCAGACGAAGAGCGTTATCGGCGCGCCTACGAAGCGACGGAGACCGACGCACAAGCGGCCGCGTTGCTTGGCACGACCCGTGCCGCGTTTCGTGGCTGGCGAAGATCTCGCGACCTTCCCGTCAGGCCGAAGAAACCGAAGTTCGTGACCACACCCGAGGAATTGGAAGTCGCGCGTCACATGCTCAGCGAAGGGTCCAGTTTCGAAGCCATAGCCGCCCATATTAACGAACACAGCATCGGCGAGAGGAAGTGGATCAAGACGCCCGGAAGCGTGGCTTGGAACGCCTTCAAGTTAGGCATCATCAGCAAAGAGGAATTGGACCGGTGGTATGAAGGCGCGCGTCTCAGGAGGATTGCGGCCCGGGCGGCGGGTCGGGATACCTTCCGCTCCTCCGTCCTTGAAAGGGATGGTGGCAAGTGCGTCATCTGCGGGAGCCGCAAACAACTCGAAGTCGACCACATTGTCGAATTCTGGAGAGGTGGGGCGAACGAGGCGACAAATGGGCTCACCCTTTGCAAGGAATGTCACGGGCTCAAGACCCGCCCTCGGAACTCCGCTTCGTGGCATACTTTCGCGGAGCGGTACTCGACCGCCATCGCGCGATTGGGCTTCAGAGCTGAATTCGGCATGTGCTCGCTTCATGGGCACCACTATCTAATGACCCACGCCATCGCAGACGATGGGAAGTCCTCCATAATGCTAAGGCACCAGTTTGCGAGTCATCCGGCGGTTCCAAAATCATCCAATCCAGGTTGAAGTCGCATCATTCGGCGAAGCTGATTCACCGCGCCAACAACCTCAGATGTCTCCCTTGGGCCGACGGTACCCCTTGCATGATAGACGGGATCGCGCCAGTCCCGCAGAACCGTCAGCCGCGCGATCACTTTTTCCTTGTCCCGGAAGTATTTCGAGAAGACCTCGTCCCAATTCCTCCGGTCCGTGATGATCAAACGATAATGAGGAAACTCCAAACATTCCATGAGTTCGACTGTCCTTCCTTTCTTCAGCTCGTCGCGCTGACGACCTGCGCACTTCTTCCTGATGTTCTCATCAACACCCTTTTCCCACCATTCCGAACCGTAGTGTTCCTCAAAACGCCCCTTGATGAATCCACGGAATTCAATTTCGAAATTGCTGATGAGGTTGAATATCTCGAGGCTCGCCTCCCGCAATTCCCGCTGTAGGGGCTCTCTAGGAACAGTCTCCAAGTCAGCTTTTGATTCCACATCGGGCTTGATGATCGGCACGACCCCGCCGGTGATATCCCTCGTTGTCCGAAAGTGAAGTTTGGCGACGTTCTGTAAGACGCCAATTCCGTGAGACTCGACTAACTCCTTGCCGAACTCCACAACGTTTGATGCGCCTTTTGGGAAATCCAACTGATAACTTCCTCTCATCTCCTCGAGTTTGGTCAGGAACTTGTCGCGTGCAAGAATCGATGCTGCAGCGACTGCCGTATCTCGCTCTGCATGATGAACCTGGATGAGTCTAATCTGTCGGCCCTTCCGCATCAAAGCGTTCTCGATGTAGCTTTGATCGCCAAACTGATCTGCGATTGCCTTGTCGCAACCGATGCCATTCGAGAGAAGATTCTCCATGGCTCTTGCATGCGCCCAGCCAAGAATCCGATTCACGTTGCGTAGCTTCTGAAATAGCATGTTGTACTTGAGCGGACTAATCCAGATCTCCTCGTAATTTGCCTTCCCCAGGATCTTGCGAACATTCAGAGCCAGATTCGCGACCGAAGTGTCGCTCAGGGTCTTTGAGTCACGAACTCCTAGCGCTCTTAACGCCTTCTCGGTGTCGTCGTTGACTAGAACGCCGGCCACCACGAGAGGACCGAAATAGTCCCCTTTACCGACTTCATCTGTGCCGATTCGCACGCCTGAAACCTCAATCGGGGGCAGGTCCTTTGATTTCTTCTTGACCTCTGCGGCGCCAAGCGAATCCAGGATCGCATAGACCGTCTGTGTTCCGGGGGCATCTGAGCCGCCAATCACCACCTTGCCGTTCTGGTAGAGGTTTACCGTGACGCCCGCTTTCCGAGCCAAGAAAACCTGGTGGGGGCGCTCCTCAAAGTTGAAGTCTTGACTTTCTAGAGAGGCTCGAAACGCCGCGAACTGATCTGGCGCAATCCGTTTCACAGGGGGCATGGTTCTCCCCTAGCAGGTTCCTCGATATGAAAACGCCCACCCGGGTGGGTCGCTGCCTGACGGTCGCCCAAGGGACGGAGTCGATGCTCAACAAGCTACTGAAATCTGAACTCGGTTGGGAACAGCTTCAGCAACTTCACCGGGAGAAGGTCGTCTAACAGCTCAATATCCCGTTCCTTCAAAGAGATGACTCGAAACTTGTATCTCTCGAATAGTTCGAGCTTCCTCCTCTGTCGGTCCATGTACTCAGGCGTATCGAGGCCCCAATATTCGATGTAGCAATCGCCGACGGGTATGTAGAAGTCCGCATAGGCTTCCTCTTCAACGGGCAACCTTCTCTCATACGCGTGCGCAATAGGGGGCTTCCGCGTGTAGAGCCAATTGTCGATGAGCAGTTCGGCCTTCGAGCGGACCCAATGGCCATCGGAGCAGAGAAATTTCGGAGGGAACTTGCGACGGAAGTCTACCTCTTCCTTCGCGGCAGGGACGCCTGAGGTTGCCTTGCGACCCGCGGCCATGTCGACGATACTAAGCACGAGCTCGATTGGAACGGTAAAGTTGACCAGATAACCCCTTGCGTCGAAGTAGAGGTCCGGAATTGTCTGTAGCTTCTCCCGGCCAATCGGCGGATCAAATTGCACCTCCAGCCTAACCGGAACTTGGGCCCTATATTTCTTGAAGGATCCCTCCGTCTTAATATCCATCCCAGGTTTCCCACTCGCAAAAAGGAAAGCGACCAACTGCGAGGATTCAAAATTGTACAAGAGAACAGGATCGCCCTGCTGCAAGTTCTGGAGCCGCGGGAGATACTGCTCTTTCAGTCCAATCAAGCCGTTGCGGAGGTATTCGTCTTGCGAGCCCTTGTTGCAAAGAAGGATCCACCCATGCGTCGGAGACGTCGACGTCACTTTCGCCCTCTCCACTGAATAGACGGCCTCGGGTGATTCATTCTTGTTGCGGCGAAGAGGGAAGGCGTGTCTATTTAAGAGTAGTCCCGTGAGGACATAACAGGATAATCAGTAGGCCCGCTTGGAGACAATGGCTCGCTCTTGGATACCTTCTTTTTGAGAGACAGTAGCTGTGAATCGTCGTCGCCGCCTCTCCATGCGCCTTCGCCTTCAGGAATTCGACCCATCCGAAGTGGCTCCGCCGCCAAGCGCGCCCTTGGAGACCACAATGCTTTTAGCGAGCAAAACCGAGTGCCGCTGCATTGCTAACATTAAGGACCAACAATCCTGCGATCCTGAGACTTTGGTCGAATGCGTTCCCCTCTGTTGCCTTCGAGACAATTTCTTTCCATTGGAACTCAACCCGAATTCGCTACGAGGCGATGTCGAAAAACCGCAACCTGGTCGGCCATCTGGATATAAAACCGTCGGCTTTTTCCAGCTACGAATCCAAGGAGGCAGGAGATATTTGCCTATTCTCGGCACATGTTTCAAGCGCATTGGATTTCGCGTTGATTGGCAGACACGAGAACGCGCCGGTTGAGGCAACTTTGCAGTTCGATAACGCTCGAGTGCGGGTTCGAGTTTCGGTGGAGGGTTGGGGCAGTCTGACAAGGATCCTCAGGCACGTCCCAGATGCGCTACTCGCTCCCAAGACCGACCTTGACTTTGGCAAAGCTGCCAATTGCACTCCCCAGTCGGTTGAACTCCTTCGTGAGGTGCATGACGCTATGGGGACGACTGAGACGCTCAAGGTATCCTTTAGGAAGGATGGAATATCGTTCTCTCATCCGAACTCGAAAGATGATCGATTTGAGCCCGCGAGCGTTACCTCGAATTCGCAAGCCGCAACACTCCTCGATAGAGCGGCTGTTGACTACGCATCAAGGATCGTGCTTCACGAGAAGCCGACGAGCCTTGAACTCTCGCTGATTGACGACGGTCAAGCCCGGGTCAGATACATCTATCCGCAGGCAACCTTAGAATACTTCATTGGCGCGGTTATTCAGGAGGAATAGAGGGACAAGGGACCACCGTGGGGTCGCTCGTGCCACATAGTCACTTCTTTGCCATTACTAATCTGTGTAACATTGATCGCCCTCAATACATCCGCGGGCTTGACCCCCGGTTTCGGATCGAGTCCATGACTTCTCTGAGCCGACTCGAAATTGTGTAGCCTCCCGAAAGACTTCACACGCTGACCAACCACTTCCCCCTTGACTGCCCCGTGTTCCAGGAGAAGAATCAAGGCTTTCGTCATCGAATTCACCCTATAGGCTTCAAACCAGTGTTTGCGCATGGAAAAACTCTCCGTGAGATTCTTGTCGATAATCCCCTCTGTACAGAAGAACCGGTTGTAAAAATCACGTCGATCCTGGATTGCGTTTGGATGAGGGAAGCAGTAGCGCGGACTTCCCTGGGGGCCGCCTACCGTAATTAGCTGTTCTTGGACCTGAAGCCACCGAACGTCGGTCCATAGCGTGGTATATGTAGTCCGAATTGTTCCCCCGCCTACAAGGCGATTGTAGAGTTCCGCGACGTACAAACCGGGATTAATCTGAAGAGTCGCGAAGATAGCATTGTGTCTCGCCTTTCTGTTCCGGACTTCCGTCGGTCCGACCGCCTCGTTGAGACGGCTCGTGATTCTCTCATATAGATCCCTATATTCTACGGCCGGAGTCAAGGGTTCCTCCCTAGCCAGAAGGTCTCGAATCCGCAGTTGGACAGAAACTAGAACCTCATCTGCGGCAGAGAGATCCTTCCAAAATCCTTCGTCGCGAACTCGATTGCCAATCCTCTCAAACAGGACTTTTAGGAATTCGGCGTCGTCAAGGCTCGAGGAGAATCTTGCCACAATGTCCCTCATTTCCTTGACGACTGAAGGTTCGAAGGAGAGGCTAACACCCGAAACCGCCTTCAACAAATCCTTTCGGAACTCCGCCACCTTATGCGACGCTTCGAAGAGTTCGAATTCGCCACGGAAGTTAAGACTCACGGTTTCTCGAACCCCTCCGCCGCTTGGTGGTTCATGGAAAGCAACGCCGAGTGTGTTCTGTCGCTTACCCGACCTTCGTAGATGTCTTGCCAGAGCTGGGGATCTCTGCGCAGCCTGGAATAGCGCGGCAGAGCTTCAAGAACTTGCCGTTCGAGCCGGCGTGCATCTTCGAGGTCCTCATGTCGGCAGACGACGGTCGCCACCTTTCCGAGCTCGGCCAAAGCAAATGCATGCACCCGGCCAATAGGCCAGATTTGGTCCGAAACAGTCTTCAGGATGGAGATCCTCATGGCCAAGCTCGGGTGTCGCAGATCAGGAAGACGGGCTGCCTCCGCGCCCACAAGCTCGACGAGGGCCCTAGTTGACATGAGGAAGCTCGGCCCGGCGAGGCAGAGGGCGACAAGGTCGCAACAGGCCTCTCCAAGCCAGCGCAGTCGAATCGAACCATCCGTGCACAAGGCTCGGATTTCATGATCGCAATGAGCAGCTTCATGAACAATCCGCGGAAGGAGGGGCAGTTTCTCATAGCCGACCCCCGGCTTCACGAAGAGAACAAAATCGACTTCGTCAGCCGAGACGTCCAGTTTGGATTCAAGACTGCTTGTTTCTATGGGGGATTCTACAACCACAATTTCACGAGTTAGGACCGCCCCCGAGATTTCTATTATGGATTCTTCAAGTAATTTATGAATGCCCACCTTGGATTCCCGCACCCGTCGAGAGAGTGCATCTACCAATGCCCTGATTCTTAGGAAATGTTTTGAGAGTGCTGGCACTATCCTCAGTTGCTCTTCAGAGCTATAGGAGGTGAGCTTCCGGACTTCCTCATCAACAGCGTCCGCCCATTCCTCGATCATACGAACCATGCCCGCTCGAGCCATTCGGCCTCTTTTCACCCCGGCCAGGTCCTTTCGCAGTCTAGACCAATCGGGGTCGAGGGGATTTTGGGACCGAGTCGGCATGACTTTACCGGTTTACCGATTGTTGCCACCGGTACATAAGAGTAAAGCGGTTGGAAGATCGATCCCTCAGCGTCCGGAGGCTCCTATCTGGGGTGGTTTTCCCGACTAATCGACAGCAGGAAGGTCTCGAGGAGGTCAGTCTCATCCGCGAGACTGGGTTCGCCGAGTTCATATCGCAGAATTGTGGGATGCCGGTCCAGGGATGCGATGGCTCGAAGCAAGAAATATCGGTGGGGCGAGGATCCCAGCGCGGACGTTGTTCAGGTGGGCAAGCTCGCTGCGAAAGGCCTTGGGAAGCTCAGCTCACTCGTGCGAAGCCGAGCAGCCGATCGGTCTCTTCCCGAGGACCTCCAGCGGCTGAAGATCATCATCGAAGGATTCCGTCCCGCGAAACGGTTCGACCGAGAGATCCGCTACCAGGACGAGCTGTATGGTTATCTCCTCGGCAGACTGGGACAAGGCGTCGCGATCGAGAAACAGCGCGGCCGCTCTAGGCCGGATATCGTCGTCGACGAGATTGCGATCGAGATCAAAGGGCCGACGACGAACCAGGGGCTGCAGACGATCGCGGATAAGATCGCCCGGTACCGGCTTCACTTCTCGGGAATTGTCTGCGTTCTGTTCGACGTCCAAGACGAGACACACTTTCAGGAGTGGCTCCGTGGGATTCAGGATCCGGGAGTCTTAGTCATTCGCATATTCTGAACCGAACTGGTGAACAACAGCCTTTCGTTCCTGGATTCTACGCTTCGAGCATCTGTCTGATGGCCACGGCCAATCACTCACACCAGGAGTTTGAGTTTGAGAATTTCGATACAATCTATTGATACCGCGGCACAAGCCCGTAGGCATCATGATGTGTTTTGTGGGCTCGATGCCCTTTGTCCAGTCTGCCCCGAAAGGACGCGGACGTTCAGCGTGTCAAGAATCGATGATGCGAGGGCTCGCGCCTGGTCCGACACAGCCGTCCTTCCCGGACCAGCTCTGTTCCACGGGGGCAGTCTGCCCAGTCGACTTTCATAGTCGACGAGAAGCGCTCGCTCGAGGTCATCTTCACCTACGTCGTCACGAATGGGACAGACGAAAACACGAGCGACCCCTCCTTTCTTCTGAAACTCAAGCAACGGACGTTGCGCACCATGTGGTGCCCCCTTGCCTTCGACTCCCAAGGCATAGCTTATTCGCCTCCTCAACAGGCCGCTCACACCTACATAGAGGATGTCCCCCAATCGATGCGCCGACTCTCCCGGAAATGCGCAAGAGAACACGTATACCCCCGGGGAGTCCGGCCAGTTCGGCAGCTCTCCAGCATCTAGTATTTTTGCCATCGGGTTCCCCTCACCTGAGGCTCTGGAACTTGTCGAGACGATACCTCAAAGCCTCGACGGCCGGTTGCAGCTGTGGGCGATCAGGGAGGTTCGGCAGTTGCTTTCCTTCCCAGTCAAGGATGCAATTCGCACGTGCGCTCTGGCGAAATTCCTCATCATCCACGACTAACACCCGAAGGTCTTCGTCGGGGGTCCAAGCGACTTCGTCGAACAGGACGTGATGGTTCCGGCAAAGCAACATTCCGTTTCGAATGTCAGTTGATGTTCCACGGTCGCTCACAGGAATGATGTGGGCCGCCTCTAGGCCGAGAACTCGACCACGAACACGGTAGCCAATCTTGCAGAGGCAACACTTCTCGTGATAGGCTTTCCGCACGGCTGTCGAAAACCTCTGATCTCTCAGGATTCTGACTTGGGGCGCTTGTCGTTGTGGGGCTTCTTCGAAGGGATGGAATGGCGCTATCAACTGTTCCGGGGTGGGCACCTCCTCCCAGGAAATCGACTCTCCGCGAAGCACGAAGTGCCTTCCGTCGAACCTTTCTACATACGCGAGGCCAAGGACCTCATAAGAACGAGAGAGAGACCTTGTCGAGACTTGGCGCATCACGCCGACCGGGATGCGGTCCTCCATTCCCCGCAAGAGAGCCTGATTCGTGTCAAGGTCCATGTCGATGCGGCCGTCTCGGCTTTCGGGAGAGTATCGATACGTCCACGATCCATCTGGGGAATACAGCGGGTCTTCGTCCGGATAGACACCCCTAAGGGTCTGTCTTACCCAGAGTGCGTAGGACGATCTAGCGGGTTTGTAGATCCCTTTCTGGGACTTGAACCCCTTAACCAGCCTGCCTAGTCTCTCTGCCTCCACGATTGTCCCATAGTTTGTTCTCAACCAGAGGAGCTGTTCTTTAGTCTCGGGATCGCGGATCGCCTCAAGGGGATCGACCATTGAGCTGCGTCACCCGATGTATCCGAAGGCCTAGATATTTTCGCTGGTTCGTCCTTAGAAACCACCTGTATAGATCGAAGTTACGAAGCTCGTGTAGGAAGTGTGAACTTCTGGCGTCCGAAGCGCCCTCAAGGTTCTCCCCAAGCTTTTACGATGGGGACTCTATCACCTGCCCCGCCATCTGAGGGGAGTGGATGCCGCGAATTTACGTCCAGCGGGGAAGCGCTCAAGGATACGAACAAAACATCAGCTCGACTCTCGCGAAACCTCTGAGTAGGGAAACAATCGGCCGTGTGTCAGGAATCGTTGGACCGGACCGGACGTTGGCCCAGCGTGTCGAGGTGCTAATCAACCAGGGGCCACTCTACGTTTGGGGAACAAAGACGCGGGGGCGCTCCGAGATTGCAAGGATGCGTCCCGGCGACTTGGCCATCTTCGTCGTCGGGGGTACTCCGGCCTGCTACGGTACAGTTTCCGAGGTCATCGCAGATGATGTCCCTGTCGAAATGAGAAGGTCGCTTTCGAAGGAATTCTGGGGTTCCGAGGCATGGGAGTACGTCTGGTTTCTCAGCGGGGTTTCGGATACAAAGTTGTCGAGACGGCAGCTTGAAAGTCTGCTGGGCCAGCCCCTAGGTTCCTTCTTCGGCTCAACCTATGCTTCATTCCGCGGCGTCGACGAAAAGGACACCGCGATAGGAGTCGTCCAAGCGGCCCTAGATTCTCTTAAGCGGGGGACAGCGCCGAAGGAGACACAAACGACCGCGGCTAACCTTGAGCCCGCCGATCCCGAGTTGGAATTTATGAGGGAACTTCTGAAGGCCAAGAAACAAATTATCCTATACGGTCCACCGGGGACGGGCAAGACTCATCGTGCCATCGAACTCGCCGCTTCCTTGGCGCCTAATGTGATATCAGAGACGGTCCAATTCCACCCGTCCTACACGTACGAGGAGTTCGTTGTGGGCATCAAGCCCCTCACAGAGGATGGTCAGGTAACGTTTGCGCCCACCGATGGTGTCTTCAAGTCGCTCTGCGACCGCGCCAGGTCAGACCCACGCCACCCCTACGTCATGATCGTCGACGAAATTAACCGCGGGAACATCCCTAAAATCTTCGGAGAGCTCTTATTCGCTCTTGAGTACCGCAACGTGGGGATCAGGCTTCCATACATAACGGGGAGCGAACCGTGGAGGATCCCGGACAACGTCCATCTCATTGGGTCGATGAACACCGCAGACAGGTCTATCGCGCTAATCGATGTTGCATTGAGGAGGCGGTTCTACTTTGTCGAGATGCGACCTGATTACGAACTATTGGAAGAATGGCTTCGAGAAAACGCAACCGAGGAGATGGCGAACGAGATTCCGAGGCTCCTTGGCACCATGAATGCGAAAATTACCCGTCTCCTCGATCGCGACCATGAGATCGGCCACACCTACTTCATGAAGAAAGGAATCGATTGGCCCACCCTTCGGACCATAATGTACCATGAGATCATTCCACTCCTCCAAGAATACTTCTACAATGAACCGCAACGTCTGATGACTGTTCTCGGGCCGGGGTTCGTCATCGAGCCCAAAGAGGAGGCAGAACTTGGCGGCGCCTTCTACGAG
>Ga0066709_100002969_pt1 | contig 12745 bp, 7 predicted proteins | sample GraSoiAngelo_158_FD_79665 | JGI IMG/M metagenome (GOLD analysis project Ga0066709, IMG submission 79665) | Grasslands soil microbial communities from the Angelo Coastal Reserve, California, USA - 14_1009_16_30cm | ecosystem: Environmental > Terrestrial > Soil > Grasslands | place: USA... | reverse complement strand
GCGAAATTCCCCAACGCACCCGTCGGGATCATCTATGGTGGAACACATAATGATCCCGGGTGCCCGGCGCAGTCGGGCTCGCTGCCCAACATCTGGAACTTCGACCCCCGGCTCGGTTTTGCTTACCGGCTGGGCAGCAGCGGCAAGACCTCGATCCGCGGCGGCGCCGGCATCTACTACTCGCCCCCCGGCAACCACGATTCCAATGGGCTGGTCGACACAGCGCCATTTGGTCCGCGCTTCGACTATTCCGGGAACCTCAGCTTCGTGGATCCGTTCTCGAGCATCGGCATCCCGAACCCCTTCCCTGCGCAATACGGCCCGAATCTGCCGGGACGGGACGCCACGTTCACGCTGCCCTTGTCCGTTTACGGCTTCATCCAGCGGGATTGGCACATGCCCGAACTCACCACCTGGAATCTGACCGTGGAGCATCAGTTCGCAGGCAACTGGGTCGGACGCGTCTCGTATACCGGCAACAAGGGAACCTACTTGGCAAGCGGCGCGCTCGGCTTCCGCGAGGATAACCCGGCCATTTACATTCCGGGCGCCTCCAGCAAGGCCAACACGCAAGCACGGCGCCTATATCCGCAGTTCGGCTCCGTGGGGTTGTTCTCCTCCGACAACAATTCGCACTACAATGCCATGAAGCTGAATATCGAGAAGCGCTTCAGCCGTGGTTTGTCGGTTCTGGCCAATTACACCTGGTCGAAGATGATCGACGATTTCGGCAACTCCGGCACTACCAACCCGTTCAACCGCCGTTTCGATTACGGCACTTCGAACGACGACATCCCGCATCTGTTCCATTTCTCGGCCGTTTGGCAGATACCGCAAATCTCGATGCGCGGGTTCGGAGGAGCGATCCTGAACGGATGGGGACTGACCGGCATCAGCACCTGGCGTTCCGGTTTCCCGTTCTCGGTTACAAGCGGCTCCGATAACGCCTTCAGCGGCGTGGGGTCCGACCGCGCCGACTACGTCGGCGGAAACGCCGCGCTAGACTCTGGACGGCCGCACGGAGACCTGATCGCGCGCTACTTCAATACCGATGCGTTCGTCCCGAATGCCATCGGCAACTTTGGAAATTCGGGCAAGAACATTCTCCGTGCTCCTCGTTTCTTCGGAACGGATGTCGGACTGCTCAAGACCAACCGCATCAGGGAACGGTTTTCGACCCAATTCCGCGCGGAATTCTTCAACGTGTTCAATCACGTGAATTTCAACGGGCCGAGCGCGAATCTATCCTCGGCCTCGCTGGGACGGATCACCTCCGCGGGCGATCCGAGAATCCTACAGCTTGCTTTGAAGCTGCAATTCTAACCCCGCGATAGACGATTCGTCCATTCAGGATAGTCATGATCGGCTGAATGTCTTTGATTTGCTCTTCGGGACAGGTCAGAAAATCGCGGTCGATGACCACCAGGTCGGCCAGCTTTCCGGCTTCGATTGACCCGCGCTCCTTTTCGGCGAATTGCAGATACGCCGCCCAGATCGTGTGCGTTTTGAGTGCTTCGGCGCGGGAAATTTTTTCCTCGGGATGCATCACTTTGCCGCGGTCGGTCAGCCGCGTCACTTCGGTCCACATGCTCAAGAAGGGATTATAGGGGTTCACCGCGCGGTTCTTGTCGTGCCCGATCATGTGGTCGCTGCCGGCCGCCACGACGATTCCCGCGTCGATGTAGGAGCGCAGAGGATAGAAATAACGCATACCCTCATACCCGAAAACCTGCTCTAGCGCGGGAGCGTCCAGGTACAGCCAAGGCGCCTGCACATCCGCCAATATCCCCATTTTCTTCATACGCGCGATGGCTTCAGGACTCTGAAAACTGGCATGCATCACGTGCGAGCGCGTGGGCGCGATGGGTTTCTCGCGATCGAGCGCCTCGAGCGTATCCAGGAAATTGTCGACGGCCCCGCCGCCCTGGTCGTGCGTGGTGAGCTGCCATCCGCGGTTCCGGGCCGTCCGCATCACGGCAAGCAGTTTGGCGGGCGGGATAAAGAGCTGGCCCCGGTCGTCCGGATCGGTCTTGCCATAGAGCTGCTTGCCGAATGGACCGTACGGATATCGCTGATAGGCCGTGCCGATGGTCATGCCGCCATCGAGCGTCAGCTTGAAGCTTCCGAATTTCAACCAGGAATCGCCCGTGTTGGAGGTGTATGGCGCGGATTCGATCTGCTGTTGGAGTGTAGCCGTGGGTTGTGAGCCATCCGGCCGCCAGGTGAGCACGGCGCGAATGGGCAGCCGGCTTGTGGCTTTCAGCTTCTGATACAGCGCGATCTGCTCCATGTTCACGGCACGATCCCCGACCGTGGTCAGGCCGGCGGCGACATAGCGCTTCAGTTGCTGCTCCAGGGCGTCCAGCTTTTCGGCTTCCGTGAAATGTGCGGCACGATCCAGACCCTTGACGAGCGACTGGGCGTTCTTGAGAATCCCGTTCGGCTCGCCGTCGGCATCCTTTACGACTTCGCCCCCGGCCGGGTTAGGCGTGTTCCGGTCTATGCGGCACTGCTTCAGCGCATACGAATTCAACACCACGACATACGAGGCATCGAAGAGCACCGGGTGATCTTTCTCGACATCCAGCGTTTCGCGCGTGGGCATGCGCATTTCCTTCAGCCGCGTAGGGAACGTGCGCGGCACGACGATCCACGCTCCTTTCGGTGTTTTCGCCGCCTGATCGCGAATGTACCGCTGCACGGCGGTGAAAGAGTCGAGAGGTGGAAGGGGAGCCCGGAACTCGCTCAGCCCGGCCTCGAGCGCGTGCACATGCGCGTCCACCACGCCCGGCAGGACGGTCCGGCCGTGGAGATCGATCACTTCCGTTTTCGGCCCACGCTCCGCCTTGAGAACGGAGCTGTCCGTTCCCACCGCAACTATGGACCCGGATTGGATGGCAACCGCTTGCTGAATGGTGAACCGGCTATCGACGGTGACTATCTTGCCGTTGTAAAGAATAAGATCGGCATTCGCCGCGGAAACCAACGCCGCAGAGCCGAGAAGCACAGCAAGGTTCCTCAACATTTTCGGTTCCAGCGATTGTGATCGCCGCCTCATTTCTCGCTCAAGTATTCTTTGTACAACTCAGCGATCTTTGATGCCCGGGTGTCGCCCGGGTGAATCACCACGCGGTAACGGAAGCGCAGCGTTTGTCCCGGCTCGATAGTCATGCTTCCGTCCAGCGACTTGTCCCCCGTGAAGTCCCGCACGCCGAACGGGTTCGCGGCAAACAGGCCGTAGGCGCGCGCATGCCAGTACGTCGGATACCGCGGATTGGAGGGGTTATCGAAAATGGCGACCCCAACGGTTTGGCCGTCCACCTGGCCAACGTAATCCACGCACGGCGAGCGCTTGCCCCAGACATTTTTCTCGGTCTCTTTCCCTTCGGCGTTGGTCATGCGCCCGCCCTTGTCCTCAGTCATCGAGGTAGCGAGCCGGATGCCGAAGGTGCCCTCTTTGGTGTCGCCGAAAGTCAGTTTTTCCAAGGCGCCGACTTGAATTTCGTAGTCGATGATCCGCAGCTGCGGATCGGAATGGAAAGTGATGGTGCGGGTTTCAGTGAGGATCGGTTTGCCCTGCGGATCTTCGCCCTCGAACAGGACACGGATCGTTCCGGACTTCGCGCCGCCTTTGGCCTCAAGTACTTTCTTAAAAACCATGCGCGCCTTATTCGCATCTTTTGAGCCCGGCTCAGTGGCCCAGAAGTTGTATCCGTTCACGTCACCATGCGAGAAGAACAGGCCGCGATGATGCGGATGATCAGTGGTCTCGCCGGGGAACGTTTCCATCGGAAAATGCCGGGTTACCACCAGCCCGGAAGCCGTGCTCAGCGGATAGATATACGGCTTGTTTCCGCCGGGCGCGAGGAAAAAACTGGTGTAGGGCTTATGCCCGATCTCCACCAGAATCCGGTCCGCCTGTTGTGTGAATTTCACTTGGGCGCACAGCGGCAGTGCGAAAAGTAGAGCCGTGAAAGCAGCGGAACGCATAAGAGTCTCCTCAATCTGAAATCCGGATACAGCGGCCTTCCCTCCACTCAAAGCATTACTATAAATTACGCGCGCGTGGACATCACCCCTCTAACCACCCCGCAGTCGATTAGACTTAGTGACGATGAACCGGTCCGTCTTCTTCCGCATATCTACATGCCTGGCGTTTGCGGCGGCAGCCGTGGCGCTCCACGCGGCCGATCAGGGGGCCTTCGTGCGGGCGCGGCACGCGTCGACATCACGCCGCCCGCCGACGCCGCGCTTCCCATGAGCGGGTACGGAAATCGCACCCAGGGATTCAAGGGCATCCATGACCACATCTATGTGCGCGCCATTGTTCTGGATAATGGAACTACCCAGGTCGCACTCGTCGCCTGGGAATTGATCTTCGTTCCCGACGCTGTCTGGGAGGATGTCTCCAGGCAGATTTCGAACGAAGCAGGAATTCCCAGAGAGAATCTTCTACTGGCTGCCGTGCATGACCACGGCGCTCCTTCGCTTGGTTCCGCAACGCCGGGTACCGCGGAATACACGAAGACAGTCCAAGCCGCCGCTGTCGAGGCGGTTCGTCTCGCCAAGGCGCGTCTCCAGCCCGCGCGTTTCGGAATCGGAACCGGCACGGCCTACGTCAACATCAATCGCCGGGAACGTATGCCGGCTGGAGGATGGTGGCTTGGGTACAACGAGAGCGGACCGTCCAACAAAACCGTCACCGTTCTCAGGTTCGAAGACATGTCGGGCGTCCCGATCGCGTTCTTCATCAACTATCCGGTTCACGTGGTTGTGATGGGACCGGAGAACTATCAGATAACCGGTGATCTCGCGGGCGCCACGTCGCGGTTCGTCGAACAACATTATGCGGGCAAGGACCGGCCCAGATCCGACGCGGGTCCGCGTTTGAGACCGCGGCCCGAGGAGAAATCGGCGGGCGAAGGGCCCGTAGCGGTGTGGACCAGCGGTGCCGCGGGAGACCAGAATCCGGTTTCGATGGCAAGCGGAGAGGATTTCACGCTGGTCGATGCGCTCGGGAAGATGTTGGGCGAGGAAGTTGTGCGAGTATCCGCAGGCGTCAAGACCTCGCCGCAGGCGCGGCTCTGGGGCGCGCAGCAGGTGGCCACGTGCCCTGGCCGCCGGATCGAAGGGAGCGTCCGCCCGAGTACGGATTACAGGTTCACGGATTCGGACCCGGTCAACATTCGCCTCGGCCTCGTGATGATCGACAAAATCGCGCTGGCGGGCGTCTCCGGCGAGGTGTTTACGCTGATCCACGAGCGCCTCAAGAAGGACTCGCCTTTCCCGTTCACGATCATGGTCACGCACGCAAACGGGTCGAGCGGATACATCCCCGACGATGCTGCTTACGATCAGATCAGTTACGAAATCGTGGCCTCGCGGCTGAAGCCCGGCTGCGCGGAGAGTGCGATCGTCAACGGCCTTCGAGAGTTGATGCGCCGGTATTGATGTATTCTGGACTTAACTGTGCGGTCATACGGGCGAGTCGCGATAGCGTTAGCGACTGCTGGAGTGTGCGGAATCCTCTGGGCCGCCCAGGGCCAGGAAGAAGCCTTCATCGGCGCGCGCGGAAAATACTGGGCGTTTCAGAGGGTGGAGCGCCCGGCGGTTCCCGCAAGTCCGGATGCCTGGGTACGGAATCCCATCGACGCGCTCATCCTTCCCAATCTGCGGCAGAAGCAGCTCGAGCCATCGAAGGCCCTCGGCCCCATCCGGCTCATCCGCAGGGTCACATACGATTTGACGGGCTTGCCGCCCACGCCGGCCGAAGTGGGTGCGTTCCTGAAAGACCAGGCGCCCGAGGCTTATGAGAAGGTCGTCGACCGTCTCCTCGCGTCGCCGCACTACGGCGAGCGATGGGCATCCAAGTGGCTGGACGTGGTTCGATATGCCGATACCAACGGTTATGAGCTCGACCAGGATCGGCCGCACGCCTGGCGCTATCGCGATTATGTGATTCTTTCCTTCAACCAGGACAAGCCGTACGATCGCTTCGTCAAAGAGCAGATAGCCGGCGACGAGATGTTTCCCGGCAATAAGGAGGCGCTCATCGCCACTGGGTATCTTCGGGCGGGCCAGGAGCACGTGGTTTCCGGCAATATCGATCCGGACGAAAGCCGTCAGGAGGTGCTCAGCGAAATCGTGACCAACGTGGGGCACGCATTCCTGGGCCTGACCATCAACTGCGCGCGTTGCCACAATCACAAATTCGATCCCATCTTGCAGGCGGATTTTTACCGGCTGCAAGCGATTTTCGCTGGAGCCAAAGGCAAAGAAGTCGAGATCGCCACTCCGGAAGAGAAGGCCGCGTGGAGCGCCGCCGACAAGGCCTATAAGGAGAGAATCGCGCCCATCGAGGACGCCCTCAAGGCTCTTGCGAAGCCTTACGAAGAACAGATACGCGAGGAACGCAGAGCCAGGCTCGACCCCAAGCTGATCGAAGCTCTCAACACGCCCAAAGACAAGCGGACCACCGGACAGAAGCGATACGCATCCGACGCGGAGGCGCAGCTCAAGCCGGAATGGGATGAAATCGTCGCAGTCATGCCCGCTGACGTGAAGGCGCGCCGCGCGAAGCTGCGCGAGCAGTTGCTCGAAGTCCGGATGACCGCGCCCGATCCTCTTCCCGCGGCATACGCTTTCGTCAACACAGACGATCCTGCGCCGCAATCCTATGTATTGCGCATGGGCGACCCGCACAGCCCGCTCGATCCGGTCGATCCCGCGTTGCCATATGTAGTGCGAGCCGCATACAAGATCCCCGCGAACCCGGTGGGACGGCGCGCCGCATTCGCGAACTGGCTTGCGTCGCCCGAAAACCCGTTGACGGCCCGGGTGATGGTGAACCGGATTTGGCAGTTCCGCATGGGCGATGGCCTGGTGCGGACGCCCAACGATTTCGGAACCATGGGAGACCATCCCCAGAGTCATGAACTGCTGGACTGGCTCGCCGCCGAATTCATGAGCTCCAACTGGAGCGTCAAGGCGATCGATCGTCTGATAGTGACCTCAAGTGTGTACCGGCAGTCCTCGGATCCCGACGAAGCTAAATCGAAAATCGATCCTCAAAATCGACTGTGGTGGCGCATGAACCGGAAACGCATGGACGCCGAAATGATTCGCGACGCGACGCTCGCGGTTTCCGGCACACTCAATCCCGCGATCGGCGGCAGGCCCGTGAGAATCCCCATCGAGCCCGAGGTCTACGACCTCATTTTTACCGAGTTCGAGCGGGATGGACTATGGCCGGTCAATCCCGATAAGACAGTTCAGAATCGCCGCGCGATTTATCTCTACAACAAGCGAAGCGTGCGCCTGCCGCTCTTGAATGCCTTCGATCAGCCCGATGCGGTGACTTCGTGCCCTGTCCGTCCGGTTTCGACTCACCCGTTGCAATCGCTCTCGCTGTTCAACTCGAATTTCATGCAGGAGGTTTCGCAGGCGTTCGCGGCGCGCCTGGAGACATCTTGCCGAAAGGATCGCAACTGCCAGATCGATTCGGCGTGGCTCTTGGCGCTATCGCGGCGGCCGCGGCCGGAAGAGACCCGACTGGCCCGCCAGTTCTTCAAATCCGGAGGGACGCTCCCGGATTTCTGTCTCGCGCTCTTTAACCGAAATGAGTTCGTTTATGTTCCCTGATTGCTTTGATCCGGCGAATCCGCACATCCGGCCGGCGGTGACGCGCCGCGACGTTCTGGTTCGCGCCGCGCACGGCTTCGGCGCGCTGGCGCTTGGTTCCCTGCTCGATCCGCCTGCGTGGGCCGCCGAACGCGTGAACCCGCTCGCTCAAAAACCGCCGCACTTTGCGCCCAAAGCGAAGTCCGTGATCTTTCTCTTCATGGTCGGCGGGCCAAGTCAGGTGGACACGTTCGATCCCAAACCCGCGCTCGAAAAATACAACGGCCAACCGTTGCCCGCGAGTTATGGAACCGTCGTAAGCCAGTTCACAAAAGGCGATACGCCTTTGCTGCGCAGCCCGTGGACTTTCAAAAAGTACGGCACGTGTGGCCGCGAAGTCTCTTCCCTTTTCCCCCATGTTGCGCAGTGCGTGGATGATATCTGCTTCGTCCGCAGCTTCTACACCGAAAGCACGGTGCACGCTCCGGCAATGTATCAGGTCAACACCGGACGCACCATGATGGGTTATCCGAGCATGGGTTCGTGGGTCACTTACGGCCTGGGCAGCGAGAGCGAAAATCTTCCCGCCTACGTCGTGATGCCCCAGCCTGAGGGAACGCCGGAGGGAGGCACTCCTTGCTGGGGCGCCGGGTTTCTTCCAGCGGTCTATCAGGGAACGGTTTTCCGTTCCGGCCCGAGTCCGATTCTCAACCTGCGGCCGCCCGAGGGCATGACCGCCCGGCGCCAGCGCCACACGCTCGATTTTCTTCAAAAGATGAATGAAATGGACACGCTCGATGGCGATAGCGAGATGGCCGCGCGCATCAGTTCGTATGAGCTGGCGTTTCGGATGCAAAGCGCCGCGCCGGAGGCCGTGGATCTGTCCAAAGAAACCGAGGCGTCCAGGAAGCTCTATGGCCTCGACGACAAGCGCACCAGCGAATTCGGCACCCGGTGTCTGCTCGCGCGCAGGCTGGTCGAGCGCGGCGTTCGATTCATCCAGCTTTACTCGGGCGGCGGTCCGGTTTCGATTCAATGGGACGCGCACAAAGACCTGGTCGGCAATCACGAAAAAATGTGCGGCATGACCGATCTTCCGGTCGCCGGGTTGCTAAAGGATCTGAAGGCGCGCGGCCTGTTGGAATCGACGCTGGTGATCTGGGGCGCCGAGTTCGGCCGGTTGCCGATGTCGCAGGGCGGCGACGGGCGGGATCATAATCCGCACGGTTTCACCATGTGGTTCTGCGGGGGCGGGACCAGGCCGGGGACCATCGTCGGGGAGACCGATGAAATGGGCCTGCGCGGAGTGGGGACCCGTTACTCGATGCGCGATTTCCACGCGACCATTCTTCATTTGCTCGGGCTCGATCAGAATCGGCTCTGGTTTCTGCACAACGGGCGGAATGAAAAACTGACGGATTTCGGGGGCGCCATAATTAAGGACATGTTGGCCTGAGTCAGCACCCACGAACCGTCCGTTGATGAGTCTACGCCCTTGAGCACAATCGTGTTTGCGGGCTATCAATGAACCGAAACAACCGGCTTCAGCGCCTCATCTACCTAAGTGGTGGTACCTGCATCTGCCCCCAAGGTAGAGCGGTTGGAGGTGTCAGCCTATACGGTTCCCACCGAGACGCCGGAAGCGGACGGCACACTGGCATGGAGAGAAACGACGCTCGTGCTTGTGCGCGTTTCAGCCTGTGGCGCGGAAGGAATGGGATACTCGTTCGCCGATATCGCGACCGCGGCTCTCATTGAGGACCATCTCAAGCGCGAGGTGATCGGGCGCGGTGCCCTGCACATTCCTGAAATCTGGACCAGCATGGTCCGGGCCATCCGCAATCTCGGCCGGCCGGGAATCTGTTCGATGGCAATCTCCGCCGTCGATAACGCGCTGTGGGACCTAAAGGCGCGTCTCCTTGGTCTGTCCGTTGCCGATCTTCTCGGGCGCGCCCATGCTTCAATCCCGGCGTACGGTAGCGGCGGGTTCACTTCTTACTCTGAGGATGAATTGAAGCGCCAGCTCGGCGCCTGGATCGCCCAGGGTCTCTCCAGCGTCAAGATGAAGATCGGCAGCGACCGCCGGGCGGACGTTGAGAGGGTACGCGCGGCGCGAAACGCGATCGGTCCGGCCGCCGGACTCTTCGTTGATGCAAACGGTGCTTACGGCCGCAAAGAAGCGCTTGCGATGGCATCGCAGTTCGCCGATCTCGGTGTGAGCTGGTTCGAAGAACCAGTGTCTTCCGACGATCTCGATGGTCTGCGGCTGATTCGCGAACAAGCGCCGCCCGGCATGCGCGTCGCCGCGGGAGAATACGGCTACGATTCGTTCTATTTCCGGCGCATGCTCGAAGCGGGCGCCGTGGATGTGCTGCAGGCAGACGCGACGCGTTGCGCAGGAATTACCGGCTTTCTTGCCGCGGGCTCGCTATGCGCGTCCTTCTCGACCCCGTTTTCGGCTCACACCGCGCCGTCCCTGCACGCTCATGCTGCGTGCGCGATTCCGTGCGCGACTAATGTTGAGTACTTTTTCGATCACTACAGGATCGAGGGGATGTTCTTCGAGGGCGCGGTCGTGCCTTCAGGCGGCTTGCTGTGCCCGGATTCAGAACGCCCCGGCTTCGGCATTGAATGCAAGCAGGCCGATATGGAGAAGTACAAAGTCTATGGCAAGTCTGTTGCATGAATCTCAGATCGCCTGGGCACGCCCGTACTCGACTGATTACCCTGCCGGTGAAGCGCATGATCTCGAAACCCAGCTGAAAAAGCGCATCGAAGGCGAGGTCCGCTTCGACGATGGCAGCCGTGCTCTCTACGCCACGGACGGATCTAACTACCGGCAGGTGCCCATCGGCGTCGTCGTGCCCAAAAGCATCGAGGACGTTATCGCGACCGTCGCGGAGTGCCGCCGGCACCGCGCCCCGCTGCTCGCGCGCGGAGGCGGGACGAGTCTCGCGGGGCAATGCTGCAATGTAGCCGTCGTCCTCGATTTCACGAAATATCTCAACCAGCTGATCGACCTCGATCCGGTGGGCAAGACGGCCCGGGTGCAGCCGGGTATTGTGCTCGACTGGTTGCGCACGGAAGCCGAGCGTCATCACCTGACGTTCGGTCCCGACCCCTCCACTCACAACCACAACACCCTGGGCGGGATGATCGGAAACAACTCCTGCGGAACGCACTCGGTGATGGCGGGAAAGACCGAAGAGAATGTTCTCGAGCTCGATGTGCTCACCTACGACGGTTTACGCATGCGCGTCGGGGCGACGCGCGATGACGAATTCGAGCGGATCGTCGAAGCCGGCGGCCGCCGCGGCGAGATTTATGCCGGATTAAGACGAATCGCGGACCGGTACGGGAATCAGATTCGCGCCAGGTTCCCGAACATTCCTCGTCGGGTTTCTGGCTACAACCTGCCGGACCTTCTGCCGGAAAACGGATTCAACGTGGCGCGGGCGCTGGTCGGCACCGAATGCACTTGTGCCGTGACTCTGGAGGCGACCATCAGACTGGTCTGGAGTCCGCCGGGACGTTCGCTGGTTGTGCTCGGTTATCCCGATATTTACAAGGCCGGAGACCACGTTCCCGAGATCCTCAAGTTCAAGCCGGTCGCGTGTGAGGCTATCGATGCGCTGCTGGTTGAAAATATGAAGATCAAGGGTCTCCATCCGCGCGATCTGGAACTGCTGCCCAATGGACGCGGCTGGCTTCTCGTCGAATTCGGCGGCGAGGACCGGCAAGACGCGGACAACTAGGCCCGCCGCCTGATGGACAGTTTGAAGAAACACCGCTATGCGCCGGAAATGAAACTTTACGACGATCCAGGTGAAGAGCGTCTCGTATGGGATATACGCGAATCAGGCCTGGGCGCAACGGCGTGGGTTCCCGGCCAGCCGGCTACATGGGAAGGATGGGAGGATTCAGCCGTTCACCCGGATAAGATCGGACCGTATCTGCGGGAGTTGTGCGAGCTTTACGAAAAGCATGGATACGAGGGTGCGCTCTACGGCCATTTCGGGCAAGGCTGCATTCATACACGGATCACCTTCGATCTTCTGACCGCCGGCGGTATCGCGAATTACCGCGCATTTATGGACGACGCGACATCCCTCGTCGTCAAATACGGCGGATCGTTGTCGGGCGAGCACGGCGACGGTCAATCGAAGGCGGAGTTTCTGCCGAAAATGTACGGGCCGGAAATCTGCGAGGCCTTCCGCGAATTTAAGCGGCTGTGGGACCCGGACGGGAAGATGAACCCCGGCAAGATCGTCGACCCCCACTCGATCACCACGAACCTGCGTCTGGGGACCGATTTTGCGCCGGAAGAACCGGCCACCCGTTTTCAGTTCATCCACGACAAAGGCAGCTTTACGCATGCCGCGCTGCGCTGCGTCGGTATCGGTGAATGCCGGCGGCAGGAGAAGGGCACCATGTGCCCCAGTTACCGCGCCACGATGGAAGAGAAGCATTCGACACGCGGGCGCGCCCGGCTGCTTTTCGAGATGATGCGCGGCGATGTGATCCGTGACGGCTGGAAAAGCGAAGAAGTCTTCGACGCGCTCGACCTGTGTTTGTCCTGCAAAGGATGTAAGAGCGATTGCCCCGTTAATGTCGACATGGCGGCTTACAAGGCCGAGTTTCTGTCGCACTACTACGAAAACCGGCTGCGGCCCCGCTACGCCTACGCGATGGGATGGATTCACCGCTGGGCGCGCATTGCGTCCCATTTTCCGCGGATAGCGAACACCATGGGCCAAACGTCATGGGCGAAGCTCATCGCTGGAATTGCGGCCGAGCGCGGCCTTCCCAAATTTGCACCTGTAACTCTCAAGGACTGGTTCCGTCGCCGGGGAGCGCGCAACAAGGGCAGGCCGGAGGTCATTCTTTGGGCCGACACGTTTAACAACTATTTCCATCCCGAGGTGGCCGCAGCGGCAACCGGGATCCTCGAAGACGCAGGATTCCGGGTGGTGGTGCCGCGCCCGGCGCTTTGCTGCGGGCGGCCGCTATATGACTACGGATTTCTCGACGAGGCCGGCGAGCTTCTCGGTGACATTCTCGTTCATCTGAAACCTTGGATCGAAGCCGGTGTGCCGGTGGTCGGTTTGGAGCCGAGCTGTTTGGC
>Ga0066709_100002968_pt1 | contig 12746 bp, 14 predicted proteins | sample GraSoiAngelo_158_FD_79665 | JGI IMG/M metagenome (GOLD analysis project Ga0066709, IMG submission 79665) | Grasslands soil microbial communities from the Angelo Coastal Reserve, California, USA - 14_1009_16_30cm | ecosystem: Environmental > Terrestrial > Soil > Grasslands | place: USA... | reverse complement strand
TAGCAGGGCACAGACCAGAGGCCGGCGGCGCGCCGGTGGCGAAGGACTGAGGTCAGCAAGTCATGCTGACGGCGGGTGAGGTGCAGGTGGTCTTCCCGGACGAAGGAGCCGCACTGAATTACCGGCGTTAGGAGAAATGTATTGCCGTATGTCCACCCCGTCCCTCACCACGGAGTTCGGCCGCCGGCATACTGTCAGGGTTCGAGCGACCATTGGAACGTCGCGTATACGTTCCCGACGGTGCCTGTCGCTCGGCTCAGGTATGCCCACGGGTCAATTGCGGTAGGAGCGAGCCGCAGAAGCCACTCGTCCAAGTGAGCCCGGACCGCTGACGTGAGCGGCTCGGAGCCAGGCAACCACTCGACCACGTATGTCTGCGATGCGGGGGGAGCGACTCGTGCCAAAAGGCGATTGGTGGCCGCCTCACGAAGGACGAGATGCTCAGCTTCCGTGTTTACGATCCCGCTTATCCAGTGCCAGCCGCTCCGCCGACCGGTTGCGATAACGCTCGAGCCTTGCATATCTGCTGTCCCCTGCTCCATTGTGAGCCAGATGCACTCGTTCGCGATCCTGGGGGGAAGCTTAGGATATTGTTTGGATATTGTTTGCGCCACCAGTGCGCGAACCCCATCTCGTTCGTCGGGATTCGGTCGTGACCATAACGTTGGACGAAGTGCTCGTGAAATGCGTCCAGCTTGAATGTATCGAATACCCCGGTCTGATCCGCATACCACAGCCCCAACTGCCAGTCACTCAGCATGTATTCGGCCAATGCGGGCCCCACCTGGTAGAAGGATTGCTCGATGCGACGCCGAAGTACGCGCTCGAGCGAGGCGGCAACGACGCCATCGCTTGCTTCGGCAAGAAAATCGCTCGGAGGAAAGGATCCTGCACCCAGCGACGCACACGCATGTTCCAGCCAGCGACGGAAGGAGAATCCCCATGGCGATAAGGCGGCGCAGTTTTGCAGCAATGCACGGACGGTCCGATTCGTTTTCCGTCGCGGAAAGGTTTCAAGTGCATCAGCGAGCGAGGCGCCCTCCACCTGCAGCGCCATGGAGCCTCGCGGACGCGCCATGCAAGTGAGCTCCTCCAGGACGGTTATCCTGGCGCATCAGTACATCGCCCGGCCAACAGACGCCTCCAACGTGGAGAGCTCGTCGGACGACAGCTACTGTTCGCGGCGATCGCCCTGCTGTTGGTGCTTGTTATGCAGGTCTCCATGGGTTTGGCGGTGCCTTGGTGATTCTAGTCCTCCTCCTGCTGGGCGTGGCCGTTGTACTCTTCCTGCTCCCTCGCCGGTGGTTTCGACGACAATCTACGTTCCTTGGTCTATAGCGACTGACTATTGTTGCCGCCGACCGCACGCGCCTCGGTGCTCCACGTTGCGGTCTTATCGCTTCGGTCTGGTCGGCAGACCAGATCACCTCCTGCGATCCGGCCGAACCTTGATCCCGGTGGAGCAGAAGCCGACGGCAGGCCGGTTACAGCAGTCACATGTGTTTCAGGTCGCGGCGCAGTGCTTGCTGGTTCAAGAGGTCTACGGAGTTCGGCCGTCATACGGAGTGGTGGTCCTTGCAGGTGGGCGTCGGCAAAGCGTTGCGTTCACGCCTGAGCTAGAGCGGCGGCTGCTGGCGACAATGGATGAAATGCGCGATTTCCTCGAAACGGGTCGCGAGCCAGGTCGCCGGTGGGTCGATCACAAGTGTCTCGCCGGCGGATATCACACTCGTGCTGGAAGTAGACCGGGCCGTCCCACAACCCAGGCGGCAGCAGCACCAAGCCCCGCCAGAAAACCCGCTGCGACACGGTACTCTGCTCCACCGGTGGCCTTCAGGTGCGCTTCAACGCCCGTGGTAGGTCTGGCGTGGGAGAGACCCGCGGCTAGGCTTTAGACGCACTTTGATACCTGGTAACAGTGCTAGCTCATCGTCACCACCGTAACTCGCAGCGATTTCCATCAACAGATCGAATTAGTGACCCATCAGCATGTCGAAGTGCTCGAGCGCTCGTCCGACCTAATGGAAGGTTTGACGGTTTCTCGCGGGTACCCGCGTACCCGCACGAGCGCTCTTCGATTAACCTGGCTGCGGGTGATAACTTGGGCCTGTTCCTGGACGATTTCCCGTCGGTGCGACGTGAGCCGGCAATCTCGCTACGGAAGCTTGTCCGCGAGCTCTTGCCCATGTAAGACGCCTCTTACCGAGTCAACCGGAGGCCGGCAATGATTAGATCGGTCGGCTGAGTCGGAAACGACCTGGCTGAAGCACCGCGAACGACCCGATGAGACTGGCTCCGTGCAGTTCGACAAAACGCACGACCTGGGGGCCTAGATCACCGCGAACAGCGGCCGGAAACCGCAGCAGGATGACGCCTGCGGATGGATGAGCATGCGCGTACACCAGCTGACCGAAGTCTGTATCCTCGGTAATGAGTATCCTTGCCTCACGTACAGCCAGATCGATAACATTGTCGTCTGGAGTACCGGGAGCGCTCTCCACGATAACAGCCACATCGTGACCCGCCGCGCGCAAGGCGCGAACTACCGCGAAATCGCAGCTCTCGTCTGCAAGGAAGCGGGCCACCAACTATTCGGAGCCGGCGGTGATGAGTTCCTCGTGCGCGATTACATCGGCAGCGTACTTCATCGCGGCGCGGATGTCTGCCGCCGTCAAGTGCGGATACGCGTCTAGCAAGTCCGCCTCTGACGCACCCTCGCCGAGCTTGCGCAACACAAGTTCAACGGTGATGCGGGTGCCTCGGATCACGGGCTTGCCCAGCATGACTTTAGGGTTGATCTCGATTCGGTCTGCGACAATGGTCATGAGTTTCAGCCAGCCAAGTATCGCTGAACCGAGCTGAAGTTGCGAATGCAGAGTAACCCGTCCAGCGTTGGCGGCAGCTCACTCTCCGCGGCTCACGCCGCTGGATAGAGAGTGCGTCTCTCGCGCTGGATACTGCCGGATAGTGAGCTCGGCGTGTCGAAGTGTGTGTTGAACTCGTCCTTCGTGAGGTCGAGCACGTCCAGCGGCATGAGGTGCAACCCGATGCCGCGCAGGGCTGCCTGCTCTCGCCGATGCGGCGGGCCCATCGGACCTCGCCACGATCACCGCCAGGTCGACGTCGCTGTCGGGCGTAGCATCGCCACGCGCATGAGAGCCGAACGCGTAGATTCGCTCCGGTCGGAGAGCCTCCAAGAGCCGCTCGACGATGCCTGCGAGCTCGACGGTGTCACGCGGGGAGAGACGCGGAAGTTCGTCACCAATTCGCTCCTGCAATGCACTCCGCGCGTCCGCACGCCGATTGTCGGTCTTCATTCCAACTCACACGATACCTTGCCACGGCCCGAGCGGCACGGCGTCTCAAGCCTGGGTCCCGGGAGCCGTCACTGCAGCAACTACTGCAGCAACCCGCAGCAACAACAAGGCTTAGCTTGATATATCTTTGCGAACATGTGTGCTGATTTTGAACTCGAATTGACAACACCGGAACGTCGCTGAGACGGGCAAAGGCGGGCTTTTAATCCGACGGTTGCCGGTTCGAGCCCGGCGGGGGGCACCGAAATCCAAGATAAAAATTGGTGTCAGACTTGCTCAGATTCGGTCGAGTTCTTGGGTTTGACACCAATTTTGACACCAACTGCGCAGGGGTCGCAGGATTTCAGGCACCGGGCACCCACGCCCCGCCTGATCAACTCATCACGTTCTCTTAGCGACAGGCTGTCGTAGCGCTGCGCGTGGGCGCTGCGGAATTCTCGCGGAACCTGAGGCGTTGGCCCCCGCGGTGGCCAGGCGCCTTGGCAGGCGTGGCTACAGTGCCCCCGCGAGGGCAGCGCCCATCTTGTCCGCCGCCTCGCGCCGCGACTGCTTGAACAGATGAGTGTACGTTCGAAGCTTAAAGCTCGGGTCAGTATGTCCAAGGATTGCCGCGATCTGCAGTTCGGGCACTCCCTGTGCATACAGCAACGACGCGGCCGTGTGGCGACAGTCATACAGGCGGACAGCACGAGACAGGCGAGCGCGGCCTAGAGCGTCCTTGAATTCCTTCACGATGCGGCGATGCTCGAGTGGGGTTCCCACAGCGCTCGCGAACACGAGATCCTGGTCTACCCACCGGTTCGCGTTGACGCGGCGGGTCCAGCCATGGGGGTACCTCCTGGCTGCCGACCGTAGCCGGCTGCCGGGTGGTCCCGGTAGGTCTCGGTTGACTGAAAACGCTGTACGCCTGCTTCGGACCAAACCTGTGGCACACTGCCGACCATGCCCCCAGCCCGGCGCCGCCCAGACACCTCCTGGCTGCCGACAGTCGTGCCGACCGTCCAGACTCTGCTGGATCAAGGCGAGGCAACACGTGGCTTCACAGTCAAAACGTGGGGTGGTCACCTGATTCTCGGCCGCGTGGATGAGGCCGGTCCTGATCCACGCTTCCGCCTGACTCCACTCGGCGGCGGCCGGTATGGCTTGTCACTCTACGAACGCAACCGGTGGGATCCTCTGCCCTACCAGGGCACGCTCAACGAGATGGTCGACGTGATCAACAACCACCTGGGGGCCTGGGCTGCAGTTTGGCCAGAGCCTCCTTCATAGGGCCACGAATTTACGGAATCCTGTACTTAGTGTCAGCCTGGTAATTGGTCCTGCAAAGCAATTGCTTCCGCGGCGAGTTGCCGTGCCGCTGGAGTCGTCCTGCTGACCAGTATCGACTTCCGGAAGATGACGAGCTGAGCTTCGCCTTCGAACAGCGACGGGTTCTCGACTTGGCCCATGCGCTGCCTTGGGAGCTCGCCAGACTTCTGGAGTCTGCCCACGATTGGTCGTATTCGTCGAAGTGCTCCAGCAGATTGCGAAGGTTGCCGATGTCGGGCGCTGCAGCGGTGAACCGTTGCAGTGTGTCAGTCACAGCAGTCTGCATCCCGGCCAACTGTGGGTACTGGCTGAGCATCACCCGTACTGTGTCGGCCAAATTATCAACGGCCAGCACATAGACGTGGATGTCCGCGAAGTGACGATTACCCGAACTCACCAAACGGTCATGCTGTAGTTGAGCGGCATCGCGCCAGCGGTCAATGCGCCTGAGGGCACACGAACGTCTTGTTGAGCGCTGGAGACGGCCGTGATGGATGGTTTGCGCATGCGCCGTTCGATCGTCTGGTCGCATGGGCCGCCGCCGTGGCGGTTCCGCGAGCCTGGCGTGAACAGACGCGAATCGGCGCCATTCTTGTGGTGCCCATGCGACTTCACGGGCAAGCCTGGGTGAGTCGATATCGGCGTGGACAGCGGGGTGCGCTCATCGAGGAAGCTCGCGCACCCGGCAACTTCATTCCGCTGACCGCGACTCCGCTCCGGCCGTGGAAATCTGCCGACGCGCGCCCGTAGGTTCTTCGGCGCGGATTGGAACTATCTCAGTAGCGCGTCAAATCAAGGCGGACCGCGCACAGTCTTGGGCCTGGGGCAGCGCGGATGCTGGGTCAGCATCGGACTCGGAGATCTACTGATAATGACGTTGGCGATACTGGTGCACCGCAAGGCCTTTGGACGCACGCCGGGACTCGCGACACTGGCGACCAGCGTCGCCGCGATCTCGGTTGCGCTGAGTCTGCACGCCAGTATTCCACTCATGACGTGGCTCGGACCGCTGCTGGTGCTCGAGTACCTGGTTTGGCGGTACTAGTGCGGGTCGGAGCGCACCGCGTGGCAATACCTGCGCGCCAACAATGAGTACCGCCCAGCCCCTCGATCGCGTTCGGCGCGCCTGAGGCGGCGGGAGCGGCCCGTCCGACGAGCTCTACCTCGGCGCGTTGCTAGTGCGACTGCCCGAAGGTGCCCGCTTTTCCTTTGTGCAGTCGCGCCGATGTGACCCTTTCGAGCACTGGCGTAGCCTGCTACCCTGGCGAGCGGCGAAGTGCCCAGGCGAACGAGCGTGCTAAGGCAGAAGGAAGGAGCTTGAACGATGGGCAAGCGAATTCGAGTGGTGACGCCAGTGCTCAGCGATGGTTTCCTGAGGCAGGCCGAGCAGTTTCAGCCCGTCGCGGGGTGGCAGACCGAGATCAGCCAGGTGCAGATCGAGCGTGGCCCCGCGTCGATCGAGTGCGAGCTCGACGAAGCGTTGGCTGTCCCGGACACGGTCGCCAGGATCATCGAGGCTGAACGCGATGGTGTGGACGCGGTCGTGATCGACTGTATGGGCGACCCGGGCATGCACGCCGCTCGCGAGGCGGTTTCCATTCCGGTGGTTGGTCCAGGCGAGGCGACCATGCACATCGCCTCGATCCTCGGCCACCGTTTCAGCATTGTTACCGTTCTCTCCAACTGCATCCCGATGATGGAGAACCAGGCCAAGATCTACGGCGTGGCCGACAAGCTGGCGTCGGTGCGCTCGGTGGACATCCCCGTTCTGGAGCTGGAACAAGATACCCCGCGCCTGGTTCAAGCGCTGGTCGACGAATCGATCGAGGCGATCGAGAAGGACGGCGCTCACGTGATCATCTTCGGCTGCACTGGCATGCTGGGCTGCGCGCTCGGCGTTCAGGAAGGCCTGGTGCGGCGCGGCTACGCTGGGGTCCCGGTGATCGACCCTGTGCCGGCCGCCATAAAGCTGGCCGAAGCCCTGGTCGATCTGGGACTGAGCCAGAGCAAGCGGACCTACCAGAGCCCGCCGCCGAAGCGAATCGTTGGCTACGACCTGCCCGAGCGCGAGCGCGTCGCGGTCCCCGCGTGAGCACGCGAGCCCCAGACCGGCGCCAGTCCGGCAGGTACACGGGGAATACCTGAACGCATGGCAGTCAGCACCGAATCGGCCGTACGAGACACAGTCCGGTGGCGTCAGCCGAGTGGTGTCACGGCGTCCGCGTTCAACCGGATGTGGCTGCTTGTGCTGCCAGCCGTCGCCATCTTTTTTCTCTTCTTCATTATTCCCGTAGCGCTCTTGCTGGCGATCGCCTTCAATCCGTCGAAGACAGGCGTCGTGGTGTTTCAGCCGACGCTGACGCTCGCAAACTTCGTTCGCTGGTTCGGCAACTCGCTGTACTACAACGCCGCGATTACATCGATCGTCCTGGCTGTGATCGTGGTGCTGGTGACGCTGCTGCTTGCGTACCCGCTGGCGTACCTCGTGGCCAAGACGAAGAATGCCGGCCGCACCTCGTTCTACATGATCTTGATCCTGATCTCGATGCAGTTGGACCTGGTCATTCGCATGTACGGACTGATGGTGTTGATGGGCGACAACGGCCTGATCAACGCCAGTCTGTTGCAGTCGCACCTGATCGCTCAGCCCATACCACTGATGTACAACGCGTTCGGCACGGTCGTGGGGCTGGTGCAACTGTCACTGCCGTTCATGGTGCTGTCGCTCATCGGCATCATCCGCAATATCGATCCGGTGCTCGAGGAGGCGGCGCGCAGTCTCGGCGGGACTCGCTGGAAAACCTTCTGGAGCATCACGTTTCCGCTGAGCATGCCCGGAGTGCTGGCCGGCTCATTGCTGGTGTTCGCCATCGCCATCAGCTCGTATGTGGTGCCGGCGCTCATCGGTGGCTGGCGGGTGATCGTGATGCCGATCAACATCTACCAGCAGATCGCGGAGCAGGGCAACTGGCAGTTCGGCGCAAGCATCGCGGTGATCCTATTCGCGATCAGCCTGACGGCGGTGTACGCCTATCACCGCTATACAGAAAAGCGCATTGGAGGATTGGTCTGATGAGCGCTGTCGCGGGGGCGGATCCTGTGGAGGGCGCGCCGCGGGCCGTGCCGAGCAGCGTCACCCGAGAGGAGCCAATCGTCGAGGCGGACATACCACTGATCTTCGTCATCGGAGCGGTGATGGCGTTCGTCGTCATGCTCCTGCCGGTGGTGATCGTAGTGCTCGCTGGCTTGAACTCGGGAGACTACCTGACGTTTCCGCCGCAAGGCCTGTCGCTGCGCTGGGTGATCGGATTTTTGACCTCGCAGACGCTCCGAACGTCCTATCTGCTGAGTCTGCTCATCGCGTTCGTGGTCATGTTGATATCCACGACGCTTGGCACCATGGCGGCGCTGTTCCTTACGCGGGTGAAGTTCCCGGGCAGAAGTCTCCTCCGCGCGTATTTCCTTGCTCCGCTCATGCTGCCGGGACTGGTGCTCGGACTGTCGCTGTACGTCTTTTATGTGGTTACAAATGTCGGTCTGGCGCGCACGCTCCCCGGCATGGTTATCGGCCACGTTCTGGTGACCGTGCCTTACGTCATCGGTACGGTTTCGGCGGCGCTCTACAACTTCGACGTGGCACTCGAAGACGCCGCGCGTAGTCTCGGCGCGGGACCGCTGCGAGCATTCCGTGCCATCACCTTGCCGATCATCTCCCCCGGCGTGATGGCCGGATCGATCTTTGCGTTCATCGTGTCGTTCGGCCAGTTCGACATCTCATTGTTCCTGAGTACCCCGAACATCACTCCATTGCCGATCGCTATCTACAATTCGCTGCGATACAAATTTGAGCCGACAGCGGCTGCCGCGGGGGTGTTTGCCATTGCTCTTGTCGTACTCAGCATGTTGTTGACGAGCCGCTTGACGAGTCTTGCGAGGTTTGCGGGCATCAAATTCAGCTAGCACCCCCGTGACATCGGGTGGTGGGATACAGGAGGTCCACGATGGATCGTGACGAGCGCTACGGCTTCGGTAAGCGGGTCACGCGGCGGCAAGCGTTGCGGACCGTGGGTGCAGCCGCCGTCGGGGTAGCCGCCGCCTCCGCCATGACTTTGCCGGCCGGTGCGGCGCCGCTGCAGGCAACACCAGAGCAGCATCCGGCGACGCAGGACGTGTTCTACGACGGTGGCGTCTTCGACGCCGGGGGTGCGGTCCTCAATCTGGGCGACTGGCCAGGCTTCTGGCAGGACATGCAGCACCAGAACCTGATCGACCAGTTCCAGAAGGACTTCAACTGCACGGTGAACTACGACGGTTCCTGGCCGTGGTCTCCGAAGTTCGCCGCGGGCGGGCCGCAGAACCCGCCGCTGGACGTCGCGAACTGGAACCTCCCAGACCTGTTCAAGACCGCTCGAGGTGGTGACTACTTCGTCCCAATCGACGAGCTGAAAGCAAACACTCCCAATTCCGCGGACCTGTGGCCGTTCGCGTATGAGAATGGCCTTGGCATTACCTATCTGTTCAGCCAGTATGGCTACGCGTATCGCAAGGACTTGGTGGATCCGGCACCCACGAAATTCGCCGATTTCTGGGACGACCGGTTCAGCGGCAAGCGGGCGACGTACATCACGACCAACACGCTGCAGATGGTCTTCTTCATGGTCGCGTCGAAGGTCTGGGGCGGCGACGTCCAGAATATGGACGCCGGCTTCGATGCCATGCAGAAGGCCATGCCCCTGAAGATCAGCGACTTCACGGGCAACATGCAGACCCTCCTCGAGCGCGGCGAGGCGGTCATCGTCGTCCAGCATGACGGCGAACCATACGCCCAGATCGACAAGGGTGTCCCAGTGGGCTGGATGTACTGGACCGAGTTACAGCCAGTCCTGGACCAGACCAAGACGGTGAGCCGCTGGAGTCAGCCGACGCAGAAGAAGCTGGGCTACGCGCTCATCCAGCGGTCGACGGATCCTTCGTACCAGGAGGCCATCGGCGTCCAGCTGTACGAACGGCCCACCAATAGCAAGGCAAAGATCGTCGAGAACCTGGCGAGCAAGGGTGTCGTGAACACACCGGAAGCCGCAAAGTTGCTGTGGACGCCACCGTGGGACTGGTACCTGGACCACGAACAGGAAATCAGCGAACGAGTCGACAAGATCTTCGGGGCCTGATCGCGCCCGACGAAACGGAGGACTCAGGTGGCGGGGGTAGCCCTTAGCGACGTAACCAAACGGTTCGGCACGGTTCAGGCAGTTAGCCACGTGAGCCTCCACGTCGAGGAGGGAGAGTTCTTCTCCCTCCTCGGCCCCAGCGGTTGCGGGAAGACAACCATGCTGCGCATGCTGGCAGGTTTCATCTCGCCCACCGCCGGCAGTATTTCTATCGGCGGCATCAACGTCACGGAGCTCCCACCGGAGAAGCGCGACGTCGGGATCGTTTTCCAGAACTACGCCATCTTCCCGCATATGAATGTGTACGACAACATCGGCTTCGGCCTTCGCATGCGCAAAGTTGCGCGCCCCGAACTGGATCGGCGCGTGCGCGCGGCGCTGGAGCAGGTTGGATTACGCGGGTACGAAAAGCGCTACCAGCGCGAAATGAGTGGAGGCGAGCAGCAGCGCGTCGCGCTCGCCCGCGTACTGGTCACGCAACCCCGCATCCTGTTGCTCGACGAGCCGCTGAGCGCGTTGGACAAGAAGCTGCGCGAGGAAATGAAGTACTGGATTCGAGATCTCCACGCGCAACTGGGCATCACTGCCATCTACGTGACACATGACCAGGGCGAGGCGCTGACCATGTCGGACCGCATCGCGGTCATGCGGAATGGCGCCGTCGAGCAGGTCGGTACACCGCGCGAGGTGTACGAGCAGCCGCAGACCCACTTCGTGACCGATTTCATCGGCGAGTCCAACATCTTGCCTGCGCGTGTACTCGAAGTCGATCACGAGTACGTGCGCTTGACGCTGGCGGGTTTCTCGGTCATGGCGCAGCGGCGCGACGTTTCCGCCGGCCAGCAGGTATCGCTGGTGGTGCGTCCCGAGCACGTCGTGCTGGGCCTGGACGCGGAGCGCCGCGATCTCAACCAGCTGACGGGGCGTGTTACCAAGGAGCTGTATCACGGCTCGCTCATTCGCTACGAGTTGCAGGTTGGCGAGCACTCGCTGGTGGCTGAGTCGCAGAACACGCTCGAGCAGCAAGTCTTCCCACTCGGCGCCGAGATCAGCGTCGGTTGGTATCCATCCAGCTGCTCCCTGCTGCTGGACTGAAGTTCCTTCACAACATCAGCTCAGGAGGGCGCATGCGGATTGGTGTCGACGTTGGCGGGACGAATACCGACGCAGTTTTGATGGACGGCATGCGGGTAGTCAGCTGGTACAAAACTCCGACCACACCGGACGTATCCAGCGGGATCATTTCGGCCCTCGAGCACTTGCTGCAAGAGAGTCAGGTTCCCAACGACCGCATCCTTGGGGTCATGATCGGCACGACCCACTTCACCAACGCCGTCGTCGAGCGGAAACGGCTGATCCCTGTCGCGGCGGTCCGCCTCGGGCTACCGGCGACCGAGTCGCTCCCGCCAATGGTCGATTGGCCGGCTGACCTGCGCGACACCCTCGGCAACCATACCTACCTGGTCCACGGCGGCCACGAATTCGACGGACGTGAGATTGCCCCCCTTGGTGAAAAGGAGTTGATCGACGTCGCCGCCGACATCCGCAGCAAAGGCCTGCGCTCGGTGGCAATCTCCTCGGTATTTTCGCCGGTAAACACTGGCATGGAGGAACGCGCCGCGCAAATTCTAGGCGAGGAAGTACCGGATCTGTTCGTCACTCTGTCGCACGAGATCGGCCGGATTGGACTCCTGGAGCGCGAGAACGCGGCGATCATGAACGCGTGTCTGGGCGATCTGGCGGTGCGCATCGTGAAGTCGTTCCGCGATGCGCTGCGTCGGCTGCAGATCGACGCGCCTTTCTACATCAGCCAGAACGACGGCACACTGATGAACGCCGACTTCGCCGAGAAATATCCGGTCTTGACCTTCGCATCCGGACCTACCAACAGCATGCGCGGCGCGGCTTTCCTGTCAGGCGTCAAAGAGGCCATGGTGGTAGACGTCGGGGGAACAACTTCCGACGTCGGCATGCTGATCCATGGGTTCCCGCGCGAGTCCTCCGTCGCGGTTGCCATCGGCGGGGTGCGGACCAATTTCCGCATGCCCGACGTGCTGTCGTTCGGCCTGGGTGGCGGCAGCCTGGTCCGCCAGAACGGTTCGGTGCGCGTCGGACCCGACTCGGTTGGCTACGAGCTGACCACACGCGGACTGGTCTTCGGCGGTGACACGCTGACAACCACCGACGTCGCGGTCGCCGCCGGCTACCTGGAGCTCGGGGAGCCAGCCCGAGTCGCCGGCATGGACAGGGATCTCGTGAATCGCACTCTCGACGAGATCCAACGCTCCGTCGACGTCGCGGTCGATCGCATGAAGACGAGCGCCGCGCGGCTGCCGGTCATCCTGGTAGGCGGCGGCTCCATCCTGATCGGTCGCCCGATCCAGGGTGCCTCAGAAGTCATCAAACCCGACCACTTCCCTGTCGCCAACGCGATCGGAGCCGCCATCGCACAGATCGGCGGAGAGGTCGACCGCGTGTTTTCACTGGAGAGATTGACTCGAGACCAGGCACTCGACCAGGCAAAACAGGAGGCGCTGAGCAAGGCAGTCGAAGCCGGCGCGGACGCGGCAACCGTGCAAGTCGTGGACGTCGACGAGGTGCCTTTGACATACCTCCCGAGCAACGCGATGCGTGTGCGGGTGAAGGCCGTCGGCGACCTGGTCCTCTCGGAACGACCTCTGGCTGTGTGATGCGACTGATCTACCCCGAGAATCTGGAGGACATCGCGCTCGGCGCCGCGGTGCTCGGCACCGGCGGCGGCGGCGACCCGTACATCGGCAAGCTGATGGGCATCGACGCGATCAACAAGTACGGTCCGGTGCAGTTCGTAAGTCCAGAGGAAATCTCCGACGACAGCTTCGTCGCGACATCCGCCATGATGGGCGCTCCGACAGTGATGGTGGAGAAGCTGCCGAAGGGCAGGGAGATCGTCGATGCGTTTCTGGCACTGCAG
>Ga0066709_100002967_pt1 | contig 12750 bp, 7 predicted proteins | sample GraSoiAngelo_158_FD_79665 | JGI IMG/M metagenome (GOLD analysis project Ga0066709, IMG submission 79665) | Grasslands soil microbial communities from the Angelo Coastal Reserve, California, USA - 14_1009_16_30cm | ecosystem: Environmental > Terrestrial > Soil > Grasslands | place: USA... | reverse complement strand
GATCAAGTCTTCCAGCTTGATTTCGTCGACCTTGTTCACGAGCTGCGTGCGCCGGTCGTCGCCGTATTCTTTCTGCACTTCTTTCAGCTCGCCGGTGATCACGGCCTTCAGTTTTTTCTCGCTGGCCAGAATTTCTTCCAGGTCGGCGATGCGCTCGCGGATGGTCTTTAATTCCTTGGTGATTTCGTCAACGGAGAGCTGCGTCAGGCGGTGCAATTGCAGTTCGAGGATGGCGTCCACCTGAACAGGCGTAAGTCCGCCGGTGATGGTGCGCGCCGTCTCGCCTTCGACTCCGCCCAGTTTGTATTTCCTGCCGTCCAACTTGACGCCGGTGATCTTCCGGGATTTTCCGTTCTCGGTGATGGTGACGTCCTGCTCGGAAAAGAAGTTCAGCAGGTTTTGCTTCGCGTCCGCGCGGCTCGAAGAACCGCGGATGATGCGGATCACGTCGTCCAAGTGATCGAGCGCGACCAGGTAGCCCACCAAAATATGCTCGCGTTCACGGGCCTTGCGCAGGTCGTAGCGCGTGCGGCGCAGCACCACCTCGCGGCGGTGCTCGATGAACAGGCGGATGAACTCGAGCAGCCCCAGCTCTTTCGGCTGCCCGCCGGCAATGGCCAGCAGGATCATGCCGAACGATTCCTGCATCTGCGTGTGCTTGTAGAGATTGTTGAGGATGAGCTGCGATTCTTCGCCACGCTTGAGCTCAACGACGACGCGCATGCCCTCGCGGTCGCTTTCGTCGCGCACGTCGGCGATGCCATCAATCTTCTTGTTCTGGGCGAGCTCGGCGATGCGCTTGATGAGCGTGGCCTTGTTCACCTGGTAGGGAATTTCCGTGATGACGATGTTCTCGCGGTCCTTGGCGACTTCTTCGATGGCCGCCTTCGCACGCATGGTGAAGCTGCCGCGCCCGGATTTGTAGGCCGCTTCGATCCCTTCGCGGCCGGCGATGTAGCCGCCGGTCGGGAAGTCCGGCCCAGGCACGATCTTGAGCACTTCTTTGAGGGTGGTGTCCGGCTTCTCGATCATCAGCACGGTGGCGTCGATGATTTCACGCAGGTTGTGTGGCGGAATATTGGTGGCCATGCCCACGGCGATGCCGCTTGCGCCATTGACCAGAAGGTTCGGCACTCGGGTGGGCAGAACGGTCGGCTCTTTTTCCGTTTCGTCGAAATTCGGGTTGAAGTCGACGGTTTCTTTCTCGATGTCCGCCAGCAGTTCCTCGGCAATTCGCGAGAGGCGCGCTTCCGTGAAACGCATCGCCGCGGGCATGTCGCCGTCCACGGAGCCGAAGTTGCCCTGGCCGTCCACCAGCGGATAGCGCATGTTGAAGTCCTGCGCCATGCGCACCAGAGCGTCGTATACGGGCGTGTCGCCGTGCGGGTGATATTTGCCGAGGACTTCGCCGACGATCTTCGCGCATTTGCGATAGGGGCGCGTGGAAGTCAGGCCCAGCTCATACATGCCGAAAAGAATGCGCCGGTGCACGGGCTTCAAGCCGTCGCGCACGTCGGGCAGCGCGCGCCCGATGATCACGCTCATCGAGTAGTCGAGATAGGACTTCTTCATCTCCGCTTCGATGTCCACTGGAATCATGATCGACTGATTCTGTTCGTCCGCCATTGGTCCTCGTGTTTCGGTTCTTGTTTCTGTAGCGCCGGGCTTTTAGCCCGGCATGCCGCCCTGAAGGACGACGCTACATAAAACCTTATCCCTTCGCAGCGTGTTCCAGCGCGTATGCCTTTACCGTGTCGAAGGCCTCGGCCGCATTTGTGAAGCGGCGCGCCGCAAACGCTGCCTCGATCTCGTGCAAAAAGCTATCGCGTTCGTCGTTACTCGCAAATTCCAGCGCCACGCCCCGCTCGTTGTCCGGAGCGTCGGTCGGCATGGCGCGAAACTCGCTGACGCTCAATCCTCGCAGCCCTGGCAGCGTGCTCCAGCCCAATTGATACATCATGGCTGCTTTGGCGCTGGAGGCCGCAGGAGATAAAACGCTCCCACCGCGAGCACCACAATAATCGCGATTCCTACGGCGTTGACCGTGAAATTGATTCGGTACAACTCCGCTGCCGATGGATCCGAAAAGCGAACTTCCTGCCATACTCGAAAATCCCCGTACGTGCGCGGCAAACGGAACCCGCTAACGGCCATGGCGGACAGCAGCAAGCCCCAGCGAACAGCGTCACGAGTGGATTTAATTGCGACTTCAGCCATCAACTTGGGCCATCGAAATCAAATGTCCAGGTTCACAACTTCGAGGGCGTTGTCCTCGATGAATTTGCGGCGTGCTTCCACGTTTTCGCCCATGAGCGTCGTGAAAATAACTTCCGCGGCCACGGCGTCTTCGAGCTTTACTTTTAGGAGCGTGCGCGTGTCCGCGTTCATGGTGGTTTCCCAGAGCTGCGCGGGATTCATTTCCCCCAAGCCCTTGAAGCGTGTGATGGTGAAGTCTTTCTTCGCGTCTTCCATCACGTAGCTCAGCACGTCCTGCGCTTTTTCCTTGCTGGCCTTGTCGCCGTTGCGGGAAATGGTGAAGGGCGGCTTGTTGAACTCCTCGATTTGCTTGGCGAGCGCGCGCAGCCGCTTGTATTCGGCAGTGGAAGCCAGCGCCCAGTTGATTTTCTGGTTGTGCGGCGCGTCAAACTGAATCTCGTACAGGCTGTGTTCTTCGTCGAAGGCAATCTTGCCTTCGAGTTTCAGCTTGGCCTTGTCGATTTCCTTCAACAACTTTTCGAGGGACTTCTTCTCTTCAAACTCGGCTTTTTTGTCGAGGCCGCTTTCCGCAAGCACTTCGACGAGCCCGGCATCGCGCAGGCGGCGCCCGAGTTTTGCCGCGACGGCGTCGTACTCCTGCACGTTGAGCAAGAAAGAAGTTAGACCCGCCCCCTGGAGCGTCACGCCCTCCTTGCCCTGGACGACGTGATCCTCGGTGGCGCGCTTCATCAGCTCGCGCGCAAAGTCGCGCTCGTCGCGGATGTATTTTTCGCTTTTCCCACGCTTCACGCGGTAGAGCGGCGGCTGTGCGATGTAAATGTGCTCGCGGTCGATCAGCTCTTTCATGTGCCGGAAGAAAAATGTGAGCAGCAGCGTGCGGATGTGGGAGCCGTCCACGTCCGCGTCGGTCATCAAGATGATCTTGTGGTAGCGCAGCTTGCCGGCGTCGAAATCGTCTTTGCCGATGCCGGTGCCTAGCGCAGTGATGATGGCGCGAATTTCTTCGTGGCCCAACATCTTGTCGTAGCGCGCCTTTTCGACGTTGAGGATTTTTCCTTTGAGCGGCAGGATGGCCTGGTACTTGCGGTCGCGTCCCTGCTTGGCCGAGCCGCCCGCCGATTCGCCCTCGACCACGAACAATTCGCACCGGGAAGGATCGCGCTCCTGGCAATCCGCCAGTTTACCCGGCAACCCGCTCGAATCCATGGCGGACTTGCGCCGCGTCAGCTCGCGGGCTTTGCGAGCCGCCTCACGCGCGCGCGCCGCCTCAATGCACTTGCCGATGATGCGCCGCGCCACCGTGGAATGCTTGTCGAACCATTCACCCAGCTTTTCGTTCACGAGCTGCTCGACGTCGCCCTTGATGTCGCTATTCAGCTTGCCCTTGGTCTGCCCCTCGAACTGCGGTTGCGGCAGGCGCACGCTTACTACGGCAATGAGCCCTTCGCGCACATCATCGCCGGTGATGGTGACTTCGTCCTTCTGCTCCTTGAGCATGCCGGCTTGCGAAGCGAAATTGTTGATGGAGCGCGTCAAGGCGGAGCGGAAGCCGGAAAGATGCGTGCCGCCGTCCACGGTGTTGATGGTGTTGGCGAACGCAAACACGTTTTCGCCGTAGGTGTCGTTGTATTGCAGCGCGATTTCGATCTCCACGTTGCCGCGCTTGCCTTCCATGTAGATTGGTGAATCGTGGAGCGTGGTTTTGCCGCGATTCAGGTGCTTCACAAATTCCGTAATCCCGCCGGTGAAGCGGAATTCCGCGTTCTTCTCAGTGCGCTCGTCCGTCAACGTGATTTTCAAGCCCTTGTTCAGGAAGGCTAGCTCGCGCAGCCGTTGCGAAAGCGTGTCGAAACTGTAGACCGTCTTTTCAAAGATACTAGGATCGGGATGAAACGTAACTTTTGTGCCGGTCTTGCGCGTTTTGCCGGTCTGCTTCAGCTTTGAAGTGGGCTTGCCCTGTTCATAGGATTGCTCCCACACGGAACCGTCACGCGAGATTTCCAGCTCTAGCCAATCGGAGAGCGCATTCACCACGGAAACCCCGACGCCGTGCAAACCGCCCGAAACTTTGTAGGTTTCGCTATCGAATTTTCCGCCGGCGTGCAGCACGGTCATGACCACTTCCGCCGCCGGGCGCTTTTCTGTCTGGTGCATGTCCACGGGGATGCCGCGGCCGTTATCCACAACGGTCACGGAGTTGTCGGCGTGCACGGTCACGTTGATCTCATCGGCGTAGCCGGCCAGGGCTTCGTCGACGGAGTTGTCCACCACTTCCCAGACCAGATGGTGCAAGCCCATCTCTCCGGTCGAGCCGATGTACATCGCGGGCCGCAGCCGCACGGCTTCCAGACCGCCAAGAACCTTGATCGACTTGGCGTCGTACTTATGGCCGCCTTGCGGTGTGGCAGCAACGTTTTCTTTATCGCCCATCATTTCTCCCCATGCCAGAACTTTCAAAAAACCTGCGGCACCGAACGGACCCCGAGCAAGCCGGAGTCATGGTCCGCGTGATGAAAACCTCTCTCTTTTGAAGCAAGGAAGGCGTGTGTTCGGAATGTTCCGATCGTCTTTTCGTGCGTCCCAATTCCGCATCGGGACGACGCCTTACCCTTTGATTCCGGTTTCGCTGGGTAACTCCGGAACTCGTAGGGTTCCTGCTCCATCCCGTCCCGCGCAGCGGGACGTGGCGAAGACTCATGTTTCTCCAGGCGCATGGACTCGCAGCCCCTGGCGCAGAGCCGATTTCCGGGTCACTTTGGCCTGGCGGACGTGTCGATTTTGAAGGTTCCCCCAATACGAATCGACAACAGCGGATTATACGCGATCCGCACCCTTTTCTCAAGGCTCATCGCCCCATCAGGCTATGCGTAAGTGGTTCATTTATTTGAATTTACAATAATGCGGTCGGTCAAGAGAGGAAAACAAAAAAAGGCGCAAAAAATGCGCCTTCCCGTGAATCGTATTGCGTAATTTTCTTCAAATGCGCATCGGCATGATGATGTAGCGGTAGCGGTAAGACTCGTCGGCGAGCGGGCGCATTTGCCCGGCGGACTGCTCGTCTTTCAGTTCGATGCTGACCGGGCCATCGGCCGCGGCGGAGAGAAAATCCAGCATGTAGGTGGAGTTAAATCCGATGGCGATCGGATCACCCTGATAATCCTTCTCGATGCTCTCTTTCGCTTCTCCATACTCCGGACTCGACGCGGAAAGCTCGACGCCCTCTTTGGAGATCGCAAATTTCACGGCGTGGGAGCGCTGGTCGGCGAGCTGCGAAACGCGGCGCACGGCGTCGGTGAGTTCGGCTCTTTCGATCACCACATGCTTGTTGTTGTCGCGCGGCAGCACTGCTTCGTAATTCGGGAATTGCCCGGTCAGAATACGCGAGATCAGAAGGCGATGGCCGACCTGGAAGAAGAGATGGCTCTCGTCTTTCGCAAAATCGAATTGCGCGTCGGACCCGGCGGCGCTCGATAGTTTCTCGACTTCGTCCATGGCTTTCTTTGGAACCAGGACTTTTAGCTCTGCGTTCATTCCGGTGAGCTTGTGATCTGTTTCGGCCAGCGCCAGCCGGTGGCCGTCGGTGGCCACCATTGCCAGCGTGTCCGGTCGCAAAATCAGCAATCCGCCGTTCAGCGTGTACCGCGATTCCTCCATGGAAATGGCGAACTTCGTTTTCGCGATCAGGCTCTCCAGAATCGCAGCCGGTATTTTTACCAGCGTGTGTGGCATCGCTGGAAGCGCGGGAAAATTTTCCTTGGCCATGCCCACGAGCTTGTATTTCTTCCGGTCGCTGACGATCTCGACCCAGTGGTTTTCCAGCAGCTTGACCTTGATTTCGCCTTCGGGCAGCAGCCGCACGAGCTCAAGCAGCTTCTTTGCGGGAATCGTGCCGGCGCCTTCCTTCTTGACCTTCGCCTCGCAGGACGTGCGGATGCTCAGCTCCAGGTCCGTCGCGGTAATGGTGAGCTGGCTTCCCTGGGCTTCAACCAGCAAGTTCGACAGGATCGGAATCGTGGTTTTGCGTTCCACGACCCCCTGGGTTATGCTCAATTCATTCAATAGCGCGGACTTTGAAACGCTGAATTCCATCGCTTGATATTCCTCGCGTGCCGTTCCAGGTGCGGTCATGATGAAGTTTAACCTCGACTCGGGCGGGGACGGCGCCCTTCCATTCTACCGCTGCCGTACTCTACTCGCTTTTTCGATAAGTATAAAGCCTGTCTCTCTCCGAGGACTGTGGAAATAATAGCGTACTGGCCTTGCTTCACTACCTATTTCGTACCCACTGCAGGCTCCCGCAACAGATATTCACAACAACAAGCGCTACTACAAGAGACTTTCCTAGAAATCAAAATGATTAACCCTTGTTGTTGTGATGAGTCTTGTGAATTTGTGGAAACCACTCCAAACCTTTTTGTAGCCTGCACTTCGGAGGGCGCATTCGCCGCGGCTATTTGTGGGAACCGTGGAAAACTGGATTCCTCGGCGCCCATGTACCAGACAGTCGACATTTTTATGCACTTGCGTCAACAAATTCTCCGCACCTTTTTCAATTCTTCTCCACAGGATTTGGTGGCGAGGCGCAATGCGAAAAGTTCGTTGCACCCTTGAGGATAAAACGGAAACGCGGCCTGAAGAGGAACAGGCCGCGCTCCGAAACTCTTAAGAAGGAAATCTGCGAACTACTGCAATGCATCTATGAGCCGCGTGATGGTCCGGTTGAGATCTTTGTCCGAGCGGCGCAATTCCTCAATCTTATTGATGGAATGCAGCACCGTGGTGTGATGCTTGCCGCCGAATTGACGGCCGATTTCCGGCAGCGAAGCGGTGGTGAGCTGCTTCACGATGTACATTGCCACCTGGCGCGGGAAGGCGATGGCGCGCGTGTTGCTGCGGATTTTCAGGTCCTGCTCGCGCAAATCAAAGTGCTCGCTCACCCGTTTCTGAATTAAGTCGATGGTGACGCGCTTTTCCTGCGAGGCAATGATGTTCCGCAGCACCTGCTGCGCCGTGGCCAGGGAAATTGAGACACCCGTCAGGGAAGCGTACGCCATCAGGCGCGTCAGCGCACCTTCCAACTCGCGCACGTTGGACTTGATGGACCGCGCAATGTATTCCGCCACGTCGTCCGGCAGCTGGAAGCGCTCGTTCTCCGCCTTCTTCTGCAGAATGGCGATCTTGGTCTCAAGGTCCGGCGGCTGAATGTCCGCGATCAATCCCCATTCGAACCGCGAGCGCAGCCGCTCTTCGATGGAGTTGATGTCCTTCGGCAGGCAATCGGAAGAGATGACGATCTGCTTTTGCTGCTCGTACAACGCGTTGAAGGTGTGGAAGAATTCTTCCTGCGTGCGTTCTTTTCCCGCGATGAATTGAATGTCGTCCACCAGCAGCACGTCCACGGTGTGAAAACGTTCGCGGAAGCTGATCATGCGGTCGAACCGCAGCGAGTTGATCACTTCGATGGTGAACTTCTCTGCGCTTACGTAGCTCAAGCGCATCGCCGGGTTGCGCTTCTTGATGGTGTGCCCGATGGCGTGCATCAGGTGGGTCTTGCCCATGCCCACGCCGCCGTACAGGAACAGCGGGTTGTACGCTTTGGAGGGCTGTTCCGCAACGGCGCGCGACGCGGCGTGCGCAAACTCATTGGACTTGCCGACCACGAAAGTGTCGAAGGTATAGCGCAGATTCAGCTGGTGGTCGCTGCTCTCAAAATCCAGTTTGGCCTGCCCCGCTTTGGCGGGTGCTGCAGGCGCCGCGGTTACCGGCTCTTCCTCGCTGCAAACGTATTGGACTTTAACACTGGGAGTTCCGAGTTCGTGGAACACCGCTTTGATGATATCCCCGTAAGTGCGCGTGAGCACCTGCCGGAAAACCGCACTGGGAATCTGGATGAAGAGCGTCTCACCCTCGGCACGGTTCAGCCGGGTCGGCTGGAACCAAGTTGTGAAGGTGTTGATGCTGACCCGGGCTTTGACATGGTCCAGAAACGTCTCCCAGGAATTTGCTGCTTCGCGCCCAACTTGGGTTGCTGTAGTCATCGGAGAGAAAGAAAATCCTGTACTATTTCCACAGATGTGCAAAACCTGTGGAAAGAAGGTCCCACTTCCACCGTTCTTCAGGCTTCGGGGTGCTGGCCCACGCCGGATGCTTCTCTTTGCCCCTGTAGATCCGTGCGCGGCTTGTAGGACTTGCCGGCCCACATACTGCCGCTCTAAGACCGCGCGGGATTGTCTCCGATTGGTATGTACAGAGCAAGCGAAAAATGTGCGAAGACCTTGGCGGTGTTGCACACGTCGTGCACAGATTTTCCACAGGCGGAAATCTGCCGTAAATGCGCAGCAACCCCCCGTTTTTCAAAGCATTCCCTGAGAAATTTTTCGCGGTGAGCAAGTCTTTCACGAGATTGTTGTGGGTGGCCTGAGGAAAACTCCACTCATTTCGTATTTCTTTTGTCTGGCCGGTCGAACAGATAAAGACCCAAGGGGTCGCTTCCAATAATCAACTGATCCTTCTCGACGAGAATGGTGTTGGCCTCCAGGCGCGCTCCTTGCGGAGTATAAATCTTGTAGGTTGCGCGGCGATTGCCCGCGGCATCGAAGTGCAGCAGGTTGTTATTCAGCGCAATCCAGACTTCGCCGTTCGCCCGATCCACTCCCATCCCGGTCAGCACGCGTTTGAACGTTGGTTCTTTTCCCCGCTGCTCCTGCCGCTCGATTTCTTTTCGCACGGCCACAGCCGTCGGCAGCGCGTCGATGGCGGTATATTGGATGTCCTGCCCCGCGTAGCCCAGATGGTCGTACTGCCGCACTGTCGGCTCCGGTAGATACCCGAACGCATAGTAAAGATGCCCTTGCGCATCCGTGCCCAGTTGTCCGATGTTCAGAAAGCGATTCAAGTCCTCGCGCCCCGAAATTGGCTCCGGGTCCCCAAACTCCCGCACTTCTTTGCCGTTCTTGTCGAAGACGATCACCAGATGCGGCTCACGCAGCGTGGCGACCGCGATTTCCCCTTCCGGCAAAGCGGCCACGGAAACGGGATTCTTCACCGCAAAGGAACGAACAGGCGCGCCATCCGAAGAAAAGACACGAATGAGATTCGCGCCGCGGTCCGCCACGTAGATCTTGCCGTCGGCATCCACGTCGCAGTCATCGCCGAAAGAGATCAACGCGGGGCTTGCGTTGGCGCCGGCGGTCGAAGAGGAGAATTCGGCGATGGAAAGAACCTGCTTGCCAGCGCTGTTGAATACCAGGAGTCCCGGGGTTGGGGACGCCAGCACGTAGAGGCGGCCGTCGCCACTCCGCCTGATGGCCTGCAGCCCAGGACCAATCGCCGGCAGGATCCGCTGCTTGGCGGAGAGCTCGCTTTCTATCTGTTCTTGCGCTATCGCGGCAGCACCCGCCGAGGCAAGCAGACACGTCACCGCCAGAACTTTCAGTTTTGAACCCACCCTTATTCGCATGAATCCTCAGATTACTATGGACGGGCCGACGGTTGCCTCAAAGTCAGCCACGGTGTGTTTCCCGGAAAGTCAATCGATACAGAAGCGGAGGCGCTCGATGGAGCGCGCGCGCAAACGTCCGGCCGCGTTGCGCGGGCCATCGTCATCCGTTTCCACCAGCACGCAATTCATCTGCACGTCGCCGGAAGCCACGTCAAACCTTGCAGGCAGACCATTCAAGAACTTCGTAATGATGCCTTGGCGGTCCATCCCGATCACCCCGGCATGCGGCCCGGTCATGCCAACATCGGTGATATACGCCGTGCCCTGGGGCAGAACATGTTCATCGGCTGTGGCCACGTGCGTGTGCGTGCCAACCACGGCGCTCACCCGGCCATCTAGATACCAGCCAATGGCTACTTTTTCGCTGGTGGTCTCCGCGTGCATATCCACGAACACGAAGGCCACGTCTGGCGGAATTTTTTCGAGCTCGCTGGCGGCCTTTCGAAACGGGTCATCGATCTGCGTCATGAACACGCGCCCCTGCAAATTCAGCACAGCGTACTTCACGCCATTCTTCGCTGTCCCGACGTACATCCCGCTGCCGGGATTGCCTTCCGGAAAATTGGCCGGCCGCAGCAGCCGCGGCTCGTGCGGGAGATACTCCAGAATCTCCTTGCGGTCCCAACTGTGATTTCCGCCGGTGAGCACGTCGATGCCATCCTTCAAGAGCTCGTCCGCGATGCGCGGCGTGATGCCAAATCCCGAAGCGGAATTCTCGCCGTTGGCAATCACCAGATCGATCTGGCGTTGCGACACGACGTCCGCCAGTCGGTCGCGAACGATCAGCCGCCCCGGCGCTCCCACAATGTCTCCGACAAAGAGTACGCGCATGAATTAGCCTTCGGTCCTCAGGCTTCAGTTCTGGAGCAAAAACGCAACCTGCTTGGACGCAAGGTTATGCCAACGCCGGAATCTTTCTCCGTTCTATCGGTCCTACTTCGAGGCCGCAACCGTCATCCTTGCAAGGCGTTCTGACGGACAACTGAAACCTGACGACTGAAGACCGAAATGGAGCGGACTGCTTCGCCGTGGGGAGCTAGGCCGTGAACCTCTGAAATAGGTGGGCGCCACGAGCCAACCGTTAGGCTTTCCTGCCCCACTCGCGGGCCACCCTCCCTTTAGGGACGAGACCCGCCAGCGGGACAGGCCGTGCACACGGGTTGTCTATCCGCAGCACCCCAGAGATTCGTTACGGTTCAAACGGCTTTCACACCCTCACCTGCGTCGAAGTACCGCTCCGCGCCCAATTGTAACAGCCGCGGGTCGAAATGCGGAAAGGACGTCGCGAGATGGCTATGTATCACGTTGCAACAAGGACAAAATGCCCCCGCGACGAACCTCTTTCTCTCCTGCTTCTGCAATCGCGGAACTCATCGAGCACCGGCCGAGCATGCGATAGCTTTCGAATTGCGATTCGTCGAAGAATTGGTCCGCCGTGGATTCGTGCGGAAACGCGGCATGTGCGCGCTTGTAAGCTTTAACGTCTTCAGGATCGTTCTTGGTCAGGCTGCTCTTGAGGTAAAGAATTTTCCCGCTCTTGCCACTTGCATATTCGATGGTCCCAAACCGGAAATGCGCGGTCGCATAGCCTTCCGACCCCGTAATCCGGAAGGGTTCCAAATCCAGCGTGATCTCTGCTCCCAGGTCTGTGCGGCACTTGCGAATGGCATTGACAAGATCCTCGAAACCCGGTCCGGGGTCTTCACCGGCGTCGCCGGCCACGATGAAGTCACACTCGCGACGCACCAACTCATAAATGGCCAGGTTTTCGAAATGCGCACCGTCCGAGAGGTTGACGTACTTTGACCGGTCCGTAGCCGTTCCCACCAATTCGTTCAGGAGGTAGAGCAGGGAAAGCGCCGGACCGCCCTGGGGCTGCCGGAGGCGCGCCCAAAACTCCTCGTTCTTGAACCGAGGATTGGCCAGCCAGACCCCCAACCGTACGTTGAACACGGTCATCAGGAAAGCCAGCGGCGGAAACGTGTGGTAGCCGCTGTTGGGATTGACGGCAGCTCCCGAAATCGCGACGGCGGAGCCCAGCGGGATTCCACCATCGCGAAATGCCCATTGATGTGTAGCTTGGTACGCGCCTTCAACGGCTCCGCTGGACTTGTTGTTTTCCGGGCGCAATTCCGGAAAATCGTAGCCGCAGAATCGCGGGGTAAAGACGAAAGACTCCGCCTTGCGCTCTTGCCAGGCGAGCCGCTGCCCGTGGGTCACGGTCATCGTGCCGTTCAAGATTGGGTACGGGCCCGAGTAAGCCATGCCCCCTTGCATGGGCTTCCCGTCTGGTTGCGCAAAGGTTTCCAACTTCACGTCGTCCGCCGGATCAAACCCCGTGAACGGCTGCTCGCGACGGTGCGGATTCGATGCGCCCAGATAGCAACGCACGATGCGGTTGCGGTACAGCAGATTCATCGAGAACCGATTGATGTCCACGCGCCAGGAGAGAAAAATGGAAAAAGCGAGCAGCAGAAAGAACGCGCCCCAAAGCCATGAACCTCGAAATGTTCCAGCAGCTTTCCAATAGTCGTGCGCTGTTGTCCCGGGAACCTGCGCGGCCTGCGCTAGCGCATGCACGCCGCAAGCCACCAGAATAAGCAGCCCCGCCGCGAATACCAAGGGCGCGGCCCGCGCCACAATCTCTCTAACCAGAGACGTGTCTCCTCCAGATCCACTCTGGTTCTTTCCGCCAGTCTCTTTGCTCCACCCCAGCAGCGCGCCATAACCGCTGTGAACCAGCCAAGCAAGGATCGCCGCGCTTTTTGCCCAGAGATAACCCTTGATTTTGGCGACTTCCCAAGGAGCAAAAATTGCCACGCCGAAGAGCGCGGTCCAGAACAAAGACCACAGCATCAGCCAACCGCCTAGCCGCGCCCACCACTCGTGCATTTCGAAACTCAACGCGAATTTTGCCAGCCCGGTGTGCACCGTTCCTGCCAGCAAAAACGCAACCACCACCAGCGGCGTGCCCCAGCTCGCCGCATGCCAAAGGCCCGTGTCCGCATACATCGAAGATTTCCAGTAGTACG
>Ga0066709_100002965_pt1 | contig 12754 bp, 13 predicted proteins | sample GraSoiAngelo_158_FD_79665 | JGI IMG/M metagenome (GOLD analysis project Ga0066709, IMG submission 79665) | Grasslands soil microbial communities from the Angelo Coastal Reserve, California, USA - 14_1009_16_30cm | ecosystem: Environmental > Terrestrial > Soil > Grasslands | place: USA... | reverse complement strand
GGGTGGTCATCGGTGGTGGCCTGCCATTGCAGCGCACCGGTGCCGCGGTCGAACCGGTAAAGCGTGTGGCCGTTCGCGATGTACACCGCGTCGCCGTCGACGGCAGGCGCGTCGACGATGAAGCCACCGGGCACCTTGGCGTTCCAAACCTCATGGCCGGTGTCGGCTTCGAGCGCCCAGAGCGTGCCCTTCCAGTCACCGAAGTACGCGATACCCCCGGCCACGGTCGGAGTGCCGGTCACGCCGACCAGCCCGTCCTTCGACCAACTCTTGGTCAGCTTCGTCACCGTGGTCGCGGTGATCTGGGTCTCATTCGGGTTCAGCCTCGTGTTCGAAAGGTCATGGCCGTAGACGGGCCAGGTCGTGCCGCGACCCGAGTCAGCCTTCGATCCTCGTAGAACGGTGGTGGCCGCCGATTCGCGCGTTTCGCCGTTGGAGCTGCACGCACCTGCGACGACGGTGCAAAGGAGAGCCATCGCGGCGCGGCGTACGGCGATCTTCGAGGCCATAGCCTGCATGAGACCACGCTGTCGCCGCGCGGTGCCGCCTGCTTGCTGAACGAATGTTCAGTCGGGCGCGGTGACGGAGATGGGTGTCGCCTGCGCGGGTAGGCGGACGACGAAGGTCGCACCCGCTCCCGGCGCGTCGTCGACGCAGATCGAGCCGTGGTGGGCGGCCACGATCGTCGACGCGATCGATAGGCCCAGCCCAGCCCCGCCGCGTGCCCGGGATCGAGCGCCCTCGAGGGTGGTGAACCGTTCGAAGATGCGCTCCCGGTCCGCGACCGCGATTCCCGGTCCGTCATCGCTTACGGTGAACTCGACGATGCCGTTGAGCTGGCGGATCGAGAACGTCACTGTGCTCCTCGCGTACCGCGCCGCGTTCGTCGCCAGGTTCTCCACCAGGCGGCCGAGGTCGGTGTCACGACCCGCGACTTGCCCCCCCGAGACTTTCGAGGTGTCGATGCGAAGGTTCGTCGTGTGCTCGAGTTGGCGGGCCTGACCCAGTACCAGGTCGTCGAGATCCACGGAGCCGACCGATGCGTCGGGCACCGATCCGTCCGCCTTGGCGAGCACCAGGAGGTCGTCGACCAGATCCTGCAGCGCGCCCAACCGTGCCAGGGCCTCGGCTCGAACCGGGACCACCGTGACCGGGTCGGCGGGCTCGCTCTCGAGCAGCGCGCGCACCCCGGCAATCGGTGTGCGCAGCTCATGACTGGCGTCGGCGACGAACTGGCGCTCGCGAGTGAGAGCTCGCTCGAGTCGCGCGAGCAGCTCGTTCAACGTGTCCGCCAACCGGTCGAGCTCGTCGCCGGTGCCGGGCCGGTCGAGCCGCCGCCGGAGATCCCGTTCGCTGATCGAGCCCACGGTCCGGCGCATGACGTCGACTGGCCTCAGCGCGCGGCCGACGACGATCCAGATGACCCATCCCAGCAGCACGCTCCCGGCGGCGACCATCATCACCAGCAAGCGGAAGAGCGAGGCGCGCATGTCCGAGACGCTGTCCGCCGACCGGGCCACGACCAAGGTCACCCTCGAGCTCGTGGGCGCCGGCCGGGCGAGAACCCGCAGTTCGCCCAGGGTACGGTCGTGCCGGTTGACGAGCCCCCCGGCGGACCGGCCGGGTCGCGCCAACGCCGGCAAGCCTTGTGCAGCGGTGCTCGCACCGAGCACTCGGCCGTCGGCCGCCACGAACTGGACGTAGAGGTCGGTCGGACCCTCGCCCATGGGCAGACCAGTGCCCCGCTTCATCGAGCGCTCGATGAAGTCGGTGTTCGCGGTGAGCGTGGAGTCGATCTGCCGCACCATCTTCCGCTCGACCACACCGACGACGACACGCGCCGCGCCACAGGAAGCCGCCACGACAACCACCAGCGCGCCCGCCGTGATCCGCAGTCGCAGCGACGGGCAACGGCGGAGTCCGCCCGCCATCAGTCGGCCTCCTCGACACGAAGTCGGTACCCACGGCCGCGCACCGTCTCGATGCTGCGCCGGCCGAACGGCTCGTCCAGCTTCCGGCGGAGGTGACCCACGTATACCTCCACGATGTTCGGGTCTCCGTCGAACGCCGATCCCCACACGGCATCGAGGAGCTCACCTTTGCCGACGGCTTGACCCGCGTGGTCGAGGAAATAGGCGAGGACCTCCATCTCGCGGGCGGTCAGATCGACCGCGCACCCGCCGCGGATGCAGCGCCGGCGCAGCGGGTCAAGGCGAAGATCGCCGACCGCCGGCCACTCCACCCGCCGTTGCGGCCGTCGCAGCAGTGCCCGCAACCGAGCCTGCAGGACGACCATCGAGAACGGTTTGGAGAGGAAGTCGTCGGCCCCGGTGTCGAACCCCTCCGCCTCGCCGTACTCACCGGACTTCGCCGTGAGCATGAGGATGGGTGTCCAGTCGTCATCCGCGCGGAGCGACCGACAGACGCGGTAGCCGTTCATCGATGGCAGCATGATGTCGAGCACGATGACGTCGAAATGCTCGGCCCTTGCCCGCGCCAGGCCGGCAGCGCCATCGGGCACGATCTCGACGTCGAACCCGTCCGCGGACAGACAGCGCTTGACGCCCGCCGCGACGGTCGCCTCGTCCTCGACCATGAGCACTCGCACCCGAAAACGATCTCACGCGCGTCCCTGAGCGCGCAGGTGCATCAAGTGGTAGACCTGCCACCGCTCGAGCAGGGGGCCACGGGCAAAGGGGAGAAGACAGTGCGGAGAGTCTGGGCATCCACGTTCGTTTCGCTCGTCGTTGCCGGAGGCCTGGCGTTCATGCCGGGCGCCGCGGTGGCATCGAGCACCGTCGTCGTGAAGGGAAGCGACGTCGGCACACCGCCCGGACAGCACTGGGCGTTGACCAGTCAGACCGGCTCGTACACCACGGGCTTCGTCACCGGCCCCGGCACCCCTCCGCTGGGCACGGGAAGCTTGCGGCTAACCGTCTCGGGCACGGCGAGCCACATCGCGCTCTACAACTACGACGACGGCCTCTTCTTCCCCGCGCCCGACGTGAAGCTGGCCGACATCGATGCGATCGGTTACTCGACCTACCGCGATGGCGCATCGGTGACCCCGAACATCGTGCCCTCGTACAACATCGAGATCGATCCTGACGGGCCGTCGGGCAACGCGTCGCCCGACTATGCGTCTCTGGTCTGGGACCCCTCCTACAACGGTGGGGGGGTGCTCGACAACACCTGGCAGACCTGGGACGCGTACAACGGCGGCGCGGGGGTGTGGATCTCCACCCGGACCATCCCCGGCGTCTGCGCCTTCAGCTGCCCCGTTGCCTGGAGCACGATCGTCGCGGCCAACCCCAACGCCACCATCAAGTACGGGTTCGGGCCGAACCTGGGGTCGGGCTACAGCGGCGTCCTGACCAACGTCGACAACGTGCAGCTGGGCGTGAGCGGCAACACGACGACCTATGACTTCGAGCCCGCGGCCTGCACCACGAACTGCTACGTCGACGCCGCCCACGGCGACGACAACAACGGCGGCAGCGCCCCGAGCGACGCCAAGAAGACCATCCAGGCGGGGATCAGCGCGGTCTCGCCGAGCGGCACGGTGCACCTCGCGGCGGGGACCTACACCGAGAACGTCGTGGTGAACAAGGCGGTCACGATCAGCGGCGCCGGCGCGGCCACGACCAAGGTTCGCCCCGCGGTCTCCGCTCCCAACCCGTGTGCAGGCTCGTCGCTGTGCGGCGGGGCCGCCAGCAGCGTCTTCCTGGCGGAGTCGGCCAACGTCACGATCACGGGGCTCGCAGTCAACGGCGACAACCCGAGCTTGACCTCGGGCGTGGTGGTGGGCGGGGTCGACATCGACGCCCGCAACGGGATCATCACCAACAACCAGCTCGGCGGCACCTTCGACAACCTGGTTGTCCACGACGTGAACGTGAACAGCGTCTTCCTCCGTGGCATCTACGCGAGCAACGGCGGCACGTTCGACTTCAACCACAACAAGGTCACAAACGTGCGGGGCGACTCGGGCTCGATCGGCATCTTCAACTTCGGCGGGTCGGGCAACATGTCGAACAACACAGTGTGGCTCACCAACGACGCCATCTCGTCGAACCACTCGTCCGGCGTGACCTTCCTCAACAACGTCATCACCCAGTCGGCCAGTGGCGTGCACACCGACAACGCGGGTGACGGCGGAGGCACCGGCGACGTCATCCAGGGCAACAGCGTGTCCAACTGCCTCCCCGACGGCTACGGCACCTGGGTGTTCGTTCCCTACATCGCGCCCACGGTCGACAACAACACGATCACGGGATGCGCGGTGGGCCTCGCCGACTTCGGCGACGGCGGGAATGCGGTCACCACTGCGTTCACCAACAACACCGTCGACGCGCTGCACGCATCCGGGAGCACGGGCGCCTTCGTCACCACCGACCAGCTCGGCTTCGCCGAAGCCGACGTCAAGGCCACCTTCACGAGCAACAAGCTGCAGAACGCGGACACCGGCCTCGAGGTCGACGAGACCAACGGCAAGGTGGCTACCGTGGCGCTGGCCTCGAACCAGATCACCGGCAACTTTGTCGGAGTCAACAACACGGGCTCGACGAGCGTCGACGCCCGCAAGAACTGGTGGGGGAACGCCAGCGGGCCCTCGGGCTGGTCGATCGGGTCGGGCGACCAGGTGTCGGCCAACGTGCAGTTCTTCCCCTGGAGCACCAACGCGGCATCGACGACGTTCCAGGCCTGCACGATCACCGGCACCAACGCACCCGAGACGCTCAACGGCACCAACGGGAGCGACATCATCTGCGGCAAGGGCGGCAACGACACCATCAACGGCCTGGACGGCAACGACCTGTTGATCGGCGATGGCGGCGACGACACCCTCGTCGGCGGTCAGGGCAACGACGCCATCCTCGGCACGAGCGGCAACGACACCCTGAAGGGTGGCGCGGGCCTCGACTCCCTCCAGGGCGGAGACGGCACCGACACCTGCTCCGATCCCAACCCGTTCCACTTCGCGACGTGCGAGTCGGGGCCATAGCCACGCGGCGCTGAGGCGGCCCGTTCAAGCAGCGCGCGGAGGCGGCCCGAGCTGCGATCGGGGCGCTCGGAGCCGGACGACGTCGTCCTCGAACGCCTCCACGAGCTCCCAGGGCGCGTAGCGCGCCCGACGCTCGAGCGCGCCGAAGATCCGCACGAGGAGCCACGGGCCGGCGACGTTCTTGCGCCCGAAGCCGAGCCGGGTGCCGACGGCCGAGTGGCCCACGACCAGGCCCTCGACGCGCAGGGCGGCGCCGAAGGGCAACAACATCGGGCCGTCCTGCACGAGGCGCACGTCGTCGACCGAGCCGAGCTCCACGCCGTCGGCGTCGACGACGACCGAGTGGAGCAGCTCACTCAGCCGCATGGCCGCTTCCCGGGATGTGGGCGATGACGTGGTCGCGGAACCATCGCTCAGCCGATGCGGTGCCGACCTCGTCGCGGTTGCCCGCGAGCGTGATGTGGTTGCCGATGTCCTGCACCAGGTTGAACGCGATGCGCGCCGGGTCGCGCTCGCCCGGGGACACGATTGCGTGCACGAAGCGCATCCATCCGCCGAAGGTGTCGCGCCTGAAACGGTTCGCCAGCGCGCCGGGGCCCGAGAGGATCGCGGCTACGTAGAGCCGGCCTTCGTCCTCGGTGTAGTCAAGCTCGAGGTCGTCGACCATCCCGGCCATGCGGCCGTCGCGATCGACGAGCTGACGGTCGAGCAGGTGCAGGCCGGCCCACAGGTGCCGAGCCTCCATCACGCCCCTCCCTTCGTGATGATCATGAGCGGGATGGTGGCCAACGAGACCAGCACCAGGATCACCAGGTAGATCGTCGCCAGGGTGTTCAGCACCGGGCCGTTCGTCTTGTCTCCCATGTACTCGCGGTCGTTGGCGACGACGAGGATGGGGAAGTAGGTGAGCGGGAGGGCCGCGGCGGACAGCACGATCGAGTACTCCGTCACCTTCACGGGGTCGACGCCGGTCATGACCACCAGCGCGCCGAGCAGCAGCGCGACGAGCACGACGAGGTGGAACCGCGACGCGTCACGCGGGCGCACGTACTTGCCCCACTGCCACCCCAGGTACTGGGCCACGCAGTAGCCCGCCGACAACGCGGTCTCGAGCGCGGCGCCGAAGGTGGCGGCGAAGATCCCGACGATGAGGCAGGCAAGCCCGAGCTTGCCGATGACGATGCTGACCGGGAGCGCGACCTGGGGCAGCGTGTCGACCGTGATCATCTGGGGCGCGAAGACAAGCGCGGTGAGGGCCATGATCGACAGGGACAGCAGCCCGCCGAGGGGGAAGCCGATGTAGACGTTGGCTCGGTTGACCGCCAGGTCGGACTCGGTCCAGTGCTCCTCGACCGCGCCGGAGGAGAAGAAGAAGACCTCGTACGGGGTCATGGCCGCGCCGAACAGGGCGATGCCGAAGTAGGCGTAGGTGAAGGGCGTCTCTTCTTTGGGGACCGAGGGGTGCGCGGCCTGGGAGAACAGGTGTCCCCAGTCGGGCCCCAGCTTCACGAGCGCGACGAGGAAGGCCAGGAGGGCCAGGCCCAGCAGCCCGAAGATTCGCTCCATCCACTCGAACGGCAGTCGCCAGATCACCACCCAGATCACCACTGCGGCGAGCGGCACCATGAGGAGGTAGTGGACGCTGGCGGCCATCGAGAGCGCGATGGCGACCCCCGCGATCTCCGCCGCGAGGGTCAGGAGGTTGATGAAGGACGAAGCGAGCAGGTTGGCGAGACCGAAGCCGGGACCGAGCCGCTCGCGCACGAGGTTGAACACCGGCCGTCCCGCCACCGCCGCCACCCGCCCGCTCATCTCCGCATAGACGATGATGCCGATCACGCCGACCACGACCACCCAGGCCAGACCGAGCCCGAAGCGGGCACCGGTCGCGCCGTTCGCCACCATGTCGCCGATGTCGACGAAGCCGCCGATGGCCGTGAGGATGCCGAGCGTGATCTGGGCGACCTTCTTCACCGGTGCTGCTCCTGGAAGCGCTGCAGCTTGCGGACGTCGTCCGCCAGCGGCGCGGCCGTCTTCGCCAGGTCCGGGAGCTCGCCCCGCCGCACCGCGACCCGTACGTCGCGGACGTGCTCGAGGGCGTCGCTCAGCACCTGGTCGAGCTCGCGGGCGAGGCCGTCGGCTCGCTCGTCCGGGGGCTGGATCGAGTCGAACGTCCCCTGCACGCCGCTGATCGAGGCTTCGGCGTCGGAGATCAGGACCGAGAGGTAGGGCCCGAAGGCGCGGTCGCGGCTGCCCGCCCGTGCCGCGAGCCGCACCGTGGCCACGCTGGATAATGCGCTCTTGGCCGTGGTGACGGCCTTCCCCCGGTACTTGTCGAACGTGCGCGCCGGTCCCACGGGGTGCGGCACGAGTCGTGTCGCGAGGACGAGGAGCAGCGCAACGGTGGCGACGATCGCGACAGCACCGCGGACCGGGTGACGGGTCACGGGTCGACCTCGTGCTCAGACGACGCGCGGGTGGCCGGCGGTGGGCGCTTCCTGGAAGTCCGGTCGGGCGAGAGTCGGCATCGAATGGCCGGACCCCTTCCCCATTGATCTCCCTGACATTCATCAGGAGCTGAGGCTTCGGCGACCGCGCCGGTCGCCGCGGGCCTCGACGGCTCAGGGCTCGACCAGGACGGCGTCGCCGGGTGCGACCGTGCCCCCTTCGAGCACCCAGGCGTACGCGCGGCTCGTGCCCGGGTGAAGGTTGTGGTCGATGCGCCGGAACTTGCCGTCGGAGAACCAGCGCGCGTTCTTCGCACAGGGGGTGGCGAACGCGGACACCTCGACCAGTGCCGCGCCGATCGTCAAACGCACTCCGGGCCGGATCGTGGCCCAATCGATGCCGGAGACCGTCAGGTTCTCGCCGGCCGCTCCGGGAAAGAGCATGTGACCCTCGGCGTCGAGCGCGTCGATCACGTCACGCGACCAGATGCAGAGGGCCTGCCATGGGCGGCCGTGGTGGCGTCGCTCGGCTTGGTGATCGCCGGCCACGCCCCTGCGACCGATCGTGGCCGACGCCAACGCGGTCTTGGGCACGCCCCCGCTCGACGAGTTGATCTGCACGAGCGTTCCCTGCTGGCTCGGCGCGCCGGCGCCGAGCGCGTGCAGCCCGCGGCCCACGTCGCGCAGGTGGTGCGTCGCGTCATGCACCGCATGACCGATGATCCACCCGGCGTCGACCGTGTCGTCGCCGAGGGTGATCGGGCGAGACCGGTCACCGTCGCTCATGCGAGCGCCCTTCGCGTTCAGCCGTGCGACGTTCTTGTCGAGCTCCCGGATCGCGTGCTCGAGGGTCGCCGGCACCGTCGGTTCGGGTGTCTCGGGCGGCGGTGGCTCGAGCACCGGGTGGTCCTCGGTCAGCGCGAGGTGCAGGAGGTAACCCATCACGCCGGTGACGTCGCGTGAGTGGCTCGCGTACTCGAGTGCGGACCACACTCCGGAAGCGGGCCGCGTGGTCAGGACCGACTCGCCGATGCCCTCGGTGGTGTGCCGCCACATCGGGGCGAGCGCGCGCACCGTGCCGAGCAGATCCTCGTGGCTGTAGTCAGCGGCGTCGAACCCGCACCCGTCGCACGTCTCGTTCGGCACCGGACGAGTCTGCCCTACTCGCCGGTGGACGGATCCGCGAACATCACCAGCGCTCCGTTGCAGTCGTTGATCATGAACGCACGCATGCCCCACTCCATCGTTCCCGGTGGTTGCACGATCTCGACGCCCTGCGCCTTCACGTCGTCGTAGTACTCGTCGAGCTGGGTCACGTACACGGTCATGTACGACGTCCGGGGCTCGGTGGGGTCGGCTCGCGAGAAGTGGAACGTCGAGTTGCCGGCGACGATCGAGCCGTGCACAACGGGGTCGCCCCACGCGAACTCGACCTGCAGGCCCAGCTTGTCCTGGTACCAGAGCAGCGTGGCCAGCACGTCGTCCACGAAGATGATGCTGGACGCGCTCCGGACCCGCTCGGCGTTGCGGGCCCTGGACTCGAACACGGGGGCGGTGGCCATGACGAACCTCCTTGCGTAGCCTTCGTCCGATGACCGTAATGGCGTGTCTCGCCGGTAGATACCGGGAATCGGCCAGGGAGTGTCCGTAGTCGGACAGATCCCTCCGGCGATCGCGGCAGCGTTGCCCGCGCCCGCCCCCGACGCGCCCCGCGCCGTGTTCGTGCGCGCCTTCGAGTATCCGCAGGGCTACCCGGGCCACACCCACCGACATCGCCTGGCCCAGGTCGTCTATCCGGTGCGGGGCGTCGTGTCCGTCGAGGCGTCCACCGGCACCTCGGTGTTGACCAGGCTCACCGCCCTCGCGATCCCACCGTGGCTCGACCATCGGGTGGCAGCCCACGGCAACGCCTCGTTGCGGAGCGTGTTCGTCGACCCCGACCGACATCCCACGCTCGTCACCGACCTCGTGACGCTCCACGTGAGCGAGCTGCTCCACGAGCTGATTCGCGAGGCCGGCCGACACTACACGGACTTCGACGACGATGGCGGCGTGGGCGCCGCGGTGGTCTGCCTCATCGTTCAACTGCTGCCGAGCATGCCGACGTCGGACACATCGGTGTGGCTCCCGCAGATCGAGCATCCGTTGTTGCGCGGCGTTGCGGACGCGCTCGACCTCGACCCTGCAGACCCCACTGCCGCGGAGGAATGGGCGCGGCGTCTCGCGCCCAGCACCCGCCACTTCAGCCGGCTGTTCAAGCAGGAGACCGGCGTGACCTTCTCGACGTGGCGGTCGCTGCACCACGTCAAGCACGCGCTCGTCCTGCTCGCGAGCGGGCACTCGGTCACGCGCGTGGCCATGGACCTCGGTTACGGGTCGACGAGCGCGTTCATCGAGATGTTCAAGCGCTGTACCGGCAGAACGCCGGGCGCGTCGCTCGCCCGCGAGCTCTGAGCAGACGGGAGCCCAGAGAAGACCAAGCGCGCCCTGAGCCTGGTCTGAGGAATCACCTCGATCATGGAAGACGAGGCGCCACCCCCCGTGGCGGACCCGTGAAGGGAGACCGATGGAGACGAAACCGACGACGACCGAGGCGGTCCCTAGGAAGCGCCGGCCGAAGGCGCATCCGGCCCGCCGGGCGCGTCTCGCGGCCGGTTCGGCGAGCGCGGCCGGCATGCTGGCGCTCACCGGCTGGATGGCGGCCGGCGCGCACGCGAACACGACTGCCGCGACCGCCAACCGCGCGGCCGCGGTCACGACCACGCAGGCCGCCGGCTCGGGCACTGCATCTTCGGCCAGCACTGTCTCTTCAGCCGGGGCGCAATCGAGCTACCGCAGCGCGCAGGCGGCCACCCCGACCTCCCAAGTCACGACGTCGAGCCATGGCAGCTGAGCTTCGCTTCCGAGCCATGGGCAGCGATGCCCACGTGATCGTAGTGGGGGGAGTCCCGGCTCTCGTCGAGGGGGCGCGTCGCCGAATCGACGATCTCGAGCGGCGGTGGAGCCGCTTCCTTCCCGACAGCGAGGTCACCGAGCTCACCCGGCGCACGGGGACGCCTGTCGCGGTGTCGGAGGAGACCGTGCTGCTCGTCGAGCGGGCCATCGAGGCGTGGCGGCTCACGGGGGAGCTTCGATCCCACCGTGCTGGGTGACGTCATCCGCGCCGGCTACGACCGGCCGTTCGACGACGTCGGTCCGAGCCCTGCGCCGGGCCGCAGCCCGCTGCTGCTCGGCTGCACCGACATCGAGGTCGACGGGCGGGAGGTCCGTCTCCCTGCCGGCACCGGCTTCGATCCGGGTGGCATCGGCAAGGGCCTGGCCGCGGACATGGTGGTCGCCGAGACGATGGCGGCCGGCGCGGCGCGCGTGTGCCTGAACCTCGGTGGCGATCTGAGAGTCACCGGCCTGGATCCCACCGACGCGGCCTGGACGGTGGCCGTCGAGTATCCCCTGGCGGCGAGGCCCCTGGCGTACGTCGGCCTGCGCGACGGTGCGGTCGCGACCTCGACGACGCTCCGGCGCCGCTGGCAGGTCGACGGCCGGCTCCGTCATCACCTCATCGACCCCTTCACGGGGCTCAGCTCCGACAGCGACCTGACGCTCGTGACCGTCGTGGCCGGCTCGGCCTGGACCGCGGAGGTGCTCGCGAAGGCCGTGCTGCTGCGCGGCTCGACGCATCCGTTCGACCTGATCGACGGCATCGGCGCGGAGGCGCTCATCGTGGACGACGCCGGTTACGTGCGCGCGTCCGCGGGGCTGGCCACGTATCTGGGTGGTGCGCGGTTGGTCGACCGCGTTCCGGTCAGCCCGGCGGTCGCGGGCCTCATGAGCGGAGCAAGACGGTGAAGAGCCAGCTGTTGTGGTACACCGCTCGGTCGAGTGGCATCGTGGCCTGGGCGCTCGTCAATGCGGGCGTCCTGTGGGGATTGGTGCTGAGCACCAAGCTGCTCGGCAAGCGGCCTCGACCCAACTGGGTGCTCGACCTGCACCGCTTCCTCGGTGGGGCGGCGGTGGTGTTCACCGGGATCCACGTCGCGTCCATCGGCTCGACAGCTACGTGCACTTCGGTCTCGTCGACGTGCTCGTGCCGCTCGCGAGCAGCTCGCACCCGGTGGCCGTGGCGTGGGGAATCGTGGCGCTCTATCTCGTCCTCGCGGTCGAGGTCACGTCCCTCCGCGCAAGCAGCTCTCGAAGCGCCTGCGGCGCGCCACGCACTTCGCGAGCTTTCCGCTCTTCGCGCTCGCGACGACGCACGCGCTCTCGGCCGGGACCGACCGCGCCGCGCTCTTGATGCGCTACGGCGCCGCGCTGACCACCGTCTCGGTCGTGCTGCTCACTGCCGCCCGGGTCGTGGGCGGCCGCCGGCGGAAGCCGGTCGACCTCGGCGGCATGCCCCGCCTTGCCCCGCTTCGAGCCACCGCGCCGCGACCTCAACGCGCCGAGATCGAGTACACGGTTCCCGTCGCCCAGTCTCCGACGAGCAGCGCTCCCGATGGGCCGAGAAGCACGGGTACGGGGCTCTTCATCCCCGTCAGGAACGGCGCGACAGATCCCTTGTAGGCGGAGCCGCTCCGGTGGAGCGCGACGCGTTGGACTTTGCCCTTGGCCCATTCCGCTACGAGTGCCGACCTCCCCGCGGTACGGCCGAGCCGGCCGGTCACGATCGCCAGGCCGCTGACGGCGGCGTGCTTGTCGAGCACTGCCGTCGGGTGCGGCGCATCCGTGCACGCGGCGCCTCCCTGTCCGTAGCAGGAGGGGAAGCCCCAGGCCTGCCCTCGGCGGACGACGGCGAGCCAGTCGCCGGGCGTTCGGGCGCCGAGGTCGTCGCGCTGGTTCATCGTCACGAAGAGGTCGCTCGTGCCCGGGTAGTAGGCGAGCCCGATCGGCGCACGGATGCCGCTCGCGTCGACCCGGAGGTCGCTCCCGTCCGGAAGGAAGGAGACCACCGACGCCGCCCACGTCGACGCGGGGGTGCAGTGGTCGCACGGCGCGGAGATCCCCATCCGCATGCGCCCGTCAGGCGCGAGGACGATGCCGTTGTTCTGTCCGGTCCCGGCGGGGAGCGTGAGGATGGTGCGTCGCGTCGCGAACGTGCTTCCGTCGAAATCGCTGTACGCGTCGACCCGTCCGGCCGAGGCGACGTACAGCGACTCGTGGTACCAGAGGAGCCCCAGCGCCGTGTGCAGCCCCACCACGACCTTGACCGCTCGGCCGCCGGGCCGCCCCGCGACGAACACGCCGTCGTTGCCCTTGTCCGCGTAATCGGCGGTCGCGGCCCAGATCCGGCCCTGTGGATCGAGCG
>Ga0066709_100002962_pt1 | contig 12757 bp, 6 predicted proteins | sample GraSoiAngelo_158_FD_79665 | JGI IMG/M metagenome (GOLD analysis project Ga0066709, IMG submission 79665) | Grasslands soil microbial communities from the Angelo Coastal Reserve, California, USA - 14_1009_16_30cm | ecosystem: Environmental > Terrestrial > Soil > Grasslands | place: USA... | reverse complement strand
TGCCAATGAAAGAGAAGCATATTATATTCATAGTTTCAAGTGGACATCACCAGTTGGCCGTCTGTCGGCGGCCAAAACAGGGAAGCCTAGAGTCATCTTACTCCTCTTATTTTACTTGGCTGAAGAACGAGCGGACAGTCGTGGAACAGAGTACTCGCCTGCGAACATGGACGACAGGCAGGAGCGAGATCAGGGTCTCCGTATCAAGGCCAAAGCCGTCGCATCATCGATCCCCGGGCTACCGCACATAAACTCGCCGACTGCCGTAAGAATGGAGGAACACATCTGCTCGGCGCTCGTAGACTCGTCGTCCCGCAGGCGATCCTTTACGCGCTCCAGCCCGAATTCGGGGTCTTTGATTTTGTCGCCTTTTCCTTCGCATTCCACCACCCCGCGCGAAACCAACAGCAAGGCGGCGCTCCGCTCCATGGCGACAATGGGCGCTTCAGAGGTGGCATGTGAGAAAAGACCAAGCGGCAAACCGGTGGACGCGATTTCCACGATTCCAGTGCTGTCGCGGAGAAGTCCCGAAGTGTGGCCGGCATTGCTATAGCAGAGCGTGCCCAATTTTTCGTGATAACAGCCGAGGAATGCGGGACAGGAACGGACACCATCAGCAGCCTCCATGATGCTGCGATTGAGTGCGAGGCAAAGTTCGCTCATGGCGTCGGACTCATTGGCTTCCGGCGGTGCGAACAGACTCGTGCCCAGGCCGCGAAATGTCTCTTGTGCTGCGGACAAAATGGCTTGGTTATCCTTACGCCGGCCAGCCACATCGAGCAGGCCAAACAAGATCCGTTCGGGGCCGACGCGCAGAGAGTCGTACAAGTCGCCGGCTACGCGCTTGCCGTAGGAAGCAGCCGCAATTTCGGCGTCCTCGACCTTCGGGAACTGGCCTGGAACGGGCTCCACCACTGCGGCTAGCTCGGGGGCACGAGAATGGAACAGGGCGTGCATCAGCGGCCAAGACTGATCGAAAAGTAGCATAACACCCTGAGCTGAGCAAACCTGATTGGCCAATCTGATTGGCCAATGGGAGTAGATTCTAATTGCCGTACGTATCGGACAGGTACTTGCCCACTTCGGATTCGAGCTGGCCATAGTCGGAATGAATAGTGGCTCGTAGAGCGGCCTCGGTGGAACTCCCCTGGCTGAGAAGCTGCAAGAGGCGCTGAATGTCGCCCATGCCGTAGGAATCCTTGATGTAGGAAACGGCAGCCAGAGATTCCGCATAGGCCATATATGCCTGCACGCCAGAGAACCGCATGAAGCTTCCTTCCAGCACATTCAGAGGGAGGTTATGTTGTGACTGGAATAGCTGGGCCAGTTGGCGGCCATTAGCTTCGAGAGTTTTGGGCTCGAGAAGCTGCGCGATTCCTTCGTGCAGCCAGGGCGGGCAGCGTCCGGCAGAGAGTTGATTAATAAAAGAATGAGCCAGCTCATGCTTCAGCACATGAGCCAGTTCCGCTGTCACCGATGTAAGGCCGCTAATGGGGATGCGGAGTTTTCCATCATTGATGGCCCCGGTCCAAGAGGGACCGCGGGTGACGTCATAGAAAGCCTGCTCGGTATAGAGGGTCACCAAGATATGGTCACGAGGTGGTGTGCCAAGGTCGCGGACTAGATCGTCGTAGTCCGATTCCAGGGCGGTGAGAATTTGTCCGCGGAACATCTCGGAGGTTTGTTTGCCTTCATAGTGAAGGACAAAATGACTACTCTCACGCTGGGCGAAGTCGGTCTCCACCGAATCCTCCCGCTGTGCCTTAGCCAAGAATTGCTGGACGGCAGAATCAGGCCGTAGTTCTATAGAGTGCTTCCATGATGCAATAGCTTCTTTTGTGCGATCGCAAGCAAACTGGGCATAACCCAGAATAGCGAAGGCATCTGGTGAATCGGGCGCTGCACGTGTGGCACGGTGGGCAAAAGGCACCGCTTGCGAGGGATTACCGGTACGCACAAGCAGCGCGGCATGATAAATGAGGATCGTCGAATTTTCCGGCTGGAAGCGGAGGGCACTCTCGAAATAGCGGCGAGCCTGGTAAATGTTTCCGTGTTCGAACTCGAACTTGCCCGCAATAAAATTGGCCGTAGCACTCAGTTCCAGGTTGCCTTTACCTTCCAGGTTTGACAACACATCGGAGTCGACTTTGCCATCGTGAACTATTTTGGTGGGTAGGTCGCCTTCATTCGCCAGGCTGTCCGTGGGCGCGAACGACGGCAAGTCGCCCGCAACCTTCGCTGCGCCGGAAGAGGTACTGGCGGGAGCGCCTCCGGCTTCCACGCGCTCCACCGAGGACTTAGGAATGGCGTAGGCGTTATCGCCGATGTTGTATTCGCAGCGCTCGCCATTTTCGCGGACGCTGTCGGCGAGAATGGTCCGGCCGTTCTTCAGGTGGATGGTGGCCGCACTCGCGCAGGAAGCGCCGAGTTCTATCGATACGATTAAGAGGATAGTGACACGTGCCCTCATTGAAGAGCATTCTACCAATGGCGGCCTGACCCACCCATGTCACGAAAGTACCAATAAAAAATGCGCCTTGGAATCATGCTCGGGATCTGCCTGGCAATCTGCGCCCGGCCAGTCTTTGGGGTTGCGCCCCAGCCCACGGCCTCGGGCAAATCGGGAACGGCTGAGGCGCTTTACCTCGAGCTGAGCAATACGCCTCTAGATCCTGCCCGCGTCTATCAAGTCCGGGACGCGTCTTTGGATCGGGCGGCGATTCACATCACGCTCGAAGACGGTACCATTGCTCTTACGCAAGATGTCCTCGGCCGGATCACCGGCGCCTTTTTTGAAGGCGAGGGCGAAGTGCTTCTGATTCCTCCCGATGAAGTGGAACGCAAATCCATCGGCCTGTTCACAGGCATGGCGATACTGGAAGAGCGTTTCACGTCGGCATACTTCCGCTTTAACGATGACACAGCCGCTGAACTCAAACCTGGCCTGCGAGCAGCGGACAACGCAGATGGCTTCATCAGTCGATGGGGAGATACGGCACGCACCCTGGCGCAAGCCGACGCTCTGAGATTGCTAGTAACCTTCAGCCAGATGCTGCCGGTGGAGGGCAGATCTTTCACTTCCGCTACGCCTCGATCCCTCGATCCTCGGGATCGAATGCTGCATGCACGACTGCAGGGCGTGAAACTGGGAATCTTTGACATCCACTTTGATTCGAAGGCTACGGAGCAGATTCAGGCGGGACAAGCGAGAGCGGCGAAGAACGGAGTGGTTTATTACGACATCTGGACCTCGTTCTCGATCAATCCCGCCTCGTTGGATCCCAACCGGCAGGCCCCAGCATGGCCCGGGGAATCGCTGACGACCGCTCGGGAAGAAGGAGAACCGCGTGAGGAGTTCGCGGTTCACCGCTATGAGATCGAGGCCGAAGTCCGGCCGCCCAAACAGCTCAACGCCGAGGCACGTCTCGAGGTCGATATCGCACACGGCGGAGTGCGGGCGCTGATATTCGAGTTATCCCGCTTTTTGCACCTGATGGTCGTGGAGGTGAATGGACAGCCGGTGGAATTCATCCACAACCCATCGATTGAGGGAACACAAGTCTCGCGCCGCGGGAACGATTTGGTGGTGGTGATTTTGCCGGAACCGACACCAGCAGGGCAAAAAATCGAACTCCGGTTTGTTTACGGGGGAGAAGTTCTTGCCGAAGCCGGTAACGGCTTGCTCTATGTAGGTGCGCGCGGGACCTGGTATCCCAATCGGGGGATGGCCATGGCCGATTTCGATCTCAAGTTTCACTATCCGCGCGGCTGGACGCTGCTCGCGACGGGGAAGCCAATGACAACCTCAATCCGACCTGGCGATTTGCCGCCCGCGGGAGCAATGCCGAACATAGCGGACGTACAGACTGCTCGTTGGATTTCAGAACGGCCGATCCCGGTGGCCGGATTCAATCTTGGAAGGTACACCCGCGCTACGGCCCAGGCTGGAAACGTCACGGTGGAAAGCTATGCAGCCCCCGGCGTAGAAAGAGAATTTCCGAAGGCTCCGGTACGCATTATTGAGCCTGATCCCGCGGTGTCGCCGGAATTGAAGAGACCGCAAGAAGTAATTGTGCCAGTCCCGCCCTCCCCCGCCCGGAATGCGCTGCATGTAGCGGAAGCGACGGCGCAGGCACTACAGTTTTATTCCCGTCGCTTCGGTCCGTTTCCCTACAGCCACCTTGCCCTCACCCAGATGCCGGGACCCGAAAGCCAGGGCTGGCCTGGCTTGGTGTTTCTTTCTTCCTACGCTTTTCTTAGCGAACAGGAGCGCGCTGACCTCCACATGGATCTCTCGAGAAGTATTTTAGCTCAGCAGGTGCCGGCGCACGAGACAGCACACCAATGGTGGGGCGATCTGGTCACCTGGAAGAGTTATCGCGATCAGTGGATCTCCGAGGGGTTGTCTAATTACAGCTCCCTGATGATGTTACAAGAAAAAAACCCAGTGGCTTTCCATCAGATCATGGAAAGATACAGGCAAGAGTTGGTCGAGAATAAAGATGGGGAGCTTCCGAAAGATGCCGGGCCCGTAACCTTGGGAGTGCGCCTGCTGTCGTCTCACGCTCCGGAAGGATATGAAGCCATCAGTTATGGGCGCGGCACGTGGCTGTTTCACATGCTTCGTTCGATGCTGCTGGACGTTGCCGCGCAGGGTCCTGGCAAGGGCAAACATGGCCGCAACAACGCGGAGGAGCCTTTCGTGCTGGCCCTACGCAAGCTTCGTCAGCGTTTTGAAGGCAAGGCCATCAGCACCCGTGAGCTGCTGGAGATTTTCGCGGAGGATCTTCCGCCGTCACTGCGCTACGAGGGCAGAGCGTCGCTGGACTGGTTCTTGCAGGGTTGGATCAACGGCACAGCCCTTCCGAAGCTGCAATTAGAATCGGTCAAGTTTGCGCCAAGGGGAAATGCAACCATGGTGAGCGGGACGATCTTGCAGAAAAATGCGTCCGAAGACTTAGTCACGTCAGTTCCCATCTATGCCGTGCTGTCAGGCAACGCGTCTGTATTCATCGGTCGAGTATTTGCTGATGGAACGGAATCTTCGTTTCATCTATCCGCGCCCGCCGGAACACGTAAGATCTTATTAGACCCGAAACAAACCATCCTCACGGCTCCTAAATAGAATTGCAGTCAACGGCTTGGCGATTTCATCGTTAGATTCCGCCGGCAGCGGCAAACATGTTTTGTCTGATTCCTTGAAACGCGGCTTCTGATGCGGATCTTCAACATCACAACCAAAGATGGGATTTGCTCCTGAGATTTTCCGATCGGGAAGTTCCGAAGGCCAACGGATTATACATCGGGTTAACCAAACCTCAGCCGTTGTTGCCCAACTTTCACGAACCATTTTTCGGAGTCACAGAAATCGGAGGAGGGTCGCCAGAAACTGCATCCCCGGCCTGGTTGACATTGCAAAACCCTGCAACCGAACGCAGCGAAGAAGCGGAAGCGAGATCAATCTCTCGAACAGTTAGTCTTTGAGCAGTGACTGGGGGCGAAACTCACGCCGCCCAGTCATTCTTCATCTGATACAGCTTCGTGCTTGCGGACGTCAGACTCCAAACGCAGTTCCGGCAAGCTCGCGCCACGGAGTTCACGATTAAAGGCAGGCAGGTCAGTGCTCTTAAATGCGTCCCAGCGCCTCATCACGTCCGATAAATCGCGCTCAACAGCGGCGGCAGCCTGAAGTTGTGACGCAGTTGGCTCCGCGTCGACTTGCCACACCTGCCCATACAGTGGGTCGACTTGGCCATTGACGCGGGCAAGAGTTCGTTCGGCAGACGGCGGGGCGAGGAAACCTGCCGTAGCGCCGAGGATTGCGCCGAGTTTTTTCTGCAATGCCTGAATCGAATCGCTTGCACTCCCAGGTTGCTCGTTCATCTTTTGCAGTTGTTCACGAATCGAGCCAGCTTGCACGACGGCTTCCGAAGTCTGACTCATGAGTGAAACCAAACGCATTTCAAGCTGAAATTTCCTTTCGAGTCCCACAGGCGAGGTTTTCACTCGAGGATCCATCTTTACAATAAGCGGAGCCGAGTAGGTTATCCCATTCACGGTAAGGCGCACGTTGTAGTGTCCTGGCAACGCGGTTGGACCGAGCGGCATCCGGGGGGTGTCGTGAGGAATTGCGGCAATTGGATATTCGTGTCTCGTCGAAACCGGCGCGGGATAGTGTAAATCCCAGACCCAGCGGTGCATGCCGGCATCGATGGAAAGCTGTTTGGGCGTGCCTATCCAGTAGAGGGGAATTAACTGTTTTTTCACCTGTTCTTGTGTAACTTCAGGCTTATCCGCGCTCGAGAAACGGCGCACAAGTTTGCCCTCAGCATCGAGGATTTCCAGCGTGACCGGGGCGGAAGACGCGCGCGCCAGGTAATAGTCGATGATGGCGCCATCTGGAGGGTTCTGAGCTGCGGGCTCATCCGGCGGAAGTGGCGTGTCTGTGTTGCTATCGCGCTGCACCCGATAAGCAGGTGCCGGCTTGAAGAGATAGTCTTCGGATTGCGCCGACGGTCCGGCAAGCTCCCGCAGCAGACTGATGTCGTCCAGAATCCAAAACGAGCGCCCGTGAGTCGCCACGATGAGATCGCTTTCGTTGATCCACAGGTCGCGCATCGAGGTGTGCGGCAAATTCAACTGCAAAGACTGCCAGTGATCCCCATCATTGAAAGAGACCCAAACTCCATTCTCCGTGCCGGCAAACAGCAGGCCCTTACGAATCGGATCTTCTCGCACAGTATCCACCGGTCCGACGTCCGGAAGCCCGGCGGTAATTAGCATCCACGTTTTGCCACTGTCGTGGGTGCGGTAGATATAGGGCCGGGTGTCATTGATGCGGAATCGGCTCACGGAGGCATAGGCGGAGTCGTCATCGAAGTGCGCGGTTGTGATCTGTGTAACCTTGCTCCAGGGCGTCAGCTCAGGCGGGGTAACATCGTTCCATTTCTTTCCGCCATCTCTGGTCAGCCAGATCAAACCGTCGTCGGTGCCTGCCCACAGAGTGTCAGGGCTCTTAAATGACGGGCTGAGCGCGTAAATGACGCCCCGTTGGGTGTCGGCGCCCTTGGGGATCAGAGTGCCAACGCTGGCGGGAGCGCCTGGATTTGCGCGAGTCAGGTCGGGGCTGATGGTTTGCCAGGAATTTCCGCCATCCCTCGTCTTGAATACAAAATTGGTGGCGTAGTAAAGCGTGTGCGGATCCAGCGGAGAGAAGATCAAGGGCTCGGTCCGATCTGCGCGGTACTTGGCATCGCGCACCGGGATGGGTGTGACGTTCTGCACCTGGCCCGTCGACCAATGGAACTTAGAGACTTCGGTCCGGCCGCCTCCGTAGATCACGTCAGGGTCCAGCGGATCGGGCGCTACATATCCATATTCAATGACGCCGACCGGATGCCAGTCGCGAAAGGTAATCTCTCCGTCGTTGCCGCGGCTTAAGATGCAAACAGAACCACTTTCCTGCTGTCCCGCGCAAACGCGATAAGGGAAAGTATTGGTCACTGCGACGTGATAGAGCTGCGCCGTGGGCTGGTTATACCAGGAACTCCACGTGGACCCGCCGTTCGCCGTTACAAGCGCTCCTTGATCGCTGACCAGAAGAATGATGTTGGGATTATTGGGGTTGATCCATAGGTTTTGATAGTCGTCACCGCCCGGTGCGCCCCGGAAGCTGGTCCAGGTCTTGCCGCCATCAGCGGACTTCATGGTCACAGTGCTCGCGCTGTAAACGATGTCGGGATTCTTAGGGTCCACCTTCGGAATGGGAAGATCGCCACCGCCGATGCGTCCTGCGGGACGGGGATCATCGGTCACGCGCGCCCAACTCTGGCCGGAATCATCGGACCGGTACACTGCAAGAATGCCAGCGCCGGTTGCTAAGGTTGCGTAGAGGCGATGCGGATCGCTGGGAGCGATGGCTACATAAATTTGCGAGAGATCAGAAGGCAGGCCTTGGGTGAGTGCATGCCAGGTATTCCCTCTGTCAGTCGATTTGAAAAGGCCACCCGCGGTTCCATTGAACACGTTATTGTCTTCCCAAGGACCCTCGCGCGCTTCCCACAGCGAGGCGTAGACAACATCAGGATTTGACGGATCGATTTCTACATCCCAGCCGCCGGTGTTCTCGTTCCTGTAAATCAGTTTTTGCCAGGTTTGACCGCCATCGCTGGAACGGAAAATGCCACGCTCCTGGCTAGGCCCATAGGGATGGCCAAGCACTGCGGCAAAAACCCGGTTGGGATCACGCGGGTCAATGGCTAGGGCGGGAATCTGCTGGCCGTCGCGCAGGCCGAGGTGAGTCCAGGTCTTGCCAGCATCCGTGGACTTATAGATTCCATCGCCGACAGAGAGGTCCGGACGATGCAGTCCTTCGCCGCTGGCCACATAAATGATATTGACGTCGGAAGGGGCAACCGCGATCGCGCCTATGGACTGCGTGGGCTGGTTATCGAAGATCGGTTCCCATGTCCGGCCGTAGTCGTCCGACTTCCAAACGCCTCCGTTTACCTGGCCGACGTAGAACAAGTTCGGCTGGTTCGGAACTCCAGCCGCGGCGCGAGTGCGTCCGCCGCGAAAGGGCCCGATCATGCGCCACCTCAGATCTTGATAGGTGTTCTCGGGAATTTGCTGTGCGCTGCCAGGAACTGCGGACAAGAACGCGAAGATCGAAACAACCACCCCTAGGACCCAATGGAATCGGATCACGTGCCCCTCCGGCGTGTAGAAACCAAAGCACACAGAATAAACCAACGGCATAGTAATTCCGAATGCGCAATGGTGTAACAAGGAAGGTTCGCGCAGGAAGAATTCATTTTGAACCGCTTTGGGCACGGGGTTTAAGATGACTGAGCCTCTTTTTTCCCAAACCATGAATCCCCACCGTTTGAGGTTGCTTCGCCGGTTTGTGTTCTCACGCATTCGATCAGTGACCGCAATCGCGCTTTGCCTATGTGGAGTTGATCAGACGCACGCCGCAGGGTCGGGGAAGTCGGCGCAAGATGCGGGCCTCAAGCCCATCTTGCAATATATTTCCTCGGCGTGGGACACGCTGACGCGGTCGATGACTGACTGCCAAAGCATTGTCGATCCTAAGATCAAAGCGTCTCCAGTGTTATACCTGCCTGCCAATTTCGCGACACCGGCGGCCGTGCAAAAGCTTTCGACCGAATGCAACGTACGAATCGAGCATCTACCGATGGAAATCCATCATTTGGGAGAAATCGATAGCAGCAAGATTCAGCCGCACGGGCTGCTTTATTTGGAGCACAAGTACGTAGTTCCAGGCGGCCGCTTCAATGAAATGTATGGCTGGGATAGCTACTTTATTATTCGTGGCCTGCTGCGTGAAGGGCGCGTAGAGCTGGCCCGGGGCATGGTGGACAATTTCTTTTTTGAGATCGAGCATTACGGCGCGATGCTCAACGCCAACCGAACTTACTATCTGAGTCGCTCCCAGCCTCCCTTTCTGAGCTCGATGTTCGTCGATGTCTATGATGCCATGCAGAAAGGCGGCCACGCCGACACCGCCTGGCTGGCGAAAGCCTATGCGGACCTGGAGAAAGATTATGCGATGTGGACGCACGAGCCGCATCTGGCGGGGCAAACCGGGTTGTCGCGTTACTACGATTTCGGCGAGGGACCACCGGCCGAGGCGGTTCAGGATGAGAGCGGTTTTTACCGTAAGGTGGCGATGTACTTCTTGCTGAATCCTTCGCAAGCCGACGAGTACATCGTAGACGGCAACCCTGGGCAGACGCAGCCGGTGGCCGGCGCAAGCTATTCACTCGAGGTGTGCGATGTTTCGCACACCATGGCGCAGCCGGAGTGCGAAAAAAACCGCGAGTTCAAACTCAGCTCCGACTATTACAAGGGTGACCGCTCCATGCGGGAGTCGGGATTTGATGTGAGCTTTCGCTTCGGTCCCTTTGGTGCAGCGACTCACCACTACGCTCCCGACTGCCTGAACAGCCTGCTCTATAAAACTGAGAAAGACATGGAGCAGATCAGCAAATGGCTTGGTCACGGGAGAGAGGCTGAAAGATGGGCAAAGCGGGCGGAGGAGCGCAAGAGATTGATCACTCATTACCTCTGGAGTGGCGAGCGCGGATTCTTTACCGACCTCAACTTTCAGACCCTGCAAAAATCTTCGCATGAATACGCAACCATGTTCTATCCGCTTTGGGCAGGGCTGGCCACACTCGAACAGGCGAAAGCGGTTGTCAGCAATTTGAAGGGTTTTGAGCGGCCTGGCGGTCTGCCCATGAGCACGGAGGATACCGGGGCGCAATGGGACTTGCCGTATGGCTGGGGAAACATCGAGATGTTGGCCATCGACGGGCTGCGCCGTTACGGCTACAACGCCGATGCGGATCGTGTGTCGTATGAATTTTTGTCGATGGTGGCGGAGAACTTCCGGCGTGACGGCAACATTCGGGAGAAGTACAACGTGGTCACGCGCTCTTCCGAGGCCCATGTGGAACTGGGCTATCAGATGAATGTGGTCGGCTTCGGCTGGACCAATGCCGCATTTATCGAACTGCTGCACGGACTGCCGAAAGAAATGATCGAGCGTCTGGAGAGAGAACAGAAGCAACCACTATCGACGCCTTCGAAGTAAAAGCCGGCTAAACATTTTTTCAACGTTCAGCTAATTTCGGACAGCATTTCTTCCGTTCCGCCTGGCTTCAAAACCGGCATGGCTCCGGCTTCACTCGCGACCCAAGCGCCAATTCGATTGGCAACGGCATTCATGTGGTCAAGCGATGATCGACGAAGAAATTCGTGGACCAAGGCGGCGGTAAACGCATCACCGGCGCCGATCGTGTCTCGAACCTTGACGAAAAAACCTGGATGCTGGCTGCAGGCGTCTTTCCCCACCAGCAGGCTGCCGGCCTGCCCTCGGGTGACGCAGACTAACTCGAGGCTATAAAGCGAAAGCAGGCGCTGGGCTGAGGATTCGTTGTCGAGATGCTCCAGCCCGAACAACTGCATGATTCGCGGCACTTCCTCGTGATTTAGCTTGGCGATTCTCGCACGCTGCATCGAGTTTGAGAGGATTTCCTTGCTATAGAAATTCTGCCTGAGGTTGACGTCGAAAACACGCAACGCCTGAGCGGGTGTCGCATCGAGAAAGCAACCAATGGTGGATCGGCTGACGGCGGAGCGCTGCGCCAGCGATCCGAAGCAGACTGCATCCGCTTGTTCGGCCAGCTTCTGCCACTGAGCCGTCCATTCGAGAAAGTCCCAGGCAACGGGGGCACAGATTTCGAAGCTTGGCTGCCCGGTGCTGTCTACTTTTACGTTCACCTTGCCAGTCGGGTGATTCGTGTCGCGCTGGATGAAGGTGGTGGAGACTCCGAGCTGTGTTAGCCGCCGGATGGCTTCGTCTCCGAGGTCATCGCTACCCACGCAGCTGGCGGCGATTCCTTCATTGCCCAAGAGTGTAGTGATGTAGGCGAAATTAGCGGGGGCGCCGCCAAGCTGCTTTCCCGCCGGCAGCAGATCCCAGAGCAGCTCCCCGAGGCCGACGATCTTGAAGGGTTCAGCTTTCATTATGTTTGGAGACTTTGAGGCCGGCCAACCCTATTGTTAGTCCGGCTTGGCTCCGTTCACGGCCGCGAATCTTGTTGCGTTTGTAGCTGCTCGGCCAATTTCAGTTCGGTTTCGGCTTCTTCTTTCTTGCCCATGTCGCGATAAGCCTGGCCGAGAAGGTGGTGAGTCATTGCATTATTCGGATCCATCGTCGCCGCTTTCTGCAGCGCACGAACGGCCAACTGGAACTCGCCTTTTTTCTCCAACACTTTTCCCATCAGGATGTAAGGGCCGGTAGAAGTGGCATCGAGCCAGATGGAGCGCTGGAGAAGCCTCTCGGCGTCTTCGAATTTTTGCACGCGGGAGTAGGCGTCCGCCAGCTTGTAATACGTGGCGGCGTTGCCCGGATTGATGGCGAGTTCTTTCTGGAATTCCGCAATGGCTTCCGGTACTCGCGACTTGTAGAGATAAAGCTCGCCGAGCAGGAAGTGCGCGAGCGGCAAGGTGGGATCGAGCGCGGCAGCCTTTTGAGCGTACTCCTCCGCGACCGGGTCAAATTCCCGGCGGAACAGCATACGGGCGGTAAATAGATAGCTGGCGGCAGAGTCAGGTGCTACGTCGAACATTTTGGCGAATGCTTTGCGAGACTGCGGATAATCTTTCGTTTGGATATAGCAAATCCCGAGGATGTAGGAGGCGTCTACATTGGCGCGCGGAAACCAGGTTTGCACTTTTTCGAGCAGAGGAATGGCCTGCGCGGGATATCCATTCAAGTAATAAGAGAGACCGAGCAGTTGCGCTGCCTCACCGTTATTGGGATCGGAGGCTACGGCTTTCTTCAAGAACCCAATCGCTTTCACATAGTCGCTCTTCTTGTAGTAAGCGGTGCCGAGTTCGAGATCGAGCCCTTTCGCGCTAGGGTCACGGGATTCGAGGTTTTGCAGTTCCGCAATGGCGTCGTCGATCTTGCCTTGTTGCGTGAGACGGCGGGCTTCGGTGAAATCTGGCGCGGTCGCAGATTTGTCGGAGGAAGATTTGCCGGAAGAAGATTGGTCGGGAGAAGGAGCGGATTGGGGCGTCTGTGCTGGAGTTGATGCGTCGGAAGGCACTGCTTGTTGCGCGGCGCCGATTCCGCTACAGAGCGCACTGAAAACGGCTGGAATCCACAATGATCGGTACATCAATGATCGCGCCATCCTTGCAGTAAATTCCTTCCCGAAGACTA
>Ga0066709_100002960_pt1 | contig 12759 bp, 14 predicted proteins | sample GraSoiAngelo_158_FD_79665 | JGI IMG/M metagenome (GOLD analysis project Ga0066709, IMG submission 79665) | Grasslands soil microbial communities from the Angelo Coastal Reserve, California, USA - 14_1009_16_30cm | ecosystem: Environmental > Terrestrial > Soil > Grasslands | place: USA... | reverse complement strand
GACTGGCCGCAATGATTTAATGGAGAAGCCTTCCGCTGCCGTCACAATGTAGCCTTGGCCACCTTGCTGGCAAAAGAATGTGCCGCTCTCTCCGCGCAACGCCTCTGCCAAATCAGGATGTTGGATTGTCGCATTTATTGGTAGTTTCGTTTGCATAGGTTACACACTCGCGCAATGCTGGATGATCGCCAGGTAACTTAGGTTGCCTTTTTTGATTTCGCGATTGTTGAGCGTTCCGGGAATGAGCGCAGCCTAAGGCTACGGCAAAGAAGCGCGGCTGCGCGAGTATGCGGCGCGGGGGCAGGCAAATGAAGCGGACCTCCAGGGATGGCATGAAGCGCGAGGCGGTGATCGATCCGTCACTGGAAAAGACTTTGCTCAGTCTGCACGCCGCCATGAATCTCGGTTCGTTCTGGAAAGCCATCCAGCAGTTGCTCGCTGCCGCGATCCCAAATCGCTTGATCGGCCTCATGCTTCAACCCAATCCAATTTTGCCAATGATCGCAAGATGGACGTTGCCCGTGCCTGATGGGTTTTTCGCCGCGGAGCCGCTCAAGAGTTATATTGCCGCGCAAACGCGCCAGAGGTTCGTGCGGATTAGCGACCTTTTTTCAAATCGAAGCAGCCTGATGAAATCGGTCTTCAATCGCCGATACATGGCGCCTCAAAAATGCGCTCATAGCGTCGGCCTACTTTTTTGGAAAGACCAGCGGCTCATTTGCGTGATTACAATCATGCGCACGGCGGCGCAGGGCGATCTATCACCGGCGGAGATGAAGCTGCTCCGGCAGCTTTATCCGCAGTTTCTCACCGCCCTTTGCCGTCTCAGGTCGCTCGAGCGCGAGCATTCGGTACGAGTGGACTTTGAAGAATTCCTGAGCCGGCTGCCATTACCGACGATCCTCTTGCGATGGAACTTAAAGCTGATTTATCAAAACCAGGCCGCGCGTGACTTCTGCGCAGTCTGGGAAAAAGGACCCGAGGAGGCGCAACTGATGAACGCGAGCTCACCCATTCCGTCCGAGATTTTGGATCGATGTCGTTTGCTCAAACAACAATGGGCGCACGCGCAACGCCCCATTGCGCCGCAAACCGGTTTCAAAGAAGAACGGGTGCATCATCCGCGATCGCCGCATTTGCGAGCGACTGTCCATCTGAAACAGCTCAGGTCGGCCGGCGTGGCGCGGCCGCATTTTCTTATCGAGTGCGAAGATTTGCGCTCTTCCGCTGCTCCGCGCTCCAAGCCGGCGAGCTCCCGTTTGCCCCATCTCGTCCGACTCAGCAGGCGCGAACAGGAAGTTGCGCGGCTTGTCTGCGAAGGACGGAGTAATCAGGAGATCGCCGATCACGCTGGCTTGAGTTTGCCGATGGTGAAAAAGCATGTTCACGGGATCTTCCGCAAACTCGAAGTCCCCAGCCGCAGCCGGCTCATTGCCCTAATGCGATAAAGCGCCGTGCCAGCAGTCTCTCCCCGGGTAGCGCGGCAATCGCCGGATCCCCGCGCGCAGATTCGAGTTCGCGGCCACATGCAAGCCATCCGGGACTATCAGCGCGCTTACTTTTCGATCTCCTTTCGTTCGATCTGCACAGCGTGCTTGGCCGGTTCGATCGGCAATCCGAATTCGCTTGCGTAAACCTGGGTGAACTCGGCTCCGAAAATCAGAATTTGCGCCGAGTAGTAAATCCAGAGCAGCAATGTGATCAGCGAACTCGCTGCGCCATAAGCCGATGCCGCCGCGCCGCTGCCGAGGTATAGACCGAGCGCCCATTTGCCGATCAAGAAGAAAACCGACGTCATTGCAGCTCCGACCCACATATCCCGCCATCGAGTTTTTACGTCCGGCAGGATTTTAAAGATCATCGCAAACAGCGTAGTGATCACGGCGAAATCAAAAATCAGATAAACGCTTACGGCGATGGTCAGACCGCCGGGCATTGCTTGCTGAATATAATGGCTAAACCCTTTTAGCAGGGCCTCGACGGCGAGCGATACGAGCAGTAGGAAACAAATGCCGCCAACCATGGCAAAAGATAGAAAGCGGGTGCGCAAAAATCCCCAGATACCTAGTCCCGGTTTGGCTTTCACACCCCACACTGTATTCAGCGCATCCTGCAATTGACCAAATACTCCGCTGGCGCCGAACAGGGCGAGCGCGATTCCGATGGTCATGGCAAGCGTACTCTTCCCCGGTTGGGAAGCTTTCTGCGCAATGTTCTGCACGACTTCCAGTGCGCTCTTATCGAGAAAATAACTCATCTGCTCGGTCAGCTTGGTCCATGCTCCGGCCGGATCGCCGCGAAAGATCACGCCGACGATTGCGAGCAAGACGAGGATCAGCGGCGCGAGGGAAAAGACCGTATAATACGCCAGCGCCGCACCGAGTTGCGGCGCTTTATCCTTCAGCCATTCCTCCGCTGTTAACTTCAAAAGTCTGAAAGCCGTGCCGAAAAACGATTTCCGCGCCGAACCGTTGCTCATGGATGGTCGTTCCTTTTTTCAAGGAATCGCACCGGCCGGGAAGCGAAGACGTGACAATGTTTTCTGCGGCGCATATCCCGCCGATTGCCAAAAAACTCTCACTTCAGCGCGCGATCACCGTTTGCAGTCGGCAATCGGAAATCTAAATCGAAAAGGTTATTGCCCCGTACTTGCCCCGCCAGTAATACAACTGGTGACGCAAATTTTCGGCCTGGCGAGAAGAAGATAAGCCGTGGCTGGCGGAGACTCACGACCCTGCGGCTTTAAGTTTGCGGGATATTTTCGCTTTAACTTCGTCGGCCACTACACGGTTAACCACGGGCGTTTCGCCGGTGTTGTCATAGTAGACATGAACGCGACTGCCGGGTTTGATTAAGTGCTCGTCGATCGGTTTGCCGGCTTTGTCCACGTAACGAACCGCGTTGTCGAGCACGTAACTAAAAGTATCTTGTCCGCTTTCAGAGCCGACTACAATTATTTCGCCCGGCTCAAACGTGGTGACCGTGCCGGAATCAGTTGTCGTTTGCTTTGTAGTCGTCGCGCCCGTTTGCGCAAACGCCAGCGTCGCGATTAGCGCGCAGGCGAGAGCGTAGATTGTTGTCTTCACCATGAATGCCTCCCCGTTTTATGTTGATGTTTTACCCCAAAGTTTCGCAGTTCGGGATTCGATGGACGGCCAGGCCGTCGCTCGTTCCACCCTTTGACCGACTCGCCACGGTGCTGTTCGAACTAATTTAGGATTTGTGCGGTTGAGCGAGCCTGCGGGGACGCCAAGAAAACCGATGATATAGCCGGAGCGAGCGACGGCTTTGTCAATTTATTCGGAGCCGACAAAAGCCGTGCGATTTTACTGGCGCGCGTCGCGAGCGCGCGAAAGGTTTCGGTGTATCAAGTCGAGATCCGCAGTCCGCAATCTGACTTCGCTCCACCGCCGTAGCGGCGTTGGGCGCGCAGGAGGCTGGACTTCTTCCTTCATCTTCCTACTTTTTCCTTTCGCGTGTCCCCGTAGTTCAACGGATAGAACGGAGGTTTCCTAAACCTTAAATGTGGGTTCGATTCCCGCCGGGGATAATTGCGTATCGTTATGCTCCTCACATTTTCTGATCAGCTCATTAAGTTCGGGATGTGGCCCGCGGCAATTCTCATCTTCTGCTTAGTTGTTCTGATTGTATTTCGGAAGAGGATTGACCCGATTTTCGACAAGATTGGTCCGGCAATCGACCGGGTGAGAAAGGCCGGGCCGATTGAGCTTACGTCGTCACCACCTAGCCAACAGCCAGTCGATGTTCGTGCTGAATCACCACCCAAGGTCTTTCATCCTCTGGACAGTCCTTTACTTAATGACCGTGAAGAAGCGATCCGCAGGGAAATCGAGAAGTTATTTCCAAGCGACATGACGGGTCGCGTTAACACCTTAGTAACACATCTTGCCGCCACACAGCTGGCGTTAGCGTTTGAATCGATCAACAAACTCATTTGGGGGAGCCAACTCGACCTTCTGCTCCACGTTAACAGCGTGCTCAATGGCGCTGCCGTCGATGAGTTAAGAGTGTTTTATGAAAAGGCCGCTGCGGCACATCCAACTGGTCTCAAAGAGTATCCGTTCGAGAGTTACCTTGGCTTTCTCATCAATTCTGGATTGTTACGTAGAACGAACGGTCGCCTCTACATCACACCTTTCGCCAAAGAATTTCTAGCTCATCTGGCCCGCACCGGTGCAACGCATCTTCGACCTCTATAGCATGAGTTTGAGGCGAACGGCGACGCCACGCAGCGAATCAGACTTCTTCTTTTTGGCCTCGCTTAAGATTGCGAAATCATCCATTTCAAAACATCGCTCGCCGTTCCAGAAGGCGGCCGTTTTACGACGGGAAAATGGCGTTGGAGGGCAAAGTTCGCCGCACGACGTCAGGCTCAGTGCGCCTTCAGTTCTAGCAATTTGACTACTTCGTCGCGCAACCTCTTAACTTCATCGCTGTCGGGACCAGGCGCCAGGTGGGCGGCGCCATTCTCCTGGCTGACGCAGTGCGGGCGGGTTCGCGGCACCTTGCCACGTGCACCGTGGGCCAATGTCATGGCCGCGGTTTTCCGTCTAAACCAAAGAAGATTCTCTCGAGCTCGTTTCCGTTCTCGTTGTATCGCGCCTCCCAGCTGTGGTTGCCATCCTTGTCCGCGACCGGCTCTCCGTTAACGCCGTGGTAGCTCTGTCCGATCATGTCCCCACGTGCATCGTAAGTCGATCTCACTGTCGCATAGCCATCGGCGAGCAAAAACGGTTTTCCGTCCAAACCGAGATAGGTCAACGCAATTTGATTCCCGCGCGCGTCGTACTGCGCGTCCCATCCGTGGTAACCATTCTCTTTGGATAGGACCGGCTCTCCGTTAACGCCGTGAAACGTGCATCGGTGCAATCTGCCGAATCCGTCGTACTGGCTTTTGACAATGGCCCACCCATCTTTCACGGGCCGCGGTCTCAAATCGGGCCCTACCGACGCCTCCTCAATCTCATATCCTTTCTCGTCGTATTTCACGTTCGTTCCCGAATTCCCCGTGTTGTCGATCATCGGGTGCCCGTCCGCGCCCAGCGACAGGACACGCGTGAGTTGGCCACGACCATTATGTTGCATGCTCTGTCCGAAAGCGCCGTCAGGTCCGGCTGCTGGTAGATTCTTACTATCGCGGTACATGATGCGATCCTCCCAGCCCTCTTTGTCATAGTGAATTATGACGTACTCGGCAGCAGAGCCGTGCTGCAACTGTGGAAATCCGTTGGGGCCGACGAAGCGCGCCAGTCGTGTGGACCCCGATTCTTCTTTCAGCGGGGAATAAATCAGCCCATAGAGGATGCGTCCGTCGCGATCTAGCCCTCCCTCATAGAGGATTTCGCCATTTCTTGTAGAAACGAACTCCCACTGACAAATATTTTGTAGGCCCAGTTGTTGTCCCTTCTTCGAAGGCTCGTCGTCATGCGAATCCTCGTGTTTGGATTCGCCCTCCGCCTCCCATAAGTAGGTACCGACTGAATGGTGAGTCGTCGGTTCGAGAAGGCCGTTCACCGCCAGCACTCGAAATGCGGGTTTCCACCGGAGCTTCCATCCGTCGAGCACGATCCCTTTGCGAACGAGCAGAAAGGAAACGGGCATACGGCGCGCCTCCGATTCGGAAAGTGGCCCGACGCCAACGAAATAACCGTCCCGCTTGGCAAGCTCGCGGTAGTAAGCCTTATGTTCCTGGATAAAGGCGTAGTAACCAAACCAGACCGCCGTAAGCAGTGTGAGTGCAAGGACACAGGCCATGGCGGCGGTGATTCGCTGCTTGCGCCTTTGCGCCGCTTGTCCGGCGCGCAAGCGGTCAGCTTCAAGTTCGCGCTGCTGTTGTTCTTTTTCATGCTCTTCCAGGCGCTGTTTCAACGCGATGCTCGCATCCAAAAATTCTCGCTCCAGCGGATTGAGTTCCACTTCGTGGCGCTCGCGCCATTCCTGTGCCTGAATCAATCTTGCGCCGCGATACAAAAGATCGTTATCACGATTGGAGTGTTGCCATTCCTTGGCTGTCTCGGTAATTCGACGCTGGAGGCGCAAGCCGGCGCGATCCTCATCGAGCCATCGCCGCAACCGCGGCCAGCCACGAATCAGCGCTTCATGGGAAACATCGAGAAAACGCTCTGGCATCGAATCAGGATCAGGTAGTGGTTAGGAGGCGAGCGTCCGCCATCGCCTTGACGACGCGATCGACGGCATCGGCCTCCGAGGAAGTAGTCACAATCTCATCTATCGTGGCGCGACGTCGTGTATCTTCAGTTCCTTCGCCTAGCTGGGTGAGTCGGAGCATGATCCGGCGGACGATTAACTGTTCGTCCGGGGTGAAACTCTTGAAAATTTCTTCGGCAGTCTTTGCGATTGCGCCTTTGACACCGCCACTCTCCCGGTAACAGTCGAGCGTCAGTGTGTGATCGCGCCTGCGTTTCCACAGCTCCAGCAAGGCATGTTCGAGCAAAGGCAGCGCACCCGGTTCGCTGGCAATGTCGCCCATGATTGTGTCCACAAGACCCGGCTCAAAGCCGAGTCTCACACGCCGGGCCGGCTCTTCGATGGCCTGTCTTAACATGTCTGCATCCATCGGACTAACGAGGAACTGTTGAGCCGCGACACGCGCCGCCAGATCGGGCCAGGCCGCGCATTTCGGCAAAAAATCTGCCCGCATCGTCAGCAGCACTGTGGACTGGCCGTCGGGAATCGACGACGCATAGAGCAGATTGCCGAGGAACGAAGCGCACTCTTTTTCGTCGCTGCAAAGCGTGAAGACTTCCTCGAATTGATCGACTTTCGCAAAGGTCTTGACGATGAGGGACCGCTTCGTGTGCTCGTCAACGCGATTAAAGGAAAGCCACCCGGCCCAGACGGTGCGCATGGCGAAGCCGATGACACCTGCCCCTATCAAGGGCTGGAGGTGTTTGATGAAGAGCACGCCGAGTTTTTCTTTGGCCGCGAGCGGGATGTTCAGCGCCTCGTGGGAAAAGCTGAAAGCCACTCGCTTTCTCGCCGTGTTTGGCGCATCCGGCAGCGGAAAGTCATCGCTGGTGCGCGCCGGATTGATTCCCGCACTTAGAGCTGGCGCTCTTGCGCAGAGCGAAACGTGGACGATTTGCGTGTTCAAACCGGGTAGTCGGCCTCTTACCACGCTGACCGCGCAGCTTCTCCATCTCTCTTCGGGAAAAGACTCGATGCAGACAACGCTGGATCAGATGGAAGAAGATGAGCGCACTCTCCATCTTGCTGTTGCCCTTGCGCTGGCGAACAAACCAGCCGGGCGGATCGTCTGGGTGATCGACCCAGGTCCGTTGCGTGAGGAATGGAGGCAGTTTGCTGTAGTCGAAAGGATCAGGGACGCCAGGAAGCAGAATCGGGATCAACCTGTAACTCGCCTCCTTCGCTGCGCGATCCTGGGCGACGAGAACCTCTTCGCGCGCCCAATCGCCGACGCCTTTTGACCCAATAAATACTGCGCAAGTCGGACAACTACGGAGTGCATCTGCGATGCTGGATTGAAAGGTTTTTCCGGGAACGAGGCACCACTTGTCCAACCAGGGTTCCACCCCGGCGTCTTTCAGTTTGTGCGCAATAACTTCGACCGACGGTTTGTCGGCGCTATTATGCGAAAGGAAAATATCGAAACCTTCCACGGCCGCCCTCTCGTTAGATAATCTACGTAGGGGTTCGTAGAGTCGAGGCCAAAAGAAAGGAAAGGCGCCAGCGTGCAGCCGTCTTGGCCCGGGTGAGTCGCTAGCTTGAAAGCGCTGGCATGCGCAAAATGTATCCCGCCCTGCCCCTGATTGTGCTTAGATCGATGACTTATTCGTGAACCGGAAGGAGGGGCGTGAGGCAACATGGCGGCCTTCGGAGGCGGTGCGTATGATTGGTAGCGTATCCGGTAACGCGGCCAGTTTTGCCTATTATCCGACGTGGCTAAGAGTCACTTGCAAATGCTCTCCTTCGATTCTGATTAATGCGGTCGTCGCCATTTATTGCCGGATAAATGTCCATCTAAGACAGGAATTGGCGCTTTCTGGCAGTTCCACATGATTTTGCTTCCCTCGCGCGCGAGGAAAAATCGGTCGGATTAGGAAACCTCCGTTTCTATCTCTTGAACTACGGGACGGAAGAAACGCAAAAGTAAGAAGGATGAAGGAAGAAGTCCAGCTGCTCCTCCGTCAGCGGCCGAGCAAGCGCGGATCGAAGTCAAAATTGATCGGCGGATGAATGCGGATGCGCCGAAAATCCGGATGCTCGGGATTTAAGAGGAAATTTGTATCGGCGGGGCTAATGGCGCTCGGCAAAGCCAGAACTGCAGAACGCCGCTCGTGAATCCAAAGGTCGCCGATTTTCATCGTCTCCGCCGGCGGCGGAGTAACGCGCCAATTCGCAGGCAGCTTCGCCACCGGCAAAATTTCCGTGAGACTGTCCGGCCATTCCAAACAAAACGCTTTGTATTTTTCCTCGAGGATGAATGGCACCCGATGGACGAAGATCTCGAGCGCGGCGGTGGATTGATGTTCGCTTACATAAACCACATGGATTCCCGGTGAATTCCAACGCCCGCCGTATAGCCACGCGCCTTCTCCGGTAAACGCCATTTGCGCGCGACTCGCGCGAACGATCCGCCACGCCGAAGCCATTGCGCCTACGAGTAAACGCCGTAATCGATTCGCCCGAGTAAATTGTCCACTTCGCGTGCGCCAACCTCGGTTTCGGCGTAATCGAGCGGAACGACGCCACCAAGTCCGCGCTGCGGAAATTTCAACCAGGCTCGCGCCTTATCGACGTCGCCAAAAACACTCGTCGCGTGTTCGAGCAGCCGCGCAAAGCGCATGACCTTATCTGATTCATCCGGCGACAACCGCCCAGCGACTTTGCGCCGCTGTAAAGTGGATCGCGAGATGGAAAGTTTTGCTGCCAGCTGTTCAAATGGCATGTCGATGCTGCCCTGCAAAACTTTCAGATCGGAGAAGGGTAATCCCTTCTGAATCTGTCGGATCAGTTCGGTGGGATGCTTTGCTTTCGCGCTAGCCGTTTTCTTTTCGAGCGTCGCTGTTTTCATAAAATGACTGTCTGATTCAATTGATACAATCTAATGAATCAATTGAGCGCGATCAAGAGAAATCTGAGCCCATTCTACAGCTCAATTTTCGTTAGACCGACGACGTGTGACCCTCGATGCGATCAACGCGCTGCGTCGAACCCTACTGGATCCACGGCGATCCGGCGAAAGCTGGCGATGTGCTCGCAATGACGATGGAAAGAACCGCAACTACAACTGGCAAGAATGAGCTTTTCAATAGTGAGCTTCCTTAGCAATTTGATTCACAATTGATGCGTTCTCTCTATGACGTCCCGCGCGGGTTCCAAGTCAAGAACCTGGTATGGCCTGTCGTTGAGGTGACCCCAATCGCACGAAAGGGCAACGTTACGAAATTGTAACAAAAAAGACCGTGATATCGACTTGACCATTCCGATAACCTCCATTACAGGCAAAAGATTTGTAACGGCCCGCCAAAAGTAACAGCGGTGTTACTTTTCCCATGTGGCATCGGACAGATCGTTCCATCAGAATCCATCCACAAAGAAAAAATCTCCTAACAAACCTATGAAAAAAACGACAACTTCACAATCAGCCTTCTTTAATCTGCGTGTCTTAATCGGCCTGCTTATAGTCCTGGTCGGCGTCTTTCTGGCGCTGGTGGGCTTTGGCGCTTTCTCCGCACAAGCGCAGCAGAAGCAGCGCATTATCACCACATCCAATGACCCCCTCGTCCCTGCCGGATTTGACTGTTCCAAAATTCACGAGCTGGGCATCGACAGGCAAGAGAACATGCGGGCCGGAGCCATCATGATTGCCTGCGGCATCGCACAGGGAGGTGCACCTTCCGTTCTCGAGACCGTTTCCCAGGCTATCCAAAGAACGCTAGCACCCCTGGCGTATGGCGGTACCGACGTTGACCTGATCACCGGCACTGAAACCTTTCCCGACATTACACAGTCGGAGACATTCTCGTGGACTAACCCAGATAACCCCAACCAGATAGTCGTCGCCTACAACGACTCACGAGGCCGCTTCGCCAACCCCATCAACATCTCCGGCGCATCGGTCTCTACCGACGGCGGCACCACCTTCACCCGCCTCACGGCTACCGGCGGTCAAAGTCCTTTCCGAAATACCTTGGGCGACCCCGTTATTCTGTTCAACAAGCCAAGCCAGACTTGGTTTGCTATCTTTCTTGACGTGGGCTGCGGCGGTCAGGGCATCGGCGGGTACAAGTCGACCAATCCCTCGGACCCGAATAGCTGGACGCATTTCTGCGTTCACACCGCCTCCTTTGACGACCGAGAGTCCGGCTGGGCGGACAACAACCCATCCTCTCCGTTCTTTGGGCGGATGTACGTCTCGTGGAACGACTTCAATGTTGGGGGAGGGGCTCTCTTTGTCCGCGTCTCCACTGACAACGGTCTCACTTGGACCCCGCACCAGTTGACCACCGGCAGCCCCTTCATCCGTGACGTCCAGATCACCGGCGACCTAGCGACGGGCGACCTGTACGTCGCCGGCATGAACGAAGGAGGCGGAGGTACTGCCGGGCCTCGCTCCAACCGCATGTTCAGGTCCACTGATGGCGGCAGCACTTGGACCAACACCTACACCGGCCCCAACTTCACAGGGCCCAGCGATGGTAGCCTTTGCAGCGACAACAGCTACTTCGCCGCCATATTCTCTGGTTACTGGCGACACATGGGCTGGGGTGAGCCTGGCGCCATCAACCACGTCGTTCACTACGTCTATGCTCAGCACGGCACCGGCAACGACCCCGGCGACGTCTATTATATCCGCTCCACAGACAGCGGCGTGACCTTCAGTGCGCCGCTCAAGTTGAACACCGATTCTACTACCCGCCCTCAGTGGCAGCCCAACCTTTCCGTCAGCTCGGGTGGCACTGTCTTCGCGATGTGGTATGACGCGCGCGAGAGTACCAGTTGCCAAAAGGGTAACCCGGCGGTTCCTTGCTACAGGATGTGGGGGCGCAAGTCCACCGACAACGGTGTTACCTGGTTGGCTGACGACATGTTCTCGGACGTAGTCACGCCTCTGCCCGGCCAACCTGACCCCGGCATCGTAGGGTGCTATGCGGGCGACTACGACTACGGCTCTGCGTTGGCCACTGACCACATTTCTGCATGGGTAGACGGGCGGGTGCCCATCAACGGCCAATCCCAGCAGGATGCCTTTTTCGACAAGGAGCCAGCCTCGGCCGCTGCAAATATCACGCTCAGCGCCGCTGGGCGCAAGGTGGGGGGAATAAATACAGTGCGTCTCACTTGGAGCGGGGCGACCTCAACCAACATCGACGTCTACCGTAATGGCGTGGTGATCGCGACAACGCCGAACGATGGTTCCTATACCGATTCCACCGGCACCACCGGCCGGGCTAGGTTCACGTATAAGGTGTGTGAAGCTGGCACCTCGACCTGCTCCAACGAGGTGACAGTGAGATTCCGGCCTTAGCGGAACAACCAAGCCAGTTCTCTATCAACGCGGCGTCCGGCAGTTGCCGGACGCCGCGTTTGCTTTTAGCGCCACACATGGCGCTCCTGGCGGGGTCTGACATGTTTTTCGCTCGCGAGCCATGGCAGGCGAATGTCGAAATCGGAATAACGAAAAGCCGGGCGGCGGTTTCCGAAGGCTATTAGACGCGGAAATATCCCCTACCGATGGGAAGTCGCGAGGAAAAATTTAAAAAGCTAAAAGTCTTGATGCGTTTCCGCCATCGTGACAAAAAAGGGCGCATGGCGTTTCTCTCTCAGAATCGGACGACAAAAAAGAAATCCGCTTCTCAATCCGCCTTCTTTAATCCGCGCGTCTTACTTGTTTTTGTGCTTTGCTCACTCGGCGTTCTCCTGGCGCTGCTTGGGTTTAGTCCTAACTCAAGTTCATCCGCCTTGGCCAGGGCACCAAATCAAGGATTTGGCCAGCCCACCGTGGGTACTTCGTATAAGAACGACGTCTCCCCGGCGCTCCGCGATGTGGCGAAGGTATGGCCCCCCAAATTCAAGCCACAACACGAGGCCGCTGAAAACCCGCTGATCCCCAATAACCACAAAGACAGCCCTGACACGGTCGTCCAAGATAAATTCATCACGGCGCTAGCCGTCCAGTCACCCCATATACCTGGTCCCATTCTTAACTTTAACGGCATTCCCTTTCCCGGCGTTGGATGTAACTGCGCTCCGCCCGATACCAATGGCTCGGTCGGAACAACGCAGTTCGTTCAGATCGTAAATGAGGGTTACCAGGTTTTCGACAAAGCCACTGGAAATTCGACCCTGGGACCAAATAGCATCGAGTGAATCTGGGCTGGCTTTGGCGGTGCTTGCGAGCGCGGCGGCTCCGGCGACCCAACCGTGGTCTTTGACAAGATCGCCAGGCGGTGGGTCATCACGGAATTCGCCACTGCGACCGGAGATATCCCGATCACCGACGAGTGCATCGCAGTCTCTACCACTGATGATGCAACTGGCACCTATAATCGCTACGGCTTTCACCTGAGCAACAACTTCATCGATTATCCGAAGCTCGCTGTGTGGCCCGATGCCTACTATCTCAGCATTAACCTGTTCAACTCATCCGGCACGGCATTTCTCGGTCCCCAGCCTTTCGCCTTCGACCGCGCGAAAATGCTCGCTGGTATGCCAGCCACCTTCATTAGCTTCCCACCATTGGGCTCCAATCAT
>Ga0066709_100002958_pt1 | contig 12761 bp, 11 predicted proteins | sample GraSoiAngelo_158_FD_79665 | JGI IMG/M metagenome (GOLD analysis project Ga0066709, IMG submission 79665) | Grasslands soil microbial communities from the Angelo Coastal Reserve, California, USA - 14_1009_16_30cm | ecosystem: Environmental > Terrestrial > Soil > Grasslands | place: USA... | reverse complement strand
TCCGGCGGTCGCGCCGGTGGTGGGCGGGATCCTGCTCAATTCCCTGGGCTGGCGGTCCATCTTCTGGGTTCTGTTCGTGCTGGTGATTGGTTTGTGGCTATGGTCGCAGCGCCAACTGCCCGAGACCCTGCCAGCTCACGGCCGGCAATCGCTCGCCCCAGACAAACTCTTTCACAGCTACGCAGCGGTCATGCGCCATCCCGATTTCCTGCTGCTGGCGACGATTCCGGCGCTCAACTTCGCCGCCTTCTTCATCTACATCGCGAGCGCGCCGACTTTCCTCATCGATCGCCTCGGCGTATCGACCTACGGCTTCGCCTGGCTGTTCATCCCGATGATTGCCGGCGTGATGATCGGTGCGGCGATATCCGGACGCAGCGCGGGACGTCTTTCCACAGGGCGTACCGTGCGCGTCGCTTACGCGTTGATGTTTGCCGGCGTTGCCTTCGACTTGGGCGTCGCCTGGTTCGTGTCGCCGGGAGTGCCCTGGCACGTGCTGCCGATCATGTTGTTCACCATGGGCAGCAGCGTGCTGATGCCCACGGCCTCCCTGCTCCTCCTTGACCTCTTTCCAACCATGCGCGGGCTCGCATCATCGCTGCAGAGCTTCATTCACTTTGCGCTCGCCGCGGTCAACGCGGGCTCGATTGCGCCGCTCCTTGCACAGTCGCTGAAAGCGATGGCTCTCGGAATGGCCGGGTTCACCCTGGCGAGCCTTCTGCTGTGGGTAGCCTATCAACTACGGGCAGCGCGCCGCCATGCGCAATAGCAGCGTGCTGCGCGGACTGTTTGTCGCGGCGCTAGTGTGGGCGTCGCCGGCTGTGCCCGCGTGCGCGCAAGAGCTCAAGACCGTCGAACTCGGCATTGCCGGCCACCGTCTCGTCGCCGAAGTCGCAGCGACGCAAGCAACGCGAACCACCGGCTTGATGAACCGTTTCAGTCTCAAGCCCGATCACGGCATGCTCTTCGTCTTTCCCGAAGAGCAGCCGATGGCCTTCTGGATGCACAACACCTACGTGCCGCTTTCCATCGCCTTCATCGCCGCCGATGGACACATCCTCAATATTGAGGACATGGCGCCGCTCACCGAATCCACGCATCCGTCGCGCGGACAGGCGCTGTACGCCCTGGAGATGAAAAAAGGCTGGTTCGCCGAGCGCGGAATCAGCGCCGGCGCCCAGATCGAAGGGATCGACAAGGCACCGAAGGCGCGAGAGTGACGCGTCCGTGATTCCCGCGAACGCGGGAATCCAGTGTCTTTGCTCGAACGCCGCTGGGTCCCCGCTTGCGCGGGGACGACGAATTGCACCGCGCCAGCAGCAAATCGGAGCGCCTCAGTGCCGCCGCAGCCCGCTGCTAAGCGTCGAAGCAAACGTCCGTCCCAAGGTCGCGCCGAACTTCCTCGCGACCCGCTCGGCGATGTTTTCCTGAGGAGTGAAATCGACGACCTCCTCCGCCTTGATCACGTCGCGGGCGACCGAGCTGACGCTGCCCAGGGCGTCGGCAAGCCCCAACTCGATGCTCCGCTGTCCGTTCCATACGAGACCGGAAAACAGCTCCGGCGATTCCTTCAGACGTGAGCCGCGTCCCTCTTTCACCACGGCAATGAACTGCTGGTGGATCTCGTCGAGCATCCTCTGCGCGTATTCCTTCTGCTTGTCCGGAAGCGGTGAAAAGGGATCGAGGAAATCCTTGTTTTCGCCGGCGGTGAGCACGCGTCGCTCGACGCCCAGCTTCTCGAGCGAGCCGACAAACCCGAACCCATCAATGATGACCCCGATGGAGCCAATTAGGCTCGCCTTGTCGACGTAAATCTTGTCGGCGGCAACCGCTACGTAATACGCTCCGGACGCGCACAGTTCGCCGACGACCGCATACAAAGGCGTGTCAGGATACTTGCCCCGCAAGCGGTGAATCTCATCGTTGATTGCGCCCGCCTGGACCGGGCTGCCTCCCGGGCTGTCGATCTTCAGGACAACGCCCTGAGTGCCCTTGTTTTTGAATGCCGCCTGCAGCCCGGTGATCACATTCTCGGCGCTGGCGCGGCTATCCGCGTCGAGCTCGCCCTTGATCTCCACCATGGCTGTGCACTTGTCGATACAGGTGCGCTCGGTCTCCACCAATGACGCGATCACGACGAACAGCGTGATGAAAAGAAACGCGAAGGTGAGCAGCTTGAAAAAAATGCCCCAGCGGCGGGCGCGCTGCTGTTCGAGCAGGCCTTCGGTGGCGAGGCGCTCGATGATGCGACGTTCCCAGTTTTCTTCCGGCATGGGGTCCCCTACTCGCTCAGGAAAACACGACCATCGTGCTCGTGTACGGACACTGGCATCAGGCGCGCGCCGCGGCACGGGCCCTCGATGCACAAGCCATCTTCGGGTTGATACACGGCGCCATGCGTCGCGCAAATCAAGTATAACTTGGCCGAGTCGAAGAACTCTCCCGGATTCCAGTCAAGCTCGCTATCCTGGTGCCGGCATTCATTGACGTAGGCGTGGATCTGCCCACGATGCCGCACGACGAACGCCGGAAGCGACTCGCCGGCGCGTCGAAGCTCGAAGCGGACGCCAAGTCCGCCGTCAACCAACGCCTCACTTGCGCAGATCAGCCGTTCGCCGTCAGCCATGCCCGAAGCTCCGCAATCGAATGCAGCGTCGCGAGCGGCGCCATTTTAGCGAGGCCTTCCGGGGCATGCGCCCCATACGCGACGGCCACTGCATCGACCCCGGCGTTGCGCGCCAGTGCCAGATCGTGCGTCGTGTCGCCGATCATGAGCGTGTGTACCGGCTCGACGCCCGCGCAATCCATGAGCGCTTGCAACATGTCGGGGTGGGGCTTGGGAAAACCTTCGTCAGCGCAGCGTGAAGCAGCGAAGTGATGTGCAATTCCGTGCTGAGCCAGCGCGCGAGCGAGTCCCCGACGTGTTTTCCCCGTGGCGATTCCAAGAAGGAACCCGCGCTCGACGAGCTCGGTAAGCATTTCGCGCACGCCGTTGAAAAGGGGAATGGCCGCATCGCCCGAAAGGTAATGGACACTGTAGCGCTCCGAAAAGCTTGCATGCAATGCGGGCTCTAGATTGGGAGCGAGGTAACGGATGGCGTCGGCGTGACCGAGGCCGATGACATGCCGCGCAGCATCGTCGCAGGGTACCGGCAAGCCGAGATCGCGGCATGCTTGCTGTAGAGCGCGGGCAATAAGCCCTGTTGAATCGGCCAGCGTTCCGTCCCAGTCGAATGCGAGAAGGCGGTAATGTCGCAGCGGTTCAACCACCGGCGTCCCCGGGTGAGTCGAGCTGCGCCAGAAACGCTGAGAGCTCGGCGGGCAGCGGGGCTTCCAGCACCAGCGGGCGAGCGTCGACAGGATGCTCGAATTCCAGCCGCCGCGCGTGGAGAAACATGCGCCTCAGTCCACGCTTGGCGAGGGCCCGGTTCCACGCGAAGTCGCCGTACTTGTCGTCGCCGGCGAGCGGAAAACCAAGATGCGTCAGGTGCACGCGAATCTGATGGGTGCGCCCGGTATGCAGCTCCGCTTCAAGCAGGCTAACCGGAGGATCGACGTTTGGCCAGACGCGCTGCCGATGGAAAACGGTGCGGGCGTGCTGACCCTGCCCGCTTTCGACGCGGACGCGTCGCTCTCCCGCGGCGGTGATGAATTTGCTCAACGGCAGATCGACGCCTCGCTTCACATCGCGAAATTTGCCTTTCACCAGAACCACGTAGCGCTTGTCCACCTTGCCTTCGCGCAATGCTGCATGAAGAAAAATCAGCGCCGGGCGTTTTTTGGCGACCAGCAGCACGCCCGATGTATCGCGATCGAGGCGGTGCACCAGTTCGAGGAACTTGGCCTGGGGCCGCGACGACCGAAGTCGCTCGATCAATCCGAACGCGACACCGCTGCCGCCGTGAACCGCCAATCCCGCTGGCTTGTCGAGTGCGATCAATACCTCGTCCTCGAAAATGACGTGAAGCGAGGGAAGCTTGGGAGCGCTTCGCTGGACTACGGACTGCGTCGCCGTACGTATCGGAGGGATGCGCAATTCATCGCCCACCGCCAGTCGGACGTCGGGTCCGACTCTCTTGCGGTTGAGGCGCACTTCCCCGCTGCGCAGAATGCGATAAACGTGGCTCTTGGGAACGCCTTTGAGCAGGCGAAGCAGGAAATTATCGATGCGCTGCCCGGCGGCGGCTTCGTTCACTGCAAGGCGGTTGACAGCATCCTTGCTTAAATCGTTCATTTCCTTATAATTGTAGACGGCAGCAACGAGTGGCGGATGGATCGCGGCCAGCCGCGCCCCCAATCCAGTGCAAGCCCCAAAGCAACGGGTGATCGCACCAGTCGTTGGCCCCGATTCGGGGCGAACCGGTTACATCGGCTCACCGTCCGGACGCTGCAACCCGGAAAAGTAACGATCTTAATGCAATAGCGAAGTCTCCGCACCGGCCTTGGCCGATGAGCGGCTAGACGCGCGGCACATGACGCGACGAATTCTGTACCGACTGCATGAAACGATTTTTCTTGACCTGTTGTAGACGCAGTCAGCAATCCGTTTGAGCGACAACGCGAACAATTACGATCCACGCTCCGAGACGAGCCCGGCGCTTGCGCCGCAATCGATGATGCCTGATATCCGCATCGGTCCTCTCGCAGATGGGCAGCGTACGCTGCCTGCGCGGGCGAATTCGCCTTCGCCAACTTCGCCCGCCGCCCGCTAGCCTCAAGCGCGCCTCGTCGGCGCCGCCCGCTTCATCCGCCACAGTCCTGCCGAAGACTGGTTTGAGGGGGTGCGCCCATGAAACGTATGCTGTTCAACGCCACTCAGGCGGAAGAACTCAGGGTGGCGATCGTCGATGGTCAGAAACTGATTGACCTTGACATCGAGTCCGCCAGCAAGGAACAACGCAAGAGCAACATCTACAAAGCGGTTATCACCCGCGTCGAGCCCAGCCTTGAAGCATGCTTCGTCGACTACGGTGCCGATCGGCACGGTTTCCTGCCTTTCAAGGAAATATCCCGCGACTATCTGCGCGATGGCGAAGGCGGCCGCAGCCGCATTCAGGACCAGCTCAAGGAAGGTCGCGAGCTGATCGTCCAGGTCGATAAGGACGAGCGCGGTAACAAAGGCGCTGCGCTTACAACTTACATTTCGCTCGCCGGCCGGTATCTGGTCCTGATGCCGAACAACCCCCGTGGCGGCGGCGTATCGCGCCGGATCGAGGGCGAAGAGCGCAATGAGCTGCGCGACACGATCAGCCAGCTCCAGGTCCCGGATGGGATGAGCGTGATCGCTCGTACCGCGGGCATCGGCCGCTCGCTTGAAGAGCTGCAATGGGACTTGAACTACCTGCTCCAGCTCTGGCAGGCAATCGACGGCGCCGCGCAGAGCCAGACCGGCGCTTTCCTGATTTACCAGGAATCGAGCCTGGTCATCCGCGCGATACGCGACTACTTCCACCCGGATATCGGCGAAATCCTGATCGATACCGAATCGATTTATGAGCAGGCGCAGCAGTTCATGAGCCATGTCATGCCTGCCAACGTGCACCGGGTGAAGCTCTACAAGGACGACGTTCCCCTGTTCTCGCGCTTTCAGATCGAGCATCAGATCGAGACCGCGTACGCTCGCCAGGTGCCATTGCCCGCAGGGGGCGCGATCGTCATTGACCACACCGAAGCGCTGGTCTCAATAGACGTCAACTCGGCGCGGGCGACTCGCGCCGGAGATATCGAGACCACGGCCTTTCAGACCAATCTGGAGGCCGCCGAAGAGATCGCTCGTCAGTTACGCCTGCGAGACCTTGGCGGTCTCATCGTCATCGACTTCATCGACATGGAGAGCGCGAAGAACCAGCGCGAGGTCGAGAATCGTCTCAAGGACGCGCTCAAGTACGACCGCGCCCGAGTGCAGCTCGGCAAGATTTCCCGCTTTGGGCTGATGGAGCTCTCACGCCAGCGTCTTCGCCCGGCGTTGGCGGAGTCGGCGTACATCGCCTGCCCTCGCTGCCACGGTATCGGACACATCCGCGGCACCGAATCCACCTCTCTTCATATCCTGCGCATCCTGCAGGAAGAGGCGATGAAGGAAAACACTGCGCAAGTCGTGGCGCAGGTGCCAGTGGACGTTGCGACGTTCCTGCTCAACGAAAAGCGGGCCGAGATTCACACCATCGAGGCACGCTTCAAGGTCAATCTGTTGCTCGTTCCCAACAGGTACCTCGAGACGCCGAATTACAAATTGCAGCGACTCCGGCACGACGACCTCAATCAGGCAGAGCCGCTGCCGCCGAGCTTCGACATGGTGGAGCGACCGGAGGAAGAGGATATCGTCCAGCAGAAGAAGGAGGAGGCACGCGAGCCGCGACAGGAAGCCGTCGTCAAGGGCATCACGCCGGTCCGCCCGGCTCCAATGCCGGTCGAGCGCGCAGCCGCGCCGGCGATACAGGAAAACTGGCTCAACAAAGTCCTTGGGTGGTTCCGTTCCAAGCCCGCAGAGGCCACAGCAGCTCCGACTCCGGCAAGCCTTCCGCGGGACGCTCAAAGTCGCGCACGTGCGGATCGGGATCGCCGCGGACGTCGCGACGAGCGACCCGATCAGCCGCGCGATGGTCAGCGCGACTCGCGGCGGCAGCGCTCTTCTCAAGCCGGCCAATCGCAGCAGCCGAAACGCGAGCGCGATCAGCCGCGCGACGCGCAACGCGGTGATACGCGCGATGAGCGCCGCGACGGACCAAGGCAACGTCCTCCGCGCGAAGCCAAAGCGCAGCAGGCCCAGCCCGTCACCATGGATCACAATGCCCCGGCGATAACCCAGGGTCAGCCGATTGCGCCCCGGGAAGGCGAGCGAGCTGAAGGGGGGCGCCGCAGGCGCGATCGGCGCCGCGGAGGTCGAGACCGCGGCGATCGCTCGGAACGCGCAGCTCAGGCTGAAAGAAGGCCGCAGGAGATCCGTGAAGAAGCCGCCGCGCCAGCGCCGTCCACCGAGGCGGCGGTATCAGGCGGCAAACTGGCAACGGACGATACGATTCCGAACGCGTGGACGCCTGTCGTGGCTCCGAGCGCAGCCCCGCCTCAGGAACGCGTCGACCCCGCAGCGCCGGAACCCGCGTCATCCCCGGTATCCGCTGCAACGCGCGCTGTCGTGGATACAGGCCCTCCCGCATTGGCGAGCCGCGACGAGGTCGACCTGCCTGGCAATGCGCCGGACATTCCTCGGGTATCGCTGCAACTGCCGCCAGAGTCGGATTTAGTGCTTGTCGAGACGACTCGAGAGCGCGCACCGGAAGCACTGGAGGAGGAACCTCAAATGCACCGTCGTGGGCGAGTGCGTCCGCCGCGCACCGAGATGCGCGACGAACCCTTGCAAATGGTCGAGACGCACAAGGAATCATCGCCGCCGGGCGCTTGACGATTTATCGCTTGGGAAACGCAAGGCGGGCGTGACCCGGCTTGCGCCCATGGGAATGGAGCGGCTAAGGAATCTATTGAGAATTACGCAACTGAGTGACCTTTGACCCTCACCCGCGCTGTCGCGCACCCCTCTCTCCCGGCGGGAGAGGGGTTGGGGGTGAGGGCCAGCTCATCCGCATTGCAACCGATGTGACGCAGTTTAGGAAACGCTCAATAGCTGCTCCCCATGGCGCGCGAAGTCCATCGGACGAGGTTGCCGACTATTTCGTAGACGGCGTAGTAGCTGGTCCTCAATCCCCCCATGCTGGGGACGAAGTCCATCACCCTGGGCGCTTCATCGGAAGGGATGCCCGTCGGTGCGGCGAGTGTCCTGATCCCCGCTGACGCGAATTCGGCACGCGCGCGTGGCATATCGAAACTGTGCGCGACTAGCACGACGCTGCCGATGCCGGCTCGGTGGAGGATCTCTGCGGAATAGGTAGCGTTTTCGTGCGTATTTCGCGATCGGTCTTCCACCCAGCGGACATTGACGCCGAATTCGCGCTCCAGCGCGGCTTGCATCAGCTTGCCTTCCGCCTCGCCATCGAGGACCGTGCCTCCGGTCACCAACACGGGCAGATGAGTGAGCCGGGCCACACGGGCGCCGTATCGAACGCGCTCCAGTGTCAATTCAGCGAGCGTGTCGCCGCCGTAGTCGGGAGCATGCCTGCGCACTCCGCCGCCGAGTATGACGATTGCTTGGGCTTCAGGTGCATGGACGATGTCGAACGGCGGAGACCGGTCAAGACTACGCACCAGGAATCCGCTTAGGACGGGAAAGCAGAGCAAGAACAGAAGCACCACGCCGCTCCACGCCATCGCAATGCCGGCGCGCGGAAGTCTGTGACGAAGCGCAAGACCGGCAACCGCGAGCAGAAGCAGCCCGGTCGGCGGCAGCGCCAGCGCCTTGATGATCGCCTTCAGCCAGACGACGTCGATTGCGCGTTCCTTCTTTCAGGGAATGGATACGATCCGCACACCCTCCGGCAATTTCGTTCGCGCCAACGGCCGCTTTAGCGGGTTGTCTTGAGAAGGCTTTGCAAGCGGTTTGCCGGAACGGCGTAGGTAATTCCGCTCGGAGCAGTGAGGGCTGTTTCCTTCGTTCCCTTGACGAACACCATGTTGATCACGGCCAGCACTTCGCCGGTGGCCGGATCGTAAACCGGACTGCCGCTGTTGCCCGGATAAGCGGTCGCATCGAGTTGGAACACCGCGAAAGCGCCGCTCGCCAGGCGGCGGATCAGTTGCGCATCGAGGTTGCTTGCGCGAGGCTGCGCGATCGCGATCGGCGTGATGGCGGACACCATGCCGCGATGCGTTGCAGGAAAAGGACCGAGTACGGCACCTATTGGGAACCCGGTAAACAGAATTTCCTGACCTTCCTTGACGCGATCCGAATCGCCGACCTTCAACGGCGGGAACCCCGCGCCCTGTACTTTGATGAGCGCCAGATCGGATTCCGCATCCACGGCCATTTGCTTGGCTTCACGCCCCTGAGCCTGGTCACCGCTGTCTCTGGTTTGTCCCGGGACAAGGATCGCCAGGATCTCCTGATGCGCGGCATCGAGCACTTTCGGCAGAACGTGGGCGTTGGTTGCGATCAGCGTTCCGTCTCCGACGGCGAAACCGGTACCGAGGAATTGAAACTGGGGCGTTCGTGTGCGCTCGAAGGTGCCGATCGCGACGACCGAGGCCTTCACGCGTTCGATGGTCAGCGAATTGTCCGCGTGCGCGCCGGTCGCAGGCAGAAGCGAAGCCGTCAGCAGAGTAGCGCTTGCGAGCCAACGCAGCACTGCCGAAACGGTGCGACGCAATCGGATCTTCGACTCCTACTGCGAAGAATCGGTGGGGCGCGAGACCACCGGCGAAGGTTCCACCGTGCGCGGATCGTAAGGATGTCTCTCGCTGGGATACAAGCGTAGCACCCGGCGCACGTAGTCGCGAGTCTCGCGATACGGCGGTATGCCTCGATAGTGGTCGACCGCCGCCTCTCCAGCATTGTAGGCCGCCACGGCGAGCGCTACCTGGCCCTCGTAGTAGGCGAGCAGCCAGCGCAGGTAAGCGAGTCCTCCGCGAATATTCTCTTTCGCGTCCAGGCGATTCTTGACGCTGAAGCGGGTGGCGGTCGTGGCGATGAGCTGCATCACCCCCCGAGCATCCTTGGGTGAACGGGCGTCGGGCTGGAAGTTCGATTCCGTCGTAACGATCGCCAGCGCAAGCCGCGGGTCGATGGAGTAACCGGGCGCGGCCTGAACGACGAGCTGTGCAATGCGTTTCTTGTCAGGCGGCAAATCATTGATTGGATCGGCGGACGCAACTGTGGCTGCTTCGACAGTATCCGGCTGCGCCGGCAGCATGCATTCGAGCACGATCCCCTGGTCTTCACCGACAAAACGAACCATGTCGCGCGCCTGCGCGTGCCCGAGCCTAGCCGCCCGCGCAAAAAGCGAGGCCGCTATCGCTTCGTCATGCGCCACACCTCTTCCGTTGGCATACATCCAGCCAAGGCCGAACATGCCGTCGGTGTCTCCGTCACGAGCGGCCTGGCAATAGAGCTCTGCCGCCAATTTCTGATCTTTGCGCACGCCCTCGCCGTGCTCGTAAGCGATTGCCTTGGTGACGAGTTCGCTTGTCTCTGTCGCCGCCAGGCGAGGCTCGGGCTCTGCTGCAGCAAGCGTCGATACGGCCAGCGCTGCGATCAGGAATGCGCAGCGCGGCTTTGGGCCGATGGCCTTGCGATCAGGCAGCGCCTCGAACATCATTGACACTACGCGCGCGCTGGAAGCTGGCTTGAGCGAAGTGAGCTTCGTACCAAGGGAGCGCCTCAGACAGGCCGGCTTTGACGTCATGGGTCGGTTGGTAGCCGAGTACCCGGCGCGCTTTGGAGACATCGGCCTGAGAATGGCGGATATCGCCGGGCCGGAATGCCTTGTGAGTCGCTGCCGGGATGTGCAACCCGGGATGGGTCGCTCGGACGAGCTCGCGCATGGCGTCGTAGAGCTCGTTGAGAGACATACGACCTCCAACGGCCACGTTGAACACTTCGCCAAGGGCGGCTCGATCCTCGGTTGTGGCAGCGAGCAAGTTCGCCTGGACGATGTTGGCAATGTAGCAAAAGTCCCGTGTGGTTTCACCGTCGCCATAGATCGTGACCGGGGCACCGGACAGCATCGCGGCGGCCCAGCGCGGAATGACGGCGGCGTATGCTCCCTTGGGGTCCTGGCGTGGGCCAAACACATTGAAGTAGCGCAGGCCCACCGTTTCCAACCCGTAGCATTGACCGAAAACCTGTGCGTAGAGTTCATCGACGTACTTACTGACCGCATAGGGAGAGAGTGGTCTGCCAATCGACTCTTCGACCTTGGGAAGTCCGGGATGGTCACCATAGGTTGAGCTCGAGCCGGCGTAAACGAATCGGTTGACGCCGGCATCGCGTGCCGCGACCAGCAGATTGAGGCAGCCGGTAGCGTTCGCTGCGTGACTGGCGAGCGGGTCCTCAATCGAACGCGGCACGGAGCCAAGCGCTGCCTGGTGAAGTACGACGTCGATGCCTTCGCACGCGCTGCGACAGGCGTCGAGATTGCCCAAGTCCGCTTCCAGGAATGTATGACGCTGCCAGGCCGAATCCCCGACCAGGGCGCGAACTTCGTCGAGGTTGCTGCGATATCCCGTCGAAAAATTATCCAGACTTACAATGTCCTGATCGTGGCGGAGCAAGGTCTCGAGAAGATGCGACCCGATGAATCCGGCGCTGCCGGTGACCAGCCATCGCCTGCGCCGTCCAGCGAGCCGGACACGCAGCGTTGTCGGGAGCTCGGCAGCGAGCGGCGAGGCAGTGATCATAGCCTCCACACCGTGATCCCCTGGGCGCGCAATGCGCTCGCATCGGCGTGGCATTTGACGTCCACATACAAGCCGCCTCGCTCGAGCTTCGCCACATATTCGTGCAGAGGCCGCTCTGCGAACTGGCGATGCGCAACAGCAGCGACGATGGCGTTGGCGCGCGGCAACTCTTCCCACGCCTTGAGCTTGACGCCGTACTCTCGAAGTGCGTCCGCCGATTCCGCCACCGGATCATGAACGTGCACTTCAATGCCGTAGGAGACAAGCTCCTGGACGATGTCGATGACTCGGGTATTGCGGATATCGGGACAGTTCTCCTTGAAGGTGAGGCCGAGCACGTTGACGTGCGCGCCCTTGACCGGAAACCCCGCCTGGATCATCTGCTTCACCGTCTGCTCGGCAACGTATTTGCCCATGCCGTCGTTGATGCGGCGGCCGGCAAGGATGACCTGCGGGTGATACCCGAGCTTGTCCGCCTTATGCGTCAGGTAATACGGATCAACGCCGATGCAGTGCCCGCCGACAAGCCCGGGGCGGAAGGAAAGAAAGTTCCACTTGGTGCCCGCCGCCTGCAGCACTTCCGTCGTGTCGAGATCCATCTTGTGAAAGAGGAGCGCGAGCTCATTCATCAGTGCGATGTTCAGATCCCGCTGCGTGTTCTCGATCACCTTTGCCGCTTCGGCCACCTTGATGCTGCTCGCGCGATGCACGCCGGCAGCGACGATGCTGCCGTAAATGGACGCCACCTTTTCAAGCGTATCGGGTGTGTCGCCAGAAACCACTTTGGTGATTCGAGTAAGCGTGTGCTCCTTGTCACCCGGATTGATGCGTTCGGGCGAGTAGCCGACGAAGAAGTCGCGCTTCCATCGCATGCCCGACCGCTGTTCCAGGATCGGCACGCACACCTCTTCGGTTACTCCCGGATAGACTGTCGATTCGAATACCACGGTCGCTCCGTGCCTCAAATTGGACCCGACGGTCTCGCTGGCAGAGATCAAAGGAGCAAAATCCGGCCGGTGCGCGTCATCGACCGGCGTGGGAACGGCAACGACGATGAACTCGGCGTCGCGAAGGTCTACCGCTTCGGTTGTGAACCGGATGCCGGTCGCCGCACGGAACTGTTCCGAGCTCACCTCACGCGTTGGGTCGATGCCTTCCTTGTACGCCGCGATCTTGCTTCGTGACAGGTCGAAGCCGATCGTCGGATATTTCTTCCCGAACTCGATGGCGAGCGGAAGTCCGACGTAGCCGAGGCCGACAACTGCAATCGTTACACTCTTGTTCATATCCTGAATTTGCGTAAGCGCGCGCTAAAAGCTGGCCCTCACCCCCAACCCCTCTCCCGCCGGGAGAGGGGTGCGCGACAGCGCGGGTGAGGGTCAAACGTCACTCAGTTGCGTAATTCTCACTAGATGCCCGCGAGAAGCTTTTCCGCCTCCGCACGAACGGATGATGCCGATTCGGCCTTCGAAAGC
>Ga0066709_100002957_pt1 | contig 12762 bp, 10 predicted proteins | sample GraSoiAngelo_158_FD_79665 | JGI IMG/M metagenome (GOLD analysis project Ga0066709, IMG submission 79665) | Grasslands soil microbial communities from the Angelo Coastal Reserve, California, USA - 14_1009_16_30cm | ecosystem: Environmental > Terrestrial > Soil > Grasslands | place: USA... | reverse complement strand
GAAGTTCATAGCGCGCTTGAGCAGAGCCAAATGAACAACCGAAGTACTGTTTAAGAAGATCGTTGCGGACAGGCCCAGGGTGATCAGCGTCAGCCGCGGCTCGCCATAAAACCTCGCTAGTAATGATCCGCATGCGGCGAACCCTATGGTCAGAAGCAGGCCGAAACCCACGTTGATCCAGAACAGATTACTGGCCAGGAAATGATCGATTTGGTCTCGCTGGAGAATGGCCTCGGTAAAACCATTCTGTCCGAAGTTCATCAGCAGCAGGCTGAAGGTGGTCACCATAGCCACCAGCCCAAAATCTGCCGGAGTTAGCAGCCGAGCCAGCACCACGGTGGCGACGATTTGAACTGCCAGCGATGCGCCCTGCGAAAGGAGCGTAACACCAGAACCTCGGATGGCGAGACGGCGCAGCGCGCCTCCCTCGGCAACGGGCCGGAATGCGCCACTTGCGTCAAAGGGCTTCAAGCGTCCCCCTGGCGGGACTGGATACAAAGCGCGTGCTCAACCTGAGGCTCAGGCCCAGAGAAGGCATTACTCTCTTGGATGGCGAGCAAGGACATACTCTCGGAGGGGGGAACTTCCGGGGCAGCCATGATCGCCAAAAGGAAGAAAATCCAGACCGGGTGCATAATTCTAATAGCTGATTCCGTGAAGTTGTAGACCAGCCCGATCACGAAATAGGCCAACCACAGCCCGCCTTCCTCCGGATTCCGTCTGACCGCGGCAAAAATCTTACGATAGCTGGTGACGATGACCGCGCCCAGCATCACAAGCCCTACCACCCCCAAGTTGATGAAGACCTCGATGTAGCCGTTATGGGCCTCGTTCGGATGCCACCAGTACAGACCCCACAGCTCGTCAAGTCGACGGGGAAGCCAAAAATTCTCGAAACCGGTTCCAAGCAGTGCGTTGGGGCTCAACGCGAGAACGTGCTTCCACAGCTCCGTCCGGCCAGTGAGCGTCGAGTCTCTTCCAATTGTTTCAACGAGGTCTCCGCCGACGTTGAAAAACAGGGCCGCAACGGAAACGGCTATCATCAGCACCGCCAAAGCGCGCACCACCCCCGGCCTCTGTGCGAGTGCGCGCAGGTGTGTGGCCACGATCAAGCCGCTGGCCATGACGAAGCAAGACATCGCGGTCATGACATTAGCCTTCAAGAACAGGAAAACCACCATGGCGAGAAGAGCTCCGTGAGCAATCAAGTGCCTGAGCCTGTGCTTGTCAAGGAGCCACACCACGAAGCCGAGGATGGGGCTCTCGGCCATCAAGTCCTTCAGCCGGTGCAGCATATCCCGGTCTCGAAACGCTTCACAAAAACGCCACAGGGAGGCGACTCCGAAGAGCAGACAAACTCCGCCAAGTTCGTTCTTACTAGTTGCGACGCCCCTGTAAAAACCTGTCCCTCCCCACTCACCCCATGCCTTCCCCCAAACGGGGTAGTAATTGGCTAACAAGATGGATGCAGGGACCAGCAGAAACCCCACGCGCGTCAGGAGTCGTTTAACCGCTGCGGAAGGGTTGTCATCGCTCAATACGATCAAAACCATGGCTACGTCCCCCACGGCCTTGATCCACCGCTTAAGCGCCACGACATGGTAGTCGGACCAAATGATGCTTATGGCGCAGTAGAGAAAAAACAGGACAATCGGTAAATTCGCTCGCAGAAGCGTTCTAACCTTTCCTCGTCTCGAGAGAAGCACGATTACGCTTAGTGCGACGATTGCTGTCAGGAAGTAGCGGTCAAAAGGGCTCCCGTCGACGATCTGTTCGGGTGTCATCGCCGCAGTTAAATTCGCTGCGCCGGTCATCGTCAACCACTGGGCTGGCGTTCGCGAGGCGGCAATCGAGAACCAGGCAACGGGAATCCAAAGGGCTAGGGAGGTCCGGCGTTTCCGGTCCCAATCAAGGAGGTAAAGCCCTACAATGACCAAGGCAAAGAATAAAGTGGCAATCTTCTGTGGCATCTAAACCCCTACACAAGGGCCTTTCAGGCGAGGTGCTGAGTCACGTCACCTCGAGCAAGACTTGCAGTGAGAACGCGCAAGGACCATGCACAATCGCAGGTTGCCGCCGATGGCGACGGTCGCCCGCACCATGCGGCTCGAAGCTAGCAGTGACTGACTTTGCCCCGCTAATGGTTACCATGTGGCTCGAAGCTAGCAGTGACTGACTTTGCCCCGCTAATGGTTACCATGCAGGTCGCGCCAGAAACGGTATCGCATCCGCTCCAGCCCCGCAACGCGGAAGCCATTTGCAGGATTCGCCGTGAGCGTCACCACCGTGCCCCAATCGTAGATCGCCGAGCAAGTAGCCCCGCAGTTTAGCGTGGCGGCACCCGGTGAAGTGGAACTCGACGTAACCGTGCTGCGCTCGCCACTCCTTCCGACCCCTTCCTTGCTTACCGTGAGGGCGAAGCGCTGCAAGTTGAAGCCGGCGGTGAGCGATTTCGCCGCATTCATCGTCACCGTACAAGTTGCGCCGGAAGCTCGGTCGCATCCGCTCCACCCAGCAAAGTTGGAACCCATCGCGGGTTGGGCTGTCAGGGTCACTGGCATGCCACTTGCGTAAGAAGCAGTGCAACTGGGTTCGCAGTTTATGCCTGCTGGACTTGAGGTGACGGTGCCGCTGCCATTGCCCGTCTCGCTTACCGTGAGGGCGTAAGAGGCCTGCGAGGTATTGTTGATCAGGATGCTGACCTCGTTGGAAGAGCCGGTTACCGCCAGGTCCAACCTGCCATCGCCGTTGAAATCCCCCGCTGCGAAGGATCTAGGTAGAGAACCAGCGCCAAAGAAGATCGCTGCAGGCCCGAACGTCCCGTCGCCGTTGCCCTGCAAGACGGAAATATCGTCGATGATGATTGCTGCCAGATCCAACTTGCCATCGCCGTTGAAGTCTCCAACCCCCAAAAATTGATAGCTGTTGAAGCTCCCAGCAGGATTCGGGGGGCCCTCACCCGAGTTCTTCGCGGCCTGGAACGTTCCGTCACCGTTGCCGAGCAGCACAGACACTAAGGTCGATCCAGAAGCACTGCTCGCCACGGCCAAATCTTGGACCCCATCACCGTTGAAATCGGCCACAACCACGGAACTCGGAAAATCTCTCCGCGCAATAAACGATGCAGTCTGCGCGTGCGCAAGGCTGGGAAGCGCTAAGGAGAAAAGCAAAGCCACTGCAATCAGAACTCTTATCCGTGCTGCATTGCCGGCCATGGCGCTACCTCCATTTTGTCTTGAACTTGCACTTATTACAGGCCTTTCCACGTATGTCACTGATTGGCGCGGCAGTAGGAATTTCCTTGGTTCAGCGATTTTGCAATGCAGGCTCAACGCGAGCGTGCGGCAGTCCTCGAGGGAGTGCCGCGTGATCGGAGTCCAGGAAAAGGCGGTGCAAAAGTTCGAGGGTCAGCACCGTATGGATTTCCGAGGTGTAGTTCCGGTCTCCCTTAAGGTGGCCCTCGATCATGACTTCAAACGTTTTCCGTTGTAGGTAGGGTCGGGACAGAGTACGCGGGTCAAGTAACACCTCCCGTATATAAGCGGAGAGCGCATCCCGATACCACAGTCGGAAATGGTGAAACTTGTGTCTGCCAAGAAAAAGTCGTTCGACATGGAGAGGCGAGAAAAGATGATCGATCTGGGCCACCCACTGGGGCATGCCGACGTCATAAGCGTATTCTGCTTTGAATGTGAACTTAAGGAAACGCCGGGAGATCCCTTCGAAAAGACGATTTCCGTTTCCGCCGAGACCACTGTCCGTCGGAATCGACTGGAGAACAGGGTTTCCGTCCGCGATCAACCGAAGGCAAATGTCACTGGTCGCGAGGTCCGAGCTAGGCGCGCGGTAAAGCATCCGCACGAGGTCATTGTCGAGGAACGGGGACCGCAAAGAGAGCTGCGTTTGCTCTAGGGCCAGAAGGCCGTAGTGATGCCACGGGGCCTGCCGGAAAACGGCAAATGAAAGCGGGTGGTCCTCGAGCAACGCATCGTAGGTCTCCTTTGCCACACGGGCTTGGGATAGAAAGTCTGGATGAAACAACCCAGGCGTGGGCACTACTGGCTTGAACGCCCGGACCCGACGGAGCACTTCGCTTCCGTAGTTTCCCGTCATCCTCACGGGGGTGAACTCGCGGATCCTTTCGTTGATGTACAGGTCGGGAGAATAGACCACTTTGAGACAGCCATCGGTCAGGTATACGGTCCGCTCAGCATAGTGAGGAAAGCGCGCGAGGAACTCTTGGCCGACTCGAATGACCTCGTGGACCTGTCCACAAGCGCGCGCTACTTTTCGCGCAAGCAGGACGTCCTGGGAGTCGTGAAACATCCCCCCAAAAGTATGGCAGGGGAGGGATCCGCGGGCGGGCCTATGCCAGGCCATAACCATCCGGCTGTCCAATCCTCCGGTGAGAGACATCCCGATGCGTTCGCGACCACTGAAGTACCGCGGGAGGTTTCGCGCGAAGGTCTTTCGGATTTCTTGGTAGAAGGACTCCGCGTCCAGGGGAGATTGGTCCTCCCATTCGCGCGGCCGGAAGTAAAAGTCTTTTCGCTCGATTAAGCCATCTCGAAAGACCCATGCTGCAGCACCGGGCAGCACATGGATGCCCTCGAAGAGCGTGCGGTTCTCGAGGACCGAGCCGCAGACGACGAACTCCACGAGTCCCTGAGGCGCCGCCTTCCTGAGTTCCGGACGCACGGCCAGGATGGCCTTGGCTTCCGCGGCGAAATAAAAGGCTTCTTTCGCCTGGTGATAATAGATGCGGTGCATCCCGTAGCGGTCATTGAAGAGGGTGATGGTTCCGCGTGTGCGGTCCGAGAGCAGGCCATGAAACCTTCCGTTCAGGCCCGCGGGAAAAGCGGGGTCTTCCTCATAGAGGTGGACAAGATAGGAGGGGCCCTCCGTCGCCAAGGCATGACCGCGCTGCTTGAGGCGAGCAGCGGTCCCCGGTTCAGGGAATTCTTCCCCGGAGAAGACCAGAACGACATCTCCTCGTTCATTCGAGAGCGGCATACCGTCGGCGAAGGAGTTCTCCCGCACGATCCACCCAACGTAAATTCCGGAGGCCTCATCGATCCAAGTTCCGACGCGATAGAAAGCCTCGTGGCGAAGGGCTTCGACCATCCGCAACAGTTGCGGCTCGGCCCATTCCCGCGGCATTTTGGTCACCAGACCAACGATTCCCGGCATGGTCTCTTTTTTCCTAGGTGGATTACGTCACCGCTTGGAACTTGCGGTTGTACCAGGCGTTGCGAAATTCTCTAACCTTGGCGGCTACCGGTTCAGGGAGACGATCAACAAACCGATGGTGCAGGCCGAGCCGTAAGGCGGCCGAGCCTACTCGGGTCAAAGGAACGTAGTAGCGAGGCAGGTCGACCCGCTCGAAGCCGTTGGCTTCCTTAAAATCGCTGAGGCTATCCTTCTGCTTTTTTCCATATGCGAAACTCGAATACACGAGATACGGGATCCCGCGCTCGGCACAGCTGCGGACCGCCTGGGCCACCAGGGCATTTGTGGGAGCCTTGTCTCGGTGCTGGATCATGGAGACAATGTTCATCAGGCCGGCCTGCGTTCCTGTTTCATCCGAAACCAGCTTGACGAAACCAATCAGACTGTCGCCCAGAAAAGCCCCGATAAAGATGCTGCTGTCCAGGTAGGTAGCCTCCTCCTTATGCACCGTCTCCAAGTCCTTTCCGAAGTGACGGAACGGTTTTCCCTGGCGCACGGGGCACTCGTTGTAGATCTTCCAGATTCCCTCGACAAGAGCTTTATCGAAAGGCACTTCCCGGAACGTTACCCCCCTCTTCTCGGCTTGTTTCGCTTTGTTCCGGGCTTTGAACCTAATCTGATGTGTCCACCAGTGGTCGAAGGTAGAGACCGGCAGCACCGCCAGGTTGTCCCATTCCATGGGATAAGCATATTTCCGCGACGTTTCTGGCAATCTCTGCGTGAAGGTGAACAGATCGATCCTGACTCCGCACTGCTTCAGGCTGTTCAGCATTGGCTCTGGATCGTCCATAAACTGATACTTGTCGGCGTCGAGGCGAGCGATACGCAACAGCCGTCCCTTGATCTGAATGTCCCTGCCGCAAACGGAAATCATAAATGGCCCCCTACTCGCCCCCCGAGATATCCTCCAACAAGTGGACCACGCGAGCTTTACCCTCAACCGCGCGAATTGGCCGACTACCAAGCGGGTGCACCGCTGCGCTCTCGTGCCGCAACTCCTCTGCACTTCCGATAGAGACAGCCGGAAGAGCCCGCGGAGGCAACTGTCTGGCATTGAGTTGCTCAAAAATGGCGTCCATGATTCTCGCGGTCAAAAGGATTTCCCGGTATGGGATGGGCAACGGGCCGTCTTCAACAATCGAACGATAGAAACCTTCAATCAAATATTTCATGCCCGACTTACTCTGGAAGTCCTTTGCCAGGAAGGCTCGCACGTTGCTAACCAAATTTTCAATATACTGCTTGGAGAATACAGCCGGGGGAAGGAATTTCTCGAGGTAGCTTTTGAATCTTTTCCCGCGAAGCTTGATCACTGTCTCGTGGTCCCGATCGAGAACCACACCGTTTTCCTTGCCAAAGACGCGAAATTGGTGCAGCGCGGGACGCATTTGTGATGAGAAAGTGAAATAGGCCGTGGTTCCCTCCTTTTCACAAATGATGACTCGCAATTCATCGATAATTTCGCTTTCGCCCAGGCTCTTGAGAAGCGGGCTTGTAAACCCATGCGCAATCACCTCGAGCGACTCGCTGGTCAGGTACTCTGCAATCCTGGCTATCCCGTGGCTGATAACATTCTGCAACAATTTCCCTGGCAACCTGCGGACCCAATGCTGCTTGTCGCCGAGAAGTGCTGCGGCGTAACTTCGTTCAAGCTCATAGCAATAATAACTCTCCATATGCACGGGGGCGCCGCCTAGAAAACCGTTTTGGACCAGCGTACGCATTCGTCGCGCTGCATGCGTGAATTGATCATCATGGCCCGCGGTTATCTTTAGCTTTCTTTCGTTCGCGAGCGCAATCAGTCTTCGAGCCTCCTCCTCGTAAAGCGTGAACGGCTTCTCTACATAGACGTGGCATCCCCGCTCCAGGCAAAGCTGCGCAATCTCGAAGTGGCTTTTAGGTGGCGTGGTGATGTGCACCACGTCTGGCTTGGCCTCACCGAGAAGTTCCGTCAAGTCTCCAAAATACTGTTTGACCGGAAACCTTTCGTACAACTGCCTGGCCATCAGCGGCTCCCGGTCACACACCCCGACGATCTCGCAGCCCTTGATCCTCTGGATCTGAGACGCATGGGCATCTGCGATCTTACCGCAGCCCACAATGGCGATTTTAAGCATTCCGTTTTCCGTCCCGGCAGCTTTCGAAATAGCGTTTGAAGCCCTCCGCCATAGATACCCTTGGCATCCAGCCTAGCCGGGCCTTCAATTTGTCGTTGCTATAGCCCGTCTTCTTCCAATGGGCGTGCCATCTCTTGCGATTAAAGACGGGCTCCAACTGCCCCTCGGACCAGCCCGAGTATTTCTCCCACAGGTAGCATAGCAAGTAAGACAAAAAGTGAGGAACATAGAGTGATCTGAAACGCCTGACATTCCGTTTGTAGAGACGCAAGAATTGACGGCTGGAAGGCAGGTCGTCGTCCACCACATTGAGCACTTCGCGATCGACCCCCTTCTTCAATCCGGCAAGTGCAATCGCTTCGGCACAATTGTCGACGTAGGTGAAGGGTATTTTGTTTGAGCCGCCCAAATGCAGAAATATGCCAAACGTGTCGATCCCCACCCTACTGGTGATGGCCGGCTTGCCGGGGCCATAAACATAGCCGGGCCTGACGATGACGTACGGGGTCCCGAACCTCTTACCGTACTCCGAGACGATTTCATCTTGTTTGACTTTCGCGAAGCAATAAGCTTCGCCCCGGAGCTCGGGGCGCGCCTCAACCGGGCACGATTCATCTAACAGCCTGCGCTTAGGTTTTTGCGTATTCGAATAAACCGCAAACGAGCTGACACTCACAAATCTCCGCAAACACTGCTGCCGGAGGGCGGCTTCGAGAAGATTGCGCGTGGTGACAACCGAATTCATGAATGCATCCGGGAAGGACTTTTGGCCTGTTCCCGCGGCCAGATGAAAAATGACGGCTGCATCTTTTGCCGCCGCGTTGCAATCTTCGGGCGACAGAAGATTGCCGGTGAGCACATCTACTTGGGCCTGGTGGTGCCGTTTGGCGACAGCTTCGAGTCGAGCTGCGTCGCTCGAAGGCCTAGCGAAGCAGCGCAACTTGCGGAATCCACGATCAAGCAAATTCTCCACAACTCGGAGCCCAATAAACCCGGTTGCGCCGGTGATCAAGATGAGATCGTCCGGTCCGATGATGAGACCGTCTTCTTGCGCACTACACATGTCTGTCGAGCTAGCCAGTGACGTAGGGTTCCTTGATCGGACGAATCCCCGCAACCGCGAGTAGCGTGCCGAAATGATTAGAAAGCTTGATCAATAGGGTCATAAATCGGTGATGCCCCAAAACGAACGCAAAGGGAAGAACAAATGTATAAGCCGGAATCGCTATCGTCGATCTCAGAATGTCGCGGGCCCCGAAGGTTGGCCTGAGCTTGGAGGCCGCCCCCTGGAGCAGCGCCCTCCTTAACATGAAAGTGCGTTTCCAACGTACTGGGGGAACAACCTCGTAGGCCACCGCCTCATTGCACCAGGTGAACCTGTGCCCCTTTTCGATCATTCTTCTGAAAAAATCCTGGTCCTCTCCCGATAGAAATTCTGGTTTGAACGGTTGGGTGCCCGTCTCGAAAATTTCTCTCTTCAGCAGCACGTTGCCGGTGCGTCCCTTCGCTCCGTCGATGAGCAACCCCGTCGGATAGGTTGGACGTTCGTAGAACTTCCCCTTAACTACCCACGGCGGCGGCGCAACGTCGAAGTGCGGCTTCACTGGTCCGAGGGCGCCGTCCACTTGATATTCCTTACAGGTCTGGAACAAAGTCAGTAGCCAGTTCTTGGTCGGGAATTCGTCGTCGTCAAGGAAGGCGATAAAGTCTCCTTGGGCGTGTTCAATGGCCGTGTTTCGCGTCAGGGCAATATTCTGCCGAGGCTCCACGCAGTATCTGATCGGGATAGACGATGCGGCCATAAAGTCCGACACCACTCCCTTGGCCGACTCCCCCTGATCGTTGTCTGCAACGACTATCGAAAATGTGAACAACCCACCGGTCTCGAGAACTTGGAGTTCTCCGAGCAAGCGCTTGAGCAACTGCGGACGCTTGTAGGTACAAATACACACACTGATATGTTTCGTTGTGCGGGTCATCTCGCCAGTAAAACCGGAAGCCTGTGACTGGAGCGCAGGCTCATGGGAATTCTGGTACGAAGGAAGGGACCGCATCTCCGCAAGCAGAAACAGTCCACGGTCAGAATGGGGCCCTCCCGAGGAGCGCGTCAATCACCGTGCCTCAGCGGATGCAGGAGCGCGTTCTTCAATCGTTGTAATTGATCGCTGCGCCGAAGCTCGACGAGCTCCTCAGGCACAGTTCGTTCAATGCCATGGAGCATGGCCCAGAAATACGCAACCAGCATGAGAACTCCCCCAATCAGATAGGGTTTATTCTTCATGCGATAAATGCATCGAAAAACTTCAAATCCAGGATGGCTACCATGAAGATAATCCACCTTTCCCAATTGCAATAGTCTCCGAAAAGTGCCCGCGTTTTGTCCACTCCCCCCTTTTCGATGATGCAGGCAGATCTTTTCCTCAAAGGTCCTCGTTTCCCACCCCTTAGCCTGTGCGCTCAGAAACGCGATCAGATCAATCCCCCCGGTTCTTATGGGCGCGTAACCTCCGATATCTTCAAAACATTCGCGCCGGAACATCTGGCAGGCTCCCGAGACATGTTCGGGGCTCTTAAAGCGACTGCGCGCCCCGCCTTTCTCCTGATAAGGAGTGCCCGCCACTCCCAACCTGGCATTCTCGGCAAACTTGTTCATTAGAAACGCAAAGTAGTCTCGATCATCAAACGACACGTCACCATCCAAGTTACCGATCACGTCAAATGGCAGGGCCTTTACGCGCAAGTAGCCAGCGTTGAAAGCGTGCACTTTTCCAGCGAAGTGCCGTTCGCGACGCTCGGGCATGCGGAGCAGTTCAATCCATTGGTTGTCAGCCGCATACCTACCTACCATTTCGTCCGTGCCATCGGTTGAACCGTCGCTCACGATGATCCATTTGAGCGGTCGGACGGTCTGAGCGATGACGGACTTGATGGCCAATTCGATGAACTGTGCTTCGTTCCGTGCCGGGGTGATGAGAATGTAGGTAGGGAGATTCAACATGCCCCAACTCCTGTCACAATCGCCATTTTGCTGGAGAAGAGAACGATGGATGCGGCCGGATGCCGCGTAACCGGCACTGCCCCCGGCCCGCGCTAGAGATGGCTTTCATTGACCAGAATGCAGATTCCTTGCTGTCAAGGATGCCTGGCTCGGCACGGGGTTTTTCGATTCCAGAATCGCGACAACGTAATCCACAATCGTTCCTAAGGCGGGGCGATGGCCATTTTGGGGCTGAGCAAGAGTATTTCGGCGGGCCAAAACCATTTTCGATCGGAGGTCATCGAAGCTGGTAAGCAGAGTAAGCCGCCCCTGTTCCGCCAGATAGCGATCCACAGCTCCCGTCTTGCCTCGGAAGATGCTATAGACGGGAACTCCCAGCGCGGCAGCCTCGCGATTCATAGTGCCCCCGCCGCTGACCACCAGATCAGAAAACCATATAAGATTTAGCCCGTCAAGGACATGATCCGGAATAACCATTTTCCCCGTAGAGAGCAACTCCGGCCACAACTGGCGGACATGGGCCTCCTGACGAGAATTTCTTGGCAAGAGTACCATTCTCGCATCCGGCTGAGCGGCCAAGTAGGTGACCGCGGCATGAAAGAGCTCGTCGCTTTCCGGTCGGTGATAATGCGCTTCATCGGCTGGCGGCCGAACTGTCACGACCAGGTCCTTTTCGGTTAACCCCAGTTTTCTTCTCACGGCCGGGTCGGGCTTGAAGGAGGGTACGTAGACATCCTCTTTGATGCCGCAATACTTTAAGACGTGGTCCTTTTTAAGGCCAATGGTCTGGTCGGGAATGACGTCGGGAACGATCACCCAGCCCGGCCGAAACCAGACCACTTTTTGCGCATACTCGTAGTCGTAAATCACCACACTGGAGATTCCCAACAGAGAAGAAGCAAGCATTTGCGCTCGCGATCCATGCGAAAGAGCCAAGTTTGGCCGCTTCTTGATCAGGAAAGGCATTAAATGAAGAGCCCTTGAGCAGACTCCCACCACCTTGAGAAATTTGTTCTTCCCAAAGTGCCGCCCGATCTTTTCGCAACGCAAACCAAAAAACTCCACAAGGTCAGAAACCTGATAAGCATCGCGGGCGGTCAGGATGACATCATAGCCACGCGCTTCGAGTTCCCGCGTGATGGGAATGAAAAAGGGGACGTGCGGAGAGTTGTCGAGATCGATCCACACTCTCTTTTTCGCCGTACTTGCGGGTTCTGTAGCCATTTTCATGAATACTTCCTTCCCAAAGATAAGGTGGCCCCATTCCACATCTTTGGTTCGACCTAGATTTCGCGTTGCATCAGCGTCGCGTTGTGAAAGGTCCACTTCTTCAGCAGCTGTGGCCCATGCAGCCAATCATATCCACCGTGGAGCTTCGCGCGAAGCAACGATGGATCGTCCCAGTTGTTCACGGGCAAGCGCGGCAAGAAGAGCTTGTGGTTCTTTCGCCCGGCACGCCCAATGATCGTGGAAACACCGTTCTCGAAGCCCTGATTCTCCAATAGATCCGCAAGGAAGCGGGTGAAGCCACGATCCTCTTCAGGAAATGCGTGGGGGTAGGAAAACCATTTGACAGAAGTACCTAGGTTTTGCTCGATGATTTCTTTTGAACATGCGAGCTCATAATCGATCTGCTCGGGGCCGAGCGACCGCAAGTCCGGATGGGTCACGGTGTGGGAACCAAAGCGCATGCCTTCGGCGTGCAATTCACGCACTTCGCTCCAAGTCAGATAGTCCACACCCTCTATGCGTGCGGGAGTATTTTGAATGCGACCCGTTGCCAGAAATATGGTCGCGGTAAACCCGCACTGCTTCAGAACGTCCATGGCATCGGTATAGAAGTCGCGATAGCCATCATCGAAGGTAATGACTACTTTGCCCGTAAGGTCCGCGCCCGACTCCAGGCTAGCCCAGGCTTCGGCAAGGTCCAGCGAGCGGTATCCGGCGTGCCGAAGCCACCGCATTTGCTCGGAGAACACTTCCGGGGATGTGTTGAGGTGGTAGTAGGGATGGTACATTCCGAACAGATGTTCGGAAATGCTGTGATACATCAGAATGGGCACGCGAGTCCGTTGTCTCGGGCCCACCAGGCGGGTCAGAGGTAAAGAAAGGTACAGGGTGGTCAGCCGGTCAAAGCGAGGCATGGGACGCTGTCTCGGTTTGCGATTCCGAATTGCAGGCACGATGAGATCAGGGAATACGCCACAAACACTGGCAGAGAAGAATGACCGTCACGCTCGGGGCCGCTAGCGCGCCGCAGCCGCTTTTGCGCCGACGAACTCTTTTACCTTGCGCGCCACTTCGTCCTGCTGGCTCGGGAGGAGCTGCGGGTACATGGGCAGCGAAACAATCTCCCGTGCCACGCGTTCGGTGACGGGAAAATCGCCAGCCTTATACCAAAGATGCTGGTAAGCCTTC
>Ga0066709_100002956_pt1 | contig 12763 bp, 13 predicted proteins | sample GraSoiAngelo_158_FD_79665 | JGI IMG/M metagenome (GOLD analysis project Ga0066709, IMG submission 79665) | Grasslands soil microbial communities from the Angelo Coastal Reserve, California, USA - 14_1009_16_30cm | ecosystem: Environmental > Terrestrial > Soil > Grasslands | place: USA... | reverse complement strand
ACCAGCTCGACATTTTTCCGGTGCGACGGATCTGTTGCATCTGAGGGAATCACGAGCAAACGCACGTGAGTGCCTTTCTTGCCACGGATCATCTCGACAACTTTGTCCAACCGCATCTCGCGAACATCGACGTAATCGGTCGGGCCCTGCGCCACGGCACTGATCCGGTCACCCACCTTCAGTCTGCCATCGACTTGCGCTGGTCCGCCGGGAACGAGGCTTTCTATTTTCGCGTAGCCGTCTTCCGAACGGAGCATGGCACCGATACCGACGAGCGAGAGGCCCATGTTAATGCTGAAATTCTTCATGTCCGCCTTGCTCAGATATTCCGAATGCGGGTCGTATGCCTGGGCCAACGCGTCGAGAAAAAGCTTCATTTGCTCGTCCTTGTCTTCCTCATGGACGTTGCGGGCGAGGCGATCGTAGCGGCGCGAAACCAGTTGCGGAGCGGGCTCGATAGGATGTTCGCTCAAATGTTCCTGTAAGAGTTCGTTGCTGATCCGACCGCGCCAGAGTTGATCGGCTTCAGCTTCATCTTTTGGCCACGACGATTTTTGGCGGCTAAGTTCAACCGTCGCGTTGCTCTTGAAGTCGATTGGCTGCTTCAACAGTTCTTTTATTTTCGCGACACGATCGTCCACGCGTTTGGTGTAGAGAGCGTAAATGTCGAAGGCGGGCTTGAGGTTGCCGAGCAGGACGTCGCTGGCCATCGAACTGGCATACTTCGCATTCAGCTCGTCGATATCCTTCTGAGTAAAAAAGAGATGACTGAAGTCGAGCATCTCCAGATACGTCTGCAGGAATTTTTTCGAAACGTCCTCATTGAGCTTTTGCCGGGTGTAATGGCCTTCCTCCAGGAGGCGGCCAACCGACATGGCTACTGTTTCCCTCGACGCCGCCCTAGCTGGCGGAGCCGCGATTGTGGCCGTTAACAGGATGGCGCAAAGCGCCGCTGGTCGTCGCAAAGATAATCTCATCGGTTAAAAAGGGCGTTTACCACACTCGCAGGTTTCAGCAGGCAGCGCAAGATGATGAGATGAGACGGACATTACAAGATGAGACAACAAACGGACGCGAACATTCAAATATGACGAAAATTCTCGCGCCTTCGAAAGCAGAACCGACCGGAAAGACGAAGATCGAATGTCGGGGTTCGACTTGGCGCATCATTATTTCAGCTTCGTTATTCGTCAGTCGTGCTTCGACATTATCCTGGTTCATCATTAGTTATTGTTAATGGCATCCGCGACCTATCAAACGTTTTGCGGCGGCATCTTCGAGACAAGTTGCTATCTGCTTAAAGCACCGGACGGCTGGATCCTCTTCGACGCACCTGAGGGTTCGTGCGATTGGGTCCGGTCACTCGGGATCGATCCTAAACTTTTGCTTCTGACACATGGGCATGTCGATCACGTGCAGGATGTCGCCAGGATTAAGCGACAGTTTGGTTGTCGAATAGGCTGTCATCCGCTCACTGCGCCGATGATTTCGGACCGGGAATTTTTTCGCAGCTTCGGTTTCGAACTGGAGATTGAGCCGGCGAAACCTGATTTTCTGATCGAAGAAACGCCCAGCCAGGAATTTCTCGGAGCAGAATTCCAAGTGCTCGAAGTTCCAGGGCATTGCCCGGGCAGCCTTTGTTTCTTTTTGCCGAAGGATCGATTGGTTATCGGCGGCGACGTGCTGTTTGCTGGAAGCATTGGTCGTGGGGATTTGCCGGGCGGAGATAGCGACGTGCTAGTACAAGAGATCAGGAAAAAATTATTTCCGCTCGGCGATGAAGTCACAGTACTCCCAGGGCACGGACCGCCGACGATGATCGGAACCGAGCGTCGCACTAATCCCTTCGTCGGCGTGGAGTAGCACCAGCCACTGGCGTCCTCTTGAAACTGAGCCTCCGAGGCTAATCAATAACGCATAATGGAGTTGAGCGACTACCGATCGAAGATCTATCGACTAATGTTCGGCCTGGCGGCGGTGTATAACATCGCATTCGGTGTCTGGGCCTGCTTCTGGCCAGGCGCTTTATTCGCGATGTTGGAGATGGCGCCTCCAAATTATCCAAGCCTTTGGCAGTGTCTGGGCATGGTTGTAGGCCTTTATGGATTGCTTTATGCGTACGCCGCGCTTCGTCTGGATAGGGCAAAGCTGATCATTGCGATTGGACTGGCAGGAAAAATTCTCGGGCCGATCGGCATGTTCATGGCTGTTCGATCGGGTGAATGGCCATTACGCGCTGTTACGTTGATTGTGTTCAACGACTTTGTCTGGTGGCTGCCATTCAGTCTGTTTCTCCTCGATGGGACGCGTATAGGCCAGGCGGCCCGGGCGAGCGCGCCGTGGATCTGCGCCATTCTCAACGCAGTTGCCGCAGTGGCGATGTTGTTCGTTCTGCGCGGCGGGACTGAAGCTATATCGAGCATAACACAACGGGCGACCTACATAGCGGGGCACGCCTTGTTATGGCGCACGGGCTGGGCAGTCTGGATGATGGCAGGAATCAGTCTCGTTGCGTTCTTTGCCTGGTGGGGCGCATGGATCTCATCACATCGGCTGGCTCTGGTTGCGTTGGCAGTCGCTTTAGCGGGTCTCGTTTGTGATCTCTTTGCCGAATCGCTTCTCATCGGCTGGTTACCCGATCGAATTGGTACGGTTGCGCCGTTGGCTTCTCTTCTGACCGGTGGCGCAGCAAATGGTCTCTATAGCGTCGCGGGGGCAGTGCTTACCCTATGCACTCCCGCATTGCGCGGGGCGCTCCGCGCATTGGCATGGGGAGTTTGGGCAAGCGGCTTTGCTCTAACGATCTTTACCATCTCCGGCTCTGTTTCTGGCATGGTGATTTCGACAGCTGCTTTGATGACATTGCTGTGCCCATGGGTTGCAGCATTTGGGTGGAAACTTACCCGAGAAAAAACAGAGCTCGCACGCGCGCTCCCGCTATGCGCTTAGATCAGACGAGCCTAGGTCGGCGAGAAGAGAAGCGAGAGGCTTAAGGTCCTCGATCTTTCCCACGATCCCGCGCAGCGACTGCATCGCTCTCGGAATATATTGTAGGAAATGCTCGTGTCCCCTGACCAAGCCCAGAAACCCATAAGCCCCCAGTGCCTGCATCATGCGTTGCATCGCGCATAGTTGCAGTGTGTCATCAAACCGCCCGTTAACTCTGCGCCCGTTGTCCGTCTGTTTTTGCCGGTAATAACTAATCAACTCAGATCGCTCTTCGGCTGAAAGCTCGACATATGGATCAAAAAGCAATGATGCCAGATCATATTCAGCCAAGCCCGGTCGCATTCCTTGAAAATCAATCAGCTTAGCCTGCCCGTTCTGGATAATGATATTTTGCGATTGAAAATCGCGGTGAACCAAAACCCTTGGCAAACTGGCGAGGCGTTTTGCGATTTCGCGCAAACTGGGAAGAGCTGCCAACTCCTTGCGTTTTGACTCGCTAGCCCTGAAAAAGCGGCCGAGGCAATTGTTGAAAAAGTAACGCTGTTCCCAGCGGTAAAGCGCGGCGTTAAACTCGGCGGGCAAATGCTCCTTCATTTCCATGCACACGGACTCCGGCAGTTCATGAAGTTTGATAATTTCATCGAGCGCTGATTCGTAGAACGCGCGGCGGACTAGCCAGCTGTCGTGCCGATAACCGTAGATGTCCTGCTCACCCAAGTCCTCGATCCAGATGAGGCCTTCCGTTTCATCATGAAAATAAATTTTGGGGACCCGGATTCCGTGGATGTCGAGAAACTTCGCGATCTCGACGTAATGCCGATTCTCGTCGCGCTCCAGATTGTACTTAACCAGGATCAGCGTCTGGCTCTGCGAGCAACGAATCCGATAAAATTTTCGATCGGACCCGCCTTTTTCGATTGGGCGAATTTTTACGTCGGTTACGTCCAGCAGCGGAAAATGCATCCGTGTTCGACGGAGAAGAAATTCGGTCCTCATACTAGATGTCGCTGTTACGATGAATGCCGCCGACTTTTTTTTCGGAGCGGACAATACAACCGTGAAGCTGACTTTTGGAAGCAATTTGTGCATCCGGCCACAAAATTGTGTCTTCAAGGAGTGCGCTCGCGCCGACCTGGCAGTTTTCTCCAACAACCGAGCAGCCGCGCACCTGTGCGCTCGGATCAACGATGGCTGACTTCGCGATGCGCTCAGGCCACTCCCGTGTTTTGATGTAATAAGGCGTCCAGTGTTCTCGCAAAATCGTACGATGCACGTCGAGATACTGAGCGCGCGAGCCAATATTGAACCATTTTCCGTCGTTCATTACCAGGCCGCCGATCTTACCACCATTGCTTATCCAATCCGCAACAATCGGAATGAACGAAATTTTTTGTTGCAGCGGGATTTGCTGGAAAATCTTCGGATCCCAAACAGCGACGTTCGCGAAATCAAGATCTCCCGTCGTACCGTAGCGATTCGCGATATCCACAACGTGGTGATCGCGGAGAGCCACCTCCGAAGCCAAACCTGTTTCACGCAATGCGAGCGTGACATCATTCCCGTGGCGGAAATGTTCGTCGATTAAGGGCTGCAGATTGATGTCGGTCAAAATGTCGCCGCTATAAGTCAGGAATGGATCGCTACCGAGATAGCGTTCCGCATTCTTGATTCCGCCACCCGTTTCGAGCAAATCCGGCTCGTGAATCAGCGTGATTGAATGCCCCGCGTAACTATTCTCTGCAAAAAAAACCCGAAACAATTCCGGAAGCCTGTGGGTGTTGATGATGAACCTGCTCACTCCGGCGTCTATCAAATGATCGAGCGCGAAAGTGATCAGCGGTTTTTGAAAAATCGGTACGAGCGGTTTGGGGAGGTTATCTGTCAACGGACGCAAACGGGTGCCGCGCCCGGCGGCCAAAATGAATGCCTGGGTGATTTTGTTCACGAGCCAAAAACCTAGAGATTCCTCGACTTCGCTCGGAATGACAAGAAAAGCGACCGCAACTGAGCTCCAGGGCCAACAGCGAGAACGAAAGCTCGAATGATTGTGTTCATCGCACGAAAGACTCAGTTAAGGCCGAAGAAAAACTGTTTGACGCGCGATCAACTCAATCGTGTGGAATTTCCAGCGAATCCTTCACGCGCAATCTGTTCACAACAAGTTCGTCGATTTCCAGATGCTTGATTTTCGCTCGACCAATGACAAGGCGGCCAACGGCAACGACGCCCAATGCAAGCGCTCCAATTGCCAGCGCACCGAGCGCGAAAGCTCCGATGCTCTGCGCTCCGATCGCCAACGCGCGGACGCGCATTAACTCGAGATCATTCGGTTCTGCCTCGTGCATGCTGTGGTAAATTGTCAGCGAGCTTGATCCACGATATTCGATCCTCCGTCCAGATATGGTCGGCTGGGGGCAACGATTTTGGGCTGATCGAAAGTGGCAACAGTGACATCGATTTCATCAGCATCGGCTTGGCTCATGAAAGTTAGTGCGCTGCCACACATCCCGCAGAACGAGCGGAGGCGCCCGGCCCATTCAATTTCGCGCGGTTTGCCATTGGTCAATTGAAAATTGTCCCGCTGAAACGAAGCCCAGGTCGTAAACGACGCGCCGGCACTCTTGCGACAATCTTCGCAATGGCAATGGGTGATGTTGTAGGGCTCGCCGATGCCTTCGTATCGAATAGCGCCACACAAGCAACCGCCGCGAATGGTCTTTGGCTTCGTTTCCATCACTAATTACGGGGCAACCGCGCGGTTACTCAGTAATGCTAGTAGGTCAAGTTAGGACCAGCGGAACGCCGCCAACTGAATCGCTGCCAGGGAAGCTCGCGCTGCTGTAAGTAAAGCGTGCGCGTGCCAAAATCGATGATGCCGTGGTGGCGGCGCAGCGTTTCCGCACCAAGCAGGCCGGCAACCGGCGGCGAACCTTCCAACAACCCGTCGTGAATTAATCCTTCCATATCGATCACGCCTACGTCCCTGCCAGTGATATTGACCGAGCCCACTGACAATTTGCGAATCCTCGCTACGCGCAGGCCACGCTCCTTCAGGTTCACGGCCGAAGAACTATACTGCGTCTCGCGGGTGGCGATTCGCATTCGCCTGACGAAAGAACGATGCAAGAGCGTCGCGAACGAACCCGTGTCGACCATGAACTTGGCAGCTTTTCCATTGATCGAGCCATTCACATACAAATTAAAGCCGTCGCTTACTTGAATCGGAACAGCTTGCAATCCGCGCCGGTCGAAACCAGGAACACCACCCAAAACGTCGGGGTCGGTCTTTAAGATGAGCAACTGCCGTTGACAATCCAGCACCGCCTGGGTTGGAAAAAGGATATCCGCTCCAATTATTCCGTCGATTTGCTCTTCGTGAACCAGTCGCGCCGCGCGAGCAGAGTTGCCCAGGTCGACAGTAACCACTGGTTCATCGATCAGGGTTAGCCCTCCGAGCCGCAGCTCGCGCGCCATGGCCACATTGTTGAATGCGCCGTTGATCTGAATGCGCGCCGGCAGATTCGACTTGGCGGTGATTGGTTTGAGCCGAAAATAATTGCGACGATTCACAGCGATTGCGCTTACCGGCGCACCACTATCGATGGTGAGCCACGCCTCTTTGCCGTTGATAAAAGCGCGCACCATCAAATGATTTTGCCGGGAGCGCACCAGCGGAAGCGCTACAAAGTGGGTCTCTGCCCGCGCGTAAGTGACCTGCGGCATGGCAGCCAATTCGACAGCCAGCACTACTGCAGCAGACGAAATCGACAAAAACGTCCGCCACAACCGCCGCTGGCTTGAACAAGTCACGGGGCGTGAGGTTAACACGGTTCCTTTTACGTGAAAGTAATTTCGCGTTTCTGTGATCGATAGCTTGGCCAAGAGTAAACCGACTGTTTTGTCATTGCGCAGTACGCCCGAGTGATGATTTACTCTCCGCGAAATGCAACCGGCTCAAATGACGACGCCGATAACTGAAACGCCCGGAGCCGACCAAAAATTCGTCAGAGGACTCGGCCTGCTTGATTCAACGATGCTTGTTGCGGGCTCGATGATTGGCTCCGGAATTTTTATTGTGTCTGCGATCATTGCACGGCAGGTCGGCTCACCCGGTTGGCTGCTGATTGTTTGGACCGTGACCGGTTTACTAACGCTGATGGCGGCACTGTCTTACGGTGAGCTGGCAGCGATGATGCCGAAGGCTGGTGGCCAATACGTTTATCTGCGCGAAGCGTACAGTCCGCTCTGGGGTTTTCTCTACGGCTGGACACTCTTTTTAGTGATTCAAACCGGCACGATCGCGGCGGTGGCGGTCGGCTTTGCGCGCTACAGCGGCGTGCTTATCCCTTGGTTTTCTGAATCCAATTATCTGATCTCGCCGATCCGTCTTGGTGGCTGGTTTAGTGGCTACGCTGTTTCACTTTCTACCGCGCAGTTTCTTGGTCTGGCAATGATCGCGCTGTTGACCTTCATGAACACGCGGGGATTAAATCTTGGCAAGCTCGTACAAAATGTTTTCACGACGGCCAAAACAGGTGCGCTCATCGCGTTGGTCGTGCTGGGAATCGTCGTTGGTGTGAAGTCCGGAGCCGGTGCAGAGAACTTTCATGACTTTTGGACCTTGCGAGGCGGCTTGCAGGATGTGGGAGCGGGACTTACGGCCGCCACTGCATTTGGTCTGTTTGTCGGCATCTGCGTCGCACAGACCAATTCTCTTTTCTCCGCCGACGCATGGAACAACATCACGTTCATCGCCGGAGAAGTGAAGGAACCGCGGCGCAATATACCGCTGGCGCTCGCCTTCGGCACGCTTCTCGTCATCGGACTTTATTTGCTGGCGAACGTCGCTTATCTGGCAACGCTTCCGTTCGCCTCGATTCAAAATGCGCCAAGCGATCGCGTCGCATCGGAAACGGCCAACGTAATTTTTCCCGGCGCCGGGGCGACGATTATGGCAGTCGCGATTATGGTTTCCACGTTCGGCTGCAATAATGGATTGATCCTCGCCGGCGCGCGCGCCTACTATGCGATGGCGCGCGACGGTCTTTTCTTTCGGCGCGTGGGAGAGTTGAATAAGAACCATGTCCCCGCATGGGGCCTGATCATTCAAGGAATTTGGGCTGGAATCCTCGTTTTGCCACGCACCGTGAAGGCAGACGGAAGTTACGGCAATCTTTATGGAAACTTGCTCGACTACGTAATCTCTGCGGCGCTGATTTTTTACATTCTCACGATCGCAGGAATCTTTTTGCTTCGCTGGAAACGTCCTGATGCCGAACGTCCATATAAAGCGTTCGGATATCCGATCGTTCCCATTCTTTACATCATCGGCGCAGCCGCAATTCTTCTAGTTCTTTTCATCTATCAAACCGCAACCACGTGGCCCGGGCTGATTATCGTGTTAAGCGGGGTGCCGATTTATTTTTTCTGGAAATTTCTCCGAGCAAAATCACAACCAGGCTGACCTCCTCCGCCCAATCCCGATCAGCACAACCAAAACCGACCTCGCCCATGAACTTATTTCGACGAAAAAGTGTCACGCAACTTCAAGCTGATGCGCTGACGGACGATCGCCTCAAACGGGCGCTCGGAGCGACCAACCTCACGGCGCTCGGCATCGGCGCAATCATCGGCACAGGCATTTTTGTGTTAACCGGGACAGTCGCGGCGCAGAATGCCGGGCCAGCGGTAGTTTTATCGTTCGTGCTGGCGGGAGTGGCCTCGATCTTTGCGGCGCTTTGCTATAGCGAGTTCGCGTCGCTGGTCCCGATGGCTGGCAGCGCCTACACGTACGGCTACGCGACACTCGGCGAAGTGTTCGCGTGGATCATCGGCTGGGACTTGATTTTGGAATACGCACTCGGCGCAGTCACGGTGTCTATCGGCTGGTCGGGGTATGTCGTCTCGTTTTTGCATGATATCGGCATTCACATTCCGCCGCAGATATCGGCGGCACGCGGGACGCTCATCACGCTGGCAGACGGAACGCAGGTCGCGGCGATATTCAATCTGCCGGCCGTCATTATCATCGCGATCGTCACTGTCCTGCTGGTAATTGGCATTCGCGAATCGGCGAGGGTGAACAATGTGATTGTTTTCGTGAAAGTGGCGGTTGTGCTGCTGTTCATCGTTGCCGCGGCCCACGCAATCAATTCTGCCAACTGGCATCCGTTCATACCGGCGAACACTGGGGTTCGTGAAAATTTCGGTTGGACCGGCGTGGTATCAGGCGCCGGCGTCGTGTTCTTCGCGTACATTGGGTTCGATGCAGTAAGCACCGCCGCCCAGGAGGCCAAAAATCCGCAGCGTGACATGCCCATCGGCATCATCGGTTCGCTGTTAATCTGCACGGTGCTTTACATTCTGGTCTCCGGTATTGCGACGGGCGTGATGTCCTACCGCGACCTGGACGTTCCTGATCCGATCGCCGTCGTAGCGGATCACGCTGGCATGGGTTGGATGTCGTCGCTGATCAAGTTGGGTGCCATCGCGGGCCTCAGCTCGGTCATTCTGGTAATGCTGCTCGGCCAGTCGCGAATTTTTTGGACGATGGCCGACGACGGTTTGCTGCCACCGTTCGTTAGTCGTGTGCACCCACGTTTCCGCACGCCATGGATTACCTCGATTCTAACCGGGATCGGTGTGGCGATCGTTTCTGCCCTGTTCACGGTACGCGAAGCCGGCAGCCTTGTCTCAATCGGCACGTTGCTGGCCTTCGTGATCGTCTCAATTGGTGTGCTCGTGCTGCGCATTCGCGAGCCAGAGTTGCCGCGCACATTTAAGACCCCAGCGGTGTGGATCGTCGCCCCGTTGGGCGCGCTGTCTGCTCTTTACCTCATGTGGTTTCTGCCGTGGCGCACATGGGAACGTCTCATCATCTGGTTCGTGATCGGCATGTTCATTTATTTCCTCTACGGCGTTCGACGCAGCAAACTTGCTCAGTCGAGGCTTTCCGGGGATGCGGCAACCAAGGACGAACACGTTCCCTGATTTGAGGCTGGCGAGCATCTCTAGACTCGCGGGAGATTCAGCCACATATGCAGATGGCTTCAGCTGCCCCAGCTGCTGGCGTCAAACCCGCGTGACGGACTGTTTGTGCCTAACCCAAGAAGCGCTTTGGCGTCTCTCCTCAGCTTTTCACGATCGATCTGCTTGAAAGCGCGCAGAGCGTCGGCGACGTCGGATAACGCGACACCCGTCCGCTCGAGAATTTGGCGCTGTTGGAACGATAACTTGGCCTGGCTTCCGCTGCTCGCTGCGTGCGTTTGAAATCGCGAAATGACAGTGGCCAAGACATTGTCATTCGCGGCTCCAAATAAATCGATAAGCTGTTGAAAACGGAGATGAAATGGAATCGTAGCAAGATCCACATCCTCAGTTTCGGATATTTCCGCGGGCGGGATCACAATCTCATTCGACATCGCCACTGAACGCCAGACGTCAGCGGGCTGGTAATATCCGATCTCAATGCGACAAGCACGATGCCGTTGCGACATTCTAACATAATGCATTCCCGCCATGGGTTCGATAGCCGCTTCTTTCTCCTCCAAACCGTCTGCACAATCAATCCGGAGATGAACCTGTCGATCGACCGGCGCGGCATTTTTGAAAATCGACGGCCAGTCAACATTCCAGTATGCGAAAATTGTCCAAGGGTCTCGCGCAATGGCGAGAAGACGCGGTGAACCATGAAGGCGCGGCAATCCTAAGCCATTACCCAAATCGTGTGACTCCTCGGTTTCCGCGAGAGACACGACCGGTTTCCTGGAAATGTGGAATGTCTGTCTCGCCTTCATCTTCTACAACGTGGCTCAAATCGACAAAAGACCAACACAGATTTCGCTGCTGAAAATTCGATTACCAACAATCCATCTCGGTCCTTTTGGAACTTTTCCGCGCCTTTTTTTGCGTTTAACGCATAGTCTCTCATCTGATTGAGAAAGGCATGAGCGCAAAAATCATCGGTCTCGAAGAACTTTCGGAGCGCAGCAAGCAGTTGCACGCTGCCGGGAAAAAACTGGTAGCGACAAACGGCTGCTTTGACTTGCTGCACGTCGGACACGTGCGCTACTTACAAGCTGCACGCGCGCTCGGCGATTTGTTAGTGGTCGGCTTGAATAGCGACCGCTCGGTCCGCGAATTAAAGGGAAATGGACGTCCGATTACCGCTGAGCGCGATCGCGCGGAAATCCTGGCCGCTCTACAGTGCGTAGATCTCGTTACAATTTTTCCCGAACTGCGAGCGACGCAGTTTATTGCCGCAAGCCACCCTGCTGTTTATGTGAAAGGTGGCGACTACACCTCGGAAACACTCAACGAAGAAGAGCGCACACTTTTGAAGGAGATCGACGCCGAAATTCGCATCATTCCATTTGAGGCAGGCTATTCGACTTCGCGCCTGCTCGAACAGATATGTAAGAGCGGGCCTTGAAAGTTGTGGCGCGCTTCCCGTATTCGATGTCGATATATCGCTGGAGCTCAGGATGAATAAGTGAAACGGCTGCCAATTGGAATTCTGGGGTCAGGAAAAGGAAGCAACTGCCGGGCAATTCTCGAGCGTATTCGCTCAGGCGACCTGGCAGCGGAAGCCCGTGTTGTAATCTCGGACGTCCTGCATGCGCCAATCCTCGACATAGCACGGGAGTTTTCCGTTGCTAACGCATTCTTGCCGCCTGGCCAACTTCGCACCCGGTTAGAGCCGGAAGTGGAAAACGAGCTCGTAAATATGTTGCGCGAGGCCCGTGTTGACCTCGTGGTTCTCGCTGGCTTCATGCGTGTGCTGCATACACCGATGCTCGAAGCGTTCCCGCGACGTATCATCAATATCCATCCATCGCTTCTGCCTAAATTTTCAGGACTCAAAGCTTGGAAACAGGCGCTCGCGGCGGGCGAAGAGGTCAGTGGTTGCACAGTGCATTACGTGGATGAGAAAATCGATCACGGTGAGATCATCGCTCAGCGTGAAGTGCGGATCCTGCCTGATGACACGCCCGAAAGCCTGCATGCGCGGATTCAAATCGCCGAGCGCGAGCTGTACCCGGCTGTGATCGCGCAATTTTGCGAAAGATATCCAGCGGCGGAATTGTAATTTCGAATCCCGCGGGCCAGTCGCAGGCTACCGTTCGTGTATGGCCTAGAGATGTTCTGCTTTTTGCTCGCGGCTTAGCACTTCTTCCAACGCACCCATCGGTTTTTTCTGCTCATACAGCACGGCGTAAACCTGATCGATTATGGGCGTCTCGACCTTCAGCTGGCGTGCGGACTCAAAGGCGCTCCGCGCAGTGGGAATTCCTTCGGCCACCATCCTCATGGATTGGGTGATCTGCGTGAGTGATTCGCCTCGCCCTAGTCGTTTGCCCACCGTGTGGTTGCGGCTGCGCTCGCTATAACAAGTCACAATCAAATCGCCCGCGCCGCTTAATCCATAGAAAGCTTGCGCGGTTCCTCCCATGGCAACTCCGAGGCGCACCAACTCCGCCAACGATCGAGTCACTAAGGCTGCCTTGGAATTGTCGCCCAACCCGAGCCCATCGCTGATCCCCGCCGCGACAGCGAACACATTTTTCAAAGCGCCGCCCAGTTCGATGGAAGTGACCTGCTGGCTGGTGTAAACACGAAAGCGCGGACTCCCCAAGATGCCTTGCAGACCCGTTGCACACTCAGCATCGTTGCAACCAATCACGGTCGCAGTCGGAAAGTTTTGCACGACCTCTGCCGCAAGATTCGGCAGCGATAAGACCGCGATCTTCTGCTCTGGAAAAAGTTCGCTTAGGACCTGACTAATCCACATCCCGGTCCCGTGCTAAATCCCTTT
>Ga0066709_100002954_pt1 | contig 12764 bp, 10 predicted proteins | sample GraSoiAngelo_158_FD_79665 | JGI IMG/M metagenome (GOLD analysis project Ga0066709, IMG submission 79665) | Grasslands soil microbial communities from the Angelo Coastal Reserve, California, USA - 14_1009_16_30cm | ecosystem: Environmental > Terrestrial > Soil > Grasslands | place: USA... | reverse complement strand
CGAAATCCCTCCTTTGCCAGGGCAGGGGACTTCGCGGCTCATTCTGATTTCCTCGTTTTGCTACAAATGCTCGGCTACGTCAGGATCTCTGTCGTAACGGCGGCTTCCATCGGGCTGAGTTCGGTTCACCATCAGCGGTGTTTCGAACAGATCGATGGCGTTCCTGCTTCCAACGGGCGCTCCGCTTTAACGGGAACCGCCATTCAAGAAATCCGAAACGGTGAGCAATTTTGCGGCTATCGAACTGCCCATCCTGGGGCTCGTCTTTTTAATGGATCAGCGCCCTAACTCTGGCCGACCTTTTCGCCTGAAACGTCAGTCCACTGGCGCCTGCGGCCCCGATATTCTCGAATACGGAAGCTTTGGTTGATTGCCACGATACTACTCTTGGCGCAATCCATCCGGAGGGCAATTTCGTTGAGGGTGAGCTCGGTCGACCTGAGTAAATGTTTGATTCTTTCGATCTCTTCCACTGAAAAACTTCGTCGGTGTGTTCTGCGCATTGTTTCCTTCCACCGGCCATCCTAGTGGCAGACAAATAGGGTGACAATGGCTCAAGAGTCGATGGCACCAATGGCGTACTCAGGATGCTGCGGTCGCTGATTTCCACTTAGAAATTCAACTTCAAAACGAACTGAATAATTGCGCGTGGAGCCCAACTCGCACAGATTCTTCGGCCTCCATCAATGCTCCTGCAGAGACCGCCGTTTTTCGTTCCGGCATAGAGTGTGACGGGATTTTGGGGACGGGACGAATACAGCCATCCTCTTTATGCGTACTTCAACACGCCGGTTCACTTCAAGCTCAATACCAGTTTGAGTCCATCGTCCAAACGATGAATGAGGGCGTCGGACAACCGGCTGATGCGATCCGACAGCAGCGCCTTGTCGATCGTGAACAATTGAGAAACGTTGATTACCGATTTTCGTTTGAGCCTCGAATGACGCCGCGGCAACACGATGTTGCCGGGTGCATTTCCTAGAAGAAGATTGGAGGTGACGATCGCTACGACAACCGTGTTGATCACACTTGCGTTAAAGGCATCAGACTGCGCGATGACGACTGGCCGGCGAAATCCTGGGCCGGAGCCCGTCGGTCTGGGAAGGTTTGCCCACCAAATTTCCCCTCGCCGGGCTACCATTGCTCCTCAACTAGAGTTCGTAATTGCGCAGCATAGAGCTCCGGAGCCACCGTCGATACTCGATCTTTATAGACTTGATTCAGCTTCTCTGTAACGTCCTGTTCTCGATAATCCTCGAGCAGCCGCTTGATCGCGGCCGTATAGAAACGGCTTCTCGGAATTTGATGGCGTTTGCAGACCCGCTCTGCCGCCTCAAAGATGTGATCCGGAATGGAAATCGCGGTCTTCATTGACACAGTATAACATGGTTATACCCCCACCGCTGTTTGCCCTTAGGCTCGCGCCATTTTTGTCCTAGCCCGGCAGGTTCATCTGCGTGGCGACTTCTTAAACCACGATAACGTCTCCGGTTGATGAGAGCAGCGAGCTGCTGTCTGAACTGTCCTTCCCCCAATCGCCTAGGGAGAAGCGCTACACGAATCAGTTCATATTGCTGAATCAGTCGGCCAGCCCATCTTCGGGCCAGTTGCGGTTTTCTCGCGAATCGGACATTGTCTTGCTTTGCCGGTTCGTTAGTACAATGGCCAATACGGAACAGGACATGAAAGCGTTGGCCGCGAAAATGACGTTCGCTGTGTGCTGTCTTGGGCTGAGTGCCGCCATCCCGGCCCGAACTCAAGTGCTCAGCTTAACTCTGGCCAACACGGTTGTTGCCAGTGGAATCGTCGGGAGTCCTTATAGCCAAACGCTGCAGGTTCGAGGCGGAACACTTCCTTACAATTTCGCAGTCACCACCGGCGCGCTCCCCACAGGGTTGACCCTGAACGCATCCACAGGCACGATCAGCGGTACGCCAACAAGCCCAGGAGTCGCAAGTCTCAGCATTCGAGTGAGGGATAGCGTAGGCACCGCGGTCGCTCGGTTGTATTCGCTGTACATCTATACGCCGCCAAACTTGGCGGAGATTACTTTTCAGCGGGGCGATCTCTTTTTCCGCGTCTCCGGAAAACCCTCCATCCTGCTGGGACGCAACCCTACAGGCTGGCTTCTCGAGCAGTATCAAACCCTGCTGGGATGGGCGGGCGAATCCGGCGAGAAGATTATTCTGTTTCACGTCACCATCGGCCGGAGACTGCCGGGACCGCCGGGCGAAGTGGACGAGGATTGGGCAGTGTGGTGTGAAAACATCTTCGATATGGCCGCGCATAACGGGTTGTATGTCTTGCCTGGTTTCGCAGTCTGGTCGGACTGGAACGATGGCAGTACGAACCAGGGCACACTTCACTTCTGGGACCAGAATCCTTATAGCAAGGCTCTGGGCGGACCAGCTTCAAGTCCAACCGAGCTCCTGCAGGACACGGAGACCCAGCGTCTCTGGCTGCAATGGTTAGGAAAACTCGTCGCGAGGTGGCAGGACCGGCCCAACATTCTGGGCTGGGAGATTTTTTCAGAACTCGATCTGATCACCAACGCTACGGAAGACGCATCCGTGGATTTTGTCCAAAAGGCCTCAAAGGTGATTCGTGCCGCCGACAAGCGTGCTCGTCCGGTCACCGCGGCTCTGGCGGGAATTCGAGACTGGCCAAAGCTTTCCCGCAGCGACGCGATCGATTTTCTACAAGTGCATCCCTACGCCGATGGCGGGACATTCAACGGAAATCTGGATGATTTGATCCTCTTCTCCGTACGCCAACAGCTCGGACGATACGGTAGACCTGTCTTCATCGGTGAGGGCGGTCTCAGCGCCGCAGCGCCTGTGGGTACACTTACGGTGGCACCGAGGGCATTTGTAGGTATCAAACAGGCGATATGGGCTTCGGCAGTTTCAGGCTCTATGGTTGGCCGCATGCTGTGGTTCGAGGATGGCTATGATCAGTACCACGGAATCGACCTCCGCAGTAAATACAAAGATGCCTCTGTGCCGGTCGCTCGTTTCCTCCAGGATGTGGATCCTTCGGGCTTTCAGCCGATCAATATTGCGTTAGGCGACTCACTCAAAGGCACAGCCCTAGGAAACGACCGGCTTGCGCTCGGATGGGTTCGTGACGTGAGGTCTGCTGCCCCCGACTGGCCCACACGCCTGCTTCAAAGCCTGACTGTAAGCGTCAGTCCGCCCGGCCCGTCGCAGGAGTGGGTCGTCGAATTTTACGACACCGATTCCGGCGAGCCGATCCGATCGCTGTCCGTGCAACGCGGCTCGAATGGGGGTGTGCCCATCGCACTTCCACCGTTCGAAGGGTCTATCGCGTTCAAGATGCGTCCTGTAAGCTCGTTCACAATTTCCAACCGCGGTGCCCTTTCTTTGACGACCCCCGGTGGTTCCGGTCCCACCGTTGTGGGCTCCGGGCGGATTCAACCGAGCCCGGGAAGCACCACACCTTCCGGACTCGCCATTTTCGGTTTCCGCCAGAACAGTGTGCTCGTCACCGAGGCCGCTGTGCCCGCATCACCCGCGATCCGAAGCGGCCGCATTTTCGCCGAGGTGAACGGAGCAGTGAACACCGGATTGGCGATCGCAAATCCGAATAACCAGCCGGCCAACATTTCATTCTTATTCACTGATGCCGACGGGCAGAACTTTGGCCAGGGAAACACGACAATCGCAGCGGGTGGGCAAATCGCGGCGTTCCTCGATCAGAGTCCGTTTAATAGCGGGCATGGCGTTCTGGGAACGTTCACCTTCAACTCGGATGTACCTGTGGCCGCCGTTGCTTTACGCGGTTTCACGAACGAGCGGTCCGAATTTCTCATCACTACGATGGCCGTCGCTCCGCTGACCGCCGCTATTGGTGAGACTGTGATCTTTCCCCACTTTGCCGATGGCGGCGGCTGGAGGACTCAAATTGTGTTGGTGAATCCGACAGACGAAGCAATTTCAGGCACCGTGCAGTTCATCGCGCGAGATGTTCCGAACACTCTGTCCAGTTACGCCATCCCACCACGAAGCTCGCGCCGGTTTGAAACGTCCGGCGTCGGTCCTGCAGTGCAGGTCGGATCGGTTTGGATAACTCCCGCAGCCAATAGCAAAACGCCATCGGGCTTTGGCATTTTTTCGTTCATGAGTGCCGGTGTAACAGTCTCCCAGGCGGGAGTACCGGCGAGTCCAGCGGGGTCGGCATTCCGTTTATACGTTGAAGCTTCAGGCGAGAACGGTGCAGTGAATTCAATTCAGACAGGAATGGCGATTGCGAATGCGTCGGCGGCGCCGGCAAACGTCAATTTCGAATTGCTGACATTGAACGGCGTGCCTACAGGTCTGGTAGGAACAACATCGATTCCTGAGAGTGGGCATGTCGCGATGTTTCTGAACCAGATTCCAGGCTTCAGCAACGTGCCAATACCGTTTCAAGGTGTGCTGCGAGTTTCGACCAATGCCGCGTCACCGGTTTCGGTGACCGGACTTCGCGGCCGCTACAACGAACGTGGGGACTTCCTGATCACAACGACGCCGCCGATTAATGAGAGCACCAGTCTCCCCGCCGAGTTGTTTGTTTCCCATCTGGTGGACGCAGGGGGCTACGTGACCCAGTTCATATTGCTGAATGGATCGAGCACGGCATCCTCCGGCGTATTGCGGCTTTCTTCTCAGACCGGTCAGCCGCTCGCCTTGCCTTTGAATTAGCGGATGAGGGGGTGAGCTATCCCATCGTCACCAATCGCGCGCGAGCTGAAAGCGCTTCAATCAAGCTCTCCCGTTCGTCGGAGCGATCGACCCAGCGCTGTGCTTCTTTTTGGGCAAGCGAGAGCAAGTCTGCATCGAGCAGAAGGTTCGCAATCCGGAACTCCGGCATCCCCGATTGCCGGGTGCCCGCCACTTCGCCCGGCCCGCGCAGCTGCAGATCCACCTCGGCCAGCCGGAAGCCGTCGGTCGTGGAGACCATCGCGTGGATTCGCTGGCGTGCGACATCACTGAGGCGGCTCGGCGTCATGAGAATGCACAGCGACTGATGCGCTCCACGTCCTACCCGCCCGCGCAATTGATGCAACTGCGCCAGGCCAAAGCGTTCGGCGTGCTCGATGAGCATAACGGTGGCATTCGGCACATCGACGCCAACCTCGATCACAGTCGTCGACACGAGTACATGGATATCTCCCCCAGCAAAGGCCTTCATCGTGGCCTCCTTGTCTTCGCTCTTCAGCCGTCCATGCAGCAATGCCACTCGCCAGCCGTTGAAGATCTCCGACAGTTTCTTGAAACCCTCCGTTGCCGATTTCAAGTCCACTTTCTCGGATTCTTCGATGACGGGATAGACGACGTACACTTGCCGTCCTTCCCGTAGATGGGTTTCGATGGTTCGATAGATCTGTTCCGCATCCCGATCCGTGGCGTGTATCGTGCGAATGGCCGAGCGGCCGGGCGGCATTTCGTCAATCACGGAGAGATCGAGGTCTCCATAAAGCGTCATGGCCAGCGTGCGCGGAATCGGTGTCGCCGTCATGACGAGGGTGTTCGGGTTCTCACCTTTGGCGATGAGCTGCAAGCGCTGCATGACTCCGAATCGATGCTGCTCATCGATGATTACCAGACCAAGCCTGTTGAAGACCGTATGCTCCTCGATCAACGCATGTGTCCCAATGACAACCTGAATCTCGCCACATGCAATCTTTTCTAAAAGCCCCTGTTTTTCTGCCTTCTTGATCCCTCGGCGGACAACTCCAAGCCGGTAAGCCAGGGGCCCGAGTATGCGTTTTGCATTGATGAAATGCTGCTCCGCTAAGATCTCCGTTGGCGCCATGATCGCCGCTTGATATCCGTTCTCGACTGCAATGACGACCGCCTCGAACGCGACGATCGTTTTACCGCTGCCAACATCGCCCTGCAGCAGGCGGATCATGGGAAATGGACCCTTCAGGTCGTCGACGATTTCTTTTAACACCCGCTTCTGCGCCGACGTGGGGTGAAACGGCAGAATCGTCTTCACCTGCTGGCGGATTCGATCGGTGGTTTCGAATCGCACGCCCGAAACGGCGCGGCTTTGCACGCGGCGCAAGGCGTAGATCAGTTCGAGCAAAAAGAACTCTTCGAAAATGAGACGCCGATGATACGGCGACCGCCGCTGGTTCAGCCTTTCTAAGTCATCTTGAGGCTCAGGAAAATGGATGCGGTTCAGGCTTGTCCGAAGATCCGGAAAACCATGCGTGCTTAGGATTTCGTCGGGTAGGGGATCGCTGATCTCCGGCGATAGATCGTCTAGCGCGCTCGCAACAATGCGGCGGAATTGGCGGCTCTTGATGCCGGCGAGTTCTTCATAGATCGGGACGTACCGGCCAATGTCGAGCGAGATGGCATCGTCGCTCTCCTCGAGAAGCTCGAACTCCGGATTGAAAAAGACGAACTTCGAATCATATCGATCGAAGTCCACGCGGCCGAAAAGTACGATCTCACGGCCTGCGCTGAAGTCGCGCGGTTGAAGGTAGGCGCCGTGAAACCATTTCACGTGAACGAAGCTGCTGCCGTCGGTGAGAATCACGTCGAAGATACCGCCGCGTGTGCGAGTTTTTAGGATGCGGCTGCGATACACACGCGCGCGGACTGCCGCATCCTGTCCCACTGTTAAGGAAGAAAGCGGGACGAAGTTCGCCCGATCCTGATAGCTCTTGGGGATGTGCAGGAGCAAGTCCTCGACCGTGCGGATAGCTCGCGAGCCCAGCAACGAAGCGCGCCGCGGGCCGACGCCCTTGACGAATTGCACATCCGAATCGAGTCGAAGCATGTGAAGGTACTGCAGCGCACGCCGGAGGCGTGTCAGGAAATTAGCCGGGAGTTAAGCGAGCGCAACCCCCGGTTGGTCTGAGAACAAGGACATCCGCACCCCAGCGGGGCCCCAGCGGGGTGCGAGGAATCTTCGACACCCCTCCCGGGTGCGGGACTCGTTTTGTTTCGATATTCCAGGGGTACGCAAAAAACGCGCACCCCTGGCTAATTTCCTCGCACCCCTTCGGGGTGCCGAGCCCGAGCCTGCAGATAGGCCTTGATGAATGGCTCTAAATCTCCGTCCAGGACGCGATCGACATCACCGACCTCGACCTTAGTGCGGGTGTCTTTCACGAGCCGATATGGCTGAAGCACGTACGAGCGGATCTGGCTCCCAAAGGCAATATCCATCTTGCTGTCTTCGATCGCTTGCGAGTTGGCCTTCTTCTTTTCCATCTCGACTTCGAATAAACGAGCCCGCAAAACCTTCATGCAGACCTCTTTGTTCTTATGCTGCGACCGCTCATTCTGGCACTGCACGACAATGCCGGTCGGGATGTGTGTGACACGCACGGCGGAGTCCGTCGTATTCACGTGCTGCCCGCCCTTTCCCGAAGACCGATATGTGTCAATGCGAAGGTCATTCACGTCGATAACGATTTCGATCTTGTCGTCGATTTCCGGGTACACCGCGACCGATGCGAAGGATGTGTGGCGCCGTTTATTTGCGTCAAACGGCGAGAGCCGCACCAGCCGATGCACGCCCGTCTCGGATGAAAGATAGCCGTATGCGTATTCACCGATGACATTAAAAGTCACCGATTTGATTCCAGCCTCTTCACCGTCTTGATAATCGAGTATCTGCGTCTTGAAACCATTCTGCTCGGCCCATCGAAGGTACATGCGCATGAGCATCTGAGCCCAGTCTTGAGCCTCGGTCCCGCCGGCGCCCGGATGAATGTTAACGATCGCGTTCAGCCGGTCGTGTTCACCGGATAACAACACCTGGGTCTCGATGCGATCGAGGAATTTCTCCGTCTCGTTCATTTGAGAAGCGAAGTCCTCTAGGACCGGCTCGCCTTCGCGCGCAAGCTCCGCGAAGGCCTGCAAATCATCGATACGTTGCGTTATCTGACGATCGAGATCGAGGCTTTCTTCAAGGCGGGCTCGCTGTTGAAGGACTTTGCTGGAGCGATCCTGATCGGACCAAAAGTTAGGTTCCGCAATTTGCTTTTGTAGTTCTTCGAGCTGGCGCTGCCTGGCGCCGGGGTCAAAGAAACCTCCGCACTTCCTGGCTTCGAGTTTTAAGCTGGTTAAATTGTTCGATAAGTTCTTCGAGCATGCGTCCTCCAGACGAGCAATACGACGATCAGGATTACATTGGCATAGGCGAACACGTCACCGTGTTGCGTATAGAACGTTCGATCGGAACGGAAATGCGCGGTTCCATCCAGAATCGTACGGATGCCAACCGGCGTCTCAGCTTCAATTCTGCCATAAGGGTCGATGATCGCGCTGATCCCTGTGTTCGCGTTGCGAACCATATATCTCCGATTTTCGACCGCGCGTACAACGCCCATCCGCAGGTGCTGGTAGGGCGCCGAGGATTCACCAAACCAGCCGTCGTTCGTGATCAGCACGAGCAACTCGGAGCCGCGCTTCACGAACTGCCGCACCAGATTCGGAAAGATACTTTCGTAGCAAATGATGGTGGAGACCTTGTGTCCATCTACTGTGCTCAATGTGTAATCGGTGCCGGGCATGAACTCGCCGACTTGCCGCGTCAGACTCTCTGCGAAGAAAAGCAATCGCTTGATTGGAACGTATTCGCCGAAAGGAACCAAATGCATCTTGTCGTAGCGGGAGATCTGGTCACCCGACGGGCTTAGCATCCCCGCGCTGTTGGCGGGACCCTCGGCCACTGCATCAATGTAGCCGACGAGGAAGTATGCGCCAAGCTTCCGTGCGATGCTTTGCATGCGCGTTCGAAACTCCGCATCCTGGGTCAAGTAGAATGGCGCAGGCGTTTCGGGCCAGACCACCAGCCTTGGTTTTTGGACATCTCGCGTCGATAACTTAGTCAAATCGGCCAGCAGTTCATCGGAGTCGGATTTCTTCCAGGATTGATCGATTGGAATGTTGGTCTGAACAATACGGACCGCGATCGGATCATGGGAGGGCCGGGCGCCGAAGACTGGGACGAGCCACGCGATCACGATAACGGCTGCGGCCGCGGCAATCCATCGCATGTTGCGCTGCAAAGCGCCATATGCGATGACGCTGTTCACCGCTGTCGCCAGAAATGAGAGTCCGTAAACGCCGGTCCATGTCACCACTTGAAGAATTCCGCTATACGGTACCAACGCGTAGCCGGATAACATCCACGGGAAGCCTGAAAATAGAACAGACCGCAGAAGCTCCACCGTCACCCATAGCGGCGCAGCGAAAATCAAACCTGGCCGGCCGAATTCTCTCACCGCTACCTGCAATCCGAGCGCAAAAAGCACGAAGTACAACGCGAACACCAGCGCAAAGAGCGCTCCGACACCCACGGCCAGCGGAGTCGAAAGCCCGCCGTAGATGACCATGGTTTCAGTGATCCAGTAACAGCTGCCCGCGAAAAAGACGACGCCCGCGATGTAGGAAGAAAGGACAACCTGCGTAACCGACTTCGTTCGGCCAATAACGAACAACAGCGGGACCAAAGCAAGCCATGCAAGGGGGTAAAGGTCAGGTTTGGGTAGCGATAAGACGAGGAGCGCACCCGTCAGTGCGCCTAGAGGAAGAACGGATTGCTTCACGCGGGTTTCCTAAAACCTAAAGTCTAAAGTCCGTCCATTTGCGCACGCCGGCAAGGGTGCGAGGAGTCCTCGACACCCTTTCAGGGTGCGGATGTAATTCGTTTCACACAACCGGGGGTTGCGCTCGCTCCCGCTCGCTTAACCCCCGGCTAATTTCCCGGCACGTCTCCGACGTGCGCAAATGGACCACTTTAAATTTTACATTCACTTCTTCACGATCGGCTGATACCCCGTGCTTTCGAGCTTCTTCTTGGCGTCTAGCGCTTGGGTGGGATCGGCAAATGGCCCTACCTGGACGCGGAAAAACGGATTCGGATCACCGGTAGTTGGAGCCAGCATGAACGCGTGGAATCCTTTTTTCTTAAGCTCACGCAAAAGTTTTTCCGCATCGACCGCCTTTCGTACTGCGCCAATCTGATAGTTCACGGCATTTGCCGTCTTCGATGCGACCTCAGACTTTGGTTTTGCCGTAGAGTCGGGCGGTGGATCGGGTCTGGGGGGCTGCAAAATGGCCGGCTCTTCTTTTTTGACGGCGTCATAAAACGTGAAGTCCGGCTTGTCTTCCTTAGGTGCGGGCTTGACATCGGCCTTCAGCTCCTGCGCCGCCGTGGCAGCTGAAGCGGCCTTCGGAAGCTGGACGCGGCCAGCGAGCATTCCGAGCATAAAAAAGATCGAGCACAACACCACGATTCCGATGAACACAAGCAAGGTGACGCTGTGTCCCTTCCACGTTGTTTGTTCTTCCATCGGCTATTTCGCTCCTTGGCGGGCCTTGAGGAAGTAGTCCACGAGATCAATCGGCAGCGGAAAGATGACCGTGGTGTTCTTCTCCACTCCAATTTCCGTCAGCGTCTGCAAATACCGCAACTGAAGCGCAATCGGTTGGCTCGAAATCTGTGCTGCCGCGTTGGACAGCATGAGCGAAGCTTCGAACTCGCCTTGGGCGTGAATGATTTTTGCACGCTTCTCGCGTTCGGCTTCTGCTTGCCTCGCCATTGCTCGTTGCATATTTTCCGGCAGATCCACGCCTTTGATCTCCACCAGCGATACTTTGATGCCCCATGGATCGGTGTGCAGATCCAGAATCTCCTGCAACCTCTGATTCAATTTCTCTCTCTGGCTGAGAAGATCATCGAGCGCCACTTCGCCGAGCACCGAACGCAGCGTCGTTTGCGCCAGCTGCGACGTCGCATACAAGTAGTTCTCTACATCGACAATGGCCCGGAGCGGGTCCACCACTCGGAAATAAACGACGGCATTCACTTTGACGCTGACGTTATCGGAAGTAATGACGTCTTGCGTAGGTACATCCATCGTGATCGTGCGCAGGCTCACGCGCACGATCCGGTCGATCGGGAAAAATACCCAAATCAGCCCCGGCCCTTTCGGCTCGTGAAAAAGCCGGCCGATTCGGAAAATGACGCCCCGTTCGTACTCGCGAAGCACATTCAACGAGTTGAAAAGCCAAATCAAAACGATAACGACTCCGAACAACAACACTGGACTGAGATCCATGTGCGGTCCTTTCTGCAGCGGTTAAAGCTGTTCGACTTCGATTGTTAATCCGTTTACTTTGATCACTCGAACACGAGCGCCGGCCGGAATGGGTCTCTCCGAAAACGCATTCCAGTATTCGCCGTGCACCAGAACTTTTCCTTGTTTATGGATATCTGTCTTCGCGACGCCGGCTTCTCCGATCATTCCTTCTTCACCGACGCTCGATTTGCGACGGTGCGACAGATACACCAATCGAACAAGGACGATGGTGATGACAGCCACGGGAATCGTCACACCCAATGTTGTCGAAAGCCGCACTCGAAGCTGCGGAATCGGACCTTCGACCAGCATGAGTCCTCCGGCAATCATCGCGATAATTCCGCCAATTGCAAGAAGTCCGTGGCTCGTGACCGTCGCCTCCAGCACAAACAGAGCGATCGCGAGCACGATCAGCGCAGCACCAGCCCAATTGACCGGCAGCATATTGAAGGCAAAGAGGGCCAAAATAAGACTGATTGCGCCGATGATGCCGGGCGCTATCAAGCCGGGATGAGTGATCTCCACATATAGGCCCAGCAAGCCTGCAAGAGCAAGTATCAGCGCCAGGTTCGGGTCTAATACACGCGAGAGGATTCTTTGGCGCGTCGTCATTTCGAAGTTTTGGATAGTTGCGCCCCGCAACTGTAACTTCACAGGCCGATCATCGAAACGGCGGATCTCTTTACCGTCATACTGCTCGATGATGCCTTGCGTGTCCGAAATCACGGCGTCGATCAAAGTTTCTTTCAGCGCTTCCTCGGCTGTGAAGGAGCGGCTCTCGGTTACCGCTAATTCGGCCAATTCAGCGTTCCGGCCGCGTTTGGCTGTGTAGCTCCGAATGTATGCGGACGCGTCGCTGACGATCTTCTTCTCCATGACATCTTCAATCTTCTGACCAGTTGCCGACACGGGATGCGCCGCGCCCGCGTTGGTGCCGGGCGCCATCACGGCAACATCACCCGCAAGGAGAATAAAGAAACCGGCGGATGCTGCGCGCGCGCCATTTGGTCCGACCCAGGTGATTACAGGCATGGGCGAGGACAAAACACTTTCGACAATATCTCGCATGGAATCGGCTAAACCGCCCGGCGTATCCAGGCGAAGGATCACCGCTCGCGCATTTAGCTGCTTTGCGTGATTGATTCCGTCGCGCACGTACGCGGCGCTAACGGGGTGAACAATGTCATTCAGATCGACTTCAACGATGATGGGCGCTGACGTGGTTTGACCAAGCGCCAGATATAGGAAACAGCCCCAAATTGCTTGGAATTTCAGGACGGAGGAAATATTAAAACCCGAATTTTTCCTCCGTCCTGAAATTCCAAGCAATCCGCGGCTCAAATGTATGCTCATCGTAGATTTCGCTGCCGATCGATCTCGTCGGCAAGAGACTTTGCTTCGGAAGAATCTGGGAAGATCTTCTTCAGGTCGCGTAACTCGCGCAATGCATCGCCGAAAAAGTACAGATCGATATTCGCCTGCACCACTTCCAGCCACGACGGTAAATCCAGGCTGCGTGCGCGGCGGGCGAGTCGCTGATCGTTCCATACATCGTCGTGGGTCCGAAAGGTTGTAGTCGTAACGAACCGCTCGAGCGGTGAAAGGGGCTGGGTCAGCCAACGCTCAACGCGCTGTGAAAGCCGGGCAGCCT
>Ga0066709_100002951_pt1 | contig 12764 bp, 12 predicted proteins | sample GraSoiAngelo_158_FD_79665 | JGI IMG/M metagenome (GOLD analysis project Ga0066709, IMG submission 79665) | Grasslands soil microbial communities from the Angelo Coastal Reserve, California, USA - 14_1009_16_30cm | ecosystem: Environmental > Terrestrial > Soil > Grasslands | place: USA... | reverse complement strand
TTGGCGATTCATCGGCGCAGCACTCGAAAAGATCATCCCTTTGTGGCCATCAACTGCGGCGCCATCCCGGAGACGCTTTTGGAAAGTGAGCTGTTCGGCCATGAAAAAGGCGCCTTTACCGGAGCGCATGTCCAGCGCCAGGGCCGCGTGGAGACAGCCTCGGGCGGAACGCTGTTCCTGGATGAGATCGGCGAATTGCCGCCGGCTCTGCAAGTGAAAATCTTGAGATTCCTTCAGGAACAATACATCGAGCGCGTCGGAGGCAGGTCGAAGATTCAGGTCGATACGCGGGTGATCGCCGCCACCAACGTCGACCTTAAGAAGGCCCTGAGCGAAGGAAAATTCCGCGAGGATTTGTTTTATCGCCTGGCGGTCGTGACCATTCGTTTGCCTTCACTGCGTGAACGCTCTGGCGACGTCCCGCTGCTCGCCAAGGCCTTTCTTCGCAAATTCGCCGTTCAAAACGCCCGGGCCGTGGAGGACTTCAATCCCCAGTCTCTCCGGGCACTTCAACAACATTTCTGGCCTGGCAACGTTCGGGAATTGGAAAATCGAATCAAACGCGCAGTGATCATGGCGGAAGGCCGCTACGTCACCCCGGGGGACCTGGAATTGGCCGACGGTGCGGAAGGCAATTTCCGCACTCTGAAGGAGGCTCGCGAAACCGTCGAACGCGAACTGATTCAGCAAGCGCTACAGCGACATGGCGGCAAGATCAGCCGTGCCGCTGAAGACCTGGGCATCAGCCGACCCACCTTTTACGAACTCATGGAGAAACTGGGCCTGGGCAAGCCAGGCGCAGAGAAAAAGGACACCTGAACGGAGCCCGGACTCAAGCCTCGACGTGGGCGTCTTTGTCCTCATTGGCTCATAGAACGCGGAGGATTTGCAATGTGACTGCGTTCCTTCTCTGCCCGATCCATGCAAGGCAGGGTCAGTTACACACCGAGCTTCCGTTGGCCGGGTTCGACGAACGGTCAAAACTCGAGACGGAACAGCGCAAATCCACGCAACGGAGGAAGATACGGATCACGCCGAAAATGGTCCGAGCGGGTGTCAGAATTTGAAACCGCAAACGGGTTGAAGGTTTGCAGCGGGTTGTCGCTTTTGGCCAAGGCCACCAGCGGACCGCTGAAAACGAATCGCTTGCCAACAATTCTCTCCGACGGCTTCTCTGAGAACACCTGTTTGGCCAACTTCTCCTTCCAGATGGCCGAAAGGCTGTCCCCGCTGACAGTCTCGGTTTTGTCGAGCTGGCTGGTTGCGTGAAGCAAGGCCTTTTTGTCTTCACCCAGCGTGGTCGTGAGCGACAGTGCCATCAGTATTCCGGTAATGCAGACTGTTTTTTTCATTTTTCATCACCTCGCCCTGAACCTCGTTCTCGATTGCCCGGAAGTCAATGGCCCTCCCAGCGTCCTTGGCCTTGCCGCGGTGCTTTGTCTGGTCATCGTGAAGCCCCCCGAAACCGCACTGCAGGCCGCCGCGATATCGCGAGGTGTGGAACTCTAAAGGCCGGTAGTATTTTCCCCGGCAGAATTTTCATTCGAGTTGTTGCCAAAACCGCCGGAGCGTCGTAGAAATTTCTGATTCGGCCCAGGTTGAGACGGGCCAACTTATGGATCGGAAGAACATCTTCGGCAGTGTCGGGCAATCCATCTCTGGCTTGTTTGGCAGGAAGAGCAAGGCTCTCGTCACTGTGGCGCCGCATCTGGGTTCTGTTGCGCGTTTTCCCTATGGCCCGTTCCAGTTTGCGTTTCAACTGGCCAAAGGCGTCCTCTATGAAATTCATGCGTCCTTCAACCTCCAAGCCTGGGAGCCCATCTATTCGTCAAAAGCAGCGGGCGAATCGGTGGAGTACGTGGATTCGGACGCGTCGAAATTCAGCCTCCGCTTCTATCGCGCTTTGGCGGAAACCGTTTTCTCCGACAACGTAATCGGTTACGCCTCCATCAACGTCCCGCCAGGATATTCGCTGATTGCCAACCCGCTGCAGGCCACCTCCAACACCGTCAGCTCAATTCTGCCCGATATGCCGAACGAGACTTCGCTCAACAAATTCGATACCCACCTGTTCAAGCTCACCGAGAACGCGGTCAAAAACGACAAATGGATCAACCCGGACGAACCGCTCTCACCCGGAGAAGGCGCGATTTTTTTCAACCCCACCTCCGACTTCAAAAGCATCAACTTCGTCGGAGAAGTGCTGCAAGGAGAGTTGTTGCGGCCCATCGCCAGCGGTTTTTCCATCCACAGTTCACAAATTCCCAAACCGGGTCGCTTGCATGCCGATCTCGGCTTTCCGATTCAAGATGGCGACGTCGTCCACCTGTTCGATCGCGATCACCAGAAGTATGTCATTTACGAGTACGATCGAAAAAAGTGGGATTCCAATCCGCCCATCGTGGGTGTGGGTGAATCGTTCTGGATCGGCAAAACGACCCCGGGCAACTGGGTCCAAAACCTGGTCATCAAATAACCGCCGATCCGAACCCTTCCGCCTGGATGCGCCAGCCACCTGCGGGTCCCGCCGACCGCGCGTTCAATCCCGAAGATCAGCCTGCCGGCGCTTCCATTACATCACGCATTACAGCGGAGCAGAGAATTAGCGAGGGCGAAGATATCGGCGAAACCACTGCGCTGCCAGGCGCGCCACCTCCTCGAGTGTTCCAGGCTCCTCGAACAAGTGCGTCGCGCCCGGTACGACCGCCAGGTTCTTCTTGCCAGGCAGTTGCGCGTACGCCTGCTCGTTCAGGCGCAAGACCAATTCGTCGCCTTCTCCGACGATCAGCAGCGTCGGCGACTCCACACGCGCCAAGGCATCGCCTGCCAGATCAGGCCGTCCCCCGCGCGAGACGACCGCATCGATGCCCGGGCCGAGCGAAGCTGCGGCGACCAGTGCCGCCGCTGCGCCTGTGCTGGCACCGAAGTAACCCCACCGGGAGCGCAGGCATTGCGGATGATTCGCCGCCCACCGCGTCGCGGTCACCAGCCGCTGGGCCAGCAAACCGATGTTAAAACGCAAATGACCGCTCAACGCGTCCTCCGATTCCTCCCCCGGTGTGAGCAGGTCGAACAACAACGTGCCAATTCCCGATCCGCGAAGTGTTCGTGCCACGAATTGGTTTCTCGGGCTGTGACGGCTGCTCCCGCTGCCGTGCGCGAACAAAACCACTCCCAATGCGTTCTCAGGGATAGCCAATTCGCCTGGGAGTGCCACCTCGCCTGATGGTATCTGAATTTCCCACAACTCGCATCGGACACTTGACTCTTGATTCGTTGAGCCGAACCCGGCGCTGCCACGGGGTTGAGAGTTCATATAAGTCAATGCCAGGATTTGCGACCCTTTTCATGCTCCCCAATTCTTGCGAAGGATTTCTGGGCGCCGGGTCGCCAACGCGGGACCAGCAGCCGAGACGTTGCTGGAGGCCGCTAACCGGAACAGTCTACCAAGGAGATGATGGGTGCAAGGCGCTTTGTCATTGATACCATCCTAGATGCTTCCCACCGTGGCGGCGGCCTTCCAGGCTGCCAGTGTGCCGTGCTGCCAGCCCAGCGGGGCCGGCGCACGCGCTCTAAGGTGCGGGGATTCTCTCCGGGCGGCTGGAAGCCGCCCTCATCCCGACGCGCCGGGAGATGCCCGCCGCCACAAACGGTGGCTTTGTCGAGGATGCGCCCCCATCCTTCGGTAGGGACAGCGCGCTGCGCTGTCCGCGCCGAAGTCAGCGGCGTTTTGACTGGGCTGGATCGACTCATGAGACATCGCGTTCCGCCTGTTGCACGCGGACCTGACACCGCAGCGCGGCGTCCCTACCGATTGGTGATCTCTTGAAATGTCATTGGCGGCCTGTCCAAGTTGGCTAAAGAGTCATAACTGAAGATCTCAGCTCAGTCACTTCAACCTGGCCGGCGATCCACTGGACAGACAAAAGGATTCCTGAAAAACTCGCACGGTGAAGCAGTCAATTGTGGCCCTGGACATGGAGGGCGTGCTCACGCCCGAAATCTGGATTGCTGTCTCGGAGAAAACCGGCGTGCCCGAGTTGCGCCGCACGACGCGCGACGAGCCGGATTACGACAAGCTGATGAACTACCGGCTCAACATTCTCGACCAGCGCGGCTTGAAGCTGTCGGACATTCAGGGCGTGATCGGAAGCCTGCGCCCGCTGGACGGCGCGCTCGATTTCCTGCGTGGACTGCGCGCCATCACGCAAGTCATCATTCTTTCCGACACGTTCGAAGAGTTTGCCCAGCCGCTGCTCGGGCAACTGGAATGGCCAACGCTGCTGTGCCACAAGTTGGAGGTCGTCAACGACCGCATCGTCAATTACCGGCTTCGCATCAACGACCAGAAAAGGAACGCCGTTGCTGCACTGAAAAGTTTGAATTACAATGTCATCGCCGCCGGCGATTCCTATAATGACGCCGCGATGCTCCAGGAGGCCAACGTTGGTTTTCTATTCCGCGCGCCGAAGAACGTTAAGAAAGAATTCCCGCAGTTCAAAGCAATTGAAACGTACGCGGATCTGTACCAGCTCATCCAGGAGGCGCTGTGAATCCAAAATCCGAGGCCGAAAACCCGAAACGAGCCAAAGGTCGACACACGAGGAAACAGCCGCCTTTTCGAGCTTCGGATTTCGTCGCTCATTCAGGCTTGGTCATTCGTCATTCCTCGCTCGGATTTTCCTAATCCTCAGCCTTCGACTCGCGGCTGGTTAAATCACGCAGCGCCCGCGCCGGGTTCTTCTCCTCGTAAAGCATAGCATAAACTTCATCGATGATGGGCGTGATCACGTTGAGTTTGTGCGCCAGATGCCACGCGGAGCGCGCGGTCGGATAACCTTCCGCCACGTTGACCATGCTCGCGAGAATGTCGGACACCTGCTCGCCGCGACCGAGCCGCTCGCCAAAACCGCGGTTGCGACTCAGCCGTGAAAAGCAGGTCACGGTCAAATCGCCCAGCCCGCTGAGTCCGGAGAAGGTCCCCGCTTCCGCACCGCAGGCCTCGCCCAGCCGGCGGATTTCAACGTTCGCCCGCGTGATCAGCGCCGCCTTCGAGTTGTCCCCAAAACCCAGGCCGTCGGAGACACCCGCCGCGATCGCAATCACATTTTTCAGCGCGCCGCCCAGCTCGACCCCTAGCAAATCCGTACTGGTGTAAACGCGAAAGGTCGGGCGATGAAACAATTGCTGTACCTTGGGCGCGGTCTGAATGTCGGCGCTGGCGGCTACAATCGCCGTGGGAATCCCGCGCGCCACTTCCAGCGCGAGCGTCGGGCCGGATAACGCCGCCACGCGAGCCCGCGGCGCGTTCTGGCGCAGAATGCCGCACATGGTCAATCCGGTGCCGTGTTCGATGCCCTTGGTCACGCTGACGACGATGCCGGTAAAGTTGGCCAAACAGCGTGTCACTTCGCGAAACGCCTTCGATGGCACTGCGACGACGACGCATTCGCTTTCGTGGACAGCCTTGGTCGGGTCCGTTTCGAGCCGCCAGTCGCGTGGAAGGGCGGTGCCGGGCAGGTAGGGCTCGTTCCGGCCGGTGCGACGAATCTGGTCGAGATGCTGCGGATTGTGTCCCCACAACGTGACGTTGTGTTGACCCTCATGCAGCAGTCTTCCGAGCGCCGTGCCCCAGGCGCCGACGCCGAGCACCGTGACTTTCATGGGGTGGATTGTCTTTTCGATGCGCCAATGCGGTTTTCGGTTCCCTTCAGCAACCGCTGAATGTTGGCCTTGTGCTTGTAAATCGCCAGCGCGCCCATCGCCGCGGTGACGAGGGTTAGCGTCCAGTTTTGTGTTGTGAACCAGGTTGCGAACGGCAGCGTAAACGACGACGCCAGGGAACCAACCGAGACGTACCGGGTGAGGACGAACAGAATGATCCAGAGGATCAGGATGATCAACAAGGCCTTCCAGACCAGCGCTGCCAGCACGCCGGCCGAAGTGGCAATGCCCTTGCCGCCTTTGAAGTTGAGCCAGCATGTGTAGTTGTGGCCCAGGATAACCAGCAGGCCGGCGCTGAGGCGCAGATACCCGGCTTCCTCGGGGCTTTCCTGAAACGCCTGCAGCACGACATCCACCAGCCACGCGCATCCGGCGAAACCCTTCAGGCCGTCAAACACCAGAACGAAAATCCCGGCCGGTTTGCCGAGAATACGGAACACATTCGTCGCTCCAATGTTTCCGCTGCCCACAGTCCGAATGTCAACCCCCTTGGCTCGCGCCACGAGATACCCCGTGGGAATCGAACCGAGCAGGTAGGCCGCAATTGCGACGGTGACGTAGCTGACGATGCGCACGAACTGAATGTACGTGCTCTGACTTGCGGCTTCCAAGAGGAAAGTTGAGCAGTTGCCTGTTGTCAGTGGTCAGTCGTCAATGGCAAACTCGCAGCGTGGCTGACACGGACAATGGACGACGAGCGACAACCCATTCCCCAATCAAAGTCGCCGTGCTCGGTGTCGGTTCGCTTGGCAGGGAACACGCCCGCATTTACGCCGAGCTCGCCGCCAGTGCATTTGTGCAGTTTGCCGGCGTGCACGATGTGAGCGCGGCCATCGCGCGGAGGATTGCGGACAAATACCGCGTGCAAGCCTTCAAGTCCGTTGCCGAAGCGGCCGCGGCCAGCGATGGGCTGAGCGTCGTAACGCCGACGACGACCCACTACGAACTCGCGCGATTGCTGCTGCAACAAGGCAAACACGTGCTGGTCGAGAAGCCGATGACCGACAATGCTGCCCAGGCGTCCGAACTGGTCCAGCTCTCCCGGCAAAACCACTGTGTCCTGCAGGTCGGTCACGTCGAACGGTTCAATCCGGTCTTCCAGTACCTGGAATCAGTCGCCACTGAGCCCCGCTTTATTGAAGCGCACCGGCTCTCTCCTTACCCGGCCCGCAGCACGGACATCGGTGTCGTGCTCGATTTGATGATTCACGACCTCGACGTGGTGCTGGCGTTCGTGAAATCACCGGTTGCCAGCGTGGAGGCCGTCGGCATCCCGGTGCTCAGTAAATCCGAGGACATCGCCAACGCCCGGTTGCGCTTTGCCAATGGCTGCGTCGCGAATCTCACGGCCAGCCGCGTCAGCCCGGATAAGATACGCAAAATCCGCGTGTTCAGCGCCGGCCCGATGACGAGCTACATCTCGCTCGATTACCGGGCGCAGGAAGGGTTTATTTACCGCATCGCCCGTGAAGGCGAGGAGGAATCGTCGCTGCTCAAGAAACTGCTGAAAGCGAAGGACGCCGCCATCGTGAGCCAGTTCGGGGGCAAACGCATCGTGCGAGAGCCGGTGCCGATTCAAAAAGAGGAGCCGCTCAAGCTGGAGCTGCGGAATTTTATCGAGTCGGTGCGCGCTCACGGGACCCCGTTGGTGAGCGGGGAATCGGCCAAGCGGGCGCTGGATTTGGCGTTTGAGATCACGAGGCAGATTCATCAAACGCCAGGTCCAGCTTGAACGAACGCTTTTACGAACGCGGGCTGGAGAAATGAGACGCCTGTCTTTGATGCTCATCGCCGGCGAGGCCAGCGGGGATTTGCTCGCTGCCGAACTGGTCAGGGCGTTGAAACAATCGCCGGAAATCCACGCGATGCCGTTCCCGCCGCGGCTTTTTGGCGCGGGCGGACCGAGGATGGCAGAACTGGGCGTGGAACTGGCGGTCAACCTGACCCAATATTCGGTCATCGGCCTGGCTGACTCCCTCAAAAAGTATTGGCAGTTCAAACGCATCTTCGACCGGCTCTTTCAGCTCGCGCTCGAGCGCGAGCCGGAAATCATCATCTGCGTTGATTTTTCGGGGTTCAACCGCCGCTTTGCGGACGCCATCAAGAAGCATGTTCGCGCGCGCCATGGGACATTTCTCAACTGGGACCCGAAAATTGTTCAGTACGTTTCGCCGCAAGTCTGGGCGTCGCGGTCGAACCGTGCGCACCAACTTGAGCGCGACCTCGATTTGTTGTTGAGCATCTTTCCGTTCGAAAAGGAATGGTACGCCAGACGCGCGCCTGGATTGCGGGTGGAGTTTGTCGGGCACCCGATCGTCGATCGATACGCGAGGCGCCGGGATGAACTTCGTGCCAAGTCGACAAGCGACACGCCGCTGCTTCTGTTGTTGCCCGGCAGCCGCGACTCCGAATTAAAGCGCCATCTGCCGGTGTTGCTGGCTGTCGCCAAAAGAGTGCAAAACCAGGGATCGGTAACTCTACGAATGGTTTTGCCGACCGAGCGGTTGGCAGAACTGGCGAAACCGAAGACAGCGTCCCTCCCGGCTCTGCACGTCCAAGTTGGGAACCTTGCTGAATCGCTGGCGGCCGCCACTGTGGCCATTGCATCCAGTGGCACCGTGACGGTGGAATGCGCTTGCTTCGGGGTGCCGACGGTCGCCATCTACAAGGCCGCCTGGAGCGACTATTTGATCGCTCGCCAGATCGCCCAGGTCAAACACATTGCCATGCCCAACCTGCTCGCGGGCGAGGAAATCTATCCTGAGTTCATCCAGCAGAAGGCCACTCCGGATAACATCACCCGCGCCGTGCTGGAATTGTTGAACCATCCGGAACGGCAAAGCGCCGTGAAAGCAAGACTGGCCGAGGTCACAAAATCCCTGGGCGAACCGGGCGCGAGCCAGCGCGCGGCCAGGACGATCCTGCAGTTGCTTCCAGCCTGACCGCGCACGTCAGGCGATTTTCACGGAGGCCAACTTGCGCGTGGCGAGGATTGCGCGCGGAAAGGGCAACCCACCCCCGGACCCCTCCCAGGAGGGGAGCGGGTGTTCGTCCGCGCGGTTCAGTTCCCCTCCTGGGAGGGGTTAGGGGTGGGTTCACGGTCCCAACCATACAGAAAAGCGACAGGATGGTTCCATGTACCTTGTAGCCGCCACTGTGAAGTGGCGGCAGATACTGCCATCAGTAAACAGCCGCCGCGTCACCGCGGCGGCTACGTTCATGGCCCCGATGCATCCGCGAAAGCGGAACGAAGCTCTCCCATCACCGGTGAGGCTCCGACTGGTGAATAATCCGGCCGGAAATGTGAACAAAAGTTCACCCAACCGCAATCCGGCCGTAACGCGGACGCGATAATTTGCGAGCCGGGAATGAAAAAGATTCTCATCCTGACGGCGGCCTTTGGAGACGGCCACAACACGGCGGCGCGCAACATTCGCGACGCGCTGGAACACATCTGCGACGATGTCAAGGGACGGCTGGCGGGGACGGCGCAGCGCGCCATCCCTACCATCGCGCTAAACACATACCGCCGCGTTGCGGCGTCCCTGTCCGCGTCGAGCGGACGGAAATCCATCCACCAGAGGCTCAACCTTTTCATTGCGCCGCTGAACGCGGCGCGGTCATCGCAGCGCGATGACCCTACCGCAAGAATTCAAACTACACCACTACCGGTGCTTGCCGTCCCTTGACAGCGGCAAGCGGTTCAAGAAGACTCTCCCCCCTTATGGCCGAACCCAAAAGCAATGAGTTGATGGAAAAAATCGTGTCGCTCTGCAAACGGCGCGGGTTCATTTTTCAGTCATCGGAGATCTACGGCGGCATCAACGGATTCTGGGACTACGGCCCGCTCGGCGCCGAACTGAAGCGCAACGTGAAGGAACTCTGGTGGCGCAGCATGACCCAGGAGCGTGACGATGTCGTCGGCCTCGAGGCGAGTATCATCATGCACCCGAAAATCTGGGAGGCCTCAGGTCATGTGAACACGTTTGCGGATCCGATGTGCGACTGTTTAGTCACAGGCAAGCGATTCCGTGCTGACCAAGTCGAACCGCAAAGCGGATGTGTTCTCAGATTTGCGGGAGCTGTGGACCTTGTATCGATTCAAAAGTTGGCCGCGGAAGCGAAGTCGCCTGAGCGATCCGCCATTTGGTCACGCACCGATTTGGCACCAAAACTTAGAATTTTGACTGAGAACAGTTCGATGGCGTTTGGTGAAAGATATCATGGTGGATGTATCATGTTGTGCGGCTCACTCGAAGAGCAGATGGAGGCTTTGAAAACGGCAATGAAACAGGCTGTGTTCAGTAACGCCACACTCCAAGCTTATTCGGCGATGGATGTGGGAAATGAGTCAGCATCCGTCAATTTGGCCGACGGCAAAAGATTGAATCCCGCAGTCAAAGTCGCTCAAGAATATTACAGGAAGCGGGGTATACAAGATCCAGTTGTCATCGTGGTCGGGTCAGAGCGGCAAGAGAATTCTCAGCGATTCAACCCTGAAAACGGAGGAGAATTAACACCTCCGCGCCAATTCAACCTGATGTTCGAAACCTACGTCGGTCCGGTCGAGGACACTGACAGCGTTGCCTACCTTCGCCCGGAAACCGCCCAAGCGATCTTTGCTCAATTCAAAACCGTGCTCGAAGTCTCCCGTCAAAAGGTGCCGTTCGGCATTTGCCAGATCGGAAAGGCCTTTCGCAACGAGATCAACCCGCGCAATTACACCTTCCGTTCGCGCGAATTCGAGCAAATGGAGCTCGAGTTTTTCATCCGTCCGGACGAAGTCGTCGAAGCCATTTCCGGCCGGATCGCTTCGGCGAGCGAAGTTCCAAACCCAAACATCCAACGCCCAACATCCAACATCCAACATCCAATGGCGGCGCCGCTCGACGCTCCACCCCCGACCCTCGACACTTCCGCATGGGGTTGGGAAGCGTGGCACAAATACTGGGTCGAACAGCGCATCCGTTGGTATGAAAGCATCGGCCTGCCGCGCGACACCCTCGTCGAGTATTGGCAGAAGCCGGAGGAACTCGCGCATTACGCCCGGGCGACCGTGGACATTCTGTTCAAGTTTCCGTTCAGCAAACGCGATGAGCGCGGCGAGCTGACCGGCGAGGAACTGGAAGGCATCGCCGCCCGCAGCGATTTTGATCTCTCGCAGCACCAGCGCTTCTCCGGCAAGCCGATGGGGGTTTTTGATGAGGAATTGAAAGGCGCCTGGGCGAAACTCGACGAGGCGACCAGGAATACTCTTGGGCTGCGCTATCACCACGCCCGGTTCAAGTATCTCACGAAGTCGGGCGTGCCTGCCGAACAAGCGGCCAAGGAGGCGAAGGCCGACGCCGAAGGCCTGGCCAAGGGCCAGTACATCCCTCACGTGATTGAACCGAGCGCCGGGGTGGACCGTCTGATCCTCGCCTTGATTTGCCACGCCTACAGCGAAGACCAGGCCCCGGATGAAAAGGGCAAGCTGGAGACCCGCGTGGTCATGCGCTTCCATCCGCGTGTCGCGCCGATCAAAGTCGCCATCTTTCCGCTGCTCAAGAACCGTCCCGAGCTGGTGCGGAAAGCCGGGGAAGTGCGCGACCTGTTGCGTCCGCATCTGGCGGTCTTCTACGACGAGGTGGGCGCGATTGGCCGACGCTATCGCCGCCAGGACGAGGCCGGCACGCCGTTCGGCGTGACGATTGACTTCGACACCCTGGGCGAGAAGGGCCCGGAACTGAAGGACACCGTGACCTTGCGCGACCGCGACAGCATGAAGCAGGACCGGGTCAAGATCGGCGATTTGCTTCCGTTGTTGCTGGAAAAGGTTCGCTGAGGCAAAGTAACCAGCGCACATGAGCAAGCCCGCCCGCGTTTCCTACGCCATCATGGCGCTTCTGCTCGTGCTGGTCGGATTGCTGCACCTGGCGACATTGGCCCTCACCACCCTGTTCGGTTACTTCGCCTTGCGCAAGTTCAGCTTTGGCCGCAGCAAAGCGCTCGGCGTCACCATTTACGTCATCGCGGTCACCGCCATCGGTTACGGGCTGTTCTATTTCTCCAAGAAAGCCTACAAGACCTTGCCGGACATCGCCGACGCAACGATACCGGCCGTGGTGAACTTTGCGGAGAAGCAACAGATCGAATTGCCCTTCGCCTGGTCGAATGTTACCGATTATGCCAGCCTCAAAACCGTCGCGCTTAGCGAGGTCAAAGACAAGCTCGCCAATGTGGGGCGCTACGCGCGAGCGGCGGTTTTTCAGTTCGCGATGCTGATCATTGGACTGGTCGTGGCCGTCAGCCTGTTCGTCAGTGCCAAGTGGGAGGTGGAGGACGATCCGGAGGTTGGCAAGGACAGCTTGTACTCGACCGTCGTTCGTGAACTCATCGTCCGCTTTGAAACCTTCTACAGCAGCTTCGCCAAGGTCATCGGCGCGCAGATAGTGATTTCTGCCATCAACACGCTCCTGACCGCGGTATTCCTGATTTGGAACGGCTACCACTACATCATCGTCATCATTGTGCTCACGTTCCTCTTCGGGCTGCTTCCGATCATCGGCAACATCATGAGCAACACGCTCATTGTCGGCGTTGGATTCACGGTCTCGCCCAAGGTCGCCTTGCTGGCGCTGATCTTCCTCGTGGTCATCCACAAACTGGAATACTTCCTCAACAGCAAAATCATCGGTGATCGGATCAAGAACCCGATGTGGCTGACGCTGATCGGCCTGGTGATCGGAGAAAAACTGATGGGCGTCCCGGGCATGATCCTCGCGCCCGTCGTGCTTCACTACATCAAGGTGGAAACCTCGCGGAACAAGGTGTCGGATGTCGTCCGGGAGGAGCCCGAAGCGGTAAAGGCTGCCTGACGCCGGCCCCTCTCACCCGGTTGCCCGATGCCAGGCCACGCCCCACTAATCAAAAAACGAGCACCGACGCTTTACGCGATCATTGGCATAAAGCTGCTCAAAGGACTTCTGTTTGTGGGGCTGGCCATCGTGGCCTATACGCTGTCGGATAATGACCTCCCGGCCGAATCCCAGCATCTGCTA
>Ga0066709_100002950_pt1 | contig 12765 bp, 14 predicted proteins | sample GraSoiAngelo_158_FD_79665 | JGI IMG/M metagenome (GOLD analysis project Ga0066709, IMG submission 79665) | Grasslands soil microbial communities from the Angelo Coastal Reserve, California, USA - 14_1009_16_30cm | ecosystem: Environmental > Terrestrial > Soil > Grasslands | place: USA... | reverse complement strand
CGATCAACAATCCGGACTCCAGCAGATTGGAGAGCGACCCCTACGGCATCCTGGCGCTGCCCGGGCATTATGTGGTCGTCGATGCCGGCGCAAACGCGCTGCTGGACGTCGACGAGCACGGCGAGATCTCCCTGCTCGGGGTATTCCCGTCCCGGCCCGGACGACCCACCGACTCAGTGCCGACGTCGGTCGCGGTCGGGCCCGACGGCGCGTACTACGTCGGCGAGTTCACCGGATTCGGTGCTCCGCTCCCCCCGCCGGGGGATGCCAAGATCTACCGGGTCGTACCGGGCGAGGGCGTGCAGGTGTTCTGCACCGGCTTCAACAGGATCATCGACATCGCCTTCGACGGCGATGGAAGCCTCTACGTCCTCCAGATCTACGCGAGGCCCACGCCCACCGATCCCGGTCCCGGCGTCCTCTGGCACGTCACTCCGCCCCCTCCGGACTCTCTCGACCGGAGCTGCCCTGACCGCCAGCGGGTCGACACCGGCGTCGTGCTCGACACGCCGACGGCGATTGCCATCGGCCCCGACGGCGCGCTCTATGTCTCCAACCGCGGCACTCGGATCGGGGTGGGCGAGGTCCTGCGCATCGAGAGGTGAGCCGAGGAGAGTCATGAGGGGCGCCACCGTCTCTGGACGCGGCAACGATAATGGGGCGTGGGCCTCGAGGCCGAGTGCTACGTCCGCCTGGGCAAGCAGACGTCGAACGGCCGCGCGCGCCTCGAGGAGAAGGCGCTCCTCTTCCGGGGGGAGTTCCGGCTGAGGATCCCCTTCAGCGACGTGAAGTCGCTGGAGGTGCGGCGCGGAACCATGAGGGTCGGCTTCTCGGGCGGCCAGGCGGCCTTCGACCTCGGCCCCGACGCCGAGAAGTGGGCCGACAAGATCCGCCACCCGAGAGGCCTCCTCGACAAGCTCGGCGTGAAGGCGGGGATGAGGGTCTCGCTCCTCGGCGTCGACGACGAGGAGTTCAAGAAGCAGCTTCGCGCCCGCACGCCGGACGTCGTCGAAGGCCGGGCGGGGGGCGATTCCGACCTCGTCTTCGTCAAGATGACGGCCGCCGGGGACGTCGCAAAGCTGAAGGCGCTCCGCCGCGCCATCAAGCCCGGCGGCGCGGTCTGGGTCGTCTGGCCGAAGGGCCAGAAGGCCTTCCGCGAGGACGACGCCCGCCGGGCCGGCCCGGACGCGGGCCTGGTCGACGTGAAGGTCGCGAGCTTCTCCGATGCGCTGAGCGCGCTCAAGATGGTGATCCCGGTGAAGGAGCGGCCCCGCTTGCGATAGAGTGGGACCCATGCAGACGACACGCGTCGGCTTCGCGGGCATGGGGCTCATGGGCAGCCGGATGGCGCGCCACTTCCTCACCAAGGGTTTCCCGCTGAGCGTCTGGAACCGCACCCCGGAGCGCTGCCAGCCGCTCGTGGCCAACGGCGCCCGGCCGGCCAGGACGCCGCGCGAGCTGGCCGAGCTGTCCGACGTGGTCGTGACCTGCGTCGCCGATCCCAATGCGGTCGGCCGCATCGTGTTCGCCGACGACGGCATCCGTCCCGCGGCCCGGCCCGGCTTCCGCTACGTCGAGACGTCCACCATCTCGCCCGGCCTCGCGCGGCGCACGGCGGAGGTGCTGCGCGCGCAGGGCGCCGACATGCTCGAGGCGCCGGTGACCGGATCGAAAATGGGCGCCGAGAAGGGCACCCTGCTCATCATGACCGGGGGGTCCAAGGAGGTGCACGACGAGCTGATGCCGGTGCTCATGGCCTTCGGCGCCAAGGCCATCCACTGCGGCGACATCGGCCAGGCCTCGGTCGTCAAGCTCGTCGGCAACACGATCATCTCCTTCATGCTCGAGGGGCTCTGCGAGGGGCTCGTGGTCGGGCGCAAGGCCGGCGTGAGCCTGGAGACGATCCTCGAGGTGGTGATGGCCTCCGGGTTCGCCTCGCCCTACTTCACGTTCAAGGGCGCCGCCATCGGCCGCCGCGACTGGGACACTCACTTCTCGATCGACCTGCTGGTGAAGGACCAGGGGCTGATGCTCGAGGAGGCGGGGACGCGCCGGGTGCCGATGCCCGGGCTGGCGGCCATCCGCGAGGTCTTCCAGGCCGCGCGCGGGCAGGGCTGGGGCGAGGAGGACATCGCGGCCGTCGTCAAGGTCCTGGAGAAGTCCGCCGGCGGTACGTAGCGGACCTGGCCTGGCCGGTCCCCGTGGCAATCTGGCCCCGCACGAACGGGGGAATCATGGGGCTCATGCCAGCGCTGGTCCTGGCCGCGGTCGTCCTGGTGGCCGTCGGCGCAGCGCTCGTCCTGACCCGCCAGCGGGGCGACGCGTCGCTGCCCCTCCTCGACTCGGTCTCCCGGACCCTCGGCCAGCTCCAGGGCGAGCTGGTCCGCCTGGCCCGCCACCAGGAGGAGCTGCGCCAGGACATCCAGCGTGGACGCGAGGCCTCCATCCTCCAGCTCTCCGAGACGGCCCGGGACCTGCGCGGCGAGATCGGCGACGCGCAGAAGGCGCTGGCCGAGGTGAAGGCGTTGGAGCAGGGACGCGCGCGCCAGTTCGAGCAGGCCGCCGACAGCCTCAAGCGTCTGGAGGCGGTGGTGGCCGGATCGGCGACGCGGGGGACGGCGGGGGAGAACATCCTCGCCCGCGCGCTCGCCCAGCTTCCCCCCGACCTGCTCGAGATCAACGTCGCCTTCGGCAGCCGCATCGTCGAGTACGCGCTGCGCCTGCCCGGCGGGCGGATCCTGCCCATCGACAGCAAGTGGACGAGCGTCGCCGTGCTGGAGCGGCTGGAGACCGTCGCCGCCGAGCAGCCCCAGGAAAGGAAGCGCCTGCTGGAGCAGGTGGTGCGCGACGTGCGGAGCAAGATCCGGGACATGACGAAGTACCTGGACCCGGAGCGCACCCTCAGCCTGGGCCTGCTGGCGGTGCCCGACGCCGTCTACGTGGCCGCACCCGAGGCGCACGGCGAGGGTTACCGCGAAGGCGTGCTGGTGGTGCCGTACTCGCTGGCCCTGCCCTACGTGCTCGCCCTCTACCGGCTCTCGCTGCGCTTCGGCTGCGCGGTCGACACCGACCAGCTCGCCTCCCGCCTGCGCCAGCTCGAGGAGATCCTCCGCCGCTCGGCCGACGAGGTGGAGTCGCGCCTCAGCCGGGGTCTCGTCCAGGCCGAGAACGCCCGCGACGCGCTGCGCGACAACCTGCTCGAGGCGCAACGGGCCACCGAGCGCCTGCTGCGGACGGCGGCCGAGGAGCCCGTCCCGGCCGCCTTGCCCGCCCAACTGTCCGTCCTGGCCGTCGGCGGCGAGCGCGATTGACGGCCCCGGCCACGCGCGGCTACGCTGCCCCGGGACGATGCACGCCCTGGCCATCCTGGTGGCGGCCGGACGCGGCGAGCGCATGGGCGCGCGCGAGCCCAAGGCGTTCCTGGCCGTCGCCGGCGAGCCCATGCTCCTCCGCGCGGCCCGGGCCTTCGCCCAGGCGCCCTCCGTCGACGGCATCGTGGCCGTCGTGCCGGCCGGGCGGATCGGCGCCGCCCGTGAGATGCTGGGCGGCGTGCCGAAGCTGCGCGACGTCGTGGCCGGGGGCGAGCGGCGGCAGGACTCCGTCCAGGCCGGCCTGCAGGCGGTGCCCCCGAGCTTCGACGGCGTGGTCCTGGTCCACGACGCCGCGCGGCCGCTCGTCGAGGTGGAGCTGATCGAGGCGGTCGCCCGCGCGGCGGCCGAGCGCGGCGCGGCCCTGCCGGTGCTCCGCCTGGTCGATACCGTCAAACGGGTCCGCGACGCGCGCGTCCTGGAGACCGTCGACCGCACGACGCTGGCCGCCGCCCAGACGCCGCAGGGGTTCCGCCTGTCGGTGCTGCGCCGGGCCTACGAGAAGGCCTGGCGAGACGGCGTCCTGCTCACCGACGAGGCCATGGCCGTCGAGCGCCTCGGGGAGGAGGTGGTGGCGGTGGCCGGCTCGCCCCGCAACCGCAAGCTGACGACGCCGGAGGACCTCGCCTGGGCGGAGGGCCTGCTGCGCCGCGAAGGCCTCCATCCCCGCGCGGGTGAGGAATGACGTCCTATCGGGTGGGCACCGGGTTCGACGCCCATCGCCTGGCGCCCGGCCGCAAGCTCATGCTCGGAGGAGTGGAGCTGCCGCACCCGCGGGGCCTCGAAGGCCACTCCGACGGCGATTGCGCCGCCCACGCGCTCTGTGATGCGCTGCTGGGGGCGGCGGCCGCCGGCGACATGGGGACGCACTTCCCCAGCTCGGACCCGCAGTGGCGGGACGCGACCGGGACGACCTTCCTGCAGCGCACGGCCCACATCGTGGACGCGCGCGGCTTCGCGGTGGAGAACGTCGACCTGACCGTGATCGCCCAGGAGCCGGCCCTGGCTCCCCACATGGACGAGATGCGCTTGGCCGTGGGACGCTGCCTGGCGGTGGACTCCGACCGCGTCTCCGTCAAGGCCAAGAGCACCGACGGACTGGGCGCGATCGGCCGCGGCGAAGGCATCGCGGCCATCGCCACCGTTCTGCTCAGGAAGAAGGAGTAATGCTGCGTCGGCGGAGTGCCGTGGCCGTCGACGTCGCTGGTAACGAGGCTGTAGGTTGGAGCGCCCGCAGGTGGAGCCTCCCTGCCGCCCGAGCGGGATTCACTCCCGCGAGGGCGGAATGTCGATGAGGTGCTCCACCGAGGACGCGGAGTTCAGGCATGGCGCCGATCGTCGGTGTCGCGGCGCCATGCCGCGTTGAAATCATGGACCTCATCTGCGGGATCAACCCCGTGCTGGAGGCGCTCAACGCCGGGTCGCGGCACTTCGATCGCCTGCTCATCGCCAAGGGCGTGCGCAGCCAGCGCATCGCGGAGGCGATCTCGAAGGCGAGCGGGAACGGCGTCCCCCTACGATTCGAGTCGCGGGAGACCCTCGACCGCATGGCGGGGAGCATCCCCCACCAGGGCCTCATCGCGGTCGTCTCGGCCAAGCCGGTGATGAGCCTGGAGGCGCTCCTCGAGCGCGCGCACGCTCCCGGCGTCCTGGTGGTCCTCGACGGAGTCGAGGACCCGCGCAACCTGGGCGCGATCCTCCGCACCGCCGAGGCGGCGGGCGCCGATGGCGTGGTCCTGCCCGAGCGCCACAGCGCGGGGCTCTCCGAGACGGTGAGCCGCGCTTCGGCCGGAGGGCTCGAGCACGTGAACGTGGCCCGGGTCGGAAACGTGGCCCAGTCGCTCGAGACGCTGAAGGCCCGCGGCTATTGGGTGGTGGGCCTGGACGCCGCGGGGAGCGAGCGCTGGGACGCGGTCGACTACAAGCGCAGCATCGCCCTCGTGCTGGGCGGCGAAGGCCGCGGCATCCGCCGCCTCGTGCGCGAGCGTTGCGACCACCTCGTCTCCATCCCCCTCTTCGGACAGGTGGCCTCGCTCAACGTGTCGGTGGCGGCCGCGGTGGCCCTGTACGAGGTCGTGCGCCAGCGTGGCAGCGTGCCGAGCCACGTACGGCCGATCCCCGCGCGCGCGGCGACCGCCCGGCACGTGGTCGGCCCCTCCCATGCCGACCGCGAGCGGGACCCGGGCCAGCTCCACCGCTTCGCCGACGAGCCCGAGGAGGAAGCCATCGACGAAGCGCCGGATCGGTTACGCCTGCTCGGCGACCACGACGAGGCCGCCTGGGCGCTGCCGACGGTGGTGAAGGCCGTCGGGCACCTGCGCCATGGAGGAAGCAGCCACGCCGCCCAGACCGGCGGCGGCCTGCGCGAGGGCCCCCGCGGGCGGCGCCGGGGGCGCCGCGGACGGCCCGCCCTCCCGCCCGGCGAGCGGCGAGGCGCTGGATCCAGTCTCCCAGCCGGGCCTGGCGTGGCCGCCGGGCCGCGGCCCCCCGCCCCGCCGGCCGAAGGCGGCGGTCGCGCAACGCCGGCGGCCGGCGCGCCGGGGCCCGCCGGCGGCCCGTCCGGGCCTCGGGGGCCTCGCCGGCACCGCCGGCGCCGCCGCCGATGAGAGGGGACGCCGTCCACCGGCTGAGGTTTTTCCGGCACCACCCTTGCATCCACCGGCTAAGTTTCGTACAATCGGGGTTTGTCGCTGGCGTAGCTCAGCGGTAGAGCGGCTGATTTGTAATCAGCGGGTCGGGGGTTCAATTCCCTCCGCCAGCTCCAGCCGCCGTGAGCATCCGGAAGGCCTTGCGGGTGGGGGTCTTGCGGAGGACGCGGGCGCGTCGGCCGGCGGCCTCGAGCCCGAGCGAAGGTCGCTACGGAACACGGGGAGGTAGCGAAGCGGTCAAACGCAACAGACTGTAAATCTGTCGCCCCTCGGGCTTCGAAGGTTCGAATCCTTCCCTCCCCACCACGGTCGCGCAGCGAGAAGCGGGAGTCGGGAACAGGACTAGGCGGGTGTAGCTCAGCTGGTAGAGCTCCAGCCTTCCAAGCTGGATGTCGCGGGTTCGAATCCCGTCGCCCGCTCCACCTGGGAGGAAGTGGCCACGCCCACGTAGCTCAGTCGGTAGAGCGCGTCCTTGGTAAGGACGAGGTCACCAGTTCGATCCTGGTCGTGGGCTCCACGCAGCGACGCAGAGGGCGCAGGGAAGCGGGACGGCGGAGAACGCGTAAGCCGGAGCTAGGAAGAAATGGCCAAGGAGAAGTTCGACCGTAACAAGCCGCACGTGAACATCGGGACGATCGGGCACGTGGACCACGGGAAGACGAGCCTGACCGCGGCGATCACGAAGGTGCTGTCGGCGCACAACCCGAAGGTGCAGTTCCGGTCGTTCGAGACGATCGACAACGCGCCGGAGGAGCGGGAGCGGGGGGTGACGATCAACGCCTCGCACGTGGAGTACGAGACGGCCAACCGTCACTATGCGCACGTGGACTGTCCGGGTCACGCGGACTACATCAAGAACATGATCACGGGGGCGGCGCAGATGGACGGGTCGATCCTGGTGGTGTCGGCCTCGGACGGGCCGATGCCGCAGACGCGGGAGCACATCTTGCTGGCGCGGCAGGTGGGGGTGCCGTACATCGTGGTCTTCCTGAACAAGGTGGACATGGTGGACGACCCGGAGCTGTTGGACCTGGTGGAGCTGGAGGTGAGGGAGCTTTTGAAGCAGTACAAGTTCCCGGGGGACGACATTCCGGTGGTGCGGGGGAGCGCGCTGAAGGCTCTGGAGGGGTCTGGGAAGGACGACTCGGCCAAGCCGATCCTGGAGCTGATGGAGGCGGTGGACAAGTACGTGCCGCTGCCGCCGCGGGAGATCGACAAGCCGTTCTTGATGCCGATCGAGGACATTTTCACGATTTCGGGGCGGGGGACGGTGGCGACGGGGCGGGTGGAGCGTGGGAAGGTGAAGGTGGGGGAGGAAGTGGAGCTGGTGGGGCTGCAGAAGGAGATCCCGAAGAAGGTGGTGACGGGGGTGGAGATGTTCAAGAAGCTGCTCGACGAGGGGCAGGCGGGGGACAACATCGGGGTTCTGCTGCGGGGGACGGAGAGGAAGGACGTGGAGCGGGGGATGGTGCTGGCCAAGCCGGGGTCGATCACGCCGCACACGAAGTTCAAGGGCGAGGTGTACGTGCTGACGAAGGAGGAGGGGGGCCGGCACACGCCCTTCTTCACGGGCTACCGGCCGCAGTTCTACTTCCGGACGACGGACGTGACGGGGGTGTCGACGCTGCCGGAGGGGGTGGAGATGGTGATGCCGGGGGACAACACGCAGATGAGCGTGGACCTGATCACGCCGATCGCGATGGAGAAGGGGCTGCGCTTCGCGATCCGGGAAGGCGGCCGCACCGTGGGCGCCGGCACCGTGACCGAGATCCTGGAGTAGCTCATGCGCGACAACATCATCCTCCAGTGCCCGGACTGCAAGCGGCGGAACTACGCCACGACCAAGAACAAGAAGAAGACGACCGAACGGCTCGCGCTGAGCAAGTTCTGCCCCTGGTGCCGCAAGCACACCGCCCACAAGGAGACCAAGTAGTTGGCCTTGACCGCGTGAGCGCAGAGGAAGAACGGCAAGTACAGGCCAGTAGCTCAATGGTGGAGCACCGGTCTCCAAAACCGGGGGTTGGGGGTTCGAGTCCCTCCTGGCCTGCCACTCGAGGGCGCCAGGGTGAGTGAGGGTCGAAGCAGATGGCGGTCGTAGAGGCGAGAAAGATGGACAACGACGAAGGCGGCGGCCCCGTCACGCCGTCGTGGGTCTCCGGGCCCATGGGCTGGGGCCCCAACAAGCTACGGGAGCTGAGGACCTTCTTCGCCGAGGTGCGGAGCGAGCTGAAGAAGGTGACGTGGCCGTCGCGGCAGGAGGTCTACGCCACGACGATCGTCGTCATCGCCACCACCTTCTTCTTCGGCTTCTACCTCTACGGGCTGGACCTCGTGCTCTCGCAGCTCTTCACGAGGGTGCTGGGCACGCGGTGATGGAGACCAAGGCGACGTCGAAGCAGTGGTACATCGTCCACACCTACTCGGGCTTCGAGAAGAAGGTGTCGGAGAGCCTGCGGCAGCGGGCCAAGGCCTACGGCCTGGACGACCACATCGGGCGCATCGAGATCCCCACCGAGGAGGTCGTGGAGATGAAGGGGGGCAAGAAGGTCCAGACCGCCACCCGCTTCTTCCCCGGCTACATCCTGGTCGAGATCGAGACGGAGGAGGGCGCGGACGGGAAGAAGATCCCCGACTCGACCTGGCACCTCGTCAAGAACACGCCCAAGGTCACCGGCTTCGTGGGCTCGGGGAACCGGCCGGTGCCGCTCAGTCAGGAGGAGGCCGACCAGATCTTCGTCCAGGTCAAGGAGTCGATCGAGAAGCCCAAGCCGAAGTACACCTTCGAGCGTGGAGAGGCGGTGCGCATCATCGACGGGCCCTTCTCCAACTTCCAGGGGGTGGTGGAGGAGGTCAACCTCGACCGGAACACCCTCAAGGTGATGGTCACCATCTTCGGGCGGTCGACGCCGGTGGAGCTGGATTTCCTGCAAGTGGAGAAGCTCTAAGTGTCGTTTTCCGCAGCGGAGCGTTTCCCTCGCCGCCGAGCCGCGATACATTCGCGGCGAGGCGCTGATTTGACGATGAGCGCGGAGCGAGGACGCCAATGAAGAAGGTTGTCGGACAGATCAAGTTGCAGATCCCGGGCGGAAAGGCGACTCCCGCCCCGCCGGTGGGCCCCGCCCTCGGCCAGGCCGGCGTCAACATCATGGACTTCTGCAAGGCCTTCAACGCGAAGACGGCCAAGGACGACGGCCTCATCATCCCGGTGGTGATCACGGTCTACGCCGACCGGTCCTACACCTTCATCACCAAGACGCCCCCGGTAGCCGTGCTCATCAAGCGGGCGGTGGGGATCGCCAAGGGTAGCGGCGAGCCCAACAAGAACAAGGTGGGCGCGATCACCATGAAGCAGGTGGAAGAGATCGCCCGGATGAAGCTGCCCGACCTCAACGCGGAGTCGCTCCAGGCGGCGATCGACACCGTGAAGGGCACCGCGCGCTCGATGGGCGTGGACGTCGCGTAAGGAGCGGGAAAGCGATGGCGAAGGTCGGCAAGAAGTACAAGAAGGCGAAGGAGGCGGTCAAGGCGAAGCCCAACTACCCGCTTCCGGAGGCGGTGGCCGCGGTGGCCAAGAACGCGTTCGCCAAGTTCGACGAGACCGTCGAGGTCGCCATGCGGCTGGGCGTCGATCCCAAGCACGCGGACCAGATGGTGCGCGGCACCGTGATCCTTCCCCACGGCCTGGGGGGCAAGGCCAAGAAGGTCCTGGTCATCGCCTCGGGCGAGAAGCTCAAGGAGGGGCAGGACGCGGGCGCGGACTACGTGGGCGGCGACGACATGGTGAAGAAGATCCAGGAGGAGAGCTGGCTGGACTTCGACGCCGTCGTTGCCACGCCCGACATGATGAAGTCGGTCGGCAAGCTGGGGAAGGTCCTGGGGCCGCGCGGCCTCATGCCGAACCCCAAGACGGGCACGGTCAGCTTCGACGTGGGCAAGGCGGTGCGGGAGATCAAGGCCGGCAAGGTGGAGTACCGCGTGGACAAGACCTCGATCGTCCACGCGCCCATCGGCAAGGTGTCCTTCGGCGCCGACAAGCTGCTCGACAACGCCAAGGCGATCATCGACAGCATCCTCAAGGCCAAGCCGGCGGCGGCCAAGGGGAAGTACGTCCGCTCCATCGCGCTGTCTTCCACCATGGGCCCCGGGGTGCGGGTCGATCCCGCCTCCGTGGAAGCCCCGGCATAGGCGGGGAGAAATGCAGAGAGCCGAGAAGGCGGAACTGATCAACGAGCTGCACCAGGAGTTCGGGCGCTCGCCCCACGCCATCCTGGTTGACTTCCGGGGGCTGAGCGTGCCGGCGGTGACGGAGTTCCGGCGGAAGGTCCGCCAGGCCGGCTCGCGGTACCGGGTGGTGAAGAACAGCCTCGCCCTGCGGGCCCTCAAGGACACGCCGCTGGAGGGACTGGGCCCGAAGTTCGAGAGCACGACCGGGGTCGCCTACACCGGGAACGACCCCGTGATCCTGGCCAAGGTCCTGATGGACTTCGCCCGGGAGCACCCGCAGCTCGTGGTGAAGGCGGGGGTGGTGTCCGGCAGCCAGATGCTCGACGCGGCGGGCGTGAAGGCGCTCTCGGCGATGCCGAGCCTGCCGGAGATGCGGAGCCGCCTGCTGGGCCTGATGCAGGCCCCGGCATCGCGGCTGGTGCGCCTGCTCAGCACGCCGGCGACGCAGTTCGCCCGCGTGCTGAAGGCCCACCAGGAGAAGGAGGAAGGCGCCGCCGCGCAGTCCTGAGGAACGGTAGGATTTAAGGAAGGAACGACAGACAAATGGCTGACATCCAGTCGATCGCGAACCAGCTCAGCGAGCTGACGGTCATGCAGGTGGCCGAGCTCGTCAAGACGCTGGAGGACAAGTGGGGCGTCTCGGCCGCGCCCGCGGCCCCGATGATGGTGGCGGCGGCGGGACCCGCGGCGGGCGGCGCCCCGGCGCCGGTGGAAGAGCAGACCGAGTTCGCCGTGCACCTGCAGAGCACCGGCGACAAGAAGATCAACGTGATCAAGGTCGTCCGCGAAGTCACCAGCCTGGGCCTGAAGGAGGCCAAGGACCTGGTGGACGGCGCGCCGAAGGTGGTCAAGGAGGGCCTCAGCAAGGACGAGGCCGCGGCCATCAAGAAGAAGTTCGAGGACGTGGGAGCGACGGTCGAGGTCAAGTAGGCCCACGGCCACGCGCGCGCGTTTCGACACGATCTCAAGACCCCGGGGGGAGGTGTCTTCACGCTCGCGCGGAGTGAATCCGCGCTCGCTATCGAGCTGGGGGGACCTCCCCCCAGACCCCCGTGGTCGATTTGCTCTTTGCTTCGAACATGACGTCTCTACGTTCATAACGAGGTTTTTCACAAGGCCATGATTACTGCCGCCAAGAACGTGTACCGGGAACGGGTGGGCTTCCAGAAGATCAACACGTCCATCCCGATCCCCAACCTCATCGAGATCCAGAAGAACTCCTACGAGCGCTTCCTCCAGATGAGGGTCCTGCCGCCCGAACGGGAGGACGCCGGCCTGCAGTCGGTGTTCAAGAGCGTCTTCCCGATCACCGACCTCCGTGAGAACTGCTCGCTGGAGTTCGTCGAGTACTCGATCGGCAACTGGGAGTGCAAGTGCGGGCGCATGGTGGGCCTGGACAAGCTGGGCCGGCCCTGCACCTTCTGCGCCGCCACGATCATCATGGACCCCCGGGGCGACCGGGAGATCCACTGCCCGAAGTGCGGCCACCTGAACGAGAACAAACCCGTCACCTGCGACACCTGCGACGAGCCGGTCGGCCTGAAGCTCAAGTACGACGTCGATGAGTGCCAGGAGCGGGGGATGACCTTCGCCGTGCCGCTCAAGGTCACGATCCGCCTCGTGGTATGGGACAAGGACCCCGACACCGGGGCCAAGACCATCCGCGACATCAAGGAGCAGGAGGTCTACTTCGGCGACATCCCGCTCATGACCGAGAACGGCACCTTCATCATCAACGGGACCGAGCGGGTCATCGTCAGCCAGCTCCACCGCTCGCCGGGAGTGTTCTTCTCCCAGCCCGAGAAGGGCCTGTTCGCGGCCCAGATCATCCCCTACCGCGGGAGCTGGGTGGAGTTCGAGTACGACTCCAAGAACCTCCTCCATGTCCGGATCGACCGCAAGCGGAAGTTCCTGGCCAGCGTGTTCCTCCGGGCCATGGGCCTCAAGACCGACGCCGAGATCATCAAGACCTTCTACAAGTGGGACCGGATCCATGTCCGCGAGGGCAAGCTCTTCTGGAAGACCTCCGACAACCTGGTCGGCCTGAAGCTGTCCCGGACCATCCAGGGCCCCAAGGACTCCCACGGCAAGCGGGAGGAGCTGCTGCACGCGGGCAAGAAGATCACCCCCACGGTGCTCGAGCAGATTCGCAAGCTCGAGGTGGAGGACGTGGAGGTCACCGAGGCCGATCTGGAGGGCGCCTTCACCGTGACCGACATCGTGGACCGCCGCACCGGCGAGGTGGTGCTGGAAGCCAACGAGGCGCTCAGCTCCAAGGTCCTCTCCGTCGTCCAAGACCCCGAGAGCCAGGTCGGGGCCTTCGACATCTTCTTCCCGGAGCGGGACGAGATCTCCCAGATGATGTCCATGACGGTCAAGAAGGACACCATCAAGACCCCCGAGGAGGCCCTCATCGAGATCTACCGGCGCATGCGCCCGGGCGATCCGCCGACCCTGGAGTCCTCGCGGAACCTCTTCGAGGGGATGTTCCTGAACCCGCAGAAGTACGACTTCTCGCGGGTGGG
>Ga0066709_100002949_pt1 | contig 12766 bp, 6 predicted proteins | sample GraSoiAngelo_158_FD_79665 | JGI IMG/M metagenome (GOLD analysis project Ga0066709, IMG submission 79665) | Grasslands soil microbial communities from the Angelo Coastal Reserve, California, USA - 14_1009_16_30cm | ecosystem: Environmental > Terrestrial > Soil > Grasslands | place: USA... | reverse complement strand
GCCGGATTCCTCGGCGATCGCTTATCTCGAAATGGACGAACGCAAAGTTTCGCAGTACCCGATTGTCGATTTTTCTTCTCCGAGCGGCGAAGCCGAGATGGAGCGTTATCCCACCGCTGGTGGCGCCAATCCGATCGTTCGCGTTTTTGTGGCTTCGCTAAGCGGTGGCGAACCTCGCGCAATGGACACCGGAGCGGAAACCGACATCTACATTCCTCGCGTGAGCTGGCTCATGGATTCGAAACACCTTGCTATCCAACGCCTCAATCGCACGCAAACGACCCTTGATCTGCTGATCGCCGAAGCCGCCACAGGCAAGACCCGCTCCGCTCTCATCGAAAATGATCCCCATTGGATTAACGTCAGCGACGATCTCTTCTTCCTCAAAGACGGCAAACGCTTCCTGTGGTCGAGCGAGCGAAGCGGCTATCGCCACTTCTATCTCTACGATCTTGAAGGGAAACAGCTCGCGCAGATCACCAAGGGCGACTGGGATGTCTCATCGCTGGACGCCGTCGACGAATCCAAGGGCCTCGTCTATGTCACGGCCGCGGAAAAATCTCCTTTGGAACGCCACCTCTACCGCGTCGCCTTCGACGGAACCGGCTTCACGCGGCTCACCAAGGACGAAGGCACGCATGCCGCGGTTCTTGCACCCAACGCTGCTGCTTTCTACGACACCTATTCGAACGCCGCGACACCCCCGCGCCAAGACCTCTACCGCGCCGATGGATCGCGCATCGCCGCGATTAACGAAAACAAAATCGCCGAGCTGGCAGACTACCATCTGTCAACGATGGAATTTCTCGCCGTGAAATCGCGAGACGGCGTCCAGCTCAACGCCAGCATCATCAGGCCGCCGGACTTCCATCCGCAGAAAAAGTATCCTGTCCTCGTCTACACCTATGGTGGTCCTCACGCTCAAGTTGTGCGCAATGCCTGGGGCGGCGCCAACTTCCTTTGGCACCAGCTTATGGCGCAAAAGGGCTACATCATTTTTTCACTGGATAATCGCGGTTCGGCGAGCCGGGGCCATGCTTTTGAAACGCCGCTGCACTTTCGCATGGGCGCACAGGAGCTTTCCGACCAGCGCGACGGCGTCGAATATCTCAAGTCGCTTTCCTACGTTGACGCCAATCGTATCGGCATCTGGGGATGGAGCTACGGCGGCCACATGACCCTGCACGCCATGTTCGAAGCGGGCGATGATTTCAAGGCGGGTTTTGCCGGCGGCCCGGTCACCGACTGGCGTTACTACGACTCGATCTATACCGAACGCTACCTCGGCCTGCCGCAGAAAAACGAGAAAGGGTATCAGGACTCCTCACCGGTGAAATATGCCGGTCAGCTCAAAGGCAAACTGCTCATCGCCCATGGAACCGGCGACGACAACGTGCACTTCGCGAACACGCTCGCCGTGATCAACGATCTGATCGATGCTGGGAAGTATGTTGAGGTTCTGGCTTTTCCGGGGCGTGGACACGGCGTGAGCGATCCGCCAGCTCGCCGCGTCCTAATGCAGCGCGTTACCCAGTTCTTCCTCGATAACCTATAGATTCTACATCAGATAGCATTCTCAGAGGCCGGTAAGCCGAACGGCTCCAGGAAGGCTGGGAATGAGCCGCATCTTTTGGGATACCCATCTCTTCATCTACCTCATTGCAGGCAAGAGCTCGCTGGCCCAACAAGTCGAGGTTCTGCGGAAGAAAATGCGAGCGCGGGGCCATCAGCTGCTGGCTTGGACGCTTATTCTGGGCCAGGTTGTTGTAAAGCCGCTCCAAATCGGTGAGCTAAAGCTGTCAAGCGTTTTCAGAAGGAGCTGACTGTCTCGTCAGTATGGATCCCTTTTGATGCGGAGGCTGCTGGAGCGTACGCCCGTCTGCGCAGTGATCCGTCCCTCCGTGTCCCTGACGCCATCCAGCTCGCTTGCGCTGCAACTGCTGGGGTGGACCTCTTCACCTGCCGATGTCAGGGACAGTTCGCAGAGTCCTGGTCACGAAAAAAGCCGGGCGAAGCACTTACTTCGCCCGGCGATTTCATTCTTGCGGCGAGTGCCAGCCGGCATCGCGAATTTTAGTGCAAGCCGAAATATTCCACGTGCACGTAGCGCCCCAGGCGCGCGTTGAAGAGCAAGTACCAGCCGGGGTGATGATCGTCGTCGTAGACGTATACGCGATCGCGGTCCCATTCCCAATCGCGACAACGATCGAGGTCGTAGGTGGCTACCACCCAGTTCGAATTGTCGTACAGCACCACGCGCCGCGTCCGGTAATCGATCCGCCGTGCCACAAACTCCGCTCTCACGTGATCGTAGCGGCCATACGGATACGCCCGGCCCGGTCGAATGCGATCGTGGTCGGAATCCCAGTTGCGGTAGTGGACGTTGTGCGGGTTATCCCAGCCCTTGTGTTTCCCATTGTCGTGGCGATCATCGCGATCTTGGTGTTTCTCCTGACCTTTGTGCTTGCCATTGTCATGCCGGTCATCGCGGTCGCGGCGGTCGTCGCGATCCCGCTGCGGTGCTGCGACCGTGAGCGTTCCTGTGAAAGCCATGAACAAAGCGCCAGCTATGATTTAGCGCATAAGTCTTCTCTCCAGAAATTGCGATGCCTGCCGGTCTACCTCTGCCCGATACCGCCAAATCTTCCGGTTCGGCTTTCCGCAGGCAACTGCGTGCCTAATTCATTGTCCTCCCAGGAGGCCTCTTCATTCCAGGAACATGAAATTTGCTATGCTCATTTAGTACGCCCATCTGCCGAGTCGAACAATACGCAGCTCCCCTTTCTAAGAGGGGGCGGATTTTTCTTCGCTCGCTCGACGTGTGCTAGACCTTATAATCCGGCCGACCCGGAGGTCCCCGTGCTCAGACGAATTCTCTCGGTTGCCTTGTTGGCCGTCGCCGCCCAACTTCCGACTCCTCTACAGGCGCAGCAAACGCCACAGGAGAAAGAGCAAATTCTTTGGCACAAGCTAGAAGCCACCATTAAAGATGTAGATCGCAGCCTTGACGGCGTTCTGGCCGTGGCCATCCTTGATCTCACGACCGGGCAAAAATACTTGCTCCACGCGGATGAAATGCTTCCGACGGCCAGCTCCATCAAGATCGCCGTCCTCGCCGAGCTTTACCGGCAAGCGCAGCAAGGCAAAATCAAGCTCACCGATCTGTACACCTTGCAGCCGAGTGACCTCGTCGGAGGGAGCGGAGTTGCCGGGGCCCTGACTCCAGGCGTCACCCGCCTGACGATTCGCGATGTTGCGGCCCTCATGATTTCCGTGAGCGACAATTCCGCCGCCAACATCATCATTGACCGCATCGGCATGGAAAACGTGAACGCGCTGCTCGATTCGCTGGGGCTCACGCACACGCGCCTGCGGCGCAAGATGATGGATTTGAAAGCCGCGGCGGAGGGCCGCGAAAACATCGCGACGCCGCGGGAGATGATGACGCTGCTCGAAGAGCTGTACCGCGGAAAAGTTCTGAACAAGCAATTCACCGAAGATTATTTCAATCTTCTCAGCATTCACAAGGAGAGCTATATTCCAAGGGAATTGCCGGAAGATCTTCGCGTTGCGAACAAGCCCGGCGAGCTCGAAGGCGTGCGAAACGATTCGGGCATCGTCTTCGCAGGCAAGCACCCCTACGTGATCAGCGTGATGACCACCTATCTCCGCCGGGAACACGATGGCGGGGAAGCGATCATCCGCATCTCCAACGCAGCATACCAAATGTTCGACCGGCTCAGCCGCGCTTCCGAATACGGCCGCGTCATCTCTCCACACGACACTGGCAATCCGTGAGCGGGCGCCGCGCTGGCCAGCCTCGCGAAAGAGCTTGATTTTTCTTTACGGGACGACGACGTCTTTGAGCTTAGGCTTCACCTGGACGGCAGAAAGGCTGGAGGCATCCCAGCCGCCGCCGAGGGCTTTGATGAGCAGGACGCTGGTGACGAGCTCCTGGCCCTGGATGACGGCAAGCTCCTGCTCGTTGCTGAGCAGATTCTGCTGCGCGTTGACCACATCCAGGTAACTCACCAGCCCGCCCGTGTACCTGCTGTTGGCGATGTCCAAAGTACGCCGGGCGGAGTCCACCGCCTGCTGTTGTGACTGCTTGGCCTGGTCCAAAACGGTTAAGCCGGTAACGCCGTCCTGCACTTCGCGGAAGGCATTCAAGACGGTGTCGCGGTAGCCGGCCACGCTGGCGTCGTAACCGGACTTTGCGAATTGGACCTGCGCGCGGCGGGAACCACCGCTGAAAATAGTCTCAGCCACGTTTGCGCCAACCGCCCAAAAGGTGCTCTGCACATTGAGGAGCTTGGCGATGTCCGCGGCCTGCCAGCCGCCATTTCCAAAAAGATTCAGAGACGGAAAGTACGCGGCCCGGGCAATTCCGATCTGCGCGTTGGCGACCGCCATTTGACGCTCGGCTTCGGCGATGTCGGGGCGCCGCTCGAGCAGATCGGAAGGCAGTGCGGCGGCCAACGAGGGCGGCGCGGCATGCAGTTCCTTGCTCGGAAGACGGAAATCCGGCGCGGGCCTCCCCACCAGCACGGCGATGGCATCCTCAAACTGTTTTCTTTGCTGCAGCAGCAGGATCGCCTGCGTCTCGGTGGTGTTCAGCAGGGTCTCTTCCTGGGCCACGTCCAGGCCGGAGGCTACCCCGCCCTTGTGCCGCGAATCCACCAATTGCAGGCCTTTTTGCAGATTCTGGACCGTGCGGTTCAGAATGCCCAGTTCCGTATCAAGCTGGCGCAAGGTGAAGTAATCGCCCGCGAGCTCGGCGGTGATGACCAGGCGAACATTTTCGAGATCCGCGGCGCTGGCCTGGTAGGACGCCTGGGCTGCTTCGATGTTGCGTCGGCGCCGGCCGAAGAGATCGACTTCGTAGCCCACCGTGAACGGCAGAATGTTATTGGACTGCGATACCGGGGAATTCACAGGAAAATTGCTGTTGGCCGGCCGGTTACCGGAGAGCCTCTGGCGTTCAGCGCTCGGAGTTGTCGAGAGGACAGGGAATTGCGTGGCCATCTGAACGGCCGCGGTGGCCCGCGCTTGCTCCAGCCGAGCCGTCGCAACTTTGATGGTTTGGTTTGCGTCGAGCGACTGTTTTTCAAGGGCGCTCAAATCATCATCGTTGAAAACGCTCCACCATGCGCCCTTGGCCACACCGTCTTTCGGCGCGCTCGCGCGCCACGGCTCGGCGACATCCCATTTCGCAGGGACGGGGGCCGCGGCGCGCTGGTATTTCGGACCCACGGTGCAGCCGCCGAAAAGGGCCCCAACAGCAAGCCCGGCCAGGGCGGAGAATTGCCTGGTGCATTTCATTATTGTTTCTTGGCCCCTGGCGCGGGGTTCGGCTGCGCCGTAGGCTGGCTCGGCGGGGTGTTGAGCGCGATTTCCTTGACGTGTACTTCCTGGCCCTCGTCGAGGGAATCCGCAGGATTCAACACGATCCAATCGTTGGCGTCGAGACCCTCGAGGACTTCGAGAGTGGTGCCGTAGTCGCGGCCGATCGTGAGCGACTTGAGGCGCGTTTTGTGATTTGCGTCCACCACGACCGCGCGAAGCCCTTCCGAACGAAATAACAGCGCGTTTACCGGCACAACAAGCCGGGCTCCGGTCACCTTCACTTGCAAGTGTGCTTGGGCGTAACCGCCTGGGAGCAGCGCGCCATTATGGTTTGGCACGTCCACTTCGGTGAGCAAGGTGCGCGTGCCGGGGTCGATCGACTCCGCCGTGCGCACCACCTTGCCTTGGAAATTCTGGCCGGGATACTGAGTCAGCTCGAGGTAGGCGCCAAGTCCCGCGCGAATGGAGGCCGCGTAGGCTTCCGGCACGCTGACATAAGCGCGAATGGGATCCGTCTGAGCGAGGGAAAAGAGTTGTTGCGAGGCGCCGCCGTTCCCCGCGTTGATCAACGTCCCCGTATCCACGCTGCGCCGGGTGATGACGCCGCTGAAAGGCGCATAAATGTGCTTGAAGGATTCCAGTTCTTCGAGCCGCCGCACGTTGGCTTCGGCAGATTTTACATTGGCGACTTTGGCTTCTAGATCGCCGACGGCGTTATCAACCTCCTGCTTGGAGACGCCGTCGGTCTTGATCAGTTCCTGGTAACGCGCTGCGGTGATCTTACTGAGATTCGCGTTGGCCTGCGCGGTATTGAGTTCGGCGCGCGCCTGAGACAACTGCTGATCCACTTCCGGAGTGTCGATGTCCGCGAGCAAGTCGCCTTGCCGGACGCGGCTTCCGATGTCGTGGTACCACTTTTTCAAATAGCCGCTGGTGCGCGCATAGATAGGCGATTCGACAAAAGCTTGCATGGCGCCTGGCAGCACGAGGTCCTCCTGCGCCGATTCCACCGAGGCATGAATCACGGCCACGGTGGGGATCGCCCGTGCTTCGGTTTCCTTGGCAAGCGCCTGATACTGCGAGCGGCGCTGGAACAGCGTTACCGCCCCGAGGACCACCAGCACAATCACGACGAGGAAAAGAATCGTGAAGACTTGGCTGCCCCTTCCGCGTGGTTGTTCCTGATCTACGGGATCCATCTGAACTCCGCCTTCCATCATCACCCCATCTCCACTTTCACTTCCAGATAGAAAATTTTCAGACCGTTGACGGGGACAGCGATCCCTGCTGCGCCGATCTCCGCCCGCGGCGTCCGTGCATCATAGAGAAAACGCACGGCACAAAAAAGAGCGTCGCGAACGTTGCAAAGACCAGCCCCCCGATTACCGCGCGACCAAGAGGCGCGTTTTGCTCACCGCCTTCGCCAAGGCCCACGGCCATCGGCACCATTCCGATGATCATCGCCAGCGCGGTCATCAGCACGGGCCGGATGCGCACAAAACCAGCTTCGATAGCGGCATCCCGGGCGCTCTTGCCCTCCTCCATCTGTTCGCGCGCGAAGGAGACCATCAAGATGCTGTTCGCCGTGGCCACGCCCATGCACATGATCGCGCCGGTCAGTGAAGGAACGTTGAGGGTGGTGTGCGTCAGCAGCAGCGTCCAGCAGATGCCGGCGAGCGCGCCGGGCAGCGCGGTAATAATAATAAAGGGATCAAGCCAGGACTGGAAATTGACGACGATCAAGAGATAAGCAAGCACGATCGCGCCGAGCAGGCCAAGGCCCAGCCCGGCAAAAGAACTCTTCATGGTCTGGACCTGGCCGCGAATGACGATGTGGCTGCCCTTCGGCAAATCCTTCTCGATGGCCTGGACACGCTTTTCCACTTCGTCGGCGACGCCGCCAAGGTCGCGGCCATCCACAGCCGCATAAACGTTGATCATCGGCTGCGTGGTGTAGTGCGATATTTCCGCGGGCCGTGCGGTCGTCGAGGTTTTTACCAGGTTACCCAGAATCTGAGGCTTCGAACCCGGCATACTGCCGCTGATGGGAGTATTTTGGAGCGCTTGGTAAGAGTCCACGCGATACTGCGGCTCCTGCACCGCGACGGAGTACTCCACGCCATTTTTCGGATCCAGCCAGAAAGCCGGCGCGGTCTGGAAGCTGGAGCTGAGCGAAACAAGAACGTTTTGTGCGACGTCGCGCGACTGCATGCCAACGGACTGGGCACGGGCCCGATCGATTTCCATATAGAGCGTGGGGTTATCAAAGGCCTGCTGAACGTGGACATCCACCGCACCGGGAATGTGACGGAACTCGTTCGCGAGTTTTTCTCCTACTAGATAATTTCCGCGCTGGTTCATGCCGGTGACTTCCACGTCGATGGGCGCGGGAGTGCCGAAATTCAAGATTTGCGTCACGATATCCGCCGGTTGAAAGAAGAACTGCACGCCGGGAAAACGTTGCGGGAGTTTTTCACGCAAATCATTGATGTAGGTCCCGGTGGGCTTGCCGCGCACTTCCTTCAGTTGGACAAGAATTTCCGCGTCTGAGCTCCCGATAGTGCCGGCGTTGCTGTAGGTGAGGTTGATGCCGCTGTAGGGCAAGCCGATATTGTCGAGGACCGTGGTGAGCTCGTCCTTCGGGATGGTTTCACGGATCACGCCGTTTACCTGATCGGCGAGGCGCGCCGTTTCCTCGATGCGCAGACCGGTGCGAGCGCGCATGTGCAGGCGAATCTGTCCGGCGTCCACCTTCGGAAAGAAATCGCGCCCGAGAACGCCGCCGATCAAGACGGAGAAAACGCAGAAGGCCAGGAAGCATACCGCGAAGAGCTTTGGCGAATGCAGCGCGACACCCAGGGCTTTCCGATAGCCTTCTCGGAATTTTTCAAAACTCCTCTCAAAGCCTTGTTGATAGCGGCGGAAAAAACCCATCTTTTCTCCGATGTGCTCGTCGGCGTGATATTCGTCTTCCGTACTCAGGAGATACATGGCCAGGGTCGGCACGATGGTGCGCGACCACATGTAGGACGCCAGCATGGCGAAGCTTACGGCCTCGGCCAGGGGAACGAACAGGAACTTAGCCACGCCGGAAAGGAAAAACATCGGAATAAAGACGATACAAATGCAGAGCGTGGAAACAAAAGCGGGTACGGCAATCTGCTGCGCGCCGTCAAGGATCGCCTGGACCGTTTCCTTGCCCATGGCCAGGTTGCGGTTGATGTTTTCGATTTCAACGGTGGCGTCATCGACGAGGATACCGACAGCGAGCGCGAGGCCGCCCAAGGTCATGATATTGATGGTCTGGCCGAGGGAGCTGAGACAGAGGATGCTGACGAGAATGGACAAAGGAATAGAGACGGCAATGATCAGAGTGCTTTTCCAGTTTCCGAGGAACAGCAGAATCATGACCGCAGTGAGGCAGGCGGCGATAATCGCTTCGCGGATGACACCCTGGATGGAAGCCCGCACATAGAGCGACTGGTCGAAGAAGGTGGAGATGTGTAGGCCTTCAGGGACCGAGCCCTGGTTGTACTCGAGCATCTGCTTGACGCGGTCGACGATGTCGATGGTTGAAGCGGTACCCGTCTTGTAGATACTCATGAGCACGCCGCGCTGTCCATTGGACAGAACGACATTGGTCTGCGGGGAGAAGCCGTCGCGCACGTGAGCGACTTCCCGCATGTAAATCGTCGCGCCATTGACGGTCTTGACCGGGAGATCGTTGAGTTCCTCGACGGTTTGCGGGCTGCCATTCATCTCCACACTGTATTCAAGGGTGCCGAGCTTTGCCGTGCCCGTCGGGAGAATCAGGTTTTGCGCACTGACGGCGTTGACGATATCAACAGCAGAAAGCCCCTTAGCCTGGAGCGACATTGGATTAATATCGACGCTGATGACGCGCTGCTTGCCACCGTAGGGGAAGGGCGTGGCAGCACCCGGCACGGTCGCGAGCTGCGTGCGGATAAAATAGTTGCCGAAATCGAAGAGCTGCTGCTCGCTGAGCGTATCGCTGGTCAGGCCGATCTGGATGACCGGTACGGTCGATGCCGAATAGATGATCACCAGGGGCGGCGTGGTTCCCGGCGGGAGGAATCGCAAAAAGGTTTGCGAAATGGCGGCCGTCTGGGCCAGCGCCGTCTGAATGTTGGCGCCTGGTTGAAAGAAGACTTTGATGACGGCGATGCCCGACAACGATTGCGACTCGATGTGCTCGACGTCACTCACCAAGGTCGTGACGCCGCGTTCGACGTTGGAGGTGATGCGCTGCTCCATCTCCTGAGGTTCCAGGCCATTGTAGGTCCAGACGAGACTGATGACCGGGATGTTGATATCGGGAAAAATGTCCACGGGGGTGCGCAAGAGCACGACCGGCGTCAGCAGGATAATGGCGAGGGCCATCACGACAAACGTGTAGGGCCTCCGCAGTGCTAGTCGGACAATCCACATAAAGTCTTAGTTTGCTCTCCCCCACCGGCGGCGCCCATTTTTCCGACCGGGCTGCTCCGCTATCGCCGATTCAACTTAGATTCCTGGGAGCGTTTGTTTGGGTACGTCCCTGATCGGGCCGCGATCCATCTCCGCGATGAACTTTTCTGACCATCCGCGCAGGACCCGAGGAAACGTGTGCGTCCAAATCGCAACAGCATGTCGCCCGGTTAAGTCTCTCGCTTCGTATCACTTGGAAGTATCGAAGGGCCTGCTTCCCCGTTTCCACACCCATTCGATGCGGAGCTTCTGGCATAAGGCACACATACGGCTCCATCCAAATTGGACGGCGAATCCCGACGATGCGGAAGCCCGGAGTGAGAAAAAGTGCAAAAGCGAAAGGCGCTATTTGTGGGTCATGGTGAAGACGCCATCCCAGCCGGAAGGAGGCTCATCAAAGAGATATTCTTGGCAGCGCTTCCAATAGGCGCGGGACGGGCCGTCTTCGGGCCAGCTGTCGAGAATCGTCTGAAAAGATTTCTGGGCGTCTTCCCAGCGACGCTTCCGATAGAGCTCCCGGGCCTGTTGGAAGAGATCGAGGCGAGTACGCACTTCCTCCGGGGTACCGTAAACCGAGTTTTCGGCGGCGCGGCTGATGAGTTCGTAGATGCCGACCGGCTGGAGCTTGCCTATCACGCGGATGAGATCAAGTTCGCGAAAGACGAAGCCATCCTCCTTGGCGGCCCTATACGTGGTTTCGTTGACCAGGATGTGTGTGCCGTAGTCTTTATTCAGCCCTTCCAGACGCGAGGAGAGATTCACCGTGTCGCCCAAGGCCGTGTAGCCGTAACGAAGCGCGGAGCCCATGTTGCCGACGCTGGCCACGCCGGTGTTCAGGCCGATGCCAATGTCGAGATGCGGCTTGCCCTCGGATTGCCATTTCTTTTGCATCTCGCGGACACGCTCTATCATTTCGAGCGCTGTCTGGCAGGCTCTGGCCGCGTGGCCGGGCTCTTCAAACGGTGCTCCCCAGAAGGCCATCACCGCGTCGCCGATGTATTTGTCGAGAGTGCCGTGGTGTTCGAAAACCAGGCGAGTCATGTCCGAAAGATACTGGTTCAGGAAATTCGCGAGATCCTGTGCGTCGAGTTTCTCGGAAATAGTCGTGAACCCGCGAATGTCACTGAACATGACAGTAATGTCGGTTTTCTTTGGTTCGACAAGACGCGGATTGACGAGCAGGCGGCGGATGACTTCAGGACTGAGGTATTGACCAAACGCGGAGCGCACGCGGCGTTTTTCTTTTTCTTCGAACAGCGCCCGATACAGGGAGACGAGAAGTACGTTGGAACTCAGCGTGAGCGCCGGCACACCGAAGTTGAGCCACCAGCCGTGCAAAAATGCAAAATAGTCGACGGCAACCAAAGGCGCGACCAGGAACGCGCCGAACCACATCCAGCGTGGCGTAACGAGGGCCATCCAGATTCCCAGAGGAATGCCGAAGGAACAAATGAGCAGAACGTCCGCCAGCGTTTGCTTCGCGCCGCGATAAAGAAACGACTGGTGCAGAATGCAGTCGATCACGTTGGCATGGATTTCCACGCCGGGGTAGTCCAGCCCTCCGTAAGGCGTCGCTCGCAGATCGCCAATGCCTGTCGCGGTGGCGCCGACCAGGACGATCTTCCCGCCAAACGTATCCGCAGAGATTTTCTTTTCCACAACGTCGGCGAGCGAATAGTGAGGGTAAGTGTAGCCTGGTCCGTGAAAGTTGATGACCACGCGTCCGAGGTCGTCCGTGCGAACTTCGGCGGATTGGCCGAAGAGAATTCGGTACGCGCCTACCCGTCCATATTCCAAAACAACCTGTTCATTCTTCAGGCGGAAGTACGAGCGCACGGTCTGCACGTCAAGTGAGGCGTAAATGTCCCAATCGCTGAAATCCTTGGAGCGTCCGTAAGGAATGATGAGGTTGGCCTGGCGGACGACGCCGTCCACGTCGGGGTACACATTAAAGAACCCCGTCGAGGAGGCTTCCTCGCTGAGCGCGCTGGTAAGGAGTTCCAGGTTCGCTTCTGTGCCTTTGGGCAGGAGATTGTCCGGTTGAAATTTCTCCAGGAGGCCGATGCGATCCTGCTTGCCGGTTTCCGGGTGGAGCGGGCGCACGCTCGGAAAAGAATAGAAGGCCATTTGATTTGCGTAGGTGTCTAGCGTTTTGTCATCCAGGCCGCGGAGGTCTGCTTCGGTGTGAAGAAAGAAATTTCCGAGCACCACCGCACCGAAGCGTTGAATGGCGGTAGCGAACCGCTTGTCCGCGTCGTACCGGGTGGCGAGCCTTTGAACTTCCGCTGAGAGTAGCGGATCGATCGTTTCCCCGCGTCTTCGGCGGGCTTCCATCTGGGCCCACAACGCGCGGATCGGAGCGGCGCTCTCGTCCGGTTTGCTGAAGGTGACGTCAAAGGCGACGACTTTCGCGCCATCTTCGCGGAGCACATCGAGCATGTTTGCAAAATGGGTTCTGGAAAAAGGCCACTTTCCGAGTACTTCCTGGGAATGCTGATCGATGTCCACGATAACAATTCGCGGATCGATGGGCGTGGCGCCCGGCGGGCGGTAGCGGAAACGCGTATCCAGCGAGTCGTATTCTAGGCGCTGGATAAAATTGAAAATAGGGGTAGTGCGTTCTCCGACGAAAGTAAAGTAGTACAGCACCAGCGCAAGAAGCGTGATGACAATACTGATGACGAACGAGACGCGGTGGCGCCACCACGTTAGAAGCAATTCGTAGAGGCCAAGAGCGCCCCGCCGCTGCCAGAAGCCGTCTGACGGAGCTGCCATCGCGGGTCTGGTGTTACTCGCGGAAGATGAAGTTCAGCCGGACGCCCGAGACTTCGACGAGATCGCCGTCGTTGAGGCGCACGGGGCCGGAGATGGGAGTGCCGTTGATTTTGGGCACCTTGTCGCCGGGACCGAGATAGTAGCCGTCATCGCGCTG
>Ga0066709_100002946_pt1 | contig 12769 bp, 8 predicted proteins | sample GraSoiAngelo_158_FD_79665 | JGI IMG/M metagenome (GOLD analysis project Ga0066709, IMG submission 79665) | Grasslands soil microbial communities from the Angelo Coastal Reserve, California, USA - 14_1009_16_30cm | ecosystem: Environmental > Terrestrial > Soil > Grasslands | place: USA... | reverse complement strand
GCGCTGGAAGACGCCGAAGAGCTTCTCGACGTACTGCATGTCGAACCCTACGCCGTTATCGCGAACGAAGACCACCTTCTCCCCCGGTCTTCCTGAGGCACTTCCGATCTCGATGGTGGCGAGGGGGCGCGTCCGGGTGAATTTCACCGCGTTGGATATCAGATTGATCAGTACCAATCGCAGCATGGCTGGATCGCCGTGCACCGTGGGCAGCGGGCCGATCCTCCACGCGATGTTGCGTCCCTGCGTGTCATGCCGCAGCTCGTGCTGGACTTCTTTGACGAGTTGGTCCAGATACACGGGTGTGTCCCGCATCTCGGCACGCCCCATCCGTGAAAAGACCAGCAGGTCGTCAATCAGTTGCCCCATCTGTTTGGCGGATTCGGAAATCGTCGCTAAGTACCGACGGGCTTTCTCATCGAGGGTTGTGACCGCGGCCTTTTCCAGCAACCCCACATATCCGTCGATGTGCCGAAGCGGGGCTCGGAGGTCGTGGGAAACGGAATAGCTGAAGGCCTCCAGTTCTTTGTTCGCGGCTTCGAGTTGTTCGCCGCGATGGCGGAGTTCCGCCGCGACCCGCTTTCGTTGAGTGATGTCGTGTCTGATCAGATAATAGACGGAACCAAGCAGGGCCGATTGCAGCAACGTGGCGAGGGCCAGGAGCAGGATCGTGTCGTGGGTGCTCGCTTGCGACTCCTCGGCCCGACGCGTCAAGGTCTTGTTCTCCTCATTTTCCATTTCCTCGATCAGGAGGCGGATCTCGTCAATTTCATTCTTGACCCGACTGGCAAAGATGAGGTGACGCACGCCTTCAAAGCCCTCGTTCGTCCGCAAGGCGATCTCAGCTTTGCTGGAGTCCAGGCTTTTCGTGATGAGTTTCTCGAGAGAGTCGAGCCGACTCTGCTGGGCGGCGCTATCTGCTGTGGTCTCCCTGAGGTAACGAAGCTGCTCAGGGAGACGAGAAACGGCGGTGCGGTACGGGCTGAGATAGCTCTCCTCTCCCGTGATGAGATACCGACGCTGTCCCAGATCCGCATTCTCTGCGGTGGAGAGGATGCCTTCGAGCATTTGGAGCGCCCCGTGGCTGCGGGCATCCGCGTGACTGTTCGCGATCAGTTTCTTCGTGTTGAAGTAGGAGACGACGCCAATCACGAGGACGAAGGCCAACACCAAACCGAACCCTGCCACCATCCTGTTTTCGATAGACCAGTGCATAGGAGCCAGCAGCCGTTACTCGCGACCTACATTGGGCGGCAGGAGACAGGACCAGCCAGTGGCACGTGCTGTCGTGGGTGCGGACCGTGGGCAGGGACGCCGCGACATGCGAGGTGGATGTCCGTTCTGGCGCCACAGACTCGGTCTTCCGCTCGGCCTGGTCACCGCGATCCGGAGAAGGGCGGACATCGAATGAACCCTCTGGGTGAACCCTGGCGCGGTCCTGATAGAAGCCGACGCGCCGTGAAGACCGTGCCTGCGCGTTCCATGCCGGCTATTGTAGCAGATCAGGCCGATTGGTCCAGCCTTTACGAATGGCAAGCGGCGCCGGCTCAGCCTCCGAAAGGAGGGACAGTGGGTCGCATCGAGGCGGTGGAGTCAACAACGTTGGAAAACATGAGGGTGGCGGCCACGACCCAGTCGATGAACGGCTGTGGATAAATCCCTAGGATCAACGTGCCGGCGAGCCCGACGTAGACCACGGCTTTCATCGGTCCTGAAATGCTGAGCGGAGAGGGGTCCGTCGGCTCGTTGATGTACATTTTCTTGACGATGACCAGATAGTAGTACATCGAGATCACGATGTTGATCAGCCCCACGATGATCAAGGTGTAGAGCCCTTCCTTGATCGCCGCCACGAAGATGTAGAGCTTGCCGATGAAGCCTGCCAGCGGCGGGACGCCGGCCAGAGACAATAAGAAGACCAGCATGGCGAAGGCCAGGAACGGAGAGCGCCGGTTCAAGCCGGAGTAGTCCTCGATTTCATCGCTGCGAATCAGATTCCCGATGGCGATGACGATCGCGAAGGCGCCGAGGTTGGCGAACAGGTATGTCAGCAAATAGAACAGGATGGCGTCGCCGCCCATCTTCGTGCCGGCCGCTAAGCCGATGAGGATGTTGCCGATCTGCGCGATGCCGGAGTAGGCCAGCAGACGCTTCATGTTGCGCTGGGCGATGGCCACGATGTTGCCGTACGTCATGGAGAGAATAGAGGCGCCGACCAGGAGCAGGACCCAAGCCGGCTTGAAGGCGACCAGCGACACAAAGAACATGCGGATCAGGATCGCGAACGCCGCTCCCTTGGGCGCGATTGAGAGAAAGGCAGTGACAGGGGTCGGCGCGCCGTGATAGGTGTCGGGGATCCAGGAATGGAACGGCACCGCGCCGATCTTGAACCCCAGCGCCGCGAAGATCAGCAGGAACCCGATCACGAGCCCAGGAGTGTAGGAGGCTGCCGCAATGTCCTGAAACACGAGTTTCCCGGTCTCGCCATAGACGAGGCTGATGCCGTACGCCAGGATCGCGGCCGCGAACACGCCCAGGATGAAAAATTTGAGCCCGGCTTCATTCGAGGCGGCGTCATCGCGCAAATAGGCCACCAGCACATAGAACCCGAAGGTCGAGAATTCCAGCGTGATGAAGACCGACAAGAGATCATTGGCCGATGCCATGAACATCATGCCCAGGGCCGACATGAGCACCAGGAAATAGTACTCGCCCTTGAAGAAGCGGAAGCGCCGGACATAATCCACTGAGGCTAGAATCACCAAGATCGTGGCGCCCACGACAAAGATCTTGAAGAACAGCGCCAAGCCGTCCACCACGAACATATGGGCAAACAAGCTTCCGGAAATTCCGGCGAGATCGAACCACAGAAGGCAGGCCAGCACACCACCCAGTCCGCCCACGCTGAGGTAGGCCAGGTGTTCCTTCGGCAAGCGCGGCATGGCGAAGTCCACGATCAAGACCACGCACAACCACACCGTCAGCAGCATCTCCGGGACGAGCAGGAGCAGGTCCGCGCCGGACAGGATCAGGTTGAAGGTCATTCCGATCCTCGAGAGGCGTGAGCCTGCGACGAGCGCAGTCGAGTCGGCGTGAGGGGTGAGGGGTTATCGGAGGGCAGCAGCGACCGGCTCAGATCTCCGGAGACCTTCGCCTCACTCCTTACCCCTAACTCCTCACGGGTTTGCTCCGCCAGCGGCACAACCGCCGTGATGCGGGTCACGAGAGGGTCTACCCCGGACCGGATGACGTCGTAGAAGTGTCCAGGGAAGATGCCAAACGCGATGCTGCAGGCGATCATGAGCAACAGCGGGAGCCGATCCACCGGCGCCACCGCATCGTGCGCATGGCTGTACTTGTGCTCCATCGGTCCGTAGAACACCCCTCGCATCATTCTGAACAGGTACGCCATCGTGAGGGCGATCCCCGCCACGGCCACTAGAACCTGGAACGGATATTTGTGCCAGCTTCCGACGATGATCATGACTTCGGCGATGAAGTTCACCGTGCCGGGCATGCCGATCGAGGCCATACAGGCCACCATGAAGCAGGCTGCGACGAACGGCATCCGGTTGACCAGTCCTCCGAGCGACGGAATGTCGCGCATGTGTGTCTGGTCATAGATCCACCCGGCCATCGCGAAGAGCATGCCGGTGGCCAAGGCATGCGCGAACATGTAGAGCACCGCGCCGGTCAGGCTGATGTAGTCCAGCGCCGCCATGCCGAGGAACACGTACCCCATATGGCTGGAGCTGGAGTACCCGATCACATACTTGGTGTCCCGTGCGTAATAGGCCACAAATCCGCCGTAAAATATATTGAAGATGCAGAGCACGGCCGCAATCGGCATCAGCTCGTGGGTGGTCTCGGGCAGAATCTCGAAGGCAATGCGGATGATCGAAAAATGTCCCAGCTTCATCAAGACGCCCGCGTGCAACATGCTGGTGGCGGCCGGCGCCGCGGCATGGCCGACCGGCGACCAGGAGTGCAGAGGCCAGATCGGCGCGATCGAGGCGAACCCAAAGAAGATCAGGAGCCAAATGATCGTGGCCAGCGAGCCGGAGAACTTGGCCTGCTCGCGCAGGACCAGGATGTCGAACGTGTTGAGGCCCGAGAACTTATAGATCAACAGGATGCCCATGAGCGCGACGACCGCTCCGACGGACAGAAACAGCGTCAACTTCATCGCGGCGTATTCCTTGCTGTTGGCGGCAAAGTTGAAGATGAACCCGACCGAATCGCGCTTTTTCAGGCCTTCGGGATCGGACATGTCCAGGTAGCCCTTGGTATGACTGCCCCAGACCCCCAGCAGGAGGTACATCGGGATGACCGACATCTCATAAAAGAAATAGAGGAAGAACAGGTCCAGGGACATGAACACGCCCATGGTGGCGGCAGCCAGGATCAGCAAGAAAATGTAGAACTCCTTGGTGCGGTCCTTGATGTGCCAGGAGATGAAGATCCCGGCAAACAATAGAATGGAAGACGCCAGTACCAGCGGTGCCCCGATGCCGTCCACGCCGAGGTAGAAGGCGATGCCCAACTCCTTCGACCACTCAAACCGCTTCACGAACTGAAATCCACCTTCCACAGGATCGTATGCGAAGAACATGTAGAAGGAGGTGAGCAGCGACATGCCGGCCGCGGCTGCGGCAATCACGCGGACCAATAGCGCCTGTTTATTCGACACGAACAGTAACGTGGTGGCACCCGCGAAGGGCGCGAACAAAATAATCAGCAAGGTCGAGTCGATCATAGAATGTTACTCGCGCGAGATGAGCCTTGTGGCCTGGACTGCGCCCGCTGACCCGTGGTCCAACCGTTGAACGAGCGCCTGCACCGAGCCATTCATGATCCGCAGGAACGGAGCCGGGTAGAGTCCGATCCAGAAAATCATAATGGACAACGAAACGGCGATGAACAGTTCGCGGGCATGCAGGTCCGCCATCGCCTGACCCAGCCCCTGCGCCAAGGGCCCGAACATGGCCCGCTCGTAGTACCACAGGAAATAGGCTGCTCCCAAGATGACGCCTGTCACCGCCACCGCGCCATAGACCCAATGCGCCTTGAAGGCGCCGAGCAGGATCAGAAACTCTCCGACGAACCCATTGGTACCCGGAAGCCCGATCGAGGCGAGTCCGATGATCAGCAAGAACGTCGCCAGCAGCGGGACTTGTCGGGCGAGCCCGCCGAAGGCTGACAGATGGGTGTTGTGCCGCCTTACGTAGAGAAACCCGGCCATAAAGAACAGTCCGGCGGTGCTGAAGCCGAGGTTGATCATGGTCAGCAAGCTTCCCTGCAGGCCCTGGAAGTTCAATGCGAACAGGCCCAGCACGACGAAGCCCAGATGGCTGATGCTGCTGAACGCCAGCAGTCGGCGAAAATCCGGTTGGATCAGAGCCACGATCGCTCCATAGACGATTGCGATCAAGGCCAACGTCGCCATGATCGTCACCACTCCCTCGCTCTTTGAGGCGTCCGGCAAGAGAGGCAGGCTGAACCGGATGAAGCCGTAGGTGCCGAGCTTGATCCCAGCCAGGACAACCGCCATCCCAATCGGGCCCTCCAGCAGGACGTCAGGGAGCCACGTGTGGAACGGAACGATTGGAGCCTTGAACGCCAGCCCCGCGAAGATCAGCCAGAAGATCAGGATCTGTTGGTCCCTGGGAATTGGGACCGTCAGAAGCTCGAGGAAGTCGAAGGAGTAGGAGGGCTCAATGTGGTGTGTGACCGCCCAGTCATGGTAGTTCAGGTTCAGGAGCGCGATGCCGACCAGCATGAACACACTGCCCAACAGGGTGTACAGGACGTACTTGAGAGCGGCGTACTGCCGTTCGACTCCGCCGCCCCACAGCTTGATCAGGAAATAGCTGGGGATCAGCATCAGCTCCCAGAAGACGAAGAAGAGGATCAGATCGATCGAGACGAAGATGCCGATGATGGTGGTCTCAAGTGCCAGCAAGGTCATGAAATACAGTTTGATCTGCTGTCGAACCGTATCACAGGAATGCACCACGATCAGGGTAGTGAGCAACGCGGTGAGGCCGACGAACAGGACGCTGATGCCGTCCACCGCGAGGTGGTAGCTGATCCCGAGCGGCGGGATCCACCGCAGTCGCTCGGAGAATTGCATCGCGGCGGAGTCCGGTACAAAGCGCAGCAAGACGATGATCGCGAGGACGAGTTCCAACGCCGAGACGGCCAGCGCCGCGTTCTTGATCAGATCCTCGTCATCCAGCAGCCACAAGGAGAGGGCTCCGAGCAAGGGGAGGAAGAGCAACAGCGACAGGATCGGAAACCCGAAGGCAAATTCCTCTAGCATGACGCGCTCACTCCATTCTCCGGCTATCGCAAGGCCAGGCCGAACACGGTAGAACCGGTCCACCAGGCCAGGATCAGATGGACCAGAATGAACAGCCCTGCCACAATCATGGCGGCGTAATGGTGCACCATTCCACTCTGCAGTTTCCGCCAGGATCGCGCGGCCAGATGGTTGGCGTATCCCGCGACATTAATGAGTCCATAGATCGCATATTTCTCGAATCCTGTGCTGAGCGCCGAGCCTGATTGGGTTACGCGCCAGACGCCCAGCACGATGCCATCGATCACGGTCCGATCGAACCAGTCACAGACCATGCCAAGCCGTTTGGTCGGCTCGACCACCAGCAAGTCATAGAGCTCGTCGACGTAGTATTTATTGAGGAGCGTCTGGTAGGCGTGGGGCGCAACGGCAACCCACTCCTGCGCCGCCTCGGGACGGATGCCGTAGAGGTAGTGTGCCAGCCCCCAGCCCATCAGGGCGATCACGGTCGCCGCCCCCATCAGTGCCACGACGAGTCCCAGTCCGGCCGAGTGCACTTCGCCGGCCCCGGCAGCGGCCGGACGGAGGAAATCATGGAACCACCCTTCCTCAGGCGGCACCCCAGGGAAGCCACCAATCACGGAAAGGACTGCCAAGACCACCAGCGGTCCGGTCATGACGGTGGGGGATTCATGGATGTGCTCGGCGACGTGGTGGTCGACTCGCGACTGCCCGTAGAACGTCAGGTACGTGAGTCGAAACATGTAGAAGGACGTCAGGAACGCGCCGAGTACGGCCATCGCATAGAGCGCGTAGTAACGATGCGTGAAGGCATGCGCCATGATTTCGTCCTTGCTCCAGAACCCGGCCAGCGGGAAGATGCCGGCAATAGCCAAGGTGCCCACCAGGAACAGGCTGTGGGTCCAGGGGAGCTTGGCCTTCAGCCCGCCCATGTTCCGGATGTCCTGTTCGCCCGACAGGGCGTGGATCACGGAGCCGGCCGAGAGGAAGAGCAGAGCCTTGAAGAACGCGTGGGTCATCAGATGAAAGATCGCGGCCGTGTATGCGCCGATCCCGCAGGCGAGGAACATGTAGCCGAGCTGGCTCACGGTAGAATAGGCCAGTACGCGTTTGATGTCGTTCTGGACGAGCCCGATCGTCGCGGCAAACAGCGCGGTCAGGCCGCCGACCCAGGCCACCGTGGTCATCGCCACCGGCGACATGTCGTAGATCACATGGTTTCGGACGATCATATAGACGCCGGCCGTGACCATGGTGGCAGCGTGAATCAGCGCGCTGACCGGGGTGGGGCCTTCCATCGCATCCGGCAGCCAGGTGTACAGGGGGATCTGGGCTGATTTCCCGATCGCGCCGATCAGCAGGCAGATGGCGATTGCCGTCGCCATCTCCGGTGAAAGCTTGCCGGCTTGCGCAAACACCTGGGTATAGTCCAGTGTGTTGAAGTTCACGAAGACCAGAAAGATCGCCAGGAGAAATCCGGCGTCACCGATTCGGTTGACCACGAACGCTTTCGTGGCGGCTTTGGCGGCCGAGACGCGGTCGTAATAGTATCCGATCAGGAGGTAGGAGCAGAGCCCCACGCCTTCCCATCCGATGAAGAGGACGAGATAATTGTTTCCCATCACCAGGAGCAGCATGGACACCATGAACAGGTTCATGTATGTGAAAAAGCGCGTGAAGCCACGCTCGCCATGCATGTACCCGACCGAGTACAGAGGGATCAGGAACGCGTCGCCGGTGACCAGCAGCAGCATGATGCAGGTGAGAGGGTCGATGAGGAAGGCCAAATTGATCGTCAGGTCGCCGCCGAAGATCCAAGTATAGACCGTCACTTCCTGCACGGCGCCGGTCTTGAGCGTATCGGCGAACACGACGATCGAGCAGAGGAAGGACCCCGCGACCGAGCCCCAGCCCAGCCGATGTGCGAACTCATGCGAGTAGCGAGTCCCCAACAGCCCATTCAAGAGGACGGCTGTCAGCGGGAGGGCGGGGATCAGAATGACAAGCAGATCGAACACGTTACCACTTCAAGAGGTTGATCTCGTCGACGTTCGTTGAGATTTTCCCGCGGAACACTACGATGATAATGGCCAACCCGACGGCCGCCTCCCCGCCCGCGATGGCGATGACGAAGAGTGCCACGATCTGACCGGTCATGGATTCCAAGTAGTGGGAAAAGGCCACCAGATTGATATTGGCCGCATTCAGCATGATCTCTACCGCCATCAAGACGATGATGAAGTTCCGGCGGATCAGCACGCCGATCAGCCCGGTCGCGAACAGGGTCGCGCTGAGTGCCACGTATGCGCTTAACGGGACCATAACGACTCGTAAGGCGTAAGGGGTGAGGCGTAAGGGGTCACGACACCCTGTCCGCCTTCGCGCCACATGCCTAACGCCTTACCCCTCACGGTTATCAATGTCGGCGGACGTCGGTGTCTTGGCCAACACAATCGCCCCAACGATTGCGCCCGTCAGGAAGACGCCGATGATCTCGAACTGTAGCAGGTAGTCGCTGAACATCTTGATGCCGATCGCATAACTGGCTCCGTCCTTGAGGACCACCTCCGTGGGCGCGTCACCCTTCAACCCGCCGAAAGGAGATCCCACGATCAAGAGGAGGAGCTCGCCGCAAATTGCCACGGCTGCGAACAGAATCAACGCGAACCTTGAATGCAAGTACCGTTCGTCGGTCTTCAAATTGAGCAGCATCAACACGAACAGGTACAGGACCAGGATCGCACCCGCATAGACGATGATCTGGACCATGGCCAGGAATTCCGCGTTCAAGAGGACGAACAGGCCGGCCACATGCAGCAGGAGAGTCAGGAGCGCAATTCCGCAGTGCACCGGGTTTTTCAGGGCAACCGTGAGGAACCCGGCCACAATGCTGACCAGAGAGCAGTAAGCGAAGAAGGCAAGGACCATAGGGGGTACGGCTCAGGTCAGGTGTTTGGGTGGCAACGGTTGTGTTGGTTTGAGAACCGACTGGGGGAAGAAGTAGCGGTAGTCGTGGAACATCTGATCGTTTTTCTCCTGATTGTGCGCGTACAGGTATTTCTTGGCATCCTCGATGAATCGTTCGCCGATCTCGTAGAGCCGTTTCTTATCGAACAGGAGCGTACGTTTGTCATGGGTTGAGTATTCGTACATCTTCGTCATCGCCAGCGCATTCACAGGGCATGCCTCCACACAATAGCCGCAGAACACGCACTTGGTTATGTCGATATAGAACTCGCTCGCGTACCGTCGCAGGGGAAGGGACTCATCTTCGGTGCTGACGACTTTGATGCAGTGGGAGGGGCAGGCGACCTCGCACAGATCGCAACCCACGCACCGCTCAGCCCCGTCATCGTAACGCAGCAACGCGAGGGCCCCTCGGTGGGTGTCAGGAATCGTCCGCTCTTCTCGCGGATATTGAAAAGTGATGGGGCGATGGAACATGTGTGTGAAGGTGACCTTCATCGCGTTCCAGATCTCGCGGAACATCACCGCGTCCAACAGTTGTTTTGCCAACACGCTCACGCTCATGAGGCTCTCCCGCTCAGGTCCCTCCCTGTCCCTCCCCCTTCACACAGGGGGAGGGATGGGTGGGGGTGTTACAGCTTTTCGATCGTCACCTCGGCCAGTTTGAAATAGGGCACGCCGGTGTCGGCATCCACCTCGACCGGCATCAAGTCCTTCACCTGAGGCTCGTTGAAGTGCTCCGGGAAGAAGCACGAGCCGGGCAGGACCGTCAGGTCAGCCTGCACGCCAAGCTCCAGCGATCCCTTCGGCGAGGTGACCCGGACCCGCGCGCCTTCCCCCAGTCCCATCTGCTCGAGATCTCTCGCGTTCATGTGGAGCCGACCGGTGTTTGGCAAGATTTTGATCAATCCGGAGGCCTGCGTGGAGAGCTTGCCGGAGTGGTAGAGCACCTGACCCATCAGCAGAGTGAACGAACGCCGAGCGGTTCCCCCGCTCGCCGGCTTCCGCTTGAGATCGCTGCGATACCGATTCCTCACCTCCGCGGCGTAGCCATTCGCGAGATACGACTCCGATTTCGGCGAGATCTTCCGAGGCTGTCCCAGGTTGTAGTAGCCGGGCAGGAGTTTCATGATCTCGTTCTGGATGTCCTGAGCAGATTCGTACGGCAGCTCATAGCCGAGTCCGTTGGCGATGGCGGTCATGATGTGCCAGTCAGGCAGACTCTCCCCGATGGGATCCATGGTCTGCCGGATACGCAGCACCTTCCCCTCGAGGTTCGTGAACGTGCCGTCCTTTTCGGCATAGGTGCAAGCCGGCAGGACGATGTGGGCCAGTTGGGCGGTCTCGGTCAGAAACGGATCCTGGCAGATCAACAGCTCAAGGTTCTCCAGAGCGGCTCGGACTCCGACCGACGAGGGAAGCGTGGCGAGCGGGTTCTCCCCGATTACGTACAGCGCCTTGATGTGCCCGCTCCGGCAACGCTTGAGCATCTCCATGAGAGACGCCCCACTGCCCGCCGCTGGCAGCGCAGCACCCCAGGCCTTCTCAAACTTCTCGCGCGCTCCCGCATCGTCGAACCGAGCCTGGCCTGGGAAACATTCCGGCAGCGCGCCCATGTCCGCGGCGCCCTGCTCGTTGGGTTCTTCGGTGATTGTATTCACGCCGCAGCCAGGCCGCCCCAGCTTCCCGGTGATCCAGGCCAGGTCCACCAGGTTCAGAACATGCCTGTATCCACCGGTCCGGCGCACAATCCCCTCGCCGCATAGGATGATCGCACGTGGCGCCTCCGCGAAGATGGCAGCGGCCTGATGAATCTGCTCGACCGGCACACCGGTGTGCGCAGCGATCACGTCAAGTGGGACCCTAGAGGCCGCCTGCTTGAGCGCAGTGAACGCTTGCGGGTGCTTACTCGTGGCTTCTTCATCCACGAGGTCCTGCTCAAGCACCGATTTCACCAGACCCTGGATGAACAGCCCCTCGGTCCCCGGCGCCACCAGCATTGGATGCGATGCAAGCGTGGCGATGTTGGTCTGGGCGGAGTCCACAACGATCACCTGCGACTTATAGACGCGGATCGCCTCTTTCACTCGAACGGCGGTTAGCGGGTTGGTTTCGGTAATATTGGTTCCGACAAGGAGGATAGTCTTAGCCTTGGTGATGTCCTCCCAATCATTCATCATCCGGCCGATGCCCAACGCATGCTGGACCGCGTGGACGAAATTTAGGTGTCCGTAACGGGCGCTGCTGTCAAGCTGATTGGTGCCGATCGCCGCGCGCATGAACTTCTGGAACAGGTAGAGTTCCTCGTTGCTGCACCGGGCCGTGATCAGCCCGCCAATTGCCTCGGGGCCGTGTTGGGCCTTGATGGCGGCCAGCCGCTCGACCACAGTGTGGATCGTCTCCAACCAAGGGGTCTCGACGAGATTCCCGTCACGGCGCACCCGCGGTTGACGGAGGCGCGCCGTGCCGGCGACTGATTGGAACCCGAATCGCCCTCGCACACAGATGCCGCCATGCCCCTTTGCCGTCTCGGCTCGGTCCCCCCACTTGTTCTTCCAGGACAGGGGAGAGGTAACACGGACCACTTCGTTGTCCTTGGTTTCGATGTACATCTGGCAGCCGTCGCCGCAGTAGTTGCAGGTTGTCGTGGTCTTTTTGAGCTGCCAAGGCTTGTACAGATACTTGGAATACTTGTTCGTGATCGCACCGACCGGGCAGACCGCCAAGCAGTCGCCGCAAAACTCACAGGAAAGCGCGACATCGCCCTTGGCCACGACCTGGGTGAAGCCGTCCTTCTTCATGAATTGAAGGGCATCAATCATCAGCACGTCTTTGCATACGTTGATGCACTCGCCACAGGCGATGCAGCGGTTCATGTTGAAATCCAGGACGAGGCTCCGGGTGTCCTCCGGAATCAGCTTTTGCTTGGCGTTGGCCAGGGTGGTCACCTGGTGCTGGAAGGCCATGTCCTGCAACTCGCAATGGCCGTCTGCGTCGCAGACCGGACAATCCAGCGGGTGGACGGACAGATGTTTCTCGACCGCCTTTTTTCTGGCCTGGAACAGGTCGTCCCCCTCGGTGCGCACCACCATGCCGGCCGTGGCTTTCGCGGTGCAGGAGCGAACCGGCGCCTTTTTCCCCTCTACCATGACCAGACAGACGCCGCAGGAGCCGAAGGGGTCAAACGTATAGTGGTAACACATGGCCGGCACGATGTTGCCCGTGCTGGCAATCACGTCGTAGAGCGAGACCCCGTCTTTAGCCGTCACGATCCGGCCGTCAAGGGACAGCTCGATCGTCGCCGCTTCGACGTCAGGGTTCGTCGCTGGTTTCAGAGCCATTCTTTTTTCTCCGTTAGGCGTAAGGAGTGAGGAGTTAGGCGAAATCCCAACGGGCTCACCACACCCCTCACGCCTTACTCCTCACGAATCACCATTTCACCGGTCGCATTCGCCCATGACAATATCGTAGGTCCCGAAG
>Ga0066709_100002944_pt1 | contig 12774 bp, 16 predicted proteins | sample GraSoiAngelo_158_FD_79665 | JGI IMG/M metagenome (GOLD analysis project Ga0066709, IMG submission 79665) | Grasslands soil microbial communities from the Angelo Coastal Reserve, California, USA - 14_1009_16_30cm | ecosystem: Environmental > Terrestrial > Soil > Grasslands | place: USA... | reverse complement strand
CGATCGCCTGACGCGGCCGCTGCAGCCGAAACCGGCTGCATGAGCAACCAAACAGCCAACGCGATTGTTGATACCGCTTTCACAAGTTGGACCTGTATTCCGCTTCCTCCTGGTCCAATTGTCGAGTGAGCCTGTCTAGGCGCACACGATCGTGCGCCAAGAGATCAGACAGGACAACACACACCATCGCATACTTACAGGACGGGTCATGAATGTATGAGTTGACCTCGTCGGTCACCGCGACGATGAGTTCTCCCAGAGTGGTCGTAATCATTTTATGCATGACGCTCTCCTCGAAGAGATGTCCTCTCATCGTTCCCTTAAACGGTCGGTCTCGAGTTGCAGCCGCTGGATCTCTCGACGCAGCCGGGCGATTTCGGCTTGGTTCCGTTCGATTTGCCTCTGCTGCACGTCCTGTCGCTGGTCTTGCGCCATGAGCTGGTCACCAATCAGTGCGCCGGCCAAAAGTCCGATAGGCCCGCCGATGAGAGCGCCCGCTGTGGCATGGCCAACGCTGCTGCCGATAATCGCGCCGCTTGCCGCGCCTAGACCGCCACCGACGAGGCCGGCTTGCTCTCTCTTAGTAAGGGGTTGCGTGCAACCCACGCTCAAAACTAACAGAGCGACCAGAGAAAAATTTATGATCGTGCAAGCTTTACGCATTTGCATGCTCGTTTCTCCTTGTTTTTGCTCACAGACGGCCTGCGGTCCATGGTCATCCACCGCATTACCCGCGGATATCCGCATGGCCCCCGCGATTTTACCGGCGACTAGTGATGGAAGACGCCTCGTTTCCCTAGTGGGCACGCGCTAGCTTGTCGGCCACTTCGCGATGATCACCCTTCACCCTGATAGATTCACCGTCTCGGAGCCTGACGATGCTCACATGGTCGGGGTCCGCCGGATCCGGTCGCAATGTCACGACATAGGTTGGATTGATATACGCCGCGGTGCCGGTCGCGGTATCGGTCATTTGCACAATCATTGGAAAACCTCCTTTTTTCCGCGCTTATTCAATCGTGGACGAGCATGGAAGGTCGGAACCCTAGAACTGAAGCGTAATGCGATTCTCCACGGAGGTAACTCCCGGCGCCAACCATGCCGTGCGCTCCGCCTCCTCCCGCTCCGCCCAAGACCGTACCATTCCCTTTAAAATCACCTTGCTCCCTTGCACCTCAACCGTGATCCGCTGGGCATCCGTCTCCGCGCTGCGGATTAGTGCTTGTTCGATTTTCTGCTTGAGCTCGGACGGCGTTACACGCGGCTTGACGAGGATTAGGTTCGTTACGCCCTTGACCCCCGTCAGGCGGCGCACCACCCGCTCGGCGTCCTGTTTTTGGTACTGCCACTCGACTTCGCCCTTGAGCGTCACCCACCCCTTAGAGACCGTGACATCGACCTTATCGATGGGCACGAAAGCATCCCACTCGATCGCGCGGACAGCGGCCGCGGCGATGTCGGCATCGGTGCGCTCATCGGCGCTCGACAGCCGGACCTCAATATCGTTAGCTACGGCCTTTACGCCGTTTACGCGATGCGCGGCCTCTTCCGCAGCCCACTTCTTACTGTAAGAATCCACCCATCCGGTAAGTGTGACGATGCCGTCTTTGACAGCGACACCGATCTCGTTCGGCGTGACGCGCGCATCCCACTTCAGTTCAGCCAGCACGTCTCTTTGAATCTGCTGATCGTTTCGGCCCTTGCTGACGGCAGTTGCTGTTGCCATGGCAATTTATTCTCCTTTCAAAAAATTTCTTCGGCCAATCTTGAGAGAGGAGAACAGCAAGCTATAGACCAATCGAAAACAATGAAAAAAATAAATGAAATTAAAATATGGGCTTGCGAACTTTCGCAAATTTGCGGCTGTTCGTGAGTCGTTACTACAGCGTTTGTTATGCCAGCAGTTTTTCGCTACGAATTTTTCCGCGAATGAATAACTTTTATGAAGAAGAAGCCGGCCTCATTCGAGGAAAAAACGGAATGATTGAATTAAGCTCGAGACCAATGTTGTTGCCCGGAGGAGACGCCATTCGACGATACAGCGCCCGATCCAAAGAGAAGGCGCCGGCTCCGTGCACGACGACGATGACCGCAAGGGCTATGGCCAGCAGATGATACTCTATACCATGGCCTTGCTTGTCGCCGAACCAATTCATAAAAAAGCCGTACTTCAAGTGGACCGTCACCATCGCCACAACCATCGTAATCGCAATGCCCATAGCCGCGATGCGGCTGAAAAGTCCAACAATCAATCCGAGGCCGCCAAAGAACTCGGCCGCGATCGCCAGATAGGTAAGCGGCGTGGGAATTCCAAGTTGATCGCGAAATGTACGTAATGTGGCGCTCAGACCATGACCTCCGAACCAACCTAGAAGTTTCTGCGCCCCGTGGGCGAATAGAGCCATTCCCAGGATGATTCGCGCTACGGTCAGGACCCAATCTTCATCCGTGGCCAATAGCTCTGCAATCACCGGACACTCCTTGCAGAATGTGTTTCTGCCTAGAACATGACGCAGTTTTTTCCAACTATTTGAATTAGCAATGCGCAGGCCAGGCGCAAGCGATGAAAATTCTGAGGCAAGGCTGGACGACGAACGGATTCGAACTATCGTAAATTTGCGGCTGCTCGCGAGTCGTTAGGGCTTGGCGGCCGCGGCCGACTACGGACAGGACGAATTTGCCATTTACCAATCGAGCTCGGGAGCGAATTAACGAGTCAAAGTTTCACCGGATTCAACCACAGATGGTTAGATGCAATTTTAAGATTTCTGCTCCAATGCTTTTGCCGACAGGTTTTTCAACCAGTGATCGAGTCGTTCCCGGTAGATATAGGCGATGAAAACAAGCGCCACACACACGAAAACGCTCGCGACGGCGATGTAATAATGCTGATTTCTAACGCTGGCACCTTGCAAGGTAAGGAGGAATGTCCCCGGCATCCGGCCCAGCGTCGAGAGCGCCAAAAACATCGCCAGCCTCATCCGGCTTAAACCGAGGAGATAGCACAACACATCCTTCGGAAAGCCGGGGATCATGAACAAAGCAAAGCAAACCGCCGCTCCTATATTACTCGTCAGGAACTCGAATTTTTTAACGACGGTCGCGCCGACAAATTTTTCTACAAATGGCCTGCCGAGAATTCTGGCGAGCTCGAAGGCTGCCCAGGAACCCAAAGTCAACCCGAGAGTGGAATAGATAAAGCCGAGAATCACGCCGTAAATATAGCCGCCGACTATTCCAGTGAGTTCTCCGGGGAGTGGCGAGATGACAACCTGAAGGGCCTGCAACAGGATGAAAAAAATCGGCGAATAGGCACCGAGAGAAATGAGAAAGCGGGAGAAACTTTCTCTGGCGGTAAAAAATTTTACCAGATTTTCGCCGGCCGACCCAAGTACGCTGAAGGGTCGTGATCCGTAGTAGCTAACCAGAAAGATCAGGCCGACCAAGAACAAAAAGATCGTCGCTTTGATGAAGACGCTATTTCGCTGCATTGTCCGTAGCAATCGCCGCATGACCTACGCACCCGCGGAACGTTTTTCCGCTTTTCAGAACAGCAAGCCACAGGCCAGGCGAAACGCAGCAGCAGAACCCGACTTACGGGATTAATACTCCGCCCTGGGACTTAATAAACTCGGCCAGTTCAGCAAGTTCTTTGATAAGCGGGTCAGATTGCGTTTGGACGTCAGCCTCCAACATGGTGGATTTTGTGTTTCTACAGATAATTGATCTGGGCGCCGCGTTATGGAGCTCCGCATGAGTCGCCCGCGGACCTAGATTAGGATCTTTTCGAAGTTCGATCAGACGTTCGGCCTTCGCTTCGTTGCCACCGACGAAAATGATCAGCGCCCTCGCCTTCGCCTGCACCGTGCTGCCTGACACCGGCGCGTCGATTGTCTCGATTCTTTGCGCCCGAGCCGCCTCGGCAATCCGCCACGAACTAGCCGGCGCAGTGGTGCTCAGTTCGATACAGGTCGCTCCCGAGCGCGCACCCGCCAGGATTCCCTCGGTTCCATAGAATACCGCCTCGACCGCGGCATCAGCTGTGAGACAGGCCATGATGTGCTCGCAGCGAGCGGCGAGCAGCCGCTGCGCCATCCGACTGCCCATTGTACCCGATCCGATAAACCCAATACGTCTCTCTTTGATTGGCGTCACCGCGGTTCCTCCATAAATGGTTCAGGCTGTTGTGCAGCGTTCTGCTAACGACAAGCTTGGGCCCAAAGACAACTGTCTCCATAATGGACGACTACGCGAAATGCCGGTCATACCGAGATCGAGCACCGGCGTTCGAGGAGCACGACCTAGCCAGCGTGGCACGGCTCGGTCAGAAGCAGTTCTGCTCGATCTCCTCGACCATCACCTGCTTCATGCGCTTGATGTTGTCGATCTCCTGGCACTTCAGGTCGTTCCACAGATTCTGCAGGGCCGGTCTGCCCTCGGCGTTGGCGATGTACTGGTCGTAGCGCCATACGGAGTCGAGCCGCTTGCTCAGGTCGTGGATCAGGTCATGGTCGTGGTCTGCAGTACCACAAGTCTCGCCGATGTGCTCCAGTTCTTTTTCCGCCGCCAGTGTCATGATGCACCTCCTTTACGTACGGTAAAAATAAAAAGCCCTTTGGCAGCTGCGATCAGACTTTTTTGCCAAACTCGGTATTGGTTTGTAAGTGAGCAACAGCGATGCCAGCAGGAGGAACAGAAAAAGACACGGTTTCTGTCGCTGATTTTTTGCCGTGCTCGCAATAATCCATAGATTTGCGATGGCTCGCAATTCCTAGATAGTTGTCTGACGGAGCGCTCGGAGATCGGACGGTTTGCGATATGGACGGGCTTATTGCCTGCCTTTTGAGAGTCGGTCGTAAGTTGCGTTGGAGCTATAAACGACCATTTTCGGGAGGCCGTTAAGAACGATTTCCCTGACTGATTTCCTGTTCGGAAGACCGCGTCAGTCATCTGAAGCAAGCCGGCAAAGAGTTGGGCCGCTCAATCAGATGCCATCGCGATTGTGCACCGGCAACTTCTAATTTGTCCGTCAATCACAAATTTGAAAGTGGACGCTTTTTCTCCGTTGCAATAATCCCGTCGGTCACGGCCGCGACGATTGCATGTTCATGACCGCCAATCCTGATGGCTGAAGGATTCACGCCGCAGCATTCATCATTATGGTTTGGTGCGGAAAACCTGTCGGGATGCGATTTTTCAACCTCGAGAGAAGATTTACGAAAAGCTGGGATTCCTGATTGTGCTCTATCTATCGATTTTCAATATGCTTCGCTTGGTCCTCTCCTTGCTCGCAACTCAATTAGGCACCTGTCCGTGCGAAATCGTCAGTCAAACCGTAGCCGCGGACTTTCGTACTGCGTTGGGCAATTTGCGATGGAGGCTGGACCGGAGGAATGAGACCGCTAACTGATCTTCTGTTAGGAAGACCGCTAAAGTCATCTGACGAAAGACGAGAACGGGTTGAGCCTCTGGCTGGAATCGCAATCTTTGGACTGGATGCGCTCGGCTCGGCTGCCTACGGTCCCGAAGCGGCACTGACCTTACTGATGCCGTTGGGCGCAGCCGCCCTTGCCTACATTATTCCGATCAGCGCCAGCATCATCATTCTGCTCCTGATTGTTTACTTTTCGTATCGTCAAACCATTGAAGCCTATCCGACCGGCGGCGGCTCCTATACGGTGGCCCGCCAAAATCTGGGAGTTTTCCCCGGATTGCTTGCGGCCACAGCGGTGATGATCGATTATCTCTTGGTCGCGGCAGTCGGCATTTCGGCTGGTGTCGGCGCGCTCATATCAGCGGTCCCGTCCCTACAGCCGCACACGCTGTCGCTGTGCCTGGCCATATTGCTGTTCATCACGATTGTGAACCTACGCGGCGTCCGTGAGACGGGCACAGTGTTCCTGGTGCCGACCTATGTCTTCGTTGGAACCCTGTTCACGACTCTTGGATTAGGGCTAGCGAAATCGTTTGTCGCAGGCGGTCCCGGAGCCGGTGGTTCCGCCCCCGCCGCTTCCGCCACAGACCGCCGTGGTTAGCGCCTGGCTCTTACTCAAGGCCTTTTCCAACGGCTGCACCGCGTTGACCGGTGTAGAGGCAGTCAGTAACGGCGTGCAAGCATTCCGGGAGCCCGTCGTGAAGACAGCCCAGCGCACGCTGACGGCCATCGTTTCGATTCTTACTGTGCTGGTCGCGGGCATAGCCTACCTGGTGCGCACGTACCACATCGGCGCGACGCCGCCCGGGGAGCCGGGATATGAAAGTGTACTTTCACAGCTCACCGGAGCAGTGGCGGGTAAGGGCGCATTCTACTATGTCACGATCGGCTCCATTCTCCTGGTACTCGCGTTCCAGGCCAACACCGCCTTTGCTGACTTTCCACGCGTTTGTCGGGCGGTCGCTCAGGACGGCTATCTTCCCTACTCGTTCGCTTCGCGTGGGCGACGGCTCGTGTACTCTCACGGTATCTATGTGCTCGCCTTCCTATGCGGCTTTTTGCTCATACTTTTTGGCGGCGTCACTGACCGATTGATTCCGCTGTTTGCGGTTGGCGCTTTCCTGGCATTTACGCTCTCCCAAGCCGGTATGGTGGCACACTGGAAGCGACAAGGGGGGAGACGATCAAGGAGCAGCATGTTTGTGAACGCGCTAGGGGCTACGGCAACTGCAACGACCGTGGTCGTGGTGAGTGTCGCCAAGTTCGCGGAAGGGGCCTGGCTAACGACACTGCTAATAGCCGGTGTAACGGCGCCGAAGCTGGTCGTGCTGAACTCACCCTATCGCTTCGTCATTAACCCGATTCTCGATTACATTTTGGAGATCGAGGAAAAAAATCCGGATCGGGAGATCGCTGTGTTGGTTCCGGAGCTGGTGGTGCAACGCTGGTATCACTATTTCCTGCATAACCAGCGAGCGGCATTGTTAAAGGCTTTGCTTTTGCTGAAAGGGAACCAGAGAATTATTGTCATCGACGTTCCCTGGTACTTGAGCTCATGACTCGGGTCCGTACTGGACACTTCACCCGGAAACGGAAACTGGGCTCACGCAAATCGATGATTCTAAACTTCGTTCTCTTCGGGTCATTCGTGGTGATATCTTTTTTGATTTGCCTCCCGCCGAGCGAAACACTGTTCCTCCTGCCTGAGAGCATTCTCAACCGCGGCGCACTCCGCTAGATCTTCATGGTAACCTGCTGACTGAGAATCCCCGCTACTGCCGATCCGTCCGGGAAGCGCGTCTTATCCATTGGTCAAGTTGTCGTCGGTAAAGATAGGCGATAAAGATTAGCACCACGGAGACGGCCGCGATGGCAACAGCCGTGGCATATTGCTCATTTTTGATATTGGCGCCTTGTAACGTTAGGAGAAATGTCCACGGCATCCGACCAAGCGTTGAGATTATCAAAAATGTAGTAAGGCGCATGCGGCTCAAGCCAAGAAGAAAACACAGGACATCAGTCGGAAAAACGGGGATCAGAAACAGAAGAAAACCAATTGTTGCTCCTGTGCCGGTTGCGAGGAAGTCGAATTTTTTTAGGAGCCGTGCGCTGACGAAGTTCTCCACGAATGGCTTTCCGAGGATTCTGGCAAGCTCAAAAGCTATCGTTGAACCTAGCGCAAGACCCAGAGTGGAAAAGAAAAATCCGAAAGGCACGCCGTAAATATAGCCGCCGACTATTCCAATTAGGTCTCCCGGTATAGGTAAGATCACGACCTGCAGGGCTTGCAACAATATAAAGAAGACCGGCGAATAGGGGCCGTGCGATGTTAGAAATTCGGAAATTCTTCCCCTTGTCGTAAAAAAGTTTTCCGAGATTTTCGCCAAACGAGCCAAGAACCCTGAAGGGTTGTCCGCGATCGTAACTGAGTAGGAGTATTAGAGCGAGAAGAAAGAGAAAGGTTGTTACTTTGAGGAGATTTTTTTGTTGGGTTATTCTCATCGGCTTGTTCAGCGATGAAAATTCCACGGAGAAAGGCGGGACGAAGAGATGCGAACGATCGTAAATTTACGGATTCTCGCGAGGGAAGGCTTGCGAATTAATTCAGTCGGATCTGAATCTACTCTTCTTGATCTTAAGCAGCTTGATTCTCGACTCGAGCGTCGACGACGGGATGCCTAGCTTGAAAGCCGCCCCTAACCGGCCGGCAATTCTGCCCTTGCTCTCGGCAAGCGCGGACTCAATGATTTTAATTTCTTGCGCATGTAACTTTTCAGCCAAAGTCGACGAGCTTGAACTGCTCGAAACCGGCGCCGTCGATAACCAGCTCGGGTCAACTGAAAAACTTTCACTCTCGCAAACAATCACCGATCTCTCGATCACATTTTGCAGCTCGCGAATGTTGCCAGGCCAATGATAAGATTTGAACAACTCGACGGTCCGTTTGTCGATGCTGCGGATCTTCTTACCCGCTTTGTCAGCGTAACGTTTGATGAAGTATTCGAGCAACATCGAGATGTCCTCCCGCCGCTCGCGCAGCGGCGGCACTTCGATCGGGAACACGTTCAGACGATAGAACAGGTCGAGCCGGAAATTGCCGGCGGCGACGGCCTCCTGCAAATCCCGATTGGTGGCGGCGATGACGCGGACATTAGTGGCAATGGGCTGGCTGCCGCCGACTCGTTCAAACTCCCGTTCCTGAATCACTCGCAACAGGGCGATCTGAGTTTCCGCGGGCAGCTCGCCGACTTCGTCGAGAAAAATCGTGCCGCCCTCAGCGAGCTCGAAGCGACCGAGGCGGCGCTGCTGCGCCCCCGTGAAGGCGCCTTTTTCATGGCCAAAAAGCTCCGAAGCAATCAGCGACGGCGGGATTCCGGCGCAATTGAAGCCGACAAACGCTCGACCCGCACGGTTTGAGCGCTTGTGAATGGCGCGAGCGACAAGTTCCTTTCCCGTGCCAGTTTCCCCGGTAATGAGCACGGTGCAATCCATGGGCGCGACTTTAGCGACGCGAGACAGCACCGACTTCACAGGCCGCGATGAGCCGATAATTTCTTCGAACATCGACCTTTGGTCGATCTCTTCCCGCAGAACGACATTTTCTTCATGGAGCCGGTCTTTCAGGGCATTGATCTCTTCGAAAGCGCGTGCCAGCGCGGCTTGCGCCTCATGCTGCTGGGTGGCGTCACGCGTCAGCTTGCAGAAGCCGATGAGGTTGCCATTTCCCCGATTCCGAAGAGCCGTGATCACGACATTCGCCCAAAAACGCGTGCCGTCTTTACGCACCCGCCAGCCTTCATCTTCAACCCTGCCTGCCGCCCCTGCCAACCTTAGTTCTTCTTCAGGCTTGCCTCTGGCAACCTCCTCAGCGAGAAAGAATCGCGAGAAATGCTCGCCCAATATCTCGTCTTCACGATAACCTTTGAAGCGCTCGGCGCCGAGATTCCAACTGGTGACTCTGCCTTCAGGATCGAGCATGAAAATCGCGTAGTCCTTCACGCCTTCGACCATCAGACGGAACCGCTCCTCGCTTTCCCGCAGCACCTCCTCCGCCTGCTTGCGCTCGGTGATGTCGGTAACAATTCCGCCGATGGCGTAAATGCGGTCGTTTACGTCTCGCAGGGGAAACTTCGAGACGATACACGTGCGCCGCCCATCGGGGCGAAGCACGGTCTCCTCAAACTCCTGCGGCATTCCTGCGGCGAGCACCTTGCGATCGTCGGCGTCCAACTGATCCGCTTGTTGAGCCGAAAAGAGTTCGCGGTCGGTTTTGCCGATAATCTCATCTCGACTTCGGCCGCAGAGCTGCTCAAAAGGAAGATTACAATCGAGGTAACGCCCATTCGGCTCTTTCAAGAAAATCATCGAGGGACTATGGTCCAAAATAGCTCGAAGCTGCTGCTGGTTTTCGTCAAGCGCTTCTTCAACGCGCTCGCGGTCGATAACTTCATCCGACAGATCTCCGATGACGGCTGTGAGTTGTTTCCCCCGCTCGAGGAGCTTTCTTTCGAGCTCTTGATTCAGTGTGTTGATCTCATCCCGCGGCTCTCTGATCTGAGGCATTTCAAATACCTCCCATCCGCCTTTTCGCTTTGCGACCGCGAACTGGTGGGTCCCCGCCACGTCGAGAAGCTCAACGGCTCCAGTCGCCGCCAGCGGATAAGTGCACATCATCGTCATCAGTTGATTCGGCACAGACTCGTTGAGCTGTCTTTCATAGTCACAGAGATGTAGCCAGTTTTTCTGCTCGAACCCGCCCGCGTCGCCTCTCACTCTCATCCCGCTATAGCCTCTGGCGAGCGCCTGATTGAGTTTCTCATTCCAGCCGGTTGCGACTCTCTTTGGATCAAAAAGGCCTCCTTCTAAATACCAATGCCGGCCCGAGAAAATCTCTAAGTTGCGTCCGGACACGTGCCGGTCAAACTCGGGAATGCCTTCCCTCAACGCGCTCCATGCGTCTTCCTCCGTCAGCGGCTCCGAGATTACCCAGAGGCAGAATTCTTTGTTCTCCAACCCGACTTTGAAATACGGGATGACCGTGTCAAGCAGGTCCTCTTCGGTTTCGTAAAAGTGGCAAAAGTGCGTCCCCGACGGCATATCGTCAACAACGCTAGTTCGGGTGTGCCTCAACTCTGCCATCAGCCGCACCCCTCTCCAGACTGCAGTTAATTTCATTTGAATTAATGATTTCGCTCATCGTAGCCAGAAATCGATGTATCGACGAATGAATTTTGGGCCATCGTTGTACCTGACGTTCGCCGAGATGCTTATGCAGGGTCTGTTAGTCCTACGTTATGAAGGAAATAGCGACTACAACTAACTAGTTAAAGATCAAAAACTCAATACCGGCTCTGGCTGTTTATCAAAAATTCATCGCCACATTGACCAAAGTGGCGCCGGTACCAGGTATTGCCTAAGACCCGCAAGTTCGACGACGTCCTCCCTTCCGTCGAAAAAAAAGACCAGTAAACTTAGATCGGTCATATGCGCCCACAGCCACTGTGCCGAAAGTGGGACAACCATCAATCGATCGCGGGCTCGGGGCCGCTCAAACGTCGGGTCGCGCCATCTTGATCAGATTTATTGATGCAGTCGTCCTCCCGGCTTAAAGTCATCACGCCGGCACGTAATTTCCGCTTCCAGTTACTGATCCTTGCTTCCCTTCGGCGCGGCGCGGCGTTGACGCAGCTCCTTGAGGAAGCGTTCCGGCGTAACGAAGAACGCCTTGGGCAACGTCACATTCCGCCCGAGCCGCTCAAGCAGAAACTCTGCTGGCCGCACGAAGAACGGGTTTTCGCGCAGTACGCCGCCGATGATCGCAACCGGATGGGTGCGCAGAATATCGACCGCGATAGCGGCGCTCAGCAGGTTGGCGTCGTACGCGCAAATCACCGGATCATCATAGTGCGGCAGAATCTCATTCAGCCGCGGCCTCGTACTCGATCCAATCATTGACGCGGGTCCAGTCTTCCAGAACACTCTCTGCGTGCGCAATCATACGCGTCAGCGGGAAGCCAAGCCCTGCCCCGCTCTTGAGCCTCTGCTGGGTCAGCGTGAGCATTTCCTCCTTGTCGAAGCGGCCATCACGCAGGTATGTTTCCTCGACGGTCGCCACCTCGAGCTGGCGCTTTCGCTGCGCTTCGGTCACATCGACGTCCGCGTTTCGCAATTGCTCGAGATGTTCATCTCGGTCATTGGAGTGGCATACATGGTAGGCGCGCTCGCCGCGCTTGAGGCCGTCGCGAACGAACGGCAACAGCGTTTCGTACTCCTCCTTCGCTGAACTGAAGAAGGCGCACACATGCCGGTGGGCGCCGAGCATTGAGCCAGCGAAGAAAATGGGTCGATCGCTTGCAGCCATGGGATTCTCATTTCAGTTCGTATTAGTGCGTAAAAGAATCGGACGGACGTTGTGTGACCGTTGACTTGACGCGTTAAGTCGCTTGCAGTCACGCTTGAGTGCGGCCGATGACCTCGCCCCATGCGGTCACAACAATCCGTCAAACTTATTAATGTTTGCCAATTCTTCAGTATATAGCTCAACTCATGCCAAACTCATTGTCACGATCATCTGCCGTATTCGGGTTGAATACTTAATCGGTTAGCTGGACGTGGTCGGTTTGACTATGATTCAAAAGAGGGCTCGGACAACTTTTGCTGTCGATATATCGACAGCAAGTCCAAGTATTGGCACAACAGCGGCCGCCGTTGTGGCGTGAGAAAAAAGAATTTGCTGGCGAAAATCGCAGCGCAGCACTAGCGCTTCAGGGCGGAGTGAACCGCCGTGAGCAGAGCCTCAGCGGTGAACGGCTTATACAAAAATTCCACCGCTCCCCCTTTGAGTGCGTATTCCCGCATACGATCGTCACCACGGCCGCTGATGAAGATGATTGGAAAAGCGTAAGTGGCAAATGACAATAGGCGCTGAAGCTCTAATCCGCTCATTCCCGGCAGGTGCACATCGAGAATGAGGCAGGCGATCTGCCCGAGATGATCACACTGCACGAACTCTTCAGTGGAGGCGAACGTCTCAGCTCTGAAACCCAATGACTCAACAAGGCTCTCGATAGCTTCACGCATCGACTCATCGTCGTCGACTATCGAAAATAGAGTTGTCTCGGATCGACTATTTTTCTTCACTCTATTTTTGCCAGAAGAAAAATAGTTGTCTGAGGCAGGAAATCTATTATCGGTGCGCATAAAGGGCGAAATTCGAACTCCTTCAGCCATGGGAATAGCTCGAGTATCCCAGAAGATGCCAGCTAATCGGTTTCTTCCAAACGTACAGGCAACTCCTATGCCAGCCAGAAGCAAGGTGTGCTTCTATCGGAAAATCATTT
>Ga0066709_100002943_pt1 | contig 12775 bp, 10 predicted proteins | sample GraSoiAngelo_158_FD_79665 | JGI IMG/M metagenome (GOLD analysis project Ga0066709, IMG submission 79665) | Grasslands soil microbial communities from the Angelo Coastal Reserve, California, USA - 14_1009_16_30cm | ecosystem: Environmental > Terrestrial > Soil > Grasslands | place: USA... | reverse complement strand
CTCTCGCATCCGGCAAGCCTACCGTGACGCCGGTCAATGCTGGGTCAGCACCCGCAGCACTCTCGGCTGGACCCGGGAAAGTAGCTCATAGGGGATCGTGTCCATTGCCGCCGCCACTTCCTCGATGGACACGCTCGACCCTCCGTGCCGGCCGTAAATCAGCACGTCGCTGCCGACTGCGGCGCCCGGGCAGTCGCTGACATCCACGACCATCGAGTCCATGGACACCCTGCCCAGGATGCGGCACTTGCGGCCGTCGACCGAAACATAGCCAAAATTTGAAAGGCACCGGGGAACGCAATCATGGTAACCGGCGGCCACGACAGCAACCCGCCGCCCTCCGGCCGGCGCCCGGTAAGTCCCCCCATAACCGACACGGTCGCCCTCGGAAAGGTCCTGGATTTCGACGACCTGGCTAACCAGGGCCACGACAGGGGTGAGCTCGATCTGGTGCGCGATCTCTGGTGAAGGATAGACACCGTACAGGCCAAGGCCAATGCGCACCATGTCGAGGCGCGCCGCCGGAAATCGAATGGCCCCGGCCGTATTTGCCGCGTGCTTGATGAAGTCCTTGAACCCTAGTTCTTCCGCGGCATGCGCCACTTTCATGAACCGAGTCATCTGTTCCAGCGTAAATTCGTCCTCGTCAGGCTCATCCGCACAGGCGAAGTGAGTCATGAGCCCGGCCAAGCTGACTGATGGCTCGCCGCGAAGGTGTTCGAGGGCCTTGATAGCGTCGTCCGGCTGGAACCCCGTCCGGTGCATGCCCGTTTCAACTTCCAGATGAATCTTTACCGGCTGCCGCCGTGCGCTCAGCCGGGCATGGGAGATCACCGCATCCAGCATGCTCGACGTATAGATCTGCGGAGTCAGGTCATTCCTGATGACCTTGTCCATCTCCGTCGACGTGGCGAGGGTGACCAGAATCGGCAGGGTTACCTCGGCTCGCCGCAGAGCAATGCCCTCATCTACCGTTGCCACGCCGAGCTGGTCGATGCCCGCGGCTTGCAGTGACCTGCTGACATGGATTGCGTTCGTTCCATACGCCAGGCCCTTGACCATGGCGAGAAGCTGAACCTGAGGCCCTACGAGCCGCCGGAACGCGATCACGTTGCTCTCCAGCGCGGCCCTGTCGATATAGAGCCGGGTAGGGGCGAGCGGCTCTATCAGAATTGAAGTCACATCCGCGAGCGAGCGTTCCCTGGGAGACTCGATCAGGACGATGTCGTCGCTGCCGAGATTGTCACGAAGGGCAGGGCGCATCGCCTCGAGGCTGGCGAAGTAGCGAACCTCCACGCCGGAGCCCATCGCACTGAGCGTCTCCCCGATCCCCCGGTGCGAGGCGCACTCCAGCGCCCAGATGCTGTCTACCTTTGAGCTGCCAAGAGTGCGGCCCAGGGCATGCACGCTTTCGGTCTTGCAGGCCTCCAGGGGGTCGGACAGTACCACGCTGAACCGGCTCGACCGGCGTGCCAGCCGACGGGATACCTGCAGCGCGGTGCCCAGCGTGACGGCATCCGTTGTCGCGACGTCGCGCACCACGGTCCAGCCTTCCGGTGATTGCCAGACCTCCATCCGGGTCTCGGTCGGCACGTAGTCGGTCAGAGCCTGGAGCGCGGTGCCCGGTTCCACGCCGAGCAGCCAGGACGCGGCCAGGGCCACCTCGACATCCATGAGGACTTCCTCGAACGGCGTCTGGATGGCGATGTGCCCGTCGGCTGAACCGGGGAAGCTGACCCGGGCCAACGTGCTCCTGGGGTCGCTTTCCAGGATCGTAAAGGCAGGTATCGCGGTGGCGTCGCCACGGTGGTAGCTGCGGGTAACCAGGTCCTTGGCCACGCTGCGGACCACCGGCCGCGGATCGCCGATGACCAGCCAGCCCTGCGGGTCACCCCCGGTGATGGACAGCAACTCCCGCGCGTGCGCCTCAGGGCCGGCAAAATTTGAGGCATGCCGGGTGCCGAGGTTGGTGAAGACCACATGATCGGGGCGAATGATGTCCTGCAGGAGAGACATTTCACCTGGTTCGGTCGCTGCCGCTTCGAGGATGGCGACGTCACAGTCAGCCGGGCAATCCAGGAGCGCCAGTGGAACCCCCAGCTTGCTGTTGAAGCTTCCTGGAGTGCCAAAAACCCTCCGGTCAGCGCCCAGAATTTGGACGAGAGCATCCTTGGTAACGGTCTTGCCGCTGCTGCCTACGACCGCGACAACGGTTGCCGATAGCTGAGAGCGCCACCATTTAGCCAGCCGTTGCAATGCTTCCAGTGGGTCCGGCACTTGGACCACGGCGCCGTCAGGGTCAAGCGCCTGGCCCTGTTGTTCTGCGAGTACCACTCCGACGGCACCGTTTGCCAGCGCATCACGTGCGAATTTATGACCGTCAGTTCGCGCGCCCGGCAGGGCGAAGAAGACGCTTCCCTGCATGATGTGCTGAGAGTGGATGGTCACATGCCGGACGAGATCGGCTTGTGGTGTCCAGCCGGTCATCCTGCCGCCGACGATGTCGGCCAGGTCGGCGATGCTGACTGCATCCACGGGATCCTCCGAGCCATCGTGCTTCGAGCAGCACGCGACGACTGCGCTGCCAGGCAGCGGTTTGCCAGGCAGGACAGTGCTAGCCCCGACCCCGCCTCCCCGCCCAACGACGGGTGCCGCTCGGCCGGGCCACCAAGCTTACTAGTGCGCGGCCTGCGATCGGCCTGCCTGCCGCAGGTCAGGACCGGCCGGCCAGCTACGTCCGCGGTGAATCAGCCAGGTCGACGATCATCTCCAGGATGTCGCGGGGTGGCAGCGGCGGGTCCTCGGCGAGTCCCTGATGATAGAACACGGTCGCGGGGGTCAGCCCGGGCAGGGAGTTGGCCTCTATGACTATGACCTTGCCGGTCTCTCGATGCATAAACGCATCTATCCGCCCATAGCCAGCCATTCCGAGTGCATTAGCGACGCGGGCTATTCTTTCTTTCGCCAGGTGCACGGCCTCGGGGCGGACCCGGCCGAGCGGTGGCGCAGGAGGCGGCGTGATGTTGACACCGGTGCCGCCCATGAATTTCTCTTCCAGTGAAAGGACGCCGCTGCTTGCAATGGTGACGCTCGGATTCATGGCTGTCATGGAGCCTTTCTTCCCGAGCACTCCGACGGTCACCTCGACCCAGCCGGTGTCTCGTTCCCGGCCCCAAAGGAGGCTGGCCGCGCTCGAGGCATCACGGCTTATGTCATCGACCCGGATGTCATCGGTCTCGATGTACTCCTCGAACAGCAGGCGCGTCTGCCTCTTGGTAGGCAACTCGATGATCTGACCGGCCGTCAGCAGGGAGAACGAACCCCCCTGCAGCCGCGTTGCGCCGCCGTCGATCAGGCGCAGGTACTCCGCAAGATCCTCTGGCCGGCCCAGCGGCACCACGCCCGCTGAGCAACCGTCGTCGACGGGCTTCACCACCACACGGGAAGTCCCGCAGGCGGCCGCGATCTCTTGCCACAACTCGGACGAGTCCCGCGAGAGGGCATCAAACAGCGGCACACAGATCCGCCGCGCCGTGTAGATACCCTCCGAGGCCAGTTCCGCGATGACCTTGCCGGTCTCGTACTTGTCCATGCACAAGCGTGACGCGGCCACGTCTGACCCGTTGTAACGGACGCCGTGGGCGTCAAGCACTTCCTGCAGCGTGCCGTCCTCTCCCTCGCCGCCATGCAGCGCAATGAATACCAGGTCATGCTGCTTAAGGAACTCCTCCATGGTGAGCCGGACAGGCGGCGATACAGGTGAACTGAGGTCATCCCCGGACAGGCCAAGGCGCTGCAGTATCGAGGACGCGAGCTTGCTGCGGACATCGTCGAGCAGTTGCGCGTCCCGGCATGATTCCACGATCTCCTCGACGGAGTGGCGGAGCGCTGCCGAGTACGACAATTGCCACACAGACCCATCGGGATCCAGCAGGTAGGGCAGTGGCAGGTAGCGCTGCGAGCCGAGCAGTTTCAGCCAGACGTTGGTGCCGGACAGGACCGATACCTGCCGCTCGGCCGTCTCGCCGCCGAACAGCACCGCAACGCTCTGGCGCGTCGTGGGAGCTCCGGCCTCGACCGGGGCCCGGTCAGCTTCCTCGATTCCGACCCTTCTGGCCGCGGTGTGCACAACGAGCCGCAGGATGTCCGCATGGCTCATGCCCAGCTGCGCGGCGGAGATAAACAGGAAACTGTTCTGCTCCATGCCGCTGATGGGATTTATGTCGGACACGAGAATCTCGCCGTCCGGCCGGAGCCAGCTGTCGATTCTGGCAAAGTCCCTGAGCCCGAGCAGGGAGAACGCCTGCTCGGAGACATGCTGAATTTCTTTGATAACCTCCATGTCCTAGGACGGCAGGCAATAGTAATGCGAGTCGTTGCTGGCAAGGTACTTGCGCCGGTAATCAAAGATCTCGTTGTCGCTCAAGCGATTCCTCAGCTCAATCTGCAGCGGAATCAGAGCAACCGGCCCGGACGGCCCTTGCATGACAATGGTGGTCATCTCGATGCCGGTGATCCACGGCTGGATGACAACGCGACCGTACCGGCTCACCAGGCCTTCGATGATGTCGACGCCGGCGCTCCGGTCGGCCAGGACATGGACATCGATGCTGGAACCGCCCTGCGCAGGCTTGATGACAACCTTGGCGGCTTCGGGGAATGCGCCGAGGAGCGCCTGGCCTCTTTCGGTGGCTGACTGCTCCGCCGTGACCAGGATTCCCGGGACGGAACCCACGCCTGCCTTGCGCATCGTGTCTGTTGCCCGGAACTTGTCGAACGCCACCTGGCAGGCGCTGGCACCGGTGCCGATGAACGGGACCTTCGCCGACTCGAGCAGGGCCTGGAGCTGGCCATCCTCGCCGAAGGCGCCATGGATGGCCGGAAAGACGAGATCCACACCCTGGAGCAGGGCCACGAGCTCTTCCGCGGCCAGCGCGCTGCCATCCAGCGTCATCTAGTAGTCGAAAGCCGAAGGAGTATTGCAGTACAGGAGGCTCCGTGAAATGGAGTACGCGCGCAAGTGGCGGTCGAAGTAAATGATCTCCTTGAGCTGCACATCCGTGCCCACGAGGTGGTCAGCGACGGAGCGCGCGGAGTTGAGAGAGATACCTCGCTCCTGCGAGCGACCGCCGAGAAGCAGCGCAAGCGATACCATCAATGTCCCACTTATCTTTTGGCAAACATTTAAGGATACCCGTAGAACTCAATTCCCCGCGGGAGGCCCGAGAGGCGGCCATGCCTCGTCAACCTTGGACTGCGTTGTAGCATAGGCGATCCGGGCGGAGCGCGAGCCCCGTGGAACAAATCGGTTGCCAGGCAGCCTCCGGGGTATTATCCCAGGTGGGAGCAGAGGTCACGACCATGGCAGCATTGCGGCACGGGTTCGGGCCGGAAGGCAGCGCAGCAGCAGAGCGTGCACGGACGATCGCGCGGCTGGACATAGCTCCTATCGCCGTGCGGCTTACCGAAAGCTTCGCCATCTCCAAGGGCGCGGTTGCCACAGCGCAGAACGTGCTGGTGCGGGTGGTATTGCAGGACGGCTCGGCCGGGTACGGTGAGGCCGCCCCGTTCGAAGTGATTACCGGGGAAACCCAAGCCAGCACGCTCACCGCATTGGAAGAGATGGCCGCGACCGTCACCGGACGTGACGCGGCCGGCTGGCGGGTTCTCGCGGCTGACCTGCGCAGCCTGCGCCCCGAGGCGGCCGCGGCGAGGTGCGCCGTGGAGCAGGCGGTGGCCGATGCCCTGGCTCGCCATCTCGGCCTGTCACTGCCTGCGTTCTTCGGGGGATTCCCGCATGAGCTCGTGACCGATATCACCATACCGGTGGGCGACGTAAGGCACAGCGTGGAATCTGCACAGCATGCCGAGGATGCTGGATTCAAGACTGTCAAGGTAAAGGTTGGCGCCGATGACTGGGAGCTGGATGCCGCACGCGTTGCAGCTATTTCCCAGGCAACGCCCGCGCTTTCCATCATCGTGGATGGAAATGCTGGATTCTCCCGCCCTCAGGCCCACAAATTCCTGGGCGCTGTGACCGGGGCAGGTGCAGCGGTCATCCTCGTTGAACAACCCGTCGCGGCTGCTGACATCGCCGGTCTTGCGGAACTGGAAAGAGAGCACGGCATTCCCGTCTGTGCCGACGAGTCCGTCCGTTGCCCAGAGGATGCCATTCGGGTTGCCGAGTCCGGCGGCATCAGCTCGGTCAATGTCAAGCTCATGAAGTGCGGCGTCGCGGACGCGCTCGACATAATTTCGATCGCCCGGGCAGCAGGGATGACCGGAATGATCGGCGGCATGGTCGAGACGGCCGTTTCCATGACATTCTCGGCTGCGCTGGCGGCTGCGAGCTATCCCTTCTTTGCCTACATCGACCTCGATACTCCGCTGCTCATGCCCAGGGGGTTCGTCCGCGGCGGGATGCGCTACAGCGGCCCAGCCGTCCGCCTGCCTATGCATGCCATCGGCACCGGCGTCGACGCGGCGGCACACTTCCCAGCCTTCCCTGGCTGATGCGGCTTACCGCGCTCCGGCAAGTCCTGCTGAGCTGCTAGGCGGCCTAGGGTGAGGGGGTGATGATCGCCGGCCATGCGGCCGGGGCACCTGGGCCACAGTGAGCGGGATCGCGCTCGCCCTGGTACTCGCGGCGGCCGTGCTCCATGCGACGTGGAACCGCATATTGCACGGCGCCGGGGATCGTTTGGCCGCCGCGGCGGTAGGCGCGGCGGTGGGAGCCGTCCTGCTGATGCCGGCCACGATCGCTGCGCCGCCGGTGCATGTCTGGCCGTCCGTCCTGGCCTCTGGCATGGCCGAGGCTGCCTACTTCGCCTGCCTGGCGGCCGCGTACCGGCGCGGCGAGCTTTCCTTCACCTACCCCGTGGCCAGGGGCATCGCTCCCTTCCTGATCACGCTCGGCGGCGCGGCGGTGCTCGGCCAGTCGCTGAGCGCGGCGCGCGTCTGCGGGTCGCTGGCGCTCGGCATCGGTCTCGCGGTCATCTCGCAGGCGGGCCTGGCCCGTGGCCGCGGCAGTGCGCTGGCGTTCGCGGCGCTGACCGGCGTCACCATCGCCATCTACTCCGTCATCGACGCCGGGGCCGTGCGATCTGCGAATGCGGTCGGCTACCTGGGCGCGGTCACCGCCGTCCAGGCCCTGATCCTGCTCTCCGCGACCAGAGCCGACTGGGGCCGGCTTCGTGCCGCGGCCCGCGCCGGGACCGGAATCGGTGTCGGCTCGGTCGCCGCGTACCTGCTCGTCCTGCTGGCTTACCAGCGGGCTCCGGCATCCCCGGTCGCGACGATCAGGGAACTGTCCATCCTGCTGGGCATCCTCATCGCCGGGGACCGGCCTGGGAAGCGGGTCTGGCTCGGCGGCACGCTGTGCGTGCTCGGTGCCGCGCTCACCGTACTGTGACAGCAGGATCAGCGGACGCCGTGCGGCCGGAACTGCACGCTGATCCGCGGCCCGGTGACCCGGGTGCTCTTGGGCACCGCGTGCTCCCAGGTCCGCTGGCAGCTCCCGCCCATGACGAGCAGGTCACCGTGGCCGGCGTCATGGCGGAGCACGGGCCCGTTGCCGTCGCGCGGCCGGAGCAGCAGCGGCCGTGGTGTGCCGAGCGACACGATCGCCACCACCGTGTCCTCGGTGCCGCCCCGCCCGATCGTGTCGCCGTGCCATGCGACGCTGTCCCGCCCGTCCCGGTACAGGCACAGCCCCGCGGTGCATAGCGGTTCGCCAAGTTCGGCCTGGTAGTACTCGCTGAGCGCGTCTCTGGCGGCGGCGAGCATCGGATCGGGCAGCGCCTGCCCCTCGGCGTAGAAGCAGAGCAGCCGCGGCACGTCGACCACCCGGTCGTACATCATTCGCCGCTCCGCGCGCCACGGCACCGCACCGGCCAGGCGCTCGAACAGCGCGTCGGCCCCGGTGATCCAGCCCGGCCGGAAGTCCACCCAGGCGCCGTGGGAGAGCCGCGTCCGCCGCATGACCGGTCCCAGTGGCCCCAGGCCTGCCTCGTCCGGCAGGTTAAGCAGCGAGCCCTGGAATGCGGTGTTCACGGCTCTGATTATAGAGCACAATCAAACATATATTCGAGCGGCTTTTCGTGGCCGGCGACCGGCCTGCTCGCGGCCGGCAGCCTCCGGCGCGGCTGCTCGGGCCGGCAACCTGCCTGCCCCTGGCCGGCAGCCTCCGGGGAGAGCGAACGCCGGCGGCCCCGGACACCGCGGGACAAAACCCGTGCCTGCCGGTAACCAAAGGCACGAATGGCGGGGCACGGTCATACTTGGCGCGGGGCGGGGGGGAGCGCTGCCAGGGGATCCCCGCGAGGGAGGCTTTCATGCCAGGGAACAGCCTGTCCGCCATTGAGGTCCAGGCGGAGCTGATTTCGCGGCGTTACCCGGCCGGGCGGAGCCACATCCCGGGCGCGGCGCATGCCCAGTTCAGCGAGAACAGCCTCGCCGAGTACATCCACTCCCACGGCGGCACACACCATGTCTGAGCCACCCCCAGGCCCAGGGGATAACCTGCAAGCATGCGTCGGGTAGGGCGAGCCGTCGGCGGCATCCTCCTGCTTCTTGGCGTCTTCTGGGCCGGGCGGGAGAGCAGCCATGGCCTTACCGCCTTCTGGGAGCACTGGTGGTGCCCGATTCCGCTGGCTCTGATAGGGCTGGGGCTGGCCGCCGTGCTCGTAGCCAGGCGGCCCGCGTCAACCGCGTGAGGCAGCCAGGGCCAGCCGGCTAGAGGACGGCGCGGGCGCCGGTGGACATGCGAGCGGCCAGTTCCGAGTCGATCTGCCTTGCTGCCTCCTGGAGCCGGGGCAGGAACTGCTTCTCCAGCGTCCGCATCGGGACGCGGGCCGCATGGGCACTGGCGTTGATCGCCGCCACGACCTTGCGCGAGCTGTCCCTGATGGGCACCGCGATCGAGCGCACACCCGCCTCGAGCTCCTGGTCCACGGCGGCCCAGCCGCGGCTGCGCGCCTCCGCGAGCACCTCACGCAGTTTGCCCTCGTCGGTGATGGTTTGCTCGGTGAGCTTGCGCATCGTGGTGCGGCGCAGGTACGCATCCAGTTCCTGTTCGGGCAGGTGGGCCAGCAGGATGCGGCCCATGGACGTCGGGTACGGCGGCAGCCGCGTGCCCACGGTGAGCGCGATGGTCATGATCCGGTTCGCGGACGCGCGGGCCACATAGACCAGGTCATCGCCGTCGAGCACGCTCACCGAGCAGGACTCGTGCAACTCCTCGGCCAGGTCCTCCAGGTGCGGCTGGGCGATCTGGGACACGCTGAACGACGACAGGTAGGCATAACCGAGTGCCAGCACCCGGGGGCGCAGCGAGAACTGCCGCCCGGAACTGCCGACGTAGCCCAGTTCCTGCAGGGTGAGCAGGAACCGCCGGGCGGCGGCCCGGGTGAGCCCGGTGCGCTCGGCAACCTCAGACAGCGTCAGCGAAGGGTGTTCGGAAGAGAAGCACCGGATCACGGCAAGACCGCGGTCCAGCGACTGCACGAAGTCCGTCCGGCGGCCCGGCGCGGCCTTGGCCGGGCCGGGCTCGCGGCGGCCGTCGGCCGCGCCATCCTCCCGGGCGCGGCGCGCCGGCCCGGCGGAGTCCTCCCGAACGTTCACATAGCGAACGATACTGCCCGGACCGCCCGCACGGCCAGACACATCTGGCTGGTCCCGCCCCATCCGCACACGGCGGCCTTGCCCTGGCCGCGTGCGCCAGTCTTCTCAGCCGCGCGGCGGCCTTGCCCTAGCCGCGCGCGGCGGCCTGGGCGCGGGCCGCGGCGACCTGGCCGCGCAGGGCGGCAGGAACCAGGGCGTCGTGGCCCCAGTCGGCCAGCAGCGCAGCCAGCGGGCGGGCGCCGGCGACCCCGGGATCGCGCAGGCAGGCGGCCAGCGCCGGGTAGGCGTCCGGCGGCTGGCCATGGCCCACCGCCTGGATGGCCGCCCTGACCTCATCCTCCGAGCCCGTGCACTCGAAGGGCTTGACCCCGGTGAGACCGGCCATCTCCTGGTACACCCCGGACAACGCTGGATCGGCGAACATGTCTCCGCCGGTCTTGCGTATTGCAAGATCGTGGCCAAACAATGCGGCAGTCGCCAGGAACACCCACGCGCACTTGGCGCAGGACCGGCACCAGCCACCGCCGCGAGCCTGATTGCAGCTCACCGTGCGCAGGTAGGCGTCCACGTCACCGGCCAGCGACGCGATGATCTGCACCTCATACAGCGGCCGGAGCGGGCTGCTGTAGCCGGGCACGCCGGGCAGCCAGCGGTCGCGGTAGGACCTGACCGCGGTCTCGAAGTCGGAGCTCTTGGTCCACTGATGGTTCACCGGGCGGCCGAGGTAGGACCGCACGTTCGGCTCGTCGTCGCTGCGTGAGTTGCCCGCCATGACCGGCCCGTTGCCGCGCAGGTAGCCGGTGAGCATCGCGGCGAACGCCAGGTAGGCGGAGAACGGCGTGTGCCCGTTGGGGTGGCCCGCCGCGTTCAGCGCCAGCAACTCGGGCAGGATCGCGCGGCGTACCTCCACCAGGCGCCCCCCTGACGCCAGCGATCCGGCCAGGCCGCGCAGCCGCTCGCCCGGGTTGTACAGGAAGAAATCGACCGGCGCGGTACCGGCGCTGGCCGAGACGATGCGGGCCAGCGCGAGCGAGTCCTTGCCACCGCTGAACAGCACGAGCGGCGGCCCTGCTGGCGCGGCCCTGTCCCCGGCCGGCACGTCCCCGCCTGCGTCCGCGTGGCCGCGGATGTCGAGGAACCCGGGCACGGTGTAGTCGATCTGGTTGCGGTAGAAGAACTCCCCCATCGCCCCTGGCCAGAACGCCTGCCACCAGGCCAGCTCGGCGTCGTCCGGCGCGGGGAGCGCGACCTCGATGACCGGGCTGCACAGCGCCTTCCAGTAGGAGAACGCCTCCACGATGGCCAGGGCGCGGATCAGCCGCCGTGCCGTGACCGTGACCACTCGCCCGGCCTCGTCCGGGAGCAGCCCGGTGAACTCGACGACCGGCCGGAAGCGCAGCGCCCCCGCGGCGAACGCGAACTCCAGCCGCACCCCCGTGGGGCCAGCGACCGCACGTGCGTCCTCGATCCGGAACACCGGGTACTCCTCGCGCAGCCGCCGTACCTGCTCGGCCCCCGAGGCCCGTGCCGTGGTCACGTCCTGCACGCCCGGCAGGCTACCAGGACCCGGCGGCCCGGCTGGCCGCCACCGCGTGCAGGGCGATACCCGCCGCGACCCCGGCGTTCAGCGACTCCGTGTCCGCCGCCATGGGGATCCGGGCCAGCACGTCGCAGCGCTCCGCGACCAGCCGGGACAGCCCGCGCCCCTCGGAGCCGACGACGAGCACCAGGGGGGCGTCGGCGACCGCCAGGTCCCCGACGCCGGTGGCCCCGCCCGCGTCGAGACCGACCACGAACAGGCCTGCCTGCTGGTAGGCGGTGAGGGCGCGGGTCAGGTTGGGCACCTGGGCCACGGGCACCCGGGCAAGCGCGCCCGCCGAGGCCTTCCACGCCCCAGCCGTCACCCGGGCTGACCTGCGGGCTGGGAGGAGCACGCCGTGCCCGCCAAACGCGGCGACCGACCGGGCCACCGCCCCCAGGTTCCGCGGATCGGTGACCCCGTCCAGCGCGGCGATCAGCGCCGGGACCCCGGCAGCCTGCGCGCGCTCGGTCAGGTTTTCGGCCGAGGCGTAGGCGTAGGGACGGACCCGCAGGGCCAGGCCCTGATGCACGGACCCGCCGGTGAGCCGGTCCAGCTGCGCCCTGCCGGTCTCGACCATGGGCACCCCCGCCGCGGCGGCCAGGTCCACCGCCTCACGCACCCGGTCGTCGGCATCGCGCCGCGGCCCGGCATACAGCGCGGCCGCGGGCACACCTGCGCGTAGCGCCTCGAGCACCGCGTTCCGGCCGGCCACCACCTCCGCCGCTTCGCCCGCCCCCCGCGCGCGCCCGGCCGCCTCTGCGCGGGGCCGCGCCTCGCCGTCACGTCCTGTTGTTTTTGCTGCCGAACGACGGCCGCTGCCCGGACTGGCACCGCCACCGGCCGGGTTCCGTGGCCCGTCATCAAGGTCGGGGCGCCCGCCGCGCCTGGTCCCGCCGCGAGTGGCCGCCTCGGTGCGGCGCTGCGCGGGGTGCCCGGGGCGCAGGTGCGCCGGCGGGGTCGGCCCCTTGCCCTCCAGCTTGCCCCGGCCCTTGCCCCCGGTACCCGCGCGCGGCTTGCCCGACTTGGTCCGCCCGGCACGCCCTTGGGTGCCCCCGCTCATGCCGTCACCCGGCAGGAAGCCGGGATCCGTGGTACTCGTCCCGGAGTCATTGCTTGATGGTCCACCGTGGGCCGTCCGGGGTGTCCTCGATGAAGACCCCGGCGGCGTGCAGGCTGGCCCTGATCGCGTCCGCCGCCTCGTAGTCCTTGCGGTCCTTGGCCGCCTGGCGCTGGTCCAGCGCCACACCGACCAGCGCTTCGACCACGGCGCGCAGGTCGTCGTCGGCGCTGCCACCGGCCCAGTTGCCGGCCAGCGGATCGAGCCCGAGCACGTCGAGCATGGCCCGCACCTGCGCCAGCGCCGCCACCAGCGCCGCCTTGTCCCCGGCGGCCAGCGCACTGTTACCGTCGCGGATGGTCTCGTGCAAGACCGCGAGCGCCTGGGGGACACCGAGGTCGTCGTCCAGGGCAGCGGCGAAGGCCGGGGGGATCGCGTCCCGCCCGGCCACGTCCGGGTCCTGGGCGTCCCCGGTCAGTTCCACGGCGCGGGTCACGAAGCCCTCGATCCGCCGG
>Ga0066709_100002940_pt1 | contig 12780 bp, 9 predicted proteins | sample GraSoiAngelo_158_FD_79665 | JGI IMG/M metagenome (GOLD analysis project Ga0066709, IMG submission 79665) | Grasslands soil microbial communities from the Angelo Coastal Reserve, California, USA - 14_1009_16_30cm | ecosystem: Environmental > Terrestrial > Soil > Grasslands | place: USA... | reverse complement strand
CAGCGCCGACTTTGGCGCCGCCGACACTTATTTTGGCTCCAGTGCGAGTTTTCTTAGGTTTTTCCTTCAAAACTCTACTTATCACCCCATCAAGCGCCGATTCAGTTTTGCCCGCTCCATCCGCTTTGGGATTCTTGCGCCCTACCGGGATACTGTTTCGCTCAGTTTTCCTGCCCCCACCACGCCGCCGCTGCCAACAGTCATTCCGCTGCCCGAGCGTTTGTTTGCCGGAGGCGGAACGTCGTTGCGCGGGTTCGCGCTCAATCAGGCTGGGCCACGCGACTCCATCACCGGATTTCCCGTCGGCGGCCAAGCCATTCTGGTGCTCAACCAGGAGTTCCGCTTCCCCATGCGCCTGCCATTTTTGGGAACCTCCCTCGGCGGGGCTCTCTTCTATGACGGCGGCAACGTGTACAGCCGCCTGAGCCGTATCTCGTTTCGAACCAACCTGCCGAGGCCCACTCTTGCTCTGCAAAATCCGTCGCTCCCTCCAAGCTCCACAAATGTGCCGATGTGCGTGACGAACTGTTCGAACGAGCTGAACTACTTTTCTCACACCGCGGGTCTTGGCTTCCGCTATAAAACGCCGGTCGGACCGATCCGCATCGACCTCGGCTATCAACTCAACCGGCCTTTGTTCATCGTCCCTATTCCGTGCCCGTCGAATACGCCCTCTTGCGTGGCGGGTTCTCTTGGCCAGAAAAGCACGCGGCTGCCCGGATTTCAGATCTTTTTCAATCTGTGGTCCAGCTTCTAATGCGTGATCTTGCCATTCGCGGGATTCTCCTTGCGGCTGCCGTGGCCATTCCGTCTGGATGCCTGGCGGCCCAGGGAGTCGTGGATCGCATCGCGGCTCGCGTCGAGAACGAGGTCATCCTGCTGAGCGACATCCGTGCGCTCAGCCGCTACCAGCAATTCCTCGACGGCAAGTCGGAAGACGATGCCCAGATTCTTGACCGCCTGATTGATCAATGGATCGTTCGCACGGAAGCGGACGCATCGCACTTTCCGCACTCCTCGGAAGCGGACATCGACCGCTCTCTAAGCCGTCTTCGCAGCTCGTTCGCCTCCGAACAGGACTATGAGTCCAGAATGAGGCATGCGGGACTCAACGAGCAGGACATCCGGGCAATGGTCTCCTCGCAGCTCTACCTCAGCAACTATCTGGATTCCCGCTTTCGCCCCGCCGTCCAGATTGCCCCCAAAGACGTCGAAGACTTTTATCAGACCGCGGTCGTGCCCCGCGCAAAGGCTCGCGGCCAGGAGCCGCCCGCACTCGATGCCGCCCGCGATTCCATTCAAGAGGCGCTCGTCCAGAATGGGATCAACCAGCAGGCCGAACAGTGGTTGAAGGAAAGCCGGCTCCGCCTGCACATCGAGAAGTTTTTGGAAGAGGGGGTGAAGTGAAGGGAAAAGGCCGCCACGCGATTTGGAGCTGGATCATCCATACGCCCTGGGTGTTGGCTGTGCTCTCGATTTTGGGGGTAATGATCTTTTTCGGCAGCGGTGCCGGAAACCCCTTGCTTCAACGGCTCATGATAAGCCGCCTCGAAAAAGCCACCGGTGGGAAAGTCGAGTTTCGAGGGATGTCGATTCGATGGCTGGCCATGCGCGTGACCATCCACAGCCTGGTGATCCATGGAAACGAGCTACCCGGCACCGAGCCCCTTTGTACGGCAGACGAAGTGCAGGCCGCGCTGCGGATCGATTCCTTCTGGGCCAGGAGAGTGTCGCTGAATGAACTTCTGGTTCAGCAACCTCATGTTCACATCGTCGTCGGGAAGAATGGAGCCACCAATGTGCCCACGCCCGCGCGTCCTGCCGCGGCGAAGGGGCGATGGAATGACACGCTGTTCCAACTGCGCATTCATCGGCTTCTGCTGGCCGACGGATGGGTTCTCTTTAACGATGTGAAAACGCCGATCACCGCGCATGGCGGAGACTTGCGATTCTCATTGGACGCCGGTGGCACCGAGGATCATCCCTTGTATCTTGGCAATCTGGAATGGCAGAGGGTGGAATTCAATTCGAAACGCTATATGCCTTTGCCCGTGGGCTTGACCGCAAAATTCACGCTCTGGCGTGATGGTTTTGCGCTCGAACAGGGCGTGCTCCATGCCGGCCATTCCCGTGTCGATGCGCAGGCCGAGATGAATGGCTTTGCCGATCCGAAGTGGAATTACCGCTACCGCGGATGGGTCGAGCTCGCCGATATTCGCGACACCCTGCGTGATCCTTATGTCCCGGCGGGACGTGTCGATCTTCACGGCGAAGGTCAGGTCGCCAATGGCAAGTTCAAAGGCACCGGAAATTATGCCTCGCAAGACATCGCCCTGCCCTACGAGATTTTTCACGCCAAAGGATTGACCAGCCGCGGCACCTACCACCTGGACAACGCCGGTCTCGAAATCCCTGATTTCTTTGCCGGCGCCTTTGGTGGCAGCGTAACTGGACGTGTGATCATGCAGTGGGATGGCTTGAAATTCCGGGCCCAGACGCACGTCGAAGGTATGAAGTTGGCACCCGTCTTGCCTTGCATCGAACACCGTAATTTCCCGGTGGAGGAATTGCACTGGGACGCGCGCATCTCCGCCGACTCGGTGGAAACCTGGACCGGTCCCTTTCGACATTTTGAAATCGCCGCGAAAAGCGTTTGGGACCACCCGGAGCAGCTTGCCGAACACCATCAACCTGTCCGCGGAGCCTGGCAACTCCGCTATCGTTACGATCCCCGCACGCTCGCAATAGACGAGGGGCAATTCGAAACCCCGTCTTCCCATGGAACCGTCGACGGGCTCCTCGCTCCGCGAAATTCCGCTCTAAACGTTAAGTTTGAAACGCAGGCGCTGGAGACGTACAAGGATTTCATTAATGGCGTCCGGGATGTCGCTCCCGCCTCGCGGGAAGCCGCCGAACCCATTTCAGGCATTGTGAAGTGGGATGGCAAAATTACCGGGCCATCCTCAGGCTCTACCTTTCAAGGCCACGTGCGCGGAGAAAAAGCCCGCTACGACGGAGTTTTCGTCGATTTCCTGGAAGGCGATTTGACCTACTCGCCTGCGCAACTGGTTCTGGCGCATGCGACCGCGCGCCGCGGGGAGATGCAAGGCACCATCGAGGCAAACCTGTCCCTGACGAAATGGAATTTCCGCCCCAAAAACGCGTGGACCGCCGATGTGAGTTTCGAAAAAGTTCCCACGGAAAACCTCCAGCAACTGCTGGGAATGTCATATCCCGTGAAGGGATTATTGACCGGCCAATTTCACGGCCGAGGCACGCGCGCGGAACCAACCGTCACGGGCTTGTTCGATCTCGCCGATGCCACGGTGTACGGACTTTCCTTCAACCGCCTCCGTGGCCAGCTCAACCTCGCCAGGGACGAAGCGCACATCGCCAATGCGGAATTACGATTTTTCCGGCCCGGAAAAGAAAGCGGCCGGGGTGCCGGAATCATTACGGGTTCGGCAAACTATCGTTTTGCAGCGCAAACCTTTTCTGCGGAACTCGTCGGTGCGGGTCTGCCGCTGGAAAATTTTGAAAAGCTGCAATCGCGTCGCTTGCCCGTGGGCGGCCAGTTGAGCTTCCGGATGAAGGCGGAAGGCTCGCTTCCCTCGCCCGCGGGCAAGGGAACTTTTCGCGTTGTTGATCTGCGCATCGGCCAGGCAGTCATTGGCAGTTTCGAAGGCGATCTGAAGTCAGATGCCGCCACCGCGCATCTCGAATTGAGCTCTGCCATGGCCAGCGGAGAAATATCTGGCGGTTGCACTTTGGCGCTTGCTCAGCCTTACAATTTGAACGGAAAAGTCTCCATCAAGAATATCGACTTGGATCCTCTCCTGCTCACGGCTCTGCACCTGGAGAAATTCAGCGGCCATGCGAACGCCGATGGCGATATTGCGGTGAACGGCGCACTGCAACATCCGGAGAGCATTTCCGTGGACGCAAATTTCTCCCGCTTGACGATGAATTACGCCAATGTCCATCTGGAAAACACCGGGGTTGTTCATTTTCGCTCATCGCGTGACTCTCTGGAGATCGAACCAGTCACTTTTCGCGGCACGGACACGAATCTCCAGATTGCGGGGTCCGTCCAATTTGCTGGACGCCGCACCTTGGCATTGCGTTTGAATGGCGGACTAGATCTCCGCCTCCTCAGCGGCTATGTCCCGGACCTGGACGCGCGCGGCCCCGCGCAGATCAACGCTTCCTTCGAAGGCACATTGGACCGCCCCCGCATCAACGGGCGCGTGCACATCGAAAACGCTTCCGCTCGCGCCGCGGATTTTCCCGCGGGGCTCAGCGCCGTACAGGGCGACTTGGTCTTCGACGCCACGCGTCTCTACTTTGAAAATGTGAGCGCCGAATCGGGCGGCGGGACGCTGCATCTATCCGGCAGCGTGAGTTACGCGGAGAGCCCGCTCCGCTATGACATTAACGTTCGTTCCGACCGCGTCCGCATTCGTTATCCCGAGGGCATGAGCTGGCTCGCTGGCGGTACACTGCGCCTGACCGGCTCGCCCAGTGCCGCCGTCCTTTCGGGGCGTGTGATGATTGAGCGTGTCACTCTCACCCAAGGCCTCCAGGTGGCGGGAATGCTCGTGTCCGCAAAAGAAGGAATCACTGGCCCCTCGACGACCTCGCCTTATTTGCGCAATTTGCAATTCGACGTCGAAGCGCTCTCCGCGCCCGACGCCCGCATGGAATGGCCTGGTGCCGGCCTCCAGGCCGACGCCAATCTTCGTGTGCGCGGCACATGGGAACATCCCATCCTTCTCGGGCACATCCATATTCTTTCCGGCGATTTGAATTTTGCTGGCAACCGCTATCGTGTATCCCGGGGTGATCTGAATTTCGCGAATCCCTTTCGCCTCGATCCCGTCCTGAACGTTGAGGCCACCACAACCATTCAACAATATGAGATCACTCTGAATTTCAACGGCCCTGCCAGCAAACTCACCCTGGCTTATCGTTCGGATCCTCCCTTGCCCGCGAACGACATCATTACCTTATTGGCCTTGGGACAGACCACTTCCGAGGCGACCGCGCGCAGCGGCGGCACCTCTTCAACCGGGACGGCTAATGCTTCGGCAATTCTTTCGGAGGCGATTTCGAGCCAGCTCGGCGGCCGGCTCGAGCGCCTGTTCGGCATCACTCGCTTCCGCGTCGACCCGTGCCTTGCGGAAGTCGGTTCCACGGGCTCGGAACAAAACGCCGCGGCGCGCGTCACCGTCGAGCAGCAAATCGCCCGCAATCTCACCATCACTTATGTCTCCAACGTGAGTTCGACGCAGCAGCAGGTGATTCAGGTGGAGTACAACGTGGACCGAAATGTCTCCATCGTAGGCTTGCGCGATCAGAACGGCACCTTCGGCATCGACATAAAAATCAAAAAGCGCTTCTAGTCTTTAGAAGCGCTTCTCGCAGGGTCGCAAAATACAAAACTTGTTAACGAGGAATTTGTTCCTGCTGCGCAGCTTGCAGTTGCGGCCTCTGCCCGCGCCGTTGCTGCAGGTGGCCCTGCCCCATGCCGAGTCGCGCCGATTGTCCGACTTCCGGATTCCGCTGCTTCACTTCCGCCAGCGCTTCCCGCGCCGCCTTGCCGCTCACCGAACGCACCGCCGCCTGTGCCTCTCGGCTAATTTTTGGCATCTCCGCGGCCACCTTCTGGCCTAGCGGCGATCCATAAAACTGCAAAAGCCCCTTGATTTCGTCCTCCGTGAAATGCTTGTCGTAAATTCCCACCAACTGCTCGCTAACCTGATCAGCGTCGAATTTCTTCTGATAGCTCACCGAAAAAGCATTCACAAAAGCCTGGCCCTTGTCGTTGTTGGGTACCGTGGTGAGCAGCTTTTCGCGCGACTGCTCGATCGCATTGTTGGCGCCATCCTGCACCATATCGCGCGCTCCCACGAGTTCCATCAACGAGCGAATGTCCGCTTCCTTGACCCGATCGATGTTTGAATTCGAATGCGCCGACCCGGCGCTGTCCTGTGCGGAAGCCGCGCCTTGCCCCGCCGCTTGCGCGGAGTTTTGTGACGCTCCCTGGATGACCAGGAAAAACGTTCCGATGTAAATGAGGATCAGAGCAAGCAGGGCCTTCATGACCGCCTCCGTGGCGCCGCCTTGGGACCCGCGCCATGCCTCTGATTTTAGAAAACGCGCAGGAACCCGCGCGAGCGCTTCGAAGGACAGTCTGTGCTCCGTCGTTCACTGTCCCTTTGTTCAGGCTTAAGAAGAGTGCCAGGTCAAAAAAAGTGCCGGGTCAAGAAAAGTGTCAGGTCAAAAAGAGAAGACCATCCGGCTTTCTGTTACCATGCCTCGCCATGAACGAACCTTCTCCCGATATCCCCGCAGCCGCCGAAGCCAGCCGCTCAACCACCATCGTGGCGCGCGAGTCGGGTTTGCAGCGCAACCTCAGGCCCGCGCAGCTGGCCATGCTCGGCCTCGGAAGCACCATCGGTACCGGCCTGTTCCTGGGCAGCGCCATCGCCGTCAAGCTCGCGGGCCCCGCGGTGATCCTGAGTTTTGTCGCTGGAGCCTGCATCGCCTTGCCGATGATGTGGGCGCTCGCGGAAATGGCCGCTGCCCACCCCACCGCCGGTTCCTTCGGCTTGTACGCCGAGATGTATCTGCACCCCTGGGCGGGATTTGCCATTCGACTCACATATTGGCTATGCATGATGGTCGTGGTCGGTAGCGAAGTGGTTGCCGCATCCATCTACTGCAAGTTTTGGTTTCCTGGCCCTCCTGCGTGGACTTGGATTGGCCTGTTCTCCCTGGTGATTCTCTACGTGAATACCATCAACATCGGCAATCTTGGAACCTTCGAATACTGGCTCTCCATGGTCAAGGTCATTACCATCTTGGCCTTTATCCTCTTAGGCTCAGCTTTGTTGTTTGGGGTCGGATTCCCGAAGGTGGGTCTCGCTCACTACACCGCCGATGGCGGATTTATTCCCCATGGATGGAAAGGCGTCGGCCTCGGTGTCATCCTGGGCCTTTTCAGCTTTTTCGGAATCGAAGTCGTGGGAAGCACCGCAGGCGAAGCTGCCGATCCCAAGGTGGCCGTGCCAAAAGCCCTGCGCAACACCGTCACGGCGTTAGTGCTTTTCTACGTCGCTGGACTTGCGTTGGTCGTTGGAATCGTCCCCTGGAAACAAATCGGCATGGGCGAAAGTCCTTTCGTCCGTGTGTTCCAAACAGTCGGCATTCCCGCCGCCAGCCACATCATGAACTTTGTCGTCCTGACCGCCGCCCTTTCCAGCGCCGTTGCCAACCTGTATTTCGCCGCCCGGCTGGCCTTCTCTTTGGCGCGTGGCGGCTATCTTCCTGCAAGCCTCGGCCGCCTAAGCAAGAAGGAAATGCCGATGACCGCAGTTTTGGCTTCGGGAGGCGGCATGGTCGCTGCTATGGTCTTGTCGAAGTACTTTCAGGATTCCTTGTTCGTCTTCATGATCGGGCTCAGCAGTTTTGGCGCGCTCTTCGCTTGGCTGATGACGCTGTTGACGCACCTCGCATTTCGTCGCCACCACCAGCGTCACGCGAAGCCCTACTTGCAGCTCGGCCCCGCGGGCTCTTGGGCGTCCCTCGCAGGGCTCGCCGCAGTCCTGGCCGTCATGCTCTCCACCTGGTGGGTCCCCGGTTTCCGCATCACCCTCTTGGCCGGCGTCCCCTGGCTCACGCTCCTCACGGTGTGTTACTTTGTGTGGAGAAGGAATTATCCCCGCACATCTGGCCCTGGAGAGTAGTCTCGTGGATGCACTTCTGAAATGGCGCGGTGAATTTCCGATTCTCGACCGCACCACTTACATGATCAGCAATTCGCTGGGCGCCATGCCGCGAGGCGTCTACGACGCAATGCGCGCCTACGCCGATTCCTGGGCCGAGCGTGGCGTGCGCGCCTGGGAGGAAGGCTGGTGGGAGATGGCCGTCGGTGTGGGCGACCAAATCGCTCCCCTGATTGGCGCGAAGCCGGGCGAAATCTCCCTTCATCAGAACGTCACGCTCACGCAAGCCATAATCTCATCCTGTTTTGATTTCCGCGGTCCACGCAACAAGATCGTCATGGTCGACCTGGAATTCCCCTCGATTCAGTACTTCTATCACGAGCAACGCCGCCACGGTGCGCACGTAGAAGTCATTCCCGCCGAGGATTCCATCCGCTTCAATTTGGAAAAGTTCCTTGCGGCCATCGACGATACCACTTTGCTTGTGCCCATATCTCTCGTACTCTTTCGCAGCTCCTACATCGTGAATGCCCGCGCCATCATCGAACGCGCTCACCGCGTGGGCGCTCATGTCATTCTTGACGCCTTCCAGGCCGCAGGAACCATTCCCGTGGATGTGCGAAGCCTTGGCGCCGACTTCGCCGTAGGCGGCGTGCTCAAGTGGCTCTGCGGCGGGCCGGGAGTCGCTTATCTCTACGTCCGTGAAGATTTGCGCGCCAAGCTAAAGCCTTCCCTCACCGGCTGGATCGCGCATCGCCGCCCGTTTGCCTTCGAAACGGGCGACATCGAGCCGCGCGAGGATTCCTATCGCTATCTAAACGGCACGCCGCACATTCCCGCGCTCTTTGCCTGCAGGCCCGGCCTCGAGATTCTGAATGAAATTGGAATCTCCGCAATTCGCGAAAAATCAATTCGCATGACCACGCGTCTCCTCAAGGGCGCAAAGCCTCGCGGTTGGAAAATCAACACGCCGGAAAATCCCGCGGAGCGCGCGGGAACCGTTTCCATCGAATGCCCACATGCCTATGAAGTTTGTCGTGAACTTCTGGCCCGCGAAATCCTTGTCGACTACCGGCCCAGAGCCGGCGTCCGCCTCTCCCCGCATTTTTACAATGGCGAGGACGAATGCGACTTTGCGCTCACGCAAATGGAAGAGATTCTCAAAGCCGGAGCATGGGAAAAGCACGCCGCGGCGGTTACGCATGCCTGAAAGCATTGAGTACGCGCCCCAGCGCGCGGAAATGGTCGAAAAGCAGTTGCGCCGCCGCGGTATCGAAGACAGCTGCGTCCTCGGTGCCATGCTGAAGCTCCCACGCCACGAATTTGTGCCGGAGGAGTTCCGCGCGCGCGCCTACGAAGACGTGCCCTTGCCCATCGGCAGTGGTCAAACTATTTCGCAGCCTTACATTGTCGCTGCCATGACCGCGGCTTTGCGTCTCCTGCCAACCGACCGCGCGCTCGAAATCGGGGCGGGCTGCGGCTATCAGGCGGCCGTTCTTTCCCTTCTGGCCAAGGAGGTCTTCACCATTGAGCGGCGTCATGAGTTGGCTTCTGCGGCCTCCGAAAAACTGTCATCCCTGGGCTACCACAACGTCCACGTTCACTGCGGAGACGGCACGCTCGGCCTCCCCGAATTTGCGCCTTTCAACGCCATTCTCGTGGCGGCCGCGGCTCCGGCGGCTCCCCAACCGCTCCTCGCTCAACTGGCCGAAGGCGGCCGCATGATTATCCCCGTGGGAGACGCGGAGAATCAGGAATTACAGCTCATCGAGAAGCACGATGGTAGGCTTTCCACAAGGATGATGGAAGGCTGCCGCTTTGTGCCTCTCGTCGGCCACCATGCCTGGCAGAAGCCTCCTGAACGATGAGCCCCTCCTCGCTCGGACTCTCCATTGTTATCCCCGCGTTCAACGAAGAATTGCGCCTCCCCGCAACTCTCGAGCGAATCGCTGCGTACTTGAAAACCTCCCGCCGGGATGCGGAAGTCCTGGTGGTCGACGACGGTTCGAAAGATCGCACCGCCGCCGTCGCCGAATCTTTTCGTGACAAAATCTCCACCCTCCGCGTGGTTCTCAACGGAGTCAATCGCGGCAAGGGCTACAGCGTGCGCCACGGCGTGCAGGAAGCGCGTGGCCAAATCGTGCTCTTCACCGATGCCGATCTTTCCGCTCCCATCGAGGAAGCTGACAAACTCATCGACGCTCTAAAGACACACAATTGCGCTGTTGCCATTGGTTCGCGTGCCGTGGATCGCAGCCTCATCACCGTACACGAGTCTCCCTTGCGTGAATTCGCTGGAATCATTTTCAACAAGCTCGTTCGCACCATCCTGTGGTTGCCGTTTATCGACACCCAGTGCGGCTTCAAAGCCTTCAACCGTGAACGTTGCCGGATCATTTTCGAGCAGCAGACCATCGAGCGCTTCGGATTCGACCCCGAGTTACTCTATCTGGCGCGTCACCATGGCTTGCGCGCCGTGGAAATCCCCGTCCGCTGGGGCCATTCGCCCGCCACGAAGGTCAGCATGCTCCACGACAGCCTCCTGATGTTCCTCGACGTTTTCAAGATCCGCGGGAACTCCCTCCTAGGCCGCTACGCCCGCAAAGCTTGAATCCTTTTGTCTAGGGGCGAGGATTGTAGCTTCTGCTTTATGACACAAAGTACTTGACAAACGTAGACCTCTGTCCTAAACTCCTCCCATGGCCACTACTCCGGGTCCGCTTCGCTCTCCCCGCCGCGCACCCATTCCCATTGATGCTCGCGCGGCCGACCATCTTCGCTACATCCGCGAAACCATGGCCAGCGCCGCGGAATTTACCGCTGTGCCCGGCTGGGGCGGCCTGGCTATGGGCATCACGGCGATGGTCGCGGCCTTCGTCGCTTCGCGCCAACCGACTCCGCGCGCTTGGCTTATCGTTTGGCTTGTCGAAGCGTTTATTGCAGTGGCCATTGCCGCGCCGGCTGCGGCCACCAAAGCGCATCGCGCCAATTCCCGGCTCTTCTCCGGGCCGGGCCGCAAATTCCTTTTGAGTTTTTCTCCGCCCATTGTTGTGGGCGCTCTTCTGACCTACACTCTTTTTCAAGCTGAAGCGCTCACTGCCCTCCCTGGAGTTTGGCTCCTGCTCTACGGAACGGCCATCGTCACCGGCGGAGCGTTTTCCGTGCGCGTTGTCCCCGTTATGGGCTTGTGCCTGATGCTGCTCGGCGCAGCGGCGCTTTTTGTTCCCGCGGGCTGGGGAGACGCCTTCATGGCTGCAGGTTTTGGGGTTGTACATGTCGGCTTCGGTTGGTGGATCGCCCGGCACTACGGAGGCTAAGGAGATCGTATGGCAAAGTCATCCGCTGCGCGTCAAGAACGTGTGCAACGGTCCCGCGACCGCGAAGCCATCCTGGAATCCGTGCGCAATCCCGCCCGCGAAGCGCCTCCCGCGGATCTGGACCGCCTGATTCACGAGCACGTCCGCCTTGGCATCGTCAGCGCCTTGGCCGTGAATCGCGCGCTCACGTTCAATGAGTTGAAGGCGCTGCTGAAAGCGTCGGACGGAAACCTGAGCGTCCACGCGCGAAAACTGGAAGAGGCCGACTATATCGTTTGCGCGAAGTCCTTCGACGGGCGCACGCCAAAAACCGAGTATCGCCTGACGGCTGCGGGACGCAAGGCGCTCGAGCGCTATCTCAATCACATGGAAGCATTGATTCGCGCCACCCGGGAGGGTTAGCGGCAAAAATTTTTGCCTATGCACTTTGCATAGCAAAGTAGTTTGTAAGATAGTTCACAGATTGCAGCAGCGGCCTGCTTAGCAGCAGCTTGCCTGCGGCAAGCAGGGCAAGCTTTACGCCGCTGTGGTTTCGTAGATTCGTTTCTCCGCGGCGGAGACTGGATACTCTCATGGCTTCATCTTCTGCAGCTGAAAGCAAATCTTCGATCTCGACCACTTCGCACGTGGTGCCCATGCACCCTTCGCGTCCACCGGCACCGGCTTCTTCGCAGCATGCGGAGTTTGTCGGCTCCCCGAACGCGGGTTTGCACGTGGCCATCATTACCGACGGCAACGGCCGATGGGCCACTTCGCGCGGGCTGCCGCGTTCCGCCGGCCACCGTGCCGGAGCGGAATCCGCGCGCCACATTATCGAAGCGGCGCCACGGCTCGGCATTCACACGCTGACGCTCTTCGCGCTCTCGTCCGCGAACTGGAAGCGGCCGGCGGCCGAAGTGAACGCCATCCTGCGGCTGCTCCACGAATACCTGCTCACGGAAACGGCGCACTGCATCGAGGAAGGCGTGCGGCTCAGCATCATCGGCCGCCGCGACCGCGTGCCGGCCACGCTGCGCCAGGCGATCGCCGATTCGGAAGCCGCGACCGCCAACGGAACGCGCCTGCATCTCCGGCTGGCCATTGACTACTCCGCGCGCGAGGCCATCTTTCACGCCGCCTGCCGCTTCTACAAAGTCACGGAGCTTTCGCCGGAATCGTTCAGCCGCGTTCTTGCGGAAGTTCTTCGCGGCGGCTCGACGGAAGTGGATCTGCTGATTCGCACCGGCGGCGAGCAGCGCCTATCCGATTTTCTGCTGTGGGAATGCGCGTTCGCGGAATTCGTGTTCGTGCGCAAAGCCTGGCCGGACTTTACCGTCGCGGACCTCGAAGCGGCGCTCGAAGAGTTTGGCCATCGCGAACGCACGCGCGGGGCGCTGCCGGATGCGTTGCCGGACGCCATCGCCGGTTAATCCTGCAGAATCTTCTGAAAGAGTCACTGACATGAAAACTTTCCCTCGGTTCTCGGAGGATGTTTCAGCTGTACTGGGATTTGCCCTGTTGGAGAATTTCGCCCCACGCGCAAGCGCGCGGTAGTCGCAGTCCAGGCAAAAAAGGGAGAAAGAAATGTCCGCGTTCATGCCGCACTTGGCTCCGATCGTGGTGCTGCTTTTTCTGGGCACCGTTTTCGTGCTGGGAATCAGCCTGCTCGTTTTGTTTTATGGGGCGGCGCGGCGCTCGGCTTTTTTCGCGAAGCTGGGCGCCGGAGCGGCGGCCACGATTGCGGCCAGCTATTTGCT
>Ga0066709_100002939_pt1 | contig 12782 bp, 17 predicted proteins | sample GraSoiAngelo_158_FD_79665 | JGI IMG/M metagenome (GOLD analysis project Ga0066709, IMG submission 79665) | Grasslands soil microbial communities from the Angelo Coastal Reserve, California, USA - 14_1009_16_30cm | ecosystem: Environmental > Terrestrial > Soil > Grasslands | place: USA... | reverse complement strand
CCGCGCCCTCCTGGTGGGCGGGCGCGCGACGGAGGATCAGAGCAGCTCGTAGCGCGGGTTCAGCAGCCGCAGTCGCCCCTGCTTGCCGTAGGGCGATCCTCGGCCGGACACGATCATCCGCTTCCCCGGTGCCACCCCCGCGATGTGACGACGACCGGTCCACATGACCACCAGCGATCCCGTGCCGTCGCTGATCGTGGCCTCCAACCACGGTGATCCTTCGCGGGGCACGATCCGGAGCGAGGTGATCTCGCCCACCGCCGCGGCCTCCTGGCGAGGTCGGAGCTCGTTGATCGGCGTGACGTCGGCGCGACCCGAGCAGAACTCGCGCAACCGGCGGTCGTCGAGCTCGGAGACCGGAGTGGTGAGGCGCTGCAGCAGCTTCTTGAGGACCACTAGCCACCCACCCGACCGTTCCCGACCGAGTCGGAATGCCACATCACGATGCGCACCGCGGTGCCCCCGCCGGACGAAGAGAACTCGACCTCGTCGACCAGCGCCCGGATCAGCGGGATGCCGAGACCCCGCTCGAACTTCAGGCGGTCGGGATCGGTGACCGGCGGGTGATCGGGAAGGGCCGCGGGGTCGAAACCCTCGCCTCGGTCCTCGATGTCGATCTCGAGGCGATCGTGGTGCGCATGGCAGCGGACCAGCACCCGCTCGACGGCGTCACGGCCGGCGTACGCCTCGATGGCGTTGGTGCACGCCTCCGAGACCGCGATCTTCAGGTCGTCGATGCGATCGTCGGGGAGCAGGGTGTCCGACGACGCCATGGCCGAGACCAGCAGTCGCGCCAACGCCACGAACTCGGCCCGCGCCGGGATCTCGAGCTCGACGACCTGCCCGGTCATCAGCACGTCATGGTGTGACCGCCGCGTCAACAGAGTCGTGGATGTCGAACACCTTGGTCAGGCCGGTGATCTCGAACACCTTGAGGATCCGGTTTTGGGTACAGACGAGCGAGAGGTCGCCGTCGTGGCTGCGGAGACGCTTGAGCCCGCCGACGAGCACGCCCAGGCCGGTGGAGTCGAGGAAGTCGACACCCTCGAGGTCGACCACGATGCGGTGCTTGCCCTCGCTCACCAGCTCGATCAGGCGCTCGCGGAAGTGGGGGGCGGTGTAGACGTCGACCTCGCCGAAGACCGCCAGAACCGCGTAGCCGTTGCGTTCGGTGACGTCGAGACCGAGTTCCATCTGCCTCCTCCTGGTCGTCCGGAGACGCGCCCGCTGCCACGTACCCCCGGTGACCCCCCCTCCAACCTACACGGCCCTACGCGACGTCCTGACGCCCGGGTTCGCGTCTAGATGTCGCCGGTGGCGAGATAGCGCACCTGCCCGGCCACGTTGACCGCATGGTCGCCGAGGCGTTCGTAGAAGCGGGCGATGAGCGCCATCTCGATCACGACCGGGATGCTGAGCTTGCCCGAGGAGATCTCGGCCGTGAGGCTGACGTGCAGGTCGTCGAGCTCGTCGTCCTGCTCGTTGAGGCGCTCGCGGGCGTCGGCATCGCGCTCGGCATAGGCGTCGGCCGCCGCGTGCCACATCTCGACCGCGACGCGGCCCATCTGGTCGACCAGCCCCCGCACCCGGGGCGTGAGCTCAGGGGTCAGCCCCCGTACCGCGCGCTGGGCGATGTGCTCGGCGAGGTCCGCGCTGCGCTCGAGCTCGGGGACGATCCGCAGCACCGCCAACAGGAAGCGGAGGTCGCGCGCCATCGGCGATTGCAGGCTGAGCTGGCGCTGCACCAGCTCCTCGATGTCGCGGTAGGTCTCGTCGATCATCTGATCGCGCGCGACCAGCACCTTGGCGGCCTCGCGGTCGCCCGAGAGCAGGGCATCGGTGGCTCCCGCCACGCACTCGGCCACCAGCGCGAAGAGCCCGATCGCCTGGCGGTTGATCCGCTCGAGATCTCGGTGGAACTCCTGGCGCAGCTCCTCGGGCACGGTGCGACCTTATTTCACTGCTCGACTTCATTGTTCGACCCGCATGGTGACCGCGCCGGTCAGCGTGACCTCGCCGAGCGCGGCGCCCACGAGGGGCACGTCGGTGGCGGCTCGGTAGCGCACCTCGACGCGCACCCGGCTGCCCGGCGCGCCCCGACCGGACAGCGTGACGTGCAGTCGCGACGCCCGGAGACCCGATCCCTCGACGGCCGCCCGCCGCGCCGCGGCCGGGTCGGGATCGACCGCCGCCTCACGCGCGGCCTCGCGCGCGGCGTGCACGACCAGCACCTGGTCGCGCACGATCAGGCCCACCTGCACCGCGGCCAGCAGCAGGGCGACGACGAGCGGGAGGACGAGGGCCAGCTCGACTGCAGCCTGACCCGCATCCTCCCGTCGCCAACGGCTCACGTCCTGTCGAGGATCTTGCGGAAGACGAGATCGAACAGCTTGCCGATCAGGTTCGTCTTCGCGGCCCAGACCCCGACGAGCAGGGCCACCGCCGCCACGCCGAGGAGCACGAGCGCGTACTCGGCGGTGGCTTGACCGCGCTGGTCACGTCGGTCGTCGTCGGCGAGGACCGCGGACACCGCGGTCTGGAGGTACACGAACAGCTTCAGCATGGGCGTTCCTTTGCGCGTGAGGAGCATCAGAGGCGCAGCGACCCGAGGGTGCCGGCGATGAGAGGCGCCACCGTGAGCAGCGCGAAGGCGGGAAGCGTGCAGGTGACCAGGGGGAAGAGGAGCTTCACGGGCACGCGTCGCGCCGCTTCCTCGGCCCGGCGCCGACGATCGCGCCGGACGTCGTCGGCGAGGCGCTCGAGCCCGGTCACGACGGGCGCGCCGTAGCGCTCCGACGCCACCAGCGCGGCCGTGAGCGGGCGCGCCGCCTCGCCGGCGCGTGCGGGCACGTCGTCGAGCGCATCCGCCAGCCGGCGGCCGTGGTCGACGTCGTCGAGCACCCGACGCAGCTCGGCGGCGAGCGAGCCCTTCGCGTGGCGGGCCACCGCGGCGACGGCGAGGGGGACTGTGAGGCCGGCGCCGACCGCCAGCACCAAGAGGTCGACGACCTCCGGCAGGTCGGCCGTCAGCATCGCCAGGCGCCGGCGCTCGCGCCTGCGGCCGCGCAGCACGGGAACCGCCCAGACACCGAGCGCCACCACCGGTGCGGCGACGCGCAGGACCACGAGGGTGAGGGCGCCGGCCAACACGGCCGCACCCAGGCGCGCCGCGATCTCGGGATCGGGATGGGCCATGAAGGCGCTCAACACCCGCAGACCGACCCACCGGCACGCCCGCTCGAGGTGCCGGGGCCGCTCGCGGCGTGCGACGGGTCGGGACGCCCGGCCGACGAGGGCGCGAGCGCGCTCGGGTGCCGGGCGCCGGTCCCACGCGCCGACGAGCATCATCCCGGCCCAGGCGAGGGCGACCAGGCCGGCGGTCACGGATCGACGCTCGAGAGTCGTCGCATCCAGAGCGCGCCCGCGCCATCGAGCGCGAGGCCGAGGGCGAGGAACGTGAGCCCGGCCGCGGAGCGGAAGAAGAAGCGGGCGGTGCGAGGGTCGGTGGTGACGGCGAACGCGCAGAACGCGGCGGGAGAGATCGCGATGACCCACACCGATGCCCGGGTCTGGGCGGCGAGGGCCCGTCCCTCGGCGTGCGCCGCGAGGCGGTCGCGCAGCGTCGTCGCCACGCCGTCGACGGCCCGCGCCTGCGCGCCACCGGTCTCGACGCCGAGCGTGAGCGCCGCGACGGCGAGCCGGACACCCGGCAGCGGAAGACGCGCCGCGAGAGCTTCGAGCGCGACGACGAGGGGGACACCCCGTCGGGTGTCGGCGTCGACCCGGGCGAGCTCGGCACCCAGACGGCCATCGGTGGCCGACGCCGCCTCTGCCAACGCGGCCCGGAGCGACGCGCCCGACCGCAGCGACCGCGCCACCGCCTCGAGCGCGCCCGGCAGCGCCTGTTCGAGCAACGTGGCGGAGCGGCCGCGCCGGACGGCGATGAGCACGGCCACGCCTCCCGCGCCCGCCGCGCCGCCCAGCAACGAGAGGGCCGGGCCTCCCACCATCGCACCCGTCACCGCCAACAGGCCGACGCCGGTCAGCGTCGCCGTCCACGCGGCCGCGGGCTCGAGCCGGACGGCGCCGTCGTCGAGCGCGCGCGCGAACCAACTCGGCGCGGACATCGGACGCAGCCCGCGGCGCGCCGCGGCCGGCGCGCGGGGCAGGCGACCGCGCACGCGCGATCGGACCGCGAGCTTGGCCGCGACGCGCAGCGCAGCACCGACCACGAGCACCGCCACGCCGGCGGCCAACGCCGTGCGCGTCGACGCTGTGCCACTCAACTGCGCGCCGTTCACGTGCGTGCCCTTCACGTCGCCAACCACGCAGGATCGGGCGGATGTGTATCTATGGAGCGGGCCGGTCGGTTCGGCAGTGCCTGCACGCCGATCGCGTCAGCCAGCAGGTGGGTGCGAACGGGTGCGCCGGAGGCGATCGCGTCGGGGCCTCCGTCGACCACCTCGGCCACCGCGACGACGGCGCGGGCGCCGCCCGGGCGCCGCGCCACGTGCACGACGAGGTCGAGCGAGGCCTGCACCTGCTCACGCACGGCGGCGAGCGGCAGCGCCACCTCGCCCATCAGCACCATCGTCTCGAGCCGCCGGAGCGCGTCGGCCGGGCTGTTGGCGTGGCAGGTGGACAGCGACCCCTCGTGGCCGGTGTTCATCGCCTGGAGCATGTCGAGCGCCTCGGCGCCGCGGACCTCGCCGACGACGATGCGATCGGGGCGCATGCGCAGCGCGTTGCGCACGAGGTCGCGCACGCGCACCCGGCCGACGCCCTCGGCGTTGGCGGGACGAGCCTCGAGGCGCACGACGTGCTCTCCGGGCAGCCGGAGCTCGGCGGCATCCTCCACCGTGACCACGCGCTCGCCGGACGGGATCGCAGCCGCGAGCGCGTTGAGCAACGTCGTCTTGCCCGAGCCGGTGCCGCCGGAGACGAGCACGTTGCAACGGCTGGCGACCGCCCACCTCAGCAGGGCGCCGACCGGCGGGGGGCAGAACCGGTCGAGCGGGATGGCACGCGCGCCGAAGCGGCGGACGGTGAGGCAGGGCCCGTCGATCGCCAGCGGCGGCACGATGGCGTTGACGCGCGACCCGTCGGGAAGGCGGGCGTCGACCAGGGGCGACGACCGGTCGATCCGAAGGCCGAGCGGCGACACGACCTTCTCGATGAGGTGCTCGATGGTGGGTGTGTCGATCTCGACGGTCGTGCGCTCGAGCGCGCCGCCGCGCTCGACCCACACCGGGCCGGGACCGTTGACCATGACCTCGGTGACGTCGGGGTCCGCGAGCAACGGCTCGAGGGGACCGAGGCCGCCGACGTCGGCCAGCACCTGCGCCACCAGTCGGGCCCGCGGTTCGCGGCCCAACAGCGGCGCCTCCTCGCGCACGATGTCGGAGACGTGGCCCTCGAGGGACCGGCTCCCGCCTTCGGCCAGCAGGCGGGCGTGCACCCGGGCACGGAGCGCGGCGCTCACGCGGCCTCACTGCCGCCCGCGTCGAGCGCGGGGCGCAGCGCCCGCTCGAGGCCGCGCGGGAGGCGACCGGCGAGCAGACCGGCGTCGACCGCCCGGGCCACCGCGGGGTCGACGCGGATCTCCGCCCGGACGGGAACGCCGAGCACGTCCTCGACGTCGGCCCGCCCGAGCGAGCGGCCCTCTTCCGCGACGAGCACGACTCCGGACGGACGCAGCGGGGCTTCGAGGGCGCGCCGGAGCGCGAGATAGCACGGGCGGATGACGAGGAGCGAGACGGTTGCGCTCGCGGCGACGGCGAGGCCGGCGTCGGTGCCCGCCGTGCCGCAGTCGACGACGACCGCCCGGGGATCGCGCGACAGCGCAGCGGCCAGAGCCGCGCCGCGCCCCGGCTCGGTGACGGGCGCGCCGTGGCCTCCGCGCCACGGGAGCAACCGCAGCCGCGCGCCGGCGTCGACCTCGAGCCGTGCGAGCGCGTCGTCGGGCACGTCGGGGCCCGCGGCCAGCCAGTCGGCGAGGCCGATCCCGGTGGGGGGCACGGTCAGGCCGAGGGCGGTGGGCAGGTCGCCCGCGAGGTCCGCGAGCAGCGCGCCCGACGGTGCGGCGCGGGCGAGCAGCACACCGAGCGCGGCCGCCACGACCGTCGTGCCACTGCCGCCCTTCGGCGACCAACAGGCGTACAGCAAGGGGACCCTCCCCGGGCGCGTCGGAACAGGCCTCAAGGGGAAGGGATGCGGCACCATAACTGCCGGCCGGGCAGTGGGCAAGGGGGCACTTATGCTTCCGTCGATGGAGGCGGCGTTCTTCGACCTCGACAAGACGGTCATCGCCAAGGCGTCGATGGTCGCGTTCGGCCGGCCCCTGTACCGGCAGGGGCTCATCTCGCGCCGCCTGCTCGTGCGCGCGCTCTACGGCCAGCTCGTCTACATGCACCTCGGGGCGAACGAAGCGAAGCTCGATCGCATGCGTCAGTCCGTGCTCACGCTCACCAAGGGGTGGGAGCAGGCGCGCGTCAGCAGCATCGTCCGCGAAGCGCTCACCGACGTGGTGGAGCCGATCATCTACCGCGAGGCGCTCGACCTGATCGAGGAACACCGCGCCGCGGGGCGCAAGGTGTTCATCGTCTCGGCGTCGCCCGAGGAGATCGTGGCGCCGCTGGGGGAGTTCCTCGGTGTCGATGCCGCGATCGCGTCACGCGCCCGCGTCGAGGACGGCCGCTACACGGGGGAGATGGAGCTGTACGCGTACGGGCCGCACAAGGCGGTGGCAATGCGGCGGGTGGCGGCCGAGGAGAACATCGACCTGCTGCGGTCCTGGGCCTACTCCGACTCGGCCACCGACATCCCCATGCTCGAGACGGTGGGCAACCCCGTCGCCGTGAACCCCGACCGCGAGCTGCTGAAGGTCGCTCGCGAGCGTTCGTGGGAGATCCGCCGCTTCGTCCACCCGGTCCGTCTGCGCGACCGCGTGCCGGTGCCGCCCGCCGGGCCGACGGCGGCCGTCGCCGTCACCGCGCTCGCGGGGGCAGGAGCGTTGTTCGTGTGGTGGAAGCGGCACCGCCCGACCGAGCCGCTGGGGCGATCGACCCCGTGGGGCCGCTTCGCCGGAGTCGCTAGGCGGCGCGCACCTTCTTTGCCGCCATGGCTCCCAGGGCGATGAGGATCACGAGGAGGATGATCTTCTTCATGCCGGCACCCTAGCGGTTCGCCGCTGGTGAACGGGCAAATGCCGGCTCGGGTGCCGGCTCGACGGCGGATCCGCGTGCGGGTCAGCCACCGTCGTCGCCCCGGTCGCCCTCCGCCGGCGCGGGAGGCGGCTGCTCCTCGGCTGCGTCGGCCCCGGCCCGGCGGCGACGGAGGAAGTGGGCGATGGCCACGAAGAGCCGGGCGATCGGGTCGGGGAAGATGCCCGGCTCACCCTCGACGATGCCATGTCTCATCCGGCCCATCCTCTCATCGACGGCGCGCGAGGCTCCGCCGATGGAGGATCCGGTCGCCGACGGTTACGACGCCGTCTACGCGGCGTTGCCCGCGAGCCCGACGCTGCAGGGCATCTGGCGCCTGAACGCGATCGGTTCCGACTATCCGTCGGGGTTCGAGCACATCAGCTTCCTGACGTTCGCCGAGCTGCAGGACATGGTCGAGGCACTGCACCTCCGAGCCGGTGACCGGGTGCTCGACCTCGCGTGCGGCGCGGGCGGCCCAGGCCTCTTCGCGGCACGGCAGGCCCGGGCGAGGCTCGTCGGCGTCGACTTCTCGCGCGTCGGGATCCGCCTCGCGGCCCGCCGCGCCATCGACCAGCGCGTCGATGCGGACTTCGTGGTCGCGGTGGTGACGGCGACGGCCATCGCCGGTGCTCGCGCTCGGGGCGCGCTGAGCGTCGACGCGATGCAGTACCTTCCCGACAAACGCGCCGCGCTCCGCGAGGTGTGGCGCGTGCTTGCGCCCGGCGGTCGGTTCGCGTTCACCGCGTTCGAGCTCGATCCCGAACGGGTCGCGGGCCTTCCCGTGCTCGGAACCGATCCCGTGGCGGACTACGCGCCGAGGTTGGGCGACGCCGGCTTCACCGTCGAGTCCTACGCCGAGACACCCGATTGGCAGGATCGGCTCGACGCCACCTACCGGGCGGTGGTCGGCGCCCACGACACGCTCATGACGGAGATGGGTGAACGGGCGCTCGGCGCGCTGCTCATGGAGGTCTCCTTGACGCTCGAGCTCCGGCCCTACCGCCGTCGCGTCCTCGTCGTCGCGTCCAAGCCCTCGTAGCTGCTCGTGACGGCCTCGATGTGAACGGGCGCCTGGAAGGACGCCTTGCGGGCGGCGCGTCGGAGCGCGGCGAGGACGGGCGCCCCGGCGACGAGCACGAGCGCGGCGTTGCCGACCGCGCGCGGAAGGTCGAAGCCGAGAGCGCTGGCGAGGTGGAAGGCCCAGAAGCGGTGCAGGTTGGCGACGAGCGCGTCGCCGGGGACGTAGTGGAGCTGGTTGGTCCCGCTGGTGGTGAAGGGCCAGAACCACATGTCCATGACGAGCCCGTAGAGAAGGCCGGCGATCACGCCGTAGGCGGCGAGGACGAGGAGCTCGCTGCGCCGGCCCAGCGGCGGGAGGCAGCCGGCGAGGTAGCCCGTCCACGCCGCCGCGATCATCTGGAACGGAAGCCAGGGGCCGACACCACCGGTGAGCAGCGCGGAAGCGAACAGGGTGAGCGCGCCCTGCACGAAGCCGAAGGCGCGACCAAAGACGCGGCCACCGGGGAGAAGCAGGAAGAACACGCCCGTGAAGCCGGTCGCGCCGGTCGTTGGCGCGCGCAGCGCGGCACCGCACGCGACGAGGACGCCGAGCACGGCCACCGCCTTCGCGTCGATCGACCCGTCGGTGATCTCGCAGAGGAGCACCGCGAGCAGCAGCGGCAGCAGCACGACGAACAGCCATGGCGCGTCGGCGGCGTGGGCGAGGTTCTCGTTGCCGTGCGGGTGGGTGAACAGCGGCCAGGTGAACCCCCCGAGCCCGACGACGGAGGTGAGCGCAAGCAGCAGGTTGGACCGCCACTCGAAGCGGAGCGGGTCGACCGCAATCGCCGTCATGCGATGAGCGCCGCTTCGACCTCGGCGACGGTGAGCCATTGGCCGGGGGCGAGGATCTTGGCGGTTTGCGGGGCGAAGACGGGCGAGTGACAGACCACGTCGCGGGCGGGGCCGTCGCTCACGATGTCGCCGTCCGCGAGCACGATGGCCCGGGTCGCGACTGCGGCGACGAGCTCGACGTCGTGGGTGGCGAGCATGATCGCGTGGCCGCGCGCCGCGAGCGCCCGGAGCACGACGGTCAGGTGGCGCTTGGCGTCGTAGTCGAGCCCGCGGGTGGGCTCGTCGAGCAGCACGAGCTCGGGCGCGGGCGCCACGACGACGGCGATGGCGAGCGCGAGCCGCTGTCCCTCCGAGAGGTCGCGTGGGTGGCGGTCGGGATCGAGGTCGATGCCGAGCGCGTCGACCGTCGCGAGGGTGGTCCCGGGATCGAGGTGATGCTCGCGGTCGGCCGTGACGGCTTCGGCGTGCACGGTCTGCTCGTAGAGCAGCGCGGACGGGTCGGGAGGTACGAGCCCGACGTTGCGCACCAGCTGCTGGGGGTTCAGCGTGTAGGGACGGAGGTCGTTGACGGTGAGCTCGCCCGCCGCCGGCCGCAGGAGGCCGCCGAGGTGGTTGAGCAACGTGGACTTCCCGGCACCGTTGCGGCCCATGAGGGCGACGATCTCGCCCGCGTCCAGCTGCAGCGTGATGTCGCGCAGCACGACGTTGCTTCCGTACCGGGCCGACAGACGGTGAGTCGTGACCACGGCGCGGTTCGCGACGGGTTGGATGTGCGTCGGCGCCGGCGGTGTCGTGCGCGCGAGTCGCTCTCGAAGTGCGCCGGCGGCACGTCGGGCGTCACGGACCGACAACGGAAGCGGTCGCCACCCGGCGAGGACTCCCAGCTCCACGACGGGAGGCGCGACCGGCGCGTCGGTCATGATCGACCGGGGGTCGCCGGCTCGAACGGCTCCGTCTTCGTCGATGGCGATCACCCGGTCCGCGTACTGCACGACCCGTTCGAGCCGGTGCTCGGCCGCGACGATCGTGAGCCCGAGGTCGTGGACCAGCCGGGTGAGCGCGGCCAGGACCTCCTCGGCGGCGCCGGGGTCGAGCGCCGAGGTGGGCTCGTCGAGCACCAGCACGCGCGGCGCGGCGGTGAGCACGGACGCGATGGCGACACGTTGGGCTTGTCCGGACGACAAGGTGCCGAGGGCGCGGTGACGAAGATCGGCGATGCTGAGCAGATCGAGGGCGTCCTCCACCCGGCGTCGCATCACGTTGTGCGCCACGCCGAGGTTCTCCATCGCGTAGGCCAGCTCGTCCTCGACGGTGTCGGCCACGAACCCGGAGGTGGGGTCCTGACCGACTACACCCACCAGGTCGGCGAGCTCGCGCGGTGGGGCGGTCGCGGTCGAGCGGCCGTCCACGAGGACCTGGCCGCGCAAGGTACCGCCCGAGAAATGGGGAACGAGCCCGTTGATGCTGCGCAGCAGCGTCGACTTGCCCGCGCCGGTGCGGCCGATGACCAACCAGAGCTCACCTTCGGGAATGGTGACGTCGACGTCCGCGAGTGCGGGCCGCGAGGTGTCGGGATAGGTGAAGGTGACGTGATCGAAGCGGATCACAGCCGGTCCTCCGGCAGCCGCGGCGTCAACAGTGCGGGAAGACCTGCGATCAGCACGCCGACGATCGGGAGCAGAGGCAGGGCCGGGACCGTGAGCGGACTGTACGCGGGACGGAGCGCGTCACCGTCGACGTTGGCGGCGACGACGAGCACGGCGAGCACAGCGACCCCGGCGACCACGGTTCCCCACTCCGGCCACCGCCACGGGTCGGGCCGGTAGCGGGTTCGGGTCGAGCGCGCGCTCGTCAGGATCAAGCTGGCGACCAGCGACACCAACCCGACGACGAGCATCGGGATGCCGAGCCCACCGGGGGCGGCCTCGTCGAGCACGCCGTAGACGCCGATCGTCAGCGCCAGGGCACCGATCAGACCCGCGGCCTGCGTGAGGCGGCGGCGTCCATCCAACACCGCGGCGCGCCGGCCGTAGCCGCGGCTGTCCATCGACGCCGCCAGCTGCAGCGAACGTTCCAGCGCGGTCTCGAGGACGGGCACCGCCAGGCCGCGCAGACCGGCCAACCCGCGATGCGGTCGACCCCGCAGCCGGCGGGCGTCGCGGACCCGTTGGGCGCTCAGCGCGGCCTGCGGGGCGAACGACAGCGCGATGGTCACGACTACACCGAGCTCGTAGAGCACGGCCGGCATCGAACGCAGCAACCGGTACGGGCTCGCGAGACTGTTCGCCGCGCCCACACAGGCGAGCAGGGCCGCAAGTTGCAGCCCCTCGCTGAACGCCGACACCAGCGCTTCGGAGGTGACGGGGCCGCCGAGGGTGACGCCCGCCGCCCAGTGGGGCAGATCCGCGGAAGGCAGCGTGAACAACACGTGGCCCGGGAGGCGGAGACCGAACAGCACCTGCAGGAGCAACCGCACGACCATCACCGCGACGCCGAGCCGCACGAACGAGCCGAACGAACGCGCCCACGGCGCGTTCGGATGACGCGCGGCGACGACCAGCCACGCCACCGCGACCAGCAACCCGAGTAGGAACGGGTTCGTCGTTCGCAATGCCGCGGCGCCGAGCGCGAGCGCCCAGAGCCACCAGGCCAGAGGATGCAGCGACCGGGGGTTCACGGTGACGGTCGGGCCCGTCGCCGGGCGACGAGGGCGCCCGCGCCCCCGACCGCGCCGACCAGACCGACCCCGCCGACGAGGCCCCAGGGCGACGAACCGTGCCCGCCGGTGCCGCGGCGCGCGGCAACCGGAGTGGGGGCGCCGTTCGCGAGAGGACCGGCGGCGACGGCCGTCTCCGTCGACGAGCCGGCAGCCGCGGTCGTGCCGGGAGCGACGTCGGTCGACGTCGGTCCCCCCGCCGCGGAAGTCGGGATCGCCGTCGTCGACGCCCCGCCGGTCCCACCCGTTCGGGCCGCGGGCCGCGATGCCGGTCGCACCGTCGGCACGGAGGTGGCGGGGGGTGCGGCGGGTCGACAGGTGGTCGCCGCGTCGGGACTGCCGCGGGGCGGCGGGTCGGACGGGTTGCCGGCGCCGGCGGGCTGGAACCGCCAACCCTCCACCGTTCCCGGCTGTGCCCGGGATCCCGCGGGCCCGACGTTGGAGTAGGTCCAGCCGGAGGCGTCGCCGTGCCAGTAGGACCAGTAGGCGTAGTGGCCACCGGTCTGCTCGCCACATCCCTCGCTCGGGTAGCCGTCGATCGCGCACACGAGGCCGGACGCGTTCGTGCGCGGCGGCGCCGTTCCCAGCTGGGACGCGCGCGCCGCAAGCACGGCAGCGCCGCTGTCACGGGTGCCCGCGCCGACGCAGGCCGCGCTCACCGACCTTCCCGTGCCGAAGTCGACGACCACGGCGATCTGCACCTGGTCGGCTGCGCACGCGCCATGAAGCTGGACCGGCGCGACGATCGTCAGCAACGCAGGGGCCGCGACCAGCGCGAGCCGTCGCAGCACCCGCGTCAACGCTGCCGAACCCATCGCGCGCGACGCCGCCGGGCCGCCGACACCGTGCACGACCCGGCTCCGATGAGCACGAGCGCCCCGCCGGCAACATCGAGCAACGACGAGCCGGTGGCGGGTAGCTGACCGGCGCTCGTCGACTCTCCGAGCACCTCCGGGGCGGCCTCCGTGCTCGTTCTCGTCGACACGACAGTCGTCGTCGACGTCGAT
>Ga0066709_100002938_pt1 | contig 12783 bp, 7 predicted proteins | sample GraSoiAngelo_158_FD_79665 | JGI IMG/M metagenome (GOLD analysis project Ga0066709, IMG submission 79665) | Grasslands soil microbial communities from the Angelo Coastal Reserve, California, USA - 14_1009_16_30cm | ecosystem: Environmental > Terrestrial > Soil > Grasslands | place: USA... | reverse complement strand
GCAGCCGAACGCGGCGATGTCGAGTTGACGACGATGCTGTTGTATGCGGGCGCGAACGTCGCGGCCGTGACGCGCATCGGTCAGTACACGCCGCTGCATCTCGCCAGCCAGAGTGGCAGCGCCCCGGTGGCGGAGGCGCTGCTGAAGGCGGGCGCAAATGTCGGCGCGAAGACCACGACGACCAGCGTCACCCCGCTTCACCTGGCCGCCGCCGCCGGAAGCACGGACGTGATCAGGCTGCTCCTGGACAAGGGCGCCGACGCGAACGCGAAGGAAACCGAGTGGGGGCAGACCCCGTTGATGTTCGCGGCGTCGGCGAATCGCGTCGACACGATCAGGACGCTGCTGGCGCGCGGCGCCGATCCGAAGATCACGACGAGGACGATCGACATCGCCCATGAGCTCGCGCTCGATCGCGCCGCGTTGGCGTTGCAGAAGAAGATTCTGGACGCCACGGTGCCGAAGGGACAACAGCCAACGGCGCTCCAGACGCAGGCCGCGATTCATGCCGCCCGGGAACTGCTCGCTTCCGGCAAGATCCCGCCCAAGGACCCGGCGCCGGCCGACGACAGCCTGCGACCGGGCTTCGATCCGGAGGAGATCAATCCGCCGGTCGCGACCAAGGGCGGCCTCACCGCGCTGCTGCATGCCGCGCGTCAGGGCTACGTCGACGCCGCGAAGGCGCTCGTCGACGGCGGCGCGCCGATCGATCAGGTTGGCGCGGGCGACGGCGCGAGCCCGCTGCTCATGGCGGTGTTGAACGGCCAGTTCGACATGGCGATGTTCCTCATCGAGCGCGGCGCCAATCCAAACGTCGCGAGCAAGACCGAAGGCGTGACGCCACTGTGGGCCGCGATTAACACGGAGTGGCAGCCGAGGACGCGCTATCCGCAGCCGGAGGAAATGGAGCGGCAGAAGGCGACGTATCTCGACGTCGCGAAGGCGCTCCTCGATCGCGGCGCCGATCCCAACACGCGCATCACGGCGCACCCGTGGTATCTCGTCTACAGCGGCTGCGGCAATCGCAATTGCGGCCTTGCCGACACGACAGGGTCGACCGCATTCTGGCGCGCGGCGTACGGAACCGACGTCGACGCGATGCGCCTCCTGGTGTCGTACGGCGCCGACCCCAACATCCCGACCATCGCGCCGCCGCGCCCCGTCCGGCGCGGACCGCAGGGCGGCGCTCCCGGCGCCGACGGCACGAGCGGACCGCTGCCGCAGGCGATGATTCCGATTCCGTACGGCGGCCCCGGCGCGTTCCCGCTGCACGGCGCGGCCGGCGTCGAGTACGGCGAAGGCTTCGCCGGCAACGCGCATCGGCACGCGCCGGGCGGCTGGATGCCTTCGGTGAAGTACCTCGTCGAGGAGCTCGGCGCCGACGTCAACGCGCGAGACAACGACGGCTACACGCCGCTGCACCACGCTGCGGCGCGCGGCGACAACGAGATGATTCTGTATCTCGTGTCGAAGGGCGCCGACGTCACCGCAGTCGCCCGCAGCGGTCAGACGACGGCCGACATGGCGAACGGTCCGGTTCAACGCGTGTCGCCGTTCCCGGAGACCGTCGCGCTGCTCGAGAAGCTTGGATCCAAGAACAACCACAGATGCGTTTCATGTTGACGCTCACTCGTAGCGCAGCCCTTCAGGGCTGCTCGACGCCCGCTCGCAGGCCTGAAGGCCTGCGCTACACGTCGCTTGCGGTTGTCGCGTTGCTTTCAATCGCGCACGCGCAGCAGCCGCCGCCCGCGCCGCCCGGCAAGCCGTACGTGCCGCTCGCCGCCGACGCGCTCGCGAGCAATTCGGACCACTACGTCGGCGAGAACGTAACACTCACCGCCGCCGTCGGCCGCGTCCTGTCGCGCTCGGCGTTTGCCGTCGAGCAGCGCCCGGTCGTCGCGAAACAGGACGCGAAGGACGTGCTCGTGCTCGCGCCGATTCTCAACGGTCCCGTCGAGCCGGACAAGTACGTGACCGTCGCCGGCGAAGTCGTGCGGTTCGACCCGGCGGAGATCGCGAAAAAAGTGAAGGGGTACCAGGTCGATCTGCCGCCGGACGCGATCGAGAAATATCGCGGGCGTCCGGCGATCGTCGCCAAGGTCGTGGTCAACGACAAGTCGGTCGACCTCGCGATGCGCCTGCCGCCGCCCGAGACGCCTGAAGAAAAAGCGCTCGACGCGAGGATGAAGAAGATCGCGCCGGCGTTCGCCGCGCTCCGCGGCGGGGTGGATGCCTCGAAGAGCGACGTCGCGGCCCAGCAGATCGCCGTGCTGAAGCAGGCGTTCGCCGAGACCGAGTCGATCTGGAAGCAGAAGGGTGTTGCCGAAGCGATGAAGCTGGCGCAGGACGCGCGCAAGCACGTCGACGCGATCGAGCAGTCGACGACCGGCGGCGACTGGGAGGCGGCGAAGAAGTCGGTCGCCACGCTGAACCAGTCGTGCCAGACGTGCCACGCGAGCTATCGCGAGCGCTTCGACGACGGCTCGTACCGAATCAAAAAAGCCGGCTGACGCGGACGACAGCCTTCCTGAGCCGTCATAACCGGCGGCCGTCTAAAATCGCGGCGCTCGCGGCGTTCCGAGCGCCAGGGCAGGTGAGTATGCGCGTGCCGCCAAGCGCGACCTTCGGACTCGCCTTTCTCACGATGGTATTCCGTGCGATCGTGGCGCCGCCGGACTCGACCGCGCGCCCGATCACACGCTCGTCGTCCTCAGCCACTCGAATCACACCGTCTACGAGGTCGATCCCGGCGAGCGGTCGCATTCTTCATGAATTCGCGGCGCAGGATCAGCCGCACGAAGCGGCGATCACCGCCGATGGATCGACGATTTGCGCGTCGCTCCCGGCCGCCGCGTTCGTCGAGATCATCGACGCGGCGACGTTCAGGGAAAAGGGACGCATCGAGAGCGAGTACTTCAAACGCTCTCCGGAGCCGCGACGCGCGGCCGCAACGGCGCGCCGGCGGGTCCACCGAACACCTCGGCGTCTCCGCACGGGCTCGCCCTCAACAGCGACGGCACGAAGCTGTACATCGGTACCGAAAACGCAGACATCTCCGGCGTCATCGTCTACGACGTCAAAGCCGCGAAAGTGCTGAAGAAGATCGATCTGCTGCTCGCGACGATCAAGATCGGCAGGGGACCGGGCTTTCCGCTGTTCTCGCCCGATAGCACGAAGCTGTACGTGATGGAGCCCACGCGGTAAGAAAAAGGAGGGCCGGCGCGATGGTTCGGACTCTCGGCGCTTTCCTCATCGTCTGCAGTGTTCTGTCGAGCGCTTCGGCTGCGGCGCAATCGGGACAGGGCAGCCTCAACGGCTACGTCAAGGACGAGCAGGGCGGAATCCTGCCCGGCGCTACCGTCACCGCCACCGGACTGTCGCTCCTCGCGCCGGTTGTCGGCGTGACGGATAATGCCGGTTACTATCGTCTGCAGAACCTTCCGCCCGGTCTCCTAACGGTCACTGCTGAACTTTCCGGCTTCGCGACATTCCGGCGCGAAGGGATCCTGATGCGAGCGGGCAGCACCTTCACGGTCGACATCGAGCTGAAGGTGGGCACGCTGTCGGAGACGGTCACCGTTGCCGGTGAGTCGCCGATGGTTTCGACCGGGTTGCCGACCAAGACGTTGACGGTCGAGGGCGACCTTCTGCGCGCGGCGCCGATCAGCCCGCGCCGGGCGTTCAGCGACGTGCTCGACATGGCGCCCGGCGTCAACTCGCGGAACTCGGACGGCGCGAGCGGCGTGCGTATGTACTACTTCCACGGCACCACGCTCTTCTCGACCGTGATCACGCTCGAGGGCGCGCCGGCCGGCACCTACAACGACGCCAGCGCGTTCCAGATCAACATGGCCGGCGAAACCACGGCCGACGCCGAAGTGAAGCTTGGCGGCGTCGACGCGAGCTCGCCGACCGGCACCAGCGTGGTGATGAACATCATGGCGCCGCGTGGCGGAAACATGGTCAAGGGGACCGTGCAGTACGAAGGCGCGAAGTTCGACTGGAACAGCGACAACACGCAGAACAGCGTGGCGCCGGGTGGAACTCCGACCAGTCAATCGATCAACCAGTGGGACGCGTCACTCGGCGGCCCCATCAAGAGGGACAAGATGTGGGCGTTCGGTGCGTACCGTTACGCCGATCTGGGCATCGGCGTCAGCCGACTGCCATTGGATCTCGGGTTCGATACGCGCTTTCCGACGATCCAGTCGAATTTTCAGCCGTTCAACAACTACAGCAAAGGAAATCAGCAGTTCGCGAAGGTGACGACACAGGTGAACCTGAAGCACGAGGTGACGGCGCTCTACCAATACCAGCACGCGACCAGTTCCAGCGGCCGCGAGCGCGACCTGGTTCAGATTTGCTGCAGTGACGCGGGCGGCGGCGTGTATTCGGGCCGGCTGCAATCGGTGTGGACGAACCGACTCACCACCACCGTCTCGGGCTCTTACAACAACAAAGGCGGAAACAGCTTGTCGGCAGCGGCACAATCGCAAGGCGCCGCGCCGCAGATCACGATCTCGCAGGCGGCTCCCCTGTCGCGCGGCATCCCAATCACCACCGGCGTCCTCGTGATGCAGGGCGTGCAGTCGGTCACCCAGTCGCCCGCGTCGATGGTCATCCTTCGAGGCGATCTCACCTATTTCAAGGAAGGCTGGGGCGGTTCGCACGAGTTCAAGACCGGAGTCTGGGCGGCGCCAAGACTGGCGCGGGACCAGACGACGAACTACGTGAACGACGGCTTCATCCTCGAAGAGCTGCGGCAGGTCGATCCGAACAATCCAGGCGCCGGCCTGGTCCCGTTTCACGAGCAGTTCCAGTCGGCGAGCAAGGCGCAGACTCTGTCGGAGCGCGATCGCGACGTCGCCTTCTACGTCCAGGATTCGTGGAAGCCGCATCCTCGTGTGACCGCCAACGTGGGCGTTCGCACGAACTTCGTCCATCGGCACGACGAAATCTTCAACGTCGATCGGGAGCGAGCCACGCAGGTCGCACCGCGGCTCGGCGTGTCGTACATGGTCACCGACGATGCGCGAAACGTGCTGCGCGCGAGCTACGGGCGGCTCTACGAGCAGACCAACGGCCGCGACTACATCGTCACCTTTTCGTCGGGTCTGCCCGTCGGATCGACCGTCACGGACAAGTACGACGCCAACGGCGACGGCGTGTTCGAGACCACGATCGTGACGCCAGCCGCGACGGCGCAGGTCTCCGCGCAGCAGTTCAACAAGAACGTCCACAATCCGTACGTCAACGAGATCGTCGTCGGGTTCGCGAAGCAGTTTCCTGGACGCGTCGCGCTCGATGTCTCCGGCACGCATCGCGATCTGCGTGATGGCTACACGCTGGTGGATATCAACGGGATCTACCCGTCGGGACCGAATCAGCCGTTCGGCGGTTTCGGGCTGGTCGATCCCAACCGCGGCCAGATCCTCCAGGAGAACAATCGCACCTGGGCGTACGTTGAACTGAACGTGATCGAAGCGACCCTGGCGAAGAACATGTCGCACAACTTCCAGGGGACACTGAGCCTGACGCGTCAGTGGCAAGCAATCCGAGGCACCTGGGGCCCGACCGATCCGGCGCGCTTCCTCAATCCGGGCGCCTTCCCCAACAACCACGATCTCTCGCAGTACCTGTTCGGCAATGGCGACACGAACACCCTGAGCGGCGGCGGCCGCGAGTCCGGCGTCGCGTATCGGCCGTACTCGATCCGACTGGCCGGTCAATATCTCGCCCCGTTCAGATTCACCGTGGGTGTGAGCTACGTGAACCAGGCCGGCGGCTGGGTCGGTCCGATCGTGACGCAGCTCCCACGGGCCGATCCGGTGTTCGGGCCGGCGCTGGTCACGCTCGCGAACGGGACGACGCAATCCAATCCGCTGGCGACGATCATCCGGTACTGCGGCTCGGCGACCTTGCCGTGCGATGCGAACCCGATTCGCGCCAATGGGCAAACGCGGAACGAGGACGAGAGGTACTTACAGCTTCACGTGACGCGGGAATTCTCCGTCGGTGCGCAGCACCGGTTCATGGCGGGCGTCAACATTTTCAACGTGTTGAACAACGGCGCCGAGACACAGTGGAACACCGGCGCCAACCAGATCTATTCGCCGAACTACCTGTCGCGGTTCAATCGGACGAGCTCGCGGCAGGCGCAGGTGAACTTCAAGTTCAGTTTCTGAATGTACCGATCGCAGGGGCGGACCCGCGTGTCCGCCCCGGGTCGACACGGCTGGTTGCCCCTACCTGAGGATGATGAAATGAAAAAACTGCTGCTCGTTCTGATTGCGACCGTGCCCGTGTGCGCGGCTCTTCTCGCGCAGGGACAATCGGCGCGGGTCGCACCGGACATCTACAGTCAGCTCCGCTGGCGGTTCGTCGGACCTGAGGGCAATCGCATCTCCGCCGTCGTCGGCGTTCCCGGCGATCCGCTCGTGTACTACGCAGGCAGCGCGTCGGGCGGCGTCGCGAAGACCGTCGATGGCGGCGTCCATTGGCAGCAGATCTTCGACGAGCAGTCGGCGCAGTCGATCGGCTCGCTCGCCGTTGCGCCGTCCGATCCAAACATCGTCTGGGCCGGAACGGGCGAGGCGTGGATTCGCAGCCACATCTCGATCGGCGACGGCATCTACAAGTCGATGGACGCCGGCAAGACGTGGACGCGCATGGGTCTGGACAAGACCGGCCGCATCGGCCGCATCGTCGTCGATCCGACCAATCCGCAGATCGTTCTCGCATGCGCGCTGGGCACGGCGTACGGGCCGCAGCCCGAGCGCGGGGTCTTCCGGACAACTGACGGCGGCGCCACCTGGCAGAGGACGCTCTTCGTCGACGAAAACAGCGGCTGCTCGGAGATCGCGGCGAATCCGAGCAATCCGCGGATCCTCTTCGCCGGGATGTGGCAGATCGAGATCCATACCTGGGGGCGCGAGAGCGGCGGACCCGGCAGCGGGTTGTTCATGTCGCGCGACGGCGGCGCGACATGGAAGAAGCTCGAGGGGCACGGGCTGCCGACGAAGCCGGTCGGCAAAGTGATGCCGGCCACCGCGCATTCGAATCCGAATCGCGTCTACGCGACAATCGAAACCGGCGACGGCATTCCGTGGAAAGGTCAGGAAACGGATCGCGGACAGCTCTGGCGATCCGATGACGGCGGCGAGAACTGGAGGATGGTCAACGCAGACCGCAACGTTCTCGGCCGCACGGCGTACTACGCGCGCATGGCGGTGTCGACCGACAACGACAACGAGACGTACTACCTCAACGCCTCGTACAGCAAATCGATCGACGGCGGCGCGACGCTGGTGCCGCAGACCGGTCTCGAAGCGCCCGGCGGCGATCATCACGACATGTGGGTCGATCCGACGAACGGCAACAGGATGATCGTCGGACACGATCAAGGCGTGTCGATCTCTCAGACGCGCGGCCGCACCTGGCTGAAGCAGCGGCTGCCGAACGCGCAGCTGTATCACGTCACCGTCGACAACCAGATTCCTTACTACCTCTACACCAACAAACAGGATGGTCCGTCGTACCGCGGTCCGAGCAACAGCAGGCTCGACGAAGGCGGCGGTCGCGGCGGCGGTGGCGGCCGCGGAGGAATCGCGCGCGGCATGTGGCATGCGATTGGCGGCGGCGAGAGCGGCTTCGCCACTCCGGACCCGGTCGATCCGAACATCATCTGGTCGACTGCGTCCGGTTCGGGCAGCGTCGGCGGCATCGTCGTCCGGTACGAGGAGAACCGGCGTCAGCTGCGCGATGTCGAAGTCTGGCCGGACAACGAGAATGGACCGGCAGCGGATCTGAAATACCGCTTCGTGTGGGACGCGCCATTCCATATCTCGCCGAACGATCACAACAAGATCTACATCGGCAGCCAGTACCTGCATCAGTCGACTGACGGCGGCCAGAGCTGGCAGGAAATCAGCCCCGATCTGACGCTGAACGACAAGAGCCGGCAGCAGAGCTCCGGCGGCCTGACGCCCGACAACATCGGCGTCGAATACGGCAGCGTCATCCACGCCATCGCCGAGTCGCCGAAACAGGCGGGCGTAATCTGGGTCGGTACCAACGACGGTCTCGTGCAGGTGACGCGTGACGGCGGCAAGACCTGGACGAACGTCACGAAGAACATCCCGAACCTCCCGCCGTGGGGCACGGTCGGCAACATCGATCCGTCGCGCCACGACGCCGGAACCGCGTACGTCGCCATCGACTTCCACCAGGTGAACAACCGCGATCCGTTCGTCTACAAGACCAACGACTTCGGCAACACGTGGAAGCTGATCACGAACGGCATCCCGCACACGATGCTCAGTTACGCGCACTGCGTTCGTGAAGATCCCGTCAAGCGCGGCCTGCTGTATCTCGGCACGGAGAACGGCGTGTACGTGTCGTTCGACGACGGCGAGAACTGGCAGTCGCTCCAGCTGAACCTGCCGCACGCGCCGGCGTACTGGCTGGTCGTGCAGGAGCAGTTCAACGATCTGGTGCTCGCGACCTACGGCCGCGGCGCGTGGATCCTCGACGACGTGACGCCGCTGCGCGATCTGACGCCGCAGGTGCTCAACGCCGACGCGCATCTCTTCACGCCGCGTCCCGCCTACCGGTTCCGAGCGATCACCGCGCCGGCGACGCCCTACGACGATCCGACGGTTGGCGAGAATCCTCCCTACGGCGCCGGCATCAACTACTACCTGAAGTCCGCGGCGAACGGGAACGTGACCGTCACGATTCAGGACGCAAAAGGACAAACGGTTCGGAGCTTGAACGGGCCGCGAAGCCCGGGGATCCATCGCGTCTACTGGGATCTTCGCGATGCGCCGTCGAAGCGTGTGGTGTTCAGGACGAGCCCGTTGTATGCGCCCGACATCCGGGTCGGACCGGACGGGATCCGCGAAAGCGAAGGCGGCTTCGGCGCGGGCGGCGGTGGACTGGCCATTCTGCAGCCGCCCGGCACGTACACCGTGAAGCTGTCGGTCGGCGGACGCGACTACACCCAGCCACTGCGCGTGCTGAAGGATCCGCATTCGGCAGGGACCGAAGCCGACATCGCAGCGCAGCAGCAGCTGTTGACGTCGGTACGCCGCGATCTCGACGGCGCGGTCGACTCGGTCAACAGCTCCGAGCTGATTCGCCGTCAGATTGCGAACCTGAAGAACCTGATCCAGGACACGGAGCTTCGAAAGGCTGCCGACGAGCTCGATCAGAAACTGGCTGGCGCCGAGGGATCGCTCGTCGAGCTGCGCGCGACGGGACGCGGACAGGACGGCGTGCGATTTGGATCGAAGCTGGTGCAGAAGTTCGGCTATCTTGCGAACGGTCTGCAGGGCGGCGACTTCAAGCCGACGAATCAGCAGCTCGCCGTGGCGAAGGATCTCGCGGACAAGCTGAAGGCTTCGCAGGGTCAACTGACGGATGTGTTGAATCGCGATCTCGCGGCGTTCAACGACATGCTCCGGCGCGCGAATCTGCCGAACGTCGTGTCGCAGGTGCCGAGGAGGCCCACCGATCAGTAAAACGCTCGCGATCGTCCTGGCGATGTGCGCGGCCGGCTGCAGGCCGGCCGCGCCGACGCCGCCGAACATCCTCCTGATCACGCTCGACACGACGCGCGCCGATCATCTCGGCACGTACGGCGATCGCGAGGCGCGCACGCCCAATCTCGATCGACTCGCCTCGCAGGGCGTCGTGTTCGAACATGCCGTTGCGGCGGCGCCGATCACGCTGCCGGCGCACGTGTCGCTGTTCACGGGCATGTATCCCTTCATGCACGGCGTCCGGAACAACGGGAACTTCAGTCTGAGCGATCGCCTGCCGACGCTGGCGACCGCACTTCGAAGCGCTGGTTACGGCACGGCCGCGTTCGTCAGCGCGTTCGTGCTCGATCAGCGCTACGGCCTGGCGCGCGGATTCGACGAGTACGACGATCGCGTGTCGCTCGAGCGCCGCGGGGATCGGACCATCGCCGCCGCCGCCGACTGGCTGACGGCGCACGCCGCGCTCGGCACGCCGTTGTTCATGTGGGTCCACCTGTACGACGCCCACGTCCCGTACGATCCGCCGCCGCCGTTCCGCGAACCGTTTCCCGATCGGGCGTACGACGGCGAAATCGCCTTCGACGACGCGATGGTCGGCCGTCTGCTCGATCGCTTCGATGCGCTCGGCCTTCGTAGGTCGACGATCATCGCGGTCGTGGGCGACCACGGCGAGAGCCTGGCCGAGCACGGCGAGGCGACGCATGGCATGTTCGTCTACGAATCGGTGCTGCGGGTGCCGATGATGGTGGCCTGGCAAGGACACCTGCCGCCCCGGCGAGTGCCGGCGGTCGTGCGCGCGATTGACCTCGCGCCGACGCTCCTCGATTTGGCGAGCCAGCCGGCATTGCCCGGGGCGCAGGGGCAGAGCCTTGCGGCGCTCGCGCGCGGCGGCCGCATCGGTCCCGAGTCGGCGTACGGCGAAACATACTTTCCACTCTTCTACATGAATTGGGCGCCGCTGCGATCGATTCAGGACGGCCGGTGGAAGTTCATCGACGCGCCGGCGCCGGAGCTCTATGACCTGTCCATCGATCCCGGCGAACAAATGAATCTCGCGCCGCTCGAGCCGGCGCGCGTGGCGGCGCTGCGGCGAGCGCTCGATCAGTTGACGGGCGGCAGAGCAGGTGTCATGAGCCGGCGTCCCATTGAGCGCGACACGGCGCAGAAGCTCGCCGCGCTTGGGTACATCGGCGCCGCCGAATCCGGCGTGGCGCGAACGCCAGACAGCGGATGGCGCGATCCGAAAGATATGATCGGCGTCTTCAACCAGATCCGCCGGGCGAACGCCGCGGTCGAGCAGCGCCGCCCGGCAGAGGGCGAGCGCATCGCGCGCGGCGCGCTGGCGCGCGATCCGGACAATGCGTTTGCGACGATCGTTCTCGCGAACGCGGAAATGGAGCAGGGGCGTTACCGCGATGCGATCGCCACGTACCGACGCTACGCGGAGCTCGTGCCGCTGAGCGCCGATGCGCACCATCGAATCGCCGTCTGTTTCTCACGGCTCGGCGACGTCGATCGAGCGGTCGCGGAGGAAGACGCCGCGCTCGCGATCGATCCGCGCGACGCCGAGGCGCACGAGCTGCGCGGCGGGCTGCTCGCCGGACGCGGGCGCCTCGACGAAGCCGTCCGGGAATTGCGGACGGCGATCGAGATCGAGCCGGTCAACGCGTTGTTTCGGATCGGCCTCGCGCGGGCGCTGATTACGGCCGGCAGGCTCGACGAAGCGGAGGCCGAAGTGCGCCACGCGCTGGAACTGCACCCCGCCAGCGCGGACGCGCATGCGGCGAGCGCTGCGGTCGCCGCCGGGCGCAATCGATTCGCCGCCGCAGCGGCGGAGTACGAGCAAGCCCTTCGATTGCGGCCCGATTACGACGACGTGCGGTTCGATTTCGCGCGGACGCTCGAACGGCTCGGTCGCCGCGAGGAGGCCGCAGCCGAGTACCGGCGCCTGGCATCGAATGCGGCGACGCCGCCGGAGATCAGAAACGCCGCGCGGCAACGATTGCGTTAGTCCAGCGGCTCAGGAGGCGTTGCGCGTCACGTGCGCCGAGACCGCGACCCATTGACCGCCGCGCCGCGCCCAGACGTCGGTGTAACGGCCCGAGCCGGCGCGGCCATCGTCCATGGTGTAGGTCGTCCTCGCGTGAACGATGGCGACGTCGCCCAGGATCCGCACGTTGATGTCGTGCGCGGCGAGATTGGAAACGTTGACCGGAGCGGCCGTGCGCTCGAGGAAATGTTTGCGATCGATCAGCGTGCCGTCGGGCAGAGAGCAGAGGAAGTCGGCTGCCAGCAGCCGCTCGAACCGCTGCACGTCCGAAGTCTGCACGGATCGTATGTAGGCCTCGTTGAGCTCGCGCAGCGTCGCAAGGTCGGTCTCGTGGGGCGTCATGCGGCAAACAGTACGCGATCGGCTGCCGGCCGGCCAGCCATTTTCGGACGGTATAATGCGTTGGATGCTTCGGCCGTACCGGGGGACCGCGCCCCGGGTCCATCCCACCGCGTTCATCGACGAAAGCGCGCAGATCATCGGCGACGTGGAGATCGGCGGGGAGAGCAGTGTCTGGATGTGCGCCGTCGTCCGCGGCGACGTGAATGTGATCCGGGTCGGCCGCCGCACGAACGTCCAGGACGGCGCCGTCGTGCACGCCATGACCGGCACGCACGAGATGACGATCGGCGACAACGTGACGATCGGCCACGCGGCGGTCATCCACGGCTGCACGATCGAACACCAGTGCCTGATCGGCATCGGCGCGATCCTGCTGAACGGCGCGCGCATCGGATCCGGGTCAATCGTCGCCGCCGGGACGCTGATCACCGAGAACATGCGCGTGCCGCCGAAATCATTGGTCATGGGCAGTCCGGGAAAGGTGAAGCGACTTCTGACGCAGGCCGAAATCGCAGATATCCAGCTTTACGCCGACCGGTATGTCGGCTATCGACTGGAGTACATGCCGTGAGGCGCAGATTGAGGATCTGTGGCGCAGCCTTTGAGGCCCGTCGGCGGGCCTTGAAAGGCTGAAAATCAGGTAATGGCAGTTACCCAGTCAACGAAGCCGGCGAGCGGCACGCGCGACTTTCTTGCCGACGACATCCGCCGGCGCGAGCACGTGATCGGCATCGTCCGAGATGTGTACGAGCGCTACGGGTTCGAGCCGCTCGAGACGCCCGCGTTCGAAAACATCGAGACGCTGCTCGGAAAGTACGGGGAAGAAGGCAACAAGCTCATTTTCAAGAT
>Ga0066709_100002937_pt1 | contig 12784 bp, 12 predicted proteins | sample GraSoiAngelo_158_FD_79665 | JGI IMG/M metagenome (GOLD analysis project Ga0066709, IMG submission 79665) | Grasslands soil microbial communities from the Angelo Coastal Reserve, California, USA - 14_1009_16_30cm | ecosystem: Environmental > Terrestrial > Soil > Grasslands | place: USA... | reverse complement strand
GGACTACTGGGGCGCGAGAGGTTGCGCGCTGCTGCAACCGTACGACATGGAGGTCGGCGCGGGCACTTCACATACCGCGACGTTCCTGCGCGCGCTGGGCCGCGAGCCGTGGCGTGCCGCGTACGTTCAGCCTTCGCGTCGGCCGAAGGACGGTCGCTACGGCGAAAACCCGAACCGGCTTCACCAGCACCACCAGTTTCAGGTGGTGCTGAAGCCGTCGCCCGAGGATATCCTCGACGTCTACCTGGGCTCGCTCGAGGCGTTGGGCTTCGACCTCAGGAAAAACGATGTGCGCTTCGTCGAAGACGACTGGGAGAACCCGACGCTGGGCGCGTGGGGACTCGGCTGGGAAGTGTGGCTGAACGGCATGGAGATCACGCAGTTCACCTATTTCCAGCAGGTGGGCGGCCTCGACTGCAATCCGATCACCGGCGAGATCACCTACGGGCTCGAACGCATGTGCATGTACTTGCAGGACGTCGAGTCGGTATTCGATCTCGTCTACGTCGAAGGCACGTCCTACCGTGACGTGTTCTTCCAGAACGAGGTCGAACAATCGAGGTACGCGTTCGAGGCATCCGACGTGCCGAAGCTCTTCGAGCAGTTCGCCTTCTTCGAGGGCGAGGCGAAGCGCCTGCTCGAGGCGAAGTTGTCCCTGCCGGGCTACGAGATGATCCTCAAGGCAGCGCACACCTTCAACCTGCTCGACGCTCGCGGCGCGATCTCGGTTACCGAGCGTGCCGCGTACATCGGCCGCATCCGCACCCTGTCGCGCCTGGTGGCGCAAGCCTACGTCGATTCGCGCGAGACGCTTGGTTTCCCCATGCTGCCCCCGGCCCGTGAGACGGCCTGATGGCCGAGTCGCTGCTGGTCGAGCTATTGACCGAAGAGCTCCCGCCAAAGGCGCTAAAGGCACTTGGAGAAGTTTTTGCCGATCGGATTCTGAGCGGCCTGGTCAAGACCAACTTGAAGCTCCGGGATCCGCGTGGCGTGATGGCATTCGCAACGCCGCGCAGACTCGCGGTACTGATCCAGGACGTGCTGCCCAAAGCGCCGGATCGGACCGATCGCATCAAGCTTATGCCCGCGAAGGTGGCGTTCGATGCCGACGGAAAGCCGAGCCCCGCTTTGCTCAAGCGGCTCGACAAAGCGCCAGGAGGGGCAAGCGCCCTTGCGGCGAGCGTGAAACGCGCCCTGGAGGGTAACGAGGAGTACGCGGTCGTCGAAGTAACGGTTGCGGGAGCGAGTCTCCGGCAGGGCCTGCAGGCTGCCCTCGATGACGCCCTTTCCAACCTTCCGATCCCAAAAATGATGAGCTATCAGCGGCCGGATGGCACGACGGTCAAATTTGTGCGTCCCGCTCATCGGCTGGTCGCACTGCACGGCGCGGCGGTCATTCCCGTGAGCGCACTCGGCCTCGAGGCCGACCGCGTGACGGCGGGCCATCGGTTTTTGGGTCGGCGAGACCTCGAGGTCAAGACCGCTGATGCTTACGCGCCTACGCTGGAAGCCGAAGGCAAGGTGCTGCCCGATTTCGCCGCGCGCCGTCAGCGGATCATCGCCGGACTCAATGCGGCAGCCGCCGGTGCCAATGTCGTCATGCCCGACGCACTGCTCGACGAGGTGACCGGACTCGTCGAGTGGCCGAAGATCTACACCGGCGGTTTCGATGCTGCGTTCCTCGAAGTACCACAGGAATGCCTGATCCTGACGATGCAGCAGAATCAGAAGTACTTCGCGCTGGAAGGCAGCGACGGTCGATTGCAGAACCGGTTCCTGCTCGTCAGCAACCTGGACGCGCACGATCCCGAACCGATCATCCGCGGCAACGAGCGTGTGCTCAGGGCGCGGCTGGCGGATGCAAAGTTCTTCTACGATCAGGATCGGCGCCGCCCTCTCGAATCCAGGGTGCCCAAGCTCGCCAGTGTCGTCTATCACAGCAAGCTCGGCAGCCAACTCGACCGTCTCGAACGCGTCCGGGCGATTGCCCGATTTATCGCCGGCCAGACCGATGCCAATCCGAACTTGGTAGATCGCGCCGCGTACTTGGCCAAGGCGGACCTGCTCACGGAAATGGTCGGTGAATTCCCTGAACTGCAGGGCCTCATGGGTCGCTATTACGCGCTCCATGATGGCGAGCCCGCTGCGGTGGCGGACGCTATTGGCGCCCAGTACCTGGTCCGCCAAGACGCCAGTGAATGGGCGGAGAACTTGACCGGAGCCGTGCTCATGACAGCCGACCGGACCGAGACCTTGGTTGGCATCTACGGCATCGGACTCCAGCCAACGGGAGACAAGGACCCGTACGGGCTCAGGCGCGCAGCGTTGGGAGTGATCAGCGCTTTCGAGGCCTTCGGCGCAATGGCTCGACTCAAGGGAAAACCGCTCCGACTGGAATTGCATTCGCTGCTGGAGTTCACGGCGGCGACATTCCCGGCTGAAAAGCTTACCGCGAGCGTTGTTTCGGACCTCGAGGATTTCATCTTCGAACGGTGTCGCAATCAACTCGCTGTTAGCTTTGAGCGCGAGGTCGTCAACTCGGTGGTGGACATGCGCCCTCCGCTCGACGAAGTGGCTTCAAGGGTCCTTGCCGTACGAGAATTCAAACAATTGCCCGAGGCCGAAGCGCTGGCCTCGGCCAACAAGCGCATCGTCAATATTCTCCGGAAATCGGGCAGCGAAGCCGCCACTCCGGTCGATCGCTCGCTGTTTGCCGACGGTGCAGAGCACGACCTGTTTGCATCGATCCAGAAGCTGCTGCCTGTCGTTCATGCCCACGTAGCGCGAGGCGAGTATACGGACGCGCTGCGTGCGCTGGCGTCGGCACGGGCGAGCGTGGATCGCTTCTTCGACGAGGTCCTGGTGATGGTCGAGGACCCCGCGGTGCGGGCGAACCGGCTCGCGCTCTTGCGCGGCTTGGCGGAAGCGATGAATCAGGTCGCCGACATCTCGAAGCTTGTGGCGTGATGTCGCCCACGTTGGTTTCCTCACTCCAACCCTCCCCCGCCGGGGGAGGAAGCGACGGGGGCGCGCGCAAGACGCGCGCCATCGGGTAATGGTCCAGTTCGCTTCCGAGTCGGCTCCACACACCCGTCAGGTGAAGCTGATCATCCTGGATCGCGACGGCGTCATCAACTACGACAGTGAGCAGTTCATCCGGTCGCCGGACGAGTGGCGGCCGATTCCCGGCAGCCTGGAAGCGATCGCGCGCCTCAATCACGCCGGCTTTCGCGTCGTCGTGGCGACCAATCAGTCCGGACTGGGCCGCGGGCTCTTCGACACGGCCACCATGGTCGCGATCCACGACAAGCTACACAATGCGCTATCACGGCTCGGCGGTCGCATCGACGCGGTGTTCTTCTGTCCGCACACGGCCGAATCGAATTGCGATTGCCGCAAGCCCAAGCCCGGGATGCTCACCGAGATCGGCCGGCGCTTCGGCGTCGAGCTGACCGGCGTGCCGTGTATCGGCGATTCGGTGCGCGACCTGCAGGCGGCGGAGGCCGTCGGCGCGCAGCCGATCCTGGTGCTGACCGGCAAGGGCGAGAAGACGCTGCGCGAGGGCAACTTTCCCAAGAACACGGTGATTTTCCCTGATCTCGCCTTCGCCGTGACTGCGCTTCTCGAGGGCGACTGAGCCTTCCGATGTCGGCCCTGCGCTCGCTTCTGTTCGCTTCGTATCAGCTCATCGTCACTCCGGTCTACGCTATTCTCGTCCTGATGTTGTTCTGGCTGCCCCGGTTGCCGCGCTTCCGGTTCATCATCGGTTGGTGCTGGCTCATTCTCTTCGGCGCGCGCTGGATCTGCGGCATACGCCATCGTGTGGTCGGGGCGGAGAACATCCCGCCGCCCAGCTCGCCGCATATCGTGATGTCCAAGCATTCATCGACCTGGGAGACGCTCGCGCTGAACTTTCTGTTCCCTCCACTGGCTTTCGTCGCCAAGAAGGAGCTGCTGTCGATCCCGTTCTTCGGCTGGGCGTTCACGCTGGCCTCACCGATCACGATCGACCGCAGGGCGGGCAAGGACGCGATGCAGCAAATCGCCGAGCAGGGGCGCGAACGCATCGGGCAGGGGTTCTGGATCGTGGTCTATCCGGAAGGCACGCGGATTCGCGCAGGAAAGCGGGCGCACTACAAGACCGGTGGAGCGCGTCTTGCGATCGCCCTTGACATACCCATCCTCCCGGTAGCGCATAATGCCGGCTATTTATGGCCCAAGGGAGTGCTCGGCAAATGTTCCGGCACGGTCACGGTTTCGATCGGCAAACCGATCCCGGCCGCCGGCGCTGACATGCAACAATTGATGAACAGGGTCGAGAAGTGGATCGAGGACGAGGTCGCGCGGCTGGGAAATCCCCTTCGCGAGCCGCTGGCGCAGCCCCGTTGATCGGCCGCCGCCAAAGCGGCCCCGACGGCAGCTTGCGCCGCGTGCTGCTCGTCGGCGAAGCAATCGATTACCGCCTGATTCGCGCCCGCCGGCAATCGATCGGCATGACCATCGATCACAGCGGACTGGTCGTGCGTGCACCGCGCTGGGTCACGATCCGGGAAATCGAGCTGGCGCTTACCGAACGTGCGCGCTGGGTGATCGAGACGCTCGTCGCATGGCGCGGCCGCAACCGCGAATCACTGCCGACCGAATGGCACGCCGGTGCGGCGCTGCTCTATCTGGGGCGGCCGCTGACGCTGGCGCTCTTCCCCGCGCGTCGAACGGCTATCGCCGCCGATTTGCTGCACCTCACCGTTCTGCATCCGACGCCCGGCGATCAGACCGAAATCGGCGCCTTCGTCTGCCGCTGGCTCAAGGAACAGGCGCTGGCATTGCTCGTCCCGCGCGCGCTGCATTTCGCGAGTCGCCTCAAGACCGCGCCGCCGGCGGTCAAGCTTTCCGACGCGCGTGCGCAATGGGGGAGCTGCAATCACCGGGGCGAGATCCGGCTTAACTGGCGGCTGGTTCAGCTGCCTCCGCGTATCGCCGACTACGTCGTCGCGCACGAGGTCGCGCATCTGATCGAGCTTAATCATTCGCCGAAGTTCTGGGCGCTGGTCGAGTCACTGCTTCCCGGTCACGCACAGACCCGCCGCGAGCTGGACGCATTGACGCCGTTACTGGATTGCCGGCGCGGTCTGCCCCGGGCATCGCTGCGTGCCCAGTCCTACCCCGGCAGCGGCGGAAAGTCGTCTAGGGCGGCTCCCTGCTCCTGCAGCAACCGCCGAAGTTCCGCGCCCAGCTCCTCGCCGCTTCGCGTGTCCTTCCAGATTCCGCCCTCGGCGCGAAAGTGGAATCCGCCGGACTTGGCGGCGACCCAGATCTCGCGGTTCGGCACGTGGCGATTGACGATGATGCGGCCGCCGGCGCCGCAGTCGACGGTCAGCACGCCGTCGTTCTCGGACCAGTCGAGATCGCCGCTCTCCGCCGAATCGAGCGCGGCACCGATCGCGGCGAGGACCCGCTCGGTGAGTGCGACGAACCCACTCTCGTCCTGAATAGGAGGGCTCAAAGAAGCTGACTCCAGCATGTTAGACTTCGCCGCAATCGCACGCCGGTGTCGTATACAGAGTCACGGATGTTACGCCGTTCCATCGCCGTCATCATCACCTGCGCGGCCGTGTTCGCGCTCGCCGGATGCGGCATCAAGGGACCGCTGAAACTTCCTCCGGGCAAATCTGCGCCGGCGCCGACCGGCCTGCCGCCCGGCGCAGTGCCGCCGACGACGTTGCCTCCCAAGACGCCCGACACCACGGCGCCGGTGCCCGACACTCCCACCGACGACAAGGACAAGAAGGAGTGAATGCGCTCGCCGAGCGGGACGGCACGCTGTGTGTCGAAGGCGTAGCGCTCACCGACATCGCGGCGCGCCATGGAACGCCGTGCTTCGTCTACTCACGCGCCGTACTCGAGACAGCGTACCGCGAATTCGACGGCGCGTTCGCGGCAGTTCCCCATCTCACCTGCTACGCGCTGAAGGCCAACTCGAACCTGGCCGTTCTCGACGTGTTCGCCCGGCTGGGCAGCGGCTTCGACGTCGTATCCGGAGGCGAGCTGTCACGCGTGCTCGCCGCAGGCGGCGACCCGCGCAAGGTCGTCTTCTCCGGCGTCGGCAAGACCGATGCGGAGCTGCGCCAGGGGCTCGAACTGGGGATTCACTGCTTCAACGTCGAATCGGCGAGCGAGCTCGCGCACCTCGACCGGATCGCCGGAGCGCTCGGGAAGCGCGCGCCCGTGAGCCTTCGCGTCAATCCCGACGTCGATCCCAGGACGCATCCGTACATCTCGACCGGACTCAAGGAGAGCAAGTTCGGAATCGAATTCGCTGAGGCGCTTCCGCTCTACCGCCGCGCCGCCGGGCTCGACAACATCGTCGTGCGGGGCATCGATATCCACATCGGCTCGCAGATCACGGCGCTCGAGCCGTATCGGGAGGCGGCAACCAAAGTGCTCGAACTGGTCGACGCGCTCGCCTCCGAGGGGATCCGCCTCGAGCACGTCGATCTCGGCGGCGGCATCGGCATCCGCTATCACGACGAGACACCGGTCGAGATCACGGAGTATGCGGCGATGATCACGAAGCTCTTCCGCGGCCGCAGCGAGTCGCTACTGCTCGAGCCGGGCCGGCGGCTGACGGGCAATGCCGGCATCCTGCTCACGCGGATCGCCTACCTGAAGCCCGGTGCCGAACGCAGCTTTGCCATCGTGGACGCGGCGATGAACGATCTGCTGCGGCCGGCCCTCTACGATGCGTGGCACGACGTGCGTCCGGTGCATCGGCGCAGCGATACCCCGCGGATCTGGCAGATCGTCGGCCCGGTCTGCGAAAGCGCCGACTTTCTGGCGCGCGACCGCGAGCTCGCGCTCGCGGAGGGTGACCTCCTGGCGATCCTTTCGGCGGGCGCATACGCGATGGTGATGAGCTCGAACTACAACTCGCGGCCCCGCGCTGCGGAAGTGCTCGTCGACGGCAGCGCAACGCATCTCGTCGGGCGGCGCGAAAGCATCGCCGAACTCTTCGCACGCGAATCGCGACTGACCTGATCTCGTCGCCAGCGCGACGGGCGCGGTTCCGAGAAAACGCGAAATCGCGCAGTGCGCATAGTGTGCTAATTCGCAACACTGACGCTCAGCGTCACCCGAAAGTGCAATTAAATCTTGTATTTCGAAAAAATTTGGCTAGAATTCAGGCAGCAGGTGTCAATGGGTTTGTCAAGGGGTCGAGCAGAACGCAATACGACACCAGAGCAAGCCCGGCGGAACCTGCGCTGAAGCGGCAGCACTGATAACAGTTTCAGCAACTCAGACAGGAGAACTGAAGATGATGGCTGACATGATGACGATGGCGTCTCCGGCGGCCCCGGCTGCGCCGAAGAAGAAGGCGAAGAAGCGCAAGGCCAAGAAGGCTGGCCCGAAGAAGGCTGCCAAGAAGAAGACAGCGAAGAAGAAGACCGCAAAGAAGAAAACCGCGAAGAAGAAGACGGCGAAGAAGAATGCCAAGAAGAAGGCGGCCCTGAAGAAGAGGAAAGCGGCCAAGAGGAAGACGGCGAAGAAGAAGGTCGCCAAGAAGCGCAAGGCTGCCCCCAAGAAGAAAAAGGCCAAGAAGAGGGCCAAGAAGGCCAAGAAGCTCTAAGCTTCTCGTGGCCACACGGCCGTCGCTTGAGATGGCGATGGCCCCCAAAACAGGCGACGCGCAAGTGTCGCCTGTTTTGTTTGGAGACCTCGAGACCCGTCAGAGCGGGGGAGCGCGGCGCCGGCGATGCCTCGGCGGTGCGTAAGCCTGCTTGATACGACTGGCAGCTCTGGCTGGGGCAGTCGGCTTCGCAGCGCGGGTCGTCTTGGCCCGCTTCGATTTCTTGCCGGTCATCGGCCCGCTATCGCTCACCACACGCAGCCGCTGCCCGGGCACGACCTTGGCAACGGTGAGGCCCGCGTTCCAGCCCTTGAGATCCTGCGCCGAGACATCGTAGCGCGCAGCGATCGAGGAGAGCGTCTCGCCCTTGCGAACGCGATGATAGAACGTGCGGCCGCTCCGCACTGTGGTGAAGACGGCGTTATGCAGACTGGCAACGGTCGCTGCCGACGGGGCCTGCGTCGGCACGAGCAGGGCATGACCGACCGGAACCCTGGCGCGCAGCCCGATGCCGTTGATCGTGCGAAGCGTCTCGAGCGACAAACCAAAGCGCGCAGCGACCTGCTGCAGTGTCTCGTTGGGTCTGAGCTTGTATGCCTGCCACGTGACCATCGGTTGGTTGGTGAGCTCGAGCTTCGCAGCGAACAGCTCGGCCCTGTCGTAAGGAAGCAGGAGCGTGGCCTCATCCGCGCCGGCGATCACCGGCCGGTTATGCTGCGGGTTCAGTGACAGGAAATCGTCCAAGGGCATCTCCGCGAGCTCGGCTGCAACCTTGACGTCCATTTTTCTCGTCGTTCGTACGACCGTGAAATACGGCGCGTCGGGGATGTCGGCAAGAGCCAGGTCGTAGCGCTCGGGATCGTTGACGACGTTCTTGACCGCCTGCAGCTTCGGAATGTAGCCGCGCGTCTCCGTCGGCATCTTGAGGCTCAGGTAGTCCGTCGGCTTCCCGCGCTTCTGGTTCGCTTCGATGGCCCGGTGCACCGAACCCTCGCCCCAGTTGTACGCGGCGAGCGCAAGGTACCAATCGCCGAACTCAGCGTGGAGCTTTTCCAGATAGTCCAGAGCGCCTTCCGTCGCGGCGATAACGTCGCGGCGCTCGTCGAACCACCAATTCTGCTTGAGCCCGTAGTGTTTGCCGGTCGAGGGGATGAATTGCCAGATGCCCGAGGCCCGGCTGCGCGAGTACGCCATCGGGTTGTACGCGCTCTCGATCATCGGCAACAGTGCGATCTCCAGCGGCATGCCGCGCTTTTCGACTTCGACGACGATGTAGTACAGATAACGCCGGCTGCGCTCGACCATGCGCGCGACATAACCCGGTCGCGCGGCATACCAGTCTTCTGCGTCCTTCACCAGCGGCGTGTCGAGATTGGCGAGTACGAAGCCCTGCCGGATCCGCGTCCACAGGTCACCGTATTCCGAGCGCAGCTGCAGCGTCGCGTTGGTGACCGACTCCGGGTCGCCGCCGGTCGCCATTTGTGCCGGCGGCTCCGGCGGCAGTATCACGGGCATCGGCTCCGCCGCAATTTCGGCGGCGATGAGCGGTTCTTCGGGAGGCGCGGGCTTCTCCGCCGCCCTTGCCGGAGTCGGAGTGGCAACGGTCGCCACGGGTGAAGTCGCGACGGGCGAAGTCGTAACCGGCGAGGTCGCACAAGAGCTCAGCGCCAGTGCGAGGGCCGCAGCGAAGGCAAGCGACGGCGCCGCCGCGAGGGGTGAACGAAGATTATGCAAAGTGGGCGGATGGTAGGGGTGGCGTGCGATCGCGTCAAGCCAGGGCCCAGCGAGGCAGCCCCCGGCGCGACCGTCAAAACGCGTTGTTGCGGGACCGGATCTCGTCAGAGACCGCAATGCGGTCAGCAAGCGCCGAGCCCGCGCGCCGTTTCGCCGCAGCACGTAAGGAAGGCCTGGCGCTCCTGAAGCAAGACATCGGCGGCTTCGACCACGCGCGCGAAGCGAAGGTTCGCCGGAATGTACTCACGGCCGCAGCGGTAGTTGTCGCCGAACGCCGGGATCGGGATAATCGTCGTCATGGGAGAATCCTCGACAATGCCTTTGAGCATGTCGACCGGGACGCTGGCGGAATGGTTCGCGACACCGCTTGGCCGATATCTGGTCGCGCGCGAACAGGCGTACTTCGACCGCACGCTCTCCGACATCTTCGGCTACCACGCGTTGCAGATAGGGCTCCCTGAGTGTCCGTTCCTGCGCGGCTCGCGCATCACCACCCGGCTGACGGTCGACCTCGAGGAGCCTGCGCAGGTGCTCGCCGACCCACATTGGCTGCCTTTCGCGGAGAATGGGGCGGACCTGATCGTCCTGCCGCACACCCTCGAGTTCACCGACCAACCGCATCAGCTGCTGCGCGAGGTGCACCGGGTGATTCGCCCCGAAGGACAGCTGATCATCGCCGGCTTTAATCCGTTCAGCCTGTTCGGCGCAAAGCGTTATTTCGGCCGCGAGCGAACCATGCCGTGGACGGGCAATTTCATCGCGCTCTACCGGCTCAAGGATTGGCTCTCGCTGCTCGGCTTCGAGGTCGCGGGCGGTCGGCTCGATTGCTATGTCCCGCCGTTTGCACAGGAAAAATGGCTGCAGCGCCTTCACTTTTTCGAGAAGGCCGGTGACCGCTGGTGGCCGATCGCGGGCGGCGACTACTTCCTCCGCGCGACCAAGCGCGTGCTCGGCATGCGCGTGATCACGCCTGCCTGGTCGCGCCGCGTGCGCAAGAAGGCGCTTGCAGCTCAGGCGCGGCAGGTTCGGGAATGCGCCGACGTGCGCGAGTGAGTGGCGCCGCATGAGGGCGCCGGTCGTGATCTACACCGACGGCGCGTGCAAGGGCAACCCGGGCCCGGGTGGCTGGGGTGCGCTGCTCCAGCATCGCACGCGCGAGCTTGAGCTCTTCGGCGGCGAGTCGCTGACGACCAACAACCGCATGGAGCTGACCGCGGTCATCCGCGCATTGGAAAGCCTCAAGCGGCGAACCGCGATTGAAATCTACACCGACTCGCAATACGTCAAGAACGGCATCGAAACCTGGATCGGCACCTGGAAAAAGAACGGGTGGAAGACCAGCGATCGCAAGCCGGTCAAGAACGCGGATCTGTGGCTCGAGCTCGACAAACTCGCGCACCAGCACGACATTGCCTGGCATTGGGTGAAGGGACACGCCGACACCGAAGGCAATCACCGTGCCGATGCGCTCGCCAATCGCGGCGTGGACGTGGTGCGCGGCATGACTGCGCCGCCGTAGCCCGGCAGTGAGGGCGGAGCAATCCCGCCCGCGCCGACCTCGCCCCACCCGGAGCGCGATTGATGACCGTCGCGAGCAGGTCTCGCCCTCCTAGTACTGTCGCGCAGTGCAACGTCATTCGCGTCGGCTCTGCGGCGACTCGCGGACGCTCGACCCCCGCAAGCGAGAAAACCGCTTGCGGGTCCCCTCTCGCTGCTCGCGCCGCTATAGCTGCATCGGGAGGATCACCATCTGCATGCCGCTTAGATGCAGGCGGCGCTGCAGCGCCAGCGCAGTCTGGTTGTGCAACAGCCGGGTGACCCAGTTCTCCTGTCGAAAAACGAGCTTGCTGGTGAAGAACACGCAGTTCGCGTACTCCTTCTGGATCTCTTCGGCGAGCTTGACCAGTTCGTCGACCCGGTCGGTGCCGAGCGAAAAGCGGGCAGTCGCGGCCAGCCCGTTCGCGTTGCAATAGTTGACGTAGAAAGACAGCGCCCGATCGAGCGCAGAGCGCATCTTGTCGATTTGCTCCGCGCCTCCGTAGCTCTGGGCGTCGACCGCCTTGGCACTGATGAAGATGAAGTTGCGGAAGTGGTTCGGAAACAGCCGCTGCACCCAGAGCACCGTGTGGATTCCGCCGCCGCGGCTCGAGCCGACCATGAACACTGCGCTCGGTGCCTGCGAGTCGAGCGGCGGCGGATTCTCGAGCTTGGGGCAGGGGGCTGCGCTGAAGATCTCGTCGACCTCCTTGAGCCGTGCCTTGACCCAGTCGTAATGCCGGTGGATCGCGAGGCAGATGACGATGACGAGCGAGGTAATGACTACAGTGACCCAGCCGCCTTCGCCGAATTTCTCGACGAGCGTCACGCCCAGGATCCCGGCGGTTACAACGAGCCCGATGCCGGAGAACACGAGCCGGTGCAGCCAGCGTCGATCCGTGGCGCGCGCGCGCCACCAGTAGATGCACAGGCCGGCGAGCGACAGGGTGAAGGTCAGGAAGACATTGATCGAATAGAGCACGACCAGCAGGTCGACGCTGCCGCGGCTCCACAGGACGATGACCAGCGCCGCGAGCCCCATGATCACGATCCCGTTCTGCGTCACCAGGCGCGTCGAGAGATGGCGGAACTGGTGCGGAAGCCACGAGTCGGCCGCCATGTTCGACAGGACCCGCGGGCCCCCGAGGAAGCCCGTGTTCGCGGCGACGAAGAGCAGGCCCGCTTCGGTCACCAGAACCACGAGCAGCCCAACCTGATTGAATCCCGTCCCCAGGCCGAAGCTCTCGAGAATGCTCCCGAAGACGACCGCGTTGAGCGTCTGACCTTCGACCGGCTTCGCGTGCCACAGCAGATAGAGCAGGATGATGCCGCCCGCGGTAAACGCCAGCGATGCGGCCATGTAGAACATCGTGAGCTTGCCGGTGCGCACGATAGGCTCGCGCAGCGTTTGAACGTTGTTCGACACGGCTTCGATCCCGGTATACGTACCTCCGCCCAATGAATACGCGCGCAGGAATAGCGACAGCGCGGCGAACCAGCCGATGTCATGAACGAGCGTGCGGGTCTCGCCCAGCGCGTCGGGAACGACCAGCGTGAGGCCCTGCGAATGCCCGAAGACCCCATAGGTGATCAGAATCACATGGGTGATGACGAAGCCGAGGAAAATCGGCAGCAGCACGCGGATCGATTCCTTCATGCCGCGCAGGTTGAGCATCAGCAGCACCGTCACCAGGAAGAGCTCGGTGCCGAGCTTGAATGCGCCGACGGAGGCAGGCAGCAGGCTGAACAACGCGTCCACACCACTCGCGATCGAGATCGCGATCGTCAGCACATAGTCGACGATGAGCGCCGCGCCGGAGACGAGCCCCGCGCGCGGCCCGATGAGGCTGGTCGCGACGCGATAGCCGCCGCCGCCGGTCGGAAAGAGCT
>Ga0066709_100002936_pt1 | contig 12784 bp, 8 predicted proteins | sample GraSoiAngelo_158_FD_79665 | JGI IMG/M metagenome (GOLD analysis project Ga0066709, IMG submission 79665) | Grasslands soil microbial communities from the Angelo Coastal Reserve, California, USA - 14_1009_16_30cm | ecosystem: Environmental > Terrestrial > Soil > Grasslands | place: USA... | reverse complement strand
GTTGAAGCCTGGTTCGAAGCAGAGTCGAAATGCTCGGTTACGGTGTCCATCGCAAACGACGCGCTTCTGGGTTCTGGGCACCGGCTGGAAATTTACGGCGAGCGAGGAAGCCTGGTCTTGAGCAATCCAACAAAGGACTACGTCAACGGCTTCACGCTTTCCGTGGGCACGCGCGACAGCCGTTCCTTTTCTACGGAGTCGAATGAACCGCCTTCAGGTGCGGATGGCCGCGTCGCGGCCGTAAGTAAGATCTTCCGCCGGTTCCTGGATGGCATAAAATCGGGAAGCTCGGTAAGGCCCAATCTGACCGACGGCGTACGCGTTCAGCACTTGATCGCAAAGGTATACACAGCCGATGAAACCAGAACATGGCAGTCCGTGTGAGCCTGTGGCGAGATGTCGACCGAACTAGACATCCTTATCCCGGTGTACAACGAAGGCGAGAGCATCCTCGCCGCACTTAATGCACTGAAGCAGCACGTCAAGACGCCGTTCCAGGTATTGTTGTGCTACGACCGAGACGACGACACAACGCTGGTTGCCGTACGGAACGGACCACCATTTCCATTTATCGTGCGCTACGTCAAGAACCGGGGCCATGGTGCCCACGGAGCGGTGGTCACGGGATTCGAGGAGAGTACCGCGCCGGCCGTATTGGTTTATCCTGGGGACGACGACTACAATGCCGGCAGCGTCGACGCTATGGTTAAGGAGCATCGCGATGGCGCCGAAATCGTCGCCGCCAGTCGGTTCATGTCCGGCGGATGCATGGTGGGCTGCCCATGGCTCAAGGCCGCACTGGTTCGAGGCTCCGCATTTCTGCTGTTTCGCGTCGCTCGGGTGCCCACACACGATCCCAGCAACGGGTTCCGGCTGTTCTCGCGGCGTGTGATAAAAACAATTGCGATTGAATCAACCGTGGGGTTCACCTACAGCCTTGAACTGCTGGCGAAATGCCACCGGCTTGGTTGGAAGATCAGCGAAGTACCCGTCGCCTGGTATGAGCGTAAGAGCGGCACGAGCCGGTTTCGCGTCTTGCCATGGTTGCCACACTATCTGGTTTGGTTCTTTTATTGTTTTGCGACGGCCACGCGATTGAGAAAACCTGCGTCGGTCAGGCTCAAGGAGAGCATGGGTGAAGCGGCAAGCCGAGGTTGACTTCTTCGACGGCTTTGTTGAGGACCACGGAGAGTATGACGTTCTGGGCGACGGTGCTTATCGACGTCTCCTTCATATGTTTGAGTCGCTCTGCAAGCCTGGCAGAGCCGAAGTCTGCCTGGACTGCGGTTGCGGAACCGGTGCTTTCACGCGTCGCCTTCTGCAACTCGATTTGAACTTGACCGGGATCGACATATCGCCGCGAAGCATCCGCTCGGCACAATCTAGAGCCACGTGTGAAACCTATAAGGTAGGCGACCTAGCTCAATTGGATGTTCCAGCTGAAAGCGTTGATATCGCTGTGTTCTCGGGCGTGCTTCACCACTTTCCCGAGCGGGAGGATCGAAACAGGATTCTTGGTGAGGCATTTCGCGTGCTCAAACCGGGAGGAAGGATTTTCGGATTTGACCCTAGCGCACACTCACCGTCAATGTGGCTTTATCGCAGTCCGTCATCACCGTTCTATTCACCAATAGGCAAAACCGAGAACGAAATCCTTCTCACCCGCTGCCAGCTGGAGTCAGATTTGCGCCAAGCAGGCTTCGAGGGAGTCAGCATTCGTGGACTCGGCGGGATTACCTACAAATATGTGGAGGGCCGGGTGGCGAGAGTGTTCCTACCGCTATATAACATCTACGAGAAGTTGCTGAGAATGTCTCCCCTCGAGAAGCGCATGGGAACTTTCCTAATCAGCTTCGGCCGCAAGGCGCTCTCCCAATGAAGACGTACCTGGTAACAGGCGGAGCGGGTTTCCTTGGCAGCGCACTCGTGCGGCGACTGATTCGAGAGGGGAATCGCGTGCGAGTCTTTGACAACCAGTCTCGTGGTCGCATCGACCGTCTCGGTGACGTAGCCGATTCCATCGAGTACGTTTCAGGAGACATCCGCATTCCAGCCGAAGTCGAGACGGTCGTCAAAGGAATCGACTCGGTCTGCCATCTCGCGTTCGTCAACGGAACGGAATTCTTTTACACGAAGCCGGAGTTAGTGCTGGAAGTCGGAGTGAAGGGTATCATCAATGTTCTCGATGCTTGCCTGCGGCATGGTGTTCCGGAGTTGGTGTTGGCCTCCAGTTCGGAGGTTTATCAAGATCCTCCGACCATTCCGACCAGCGAAACGGTCCCGCTTTCGATCCCCGATCCCACAAACCCGCGCTGGTCGTACTCGGCGGGGAAAATCATCAGCGAGATGATGGCCATCAACTACGGGCGCACTCGATTGAGCCGCGTGCTGATCTTTCGGCCGCACAACGTCTACGGCCCTGACATGGGCTGGGAACACGTGATACCTCAATTCGTACTGCGCATGCAGGGCCTCCCTTCAAATCACGACCTCGTGCGTTTTCCTATTCAGGGTACCGGCACGCAAACGCGGTCTTTTGTCTTCATCGATGATCTCATCGACGGTTTGATGGCCATGCTTCGATGCGGAACGCATCTGAACATTTACAACATAGGGACACAAGAAGAAGTTACCATCGCCGAGCTGGCTCGAATGATCGGCGATTTCTTCGGCAAACGTATCGAGGTCGTGCCTGGCCCTCCGGCGGCAGGTGGCGCTTGCCGCCGATGTCCCGATATTGCGAAAATTGCAGCGTTGGGATACGCGCCGAGAATTCCTTTGCGCGAGGGTTTGGCGATTACCACGAAGTGGTACTGCGACAATGCCCACCTTGCTCCGGCGGCCGTGGCCGCAACTAAGGAGACGTAAATGCCGATCGTGGACGCGGCACAGACTGCGGCAGGGACTGGCTCAAGCGTCGTAATCGAGCGCTGCCAGTTCTGCAATTACGCACCACTGCAGCGCATTTTGTTCTTGGGTTATCTGCCGCCCGTGAATCAGATGAGGATCATTGGCGTACTGCCCAAAGAACAGCCGGCGTATCCGGCTCTTTGGCTGGCTTGCCCTCAGTGCACGCTCGTCCAACTCGGGTTGATCGTGGACAAGGAGATTTTGTTCCCTCCCGAATATCCCTACACGAGCGGCACGACGAAAATCCTGCGCGACAACTTTTCGGAGCTCTATTCGGAGTCTCAAACTATCGTTCCGATGAAGCCCGAAGATCTCGCTGTCGACATTGGCTCGAACGACGGGACGCTGCTCAGCAATTTCCAGCGTGGTGGCCATCGCGTCTTCGGCATCGAGCCCAGCCAGGTTGGAACCCTAGCGAACGAACGGGGCATCCCCACGACTATCGCTTTCTTCGGTCGCGACATAGCAGAACAATCTCGTCGCCAGCACGGACGGGCAAAGGTCGTCACGGCAACCAATGTCTTCGCCCACATCGAACACATTCACGACATCATAGACAGCATTTTGCTGCTCCTCGACGAAACGGGTGTCTTTATTTCGGAGTCCCACTATCTTCTTAGTCTCCTAGAGACGCTTCAGTACGACACCATCTACCACGAGCACCTGCGGTACTACTCCGTCCGCAGTCTTCAGTACCTCCTCAACATGCATGGCCTGGAGGTCATCTACACCCGCAGAATTCCCACCCACGGCGGCTCCATTCGCGTATACGCTGCAAGGAAAGGCCGCCACTCCGTTCGGCCTTCCGTGGCGCAAAGCATGAAGGACGAGGATCGAGCCGGCCTGGGCGTAGAGCAGCTGCACAGTTTCAAGGACAAAGTCGTGCAATCGAAGCTGGACTTGTACGCACTGCTGCGCGACATCAAGAAACAACGACATCGCATTTACGGTATCGGCGCCCCCTCGCGCGCCAGCACGCTGATTCATTACGTGGGTCTCGACGACGGGATTCTTGGCTGCGTTCTCGAAATCAAGGGATCGCTCAAAATTGGCAAGTACATGCCGGGAACGCTTATCCCGGTGCTCGAAGAGTCTCACCTCTACCAAGACCAGCCTGAATATGTCTTGCTCCTCTCCTGGCACATCGCCGACGAACTGATCCCGAAGCTCAAAGAGAAAGGCTACAAGGGAAAGTACATCCTGCCGTTGCCGGCGCCCAGGATTGTGTAAACCCGTCCCGCAGGGTGCTCGTCGCGCAGCAAAGCCCGGACTCAGCAACCGGGGCCGCGTCCCGGGTTCGGTGAGCCACGGAACAGAATCTGGAAATCTGGTCCCAGGTCTTGGGAGTAGCGTAATTTGTGATGTTCGAGTGGAAATCAAGATTCAGGAGCAGTACGTTACCGGCGGCCGCGCACGTCCCGGACAGAACGCTTCCGGGCATCGTGGTTCGAGCATCCTTGAAATGAGCGAGAAGGCTCCCGTGCCAGCATGTCTTGCCTGTTCGATGAGAATGATGCTGCGTTTTGGTGAAAAGGTAGTGAATCACTGGAGCTGCCCAAACTGTGGTTTGGAGTGCATTTTCCCTCAGCCCGACGATCAGACCCTCGCGGGGATTTACAACTCGTCCTACTTTGTCCATTACCAGAGTGAACTAGATCCCGAGATCGTGCGCGCTATGAAGCGCGCCACCTATAAGAACCAATTGCGCCGCCTGGAATTGGGCGCCCGAGCCGCGGGACAGAAGCGGCTCCTGGATTGCGGGGCAGCAACCGGTTATCTCGCAGAACTCGCAAGAGAATTTGGGTGGGACGCATTTGCCATCGAGTATTCCGAATTTGGCGCGAGGGCCTGCGAGAACCTGCTCGGTCCAGGGAGGGTCTATCGCGGGCAGGCCGAGGAAGCGGCTTTCGCGGCGAATCCCGAGGGTCAGTTCTCGGTTATCACCATGTTTGATTTCATCGAGCATGTCCGAGAACCGCGGGCGGTCCTCGAATGGGCAAGACAGCGGCTGGATTCCCAAGGGGTTCTGCTGCTGACTACACCATGCGCGGGCAGTTTGTCCTGGCGCCTCATGGGCAGGCAATGGTTTCATTACACCTCGCGCGAGCATCTCTGGTTCTTCAGTGCCGAATCGCTCAGAATTGTGCTGGAGGAAAGCGGCTTCCGCTCCGTTAAGGTACGTCCGCTAGCCAAAGCTGTAACCGTGGGCTATGCGCTGGTGCACTATGCGCGAAGTAACAGCTACAGTAGAGTCTTCACGCCACTGGCTCGCGCGCTCGATGCAATCTTGCCTGCCGCGGTCAAACGGCGGCGCCTGTGGTTCTATTTAGGAGAGATCGCCGTTCTTGCAAGGGCCTAGACTGTACGGCCGGCGCAGAGAGGGTCTGGATGGGCGTGGATTCAGAGACTGGGCGGACCGTCATGTTTAGCAATGGTGTGCCCTCGCATGCGCCGCAAACCCCTTCGCCCATCAGCGAACCACCTTCCACGGCGGCCGAGTGGGGTGCACGCCTGGCCATCATTCTCTTGGCCTGCGGAATGGCCTGGCACACCTGGGGACATTGGGGAAGTTTCCAGATCGACAATGGAAGAGAGCTTTACGTCCCGGCGGAAATTCTTAAAGGAAAACTGCTGTTCCGCGATCTCTGGTACATGTATGGGCCCCTGGCACCGTATGTGAAGGCGCTCTTGGGCTGGATCTTCGGGGTTCATCTGACCGTGCTCTATGTGTTCTGCCTGACACTGACGATTGGCACTGCCTTGGTAACCTTTGAAATCACACGCCGCTTCCATCTCGGGCCGGTGGGCAGCGCGGTCCCCGCGCTGTTTTTCCTGGCGGAGGCGTTCTACCCGTTCATTTTCAATTTTGTCTTTCCCTACAGTTATGCGGCATCGCTGGCCGCATTTCTCGGTTTGGCCTGCCTTTATTTTGTAATGCGCCACGCCTCGAGCGCCCGCGCGCTGCATCTGGGTATTGCGGCTGTATTGGCGTGTCTTGTCGTTCTGACAAAACAGGAGTTTGGCGTTGCCTGTCTGGCTTTACTTAGCTTCGAGGTCGCGGCTGGCTATCTACTTGAGCGTTCGGCGCCTCAACTCGTTCGCAATGTCGCCGTATGCCTTGCCGGGCTCCTGCCCTCATTGGGTGTTTATGGATGGTTCGTCTGGAAGCTGTCGGCTAAAGTCCTGTTTATTGAAAATTGGATTTCGACGCCCGGAACGTACTTTATGCGCACGTTCTCAAGGATCACCTTGCCGCAAATGGGTTTTCGCTTTGTGCCATCGGAATTGCTGGAAACCGGGGAATTTACGTTGCTGGCCTTGGCCCTATGGGCGCTCCTGGCGTCTCTGACGTTCTCTGTCATCAAAGAGTTCAGACTGCGCTCCCGCTGGTCGATTGCAATTGCGAGCTTTGCATGTCTTTCCCCGGTGTGGATCGCCGCCCTGGTAATTGTGTTTGTGATTCCAAGGGGCGTGATCGTGGATCCCAACTGGGCCTCCAACCTCCTGCTCGTCCCGCTGAATCAGGCTATTTTTCCTGCCGGAATATTCTTTCTTGCCGTGTTCTTTTTGATCCACGCCCTCTGGAAGCTAGCCAGGGGACCGAGAACCGCATTAGCTCTCCAGGAAGCTGCTCTTGGAATCTATGCGATCTTGATCGCCGTGCGGCAGATGATGGAACTTCGCCCCGTTACCATCAATATTTGTTCGGTCTTTTTTAATGTCCCCGCTTTCCTCATCTTTCTCGTTCTCATTTACAGAATCATTCGGTGGACGTGCCGGTCATTGGATGGCAATCGTGGTGCTATCGTGGCCACCACCATGATGGCCGTGGAAGCAGGCCTGCTGCTTCTCCTGTTTTTTCCGAAACCTGAGACGCTTCCAGCCCGTCTGACCACGCCTTACGGCAGTTTCTACACCAGATCCGACGTAACCGTCCTGTTTCCGCAAATCATCTCCTTCATGAAGACGCATACGCACAATGGAAAAGACATTCTGATGTTGCCGGAACCTCCCAGCCTCTACGTTTTCGCCGGCATAGAGGCTCCCAGTAAATGGTATTCGCTGTTGCCGGGGATGGTGGCGCCCGAACAGGAACAGGAGTTCATCAATGAACTGGTCGCTAATCAAGTGCGCTATGTCCTGATCTCGAACCGCACCTGTGTGGAGTACCGAGTATTGGGCTTCATGAATGGTGGCTATAATCGGTGGATTCACCAGTGGATTATGGCGAATTACGTAAAGGTCGGGCAGTTTGGCCCGTTGGAGGGTGCGCCGTACCCTCCCTACATCGTGTGGGTATTCGAAAAGAAGAATGCACTGGCTACAAATTGAAAAGAGAAACATCGCGGCAAGAGCGCGGCTGCGCGTGGGAGTGCGGCTCGGGCATCAAATCCGTTCCCCTCTTCCCGTTTGAAAGACTGATAAATCAAGGCGAGAATGAATTCCTGCTGACGTTGTCGAAGCAAGGGAGTGGTTGGGCTGAAGAACCGAACTCCCGATAGGATAAATTTCATCCAGCCTCTACAAATCAGGAGGCACGGCGGAAGACAATCCGATGATGCGGCGCGATCATCGTCCGGGCTGCAGCAAATGGTCATCGCCCTGATCGTAAGCGCGAAGGTTTTCCGTTCAGCTATGAAAGACCCTTATCGGATGCCGCGGGTTCGTCAGCCGTTCATGCGCCAATGTGTCGCTCAGCAGCAAGTAGCTGAATTCGTCATGGATGCCGGGGATTGCAACTGGAAGTGCCGGCAGCAACAGGACGCGAAATCCGATGACCACAAAGAACAACACCCAACGCCAGGGCGCGTCTTTCTGTAAAGCGCACTTCTCAGCCCGGCGTAGGATCTGAAACCGGAAAGAAGCGGCAGCATGGACAGGATGGAGAAGACAAGAAGCTCTATCAGCCTGCATGGCTTGTGAGGGGGTAAAGAGACGATTCCTCCCTCTTGTAGTTGAACGAGAGCGCGGATCAGTCTAGCGAATTCCTAGGGACGGACCTGCGGCTTGTGCCAGCACCGCAATACTTGGTTACTGTCAGACGATCAAGCTGTCTCGCAACTGCTCAACCTACCTGTTGTGTCGGTGTTAGCGTGGCAGGACTATAACCTAGCTCATTTTCATGGTGCGTGCTGACCGGCCGTTGACGGTCATGAGGAACTCGGAGGAAGGAGAGTGCCAGATAGGAATGGGCCTTTCGAACTCAGTCTTGCTCGCCTGCGAGATTGTCACTCACAATAACCTCTATGTCCGTCATCGCGCCGGAAGCCCCCGGAAAGACCGACTTGCCGGCCGAGACCAATTCCTATCGCAATTTGTATATCTTGCTTTTCGTTTGCGGATTCATCCTGCGCTTCGGATTTGTCCTCTGGAAGAAAACCTACATCGGCTCCTCAAATGAAAGCGTTCCTTTCGGCGCAGAAATTTGCAGCATTGCCGATCATATCGTTCGCGGACGGGGTTTCAGTTCGCCATTTCACCAGGACACCGGCCCGACCGCCTGGATCGCTCCTGCTTATCCTTATCTTGTTTCCCTGGTCTTTCTAGTTTTTGGTAGCTATTCCTCAGCCTCTGCGGTCGTGCTGCTCGGCATCCAGTGCATGATCGCCGCGGCGACAGGCATTACGATTCACGCCCTGGGCCGCCGCACGCTCGACCCCCAGATTGGATTCTGGTCCGCCTGGGTCTGGACTCTCAGCCCCATTTTTTTCCGCTGGCCGGTTTCCTGGATTTGGGACTTTACTGCAAGTGCCTTTCTTCTTTCCACGGCCTTCATCGTCACGCTCCATGTCGCCGAGAAAAACACCACAAAGCTCTGGCTATCGCTCGGCGCGCTCTGGGCGGTGAGCGCTCTCACTAATCCCGCTTTGCTCAGCGTCATGCCGTTTACTTTTCTCTACGCGGCCTTTGTGAACCACCGCTCGTTCAGGCCCTGGTTCGCTTCCGCGGCGCTTGCCGGAGTACTCTTCGCCGCGCTGGTTTCGCCCTGGCTGATCCGCAACGAACGCGTGTTCGGACGGCCGGTTTTTCTTCGCAGCAACTTCTGGTTTGAATTTCATCTCGGCAACTACCACTTCAGCAACGGCTTGGGTTTCAGCGGCAAGCATCCTACCGCCAATGCCGCGGAGTTCAAGAAATATGCGGCCATGGGAGAGATGGCTTTCCTCGACTACTACAAGGAAGACGGCCTGCGTTTTGTTCGCGAGTATCCGTCCGAATTCCTGGACTTGACGCTTCACCGCACGTTGTGGTTCTGGGACGGCACTCCGCTGCTTTATCAGAGCAGGGAATGGTGGCGGCCCTGGGAATTCTGGCCGTTGTCTCTCGGCGGCTGGCTCGGACTACTTTTCGTTCTGACGCGACGACCCCGCGGGTGGCTGCTTTTCGCCTCCGCTCTCCTGGTTTACCCTGTTCCTTATTATTTCGTTTATCCGGTCTCCAAGTACCGCCACGCTATCGAGCCGGAGCTGCTTCTGCTGTCCGTGTATTTCGTATTCGTTCTCTGGAGTGAGATTCGCGCGCTCGCGCATCGCAAAGCAAAACTTCGCACGCGTTGACTTTCCTTCCACGGCGCACCTAACAAGGCACGGAGAAATCCCACGCCGATCGGGATCGAGTGATCGCATCGCTGCGGCAGACGTTCGGTGGCTCCTTCGAAAGGCGGTCTGGTATGAAAGCGTGGTGGATTCGCGGTCTGACTGTCTTAATTGGCGCAATCGGAATTGCCATTGTGCTTCGTTCCTCGGCGGACAGCGCGGCGAAGCCCGGGGACGTGAACGAGGCACGCATCATGGCCGATGTCCCTGCCGGGAACAACTGGATGGTGAACGGCCGTACTAACGATTCGAAACATTTCAGCCCGCTGAAGCAGATCAACGACCAGAATGTCGACAATTTGGGCCTTGCATGGTATTTAGATTACGACGGTGCCATGGGGATTGTTTCCGAGCCGCTCGTCGTCGATGGCGTCATCTACGTCAGCGCTCCGCTCTCCAAGGTCTACGCCGTGGAAGCATCCACGGGAAAACTCCTCTGGAAGTACGATCCCAAAATCCGGCTCGACCAGGCACTGAACGGCTCGTACTCTGCGCGCACCAATGGAGGCGTGGCCGTTTGGAATGGAAAAGTCTATGTGGGCACAGGTGACTGCCGTCTGATGGCCATCGATGCCGCCACAGCAAAGAAGATCTGGGAGGCCACCGTCTGCGAGCCCCAGCAAACCGGGATCACCGGCGCGCCCCGAGTTGCCAAGGGGAAAATCCTCATGGGCTACAACGGCTCGGATGATGGCGTGCGCGGCGCCGTTGCCGCCTATGACGCCGAGACGGGCAAGGAAGTCTGGCGGTTCTGGACCGTTCCGGGCGATCCGTCGAAAGGTTTCGAAACAAAAGAACTGGAGATGGCCTCGAAAACCTGGTTCGGCGAAGGCTCGTGGAAGATCGGCGGCGGCGATGTCTGGCACGCCATCACTTATGACGACGCCACAGGCCTGGTGATTTTTGGGACCGCGGGCGCGGACGTCGGCTATGGTGAAATGACCGGAGTCAAGATTACCGGAGAAAAGCTCTTCTCGCAGTGCATCGTCGCTGTGAAGGCGGACACCGGGGAATACCTCTGGCACTACCAGACTGGCACCGAGGGCGTGCACTCGGAAAACAACCAGATCATGATGGCCGACCTCATGATCAACGGAGAAAAGCGTCGCGTGGCCATGACCGCCCCCAAGAACGGCTTCTTCTATATTTTGGACGCCAAAACCGGCAAGCTTCTTTCCGCCAAGCCGCTCGTCAAAACCATTTGGGCCACTTCTTACGACCTTCAAACGGGACGCCCAGTCCTGATCCCCGCGTCGCAGGGTGGCGGCAGACAGTGGACGGTCCACAACTGGTGGCCCATGAGTTATAGCTCCCTCACAGGACTCGTCTATATTCCAGCGACGGACCGCCGCTCCGACACAAAATCCGCCGTGGAAGCGGGAGAAGGCGGCGAGGGACTCTTCGGCCGGCTGATCGCATGGGACCCCCTTAGGGAAACGGCGCGCTGGTCCGTCGAGGAACAGATCTCCGTCAATGGCGGCGTCCTCTCCACCGCCGGCAACCTGGTTTTTCAGGGACAAGGTACCGGCGAATTTGCAGCCTATTCTGCTGACACCGGGAAAAAACTCTGGTCCATCCAGACCAAGTCGGCGATCGATTCCATACCCGTCACGTTTTCTGTGAGCGGCGAACAGTACGTGATTACCTCTGTGGGCTGGGGTTCCGGCTCGCGCCTCTTTGCCCCCGCACACACGATGGCCACGCCCGAATCCAAGCGCGGCCCAAACCGCTTGTATGCCTTCAAACTTGGCGGCAAGGTTTCTTTTCCTACTCCGCACATTGAAATTCCGCCCGTCCCGAAACCGCCGGAGCTCAAAGCCAGTCCCGAGACGGTTCTCAAGGGCGAAAAACTCTACGTGTCGTTTTACTGCGAAGGTTGCCACTCTCCCTTCATAGACGGCAGCGGCGCTTGGGTAGAGGACGGCGCAATCCCGGATTTGCGCTACGCCCCTCCTGAAGTGCATGAGGATTGGTATGGCGTCGTCTTGGGCGGCAGCCACTGGTCGAAAGGCATGCCCGGGCTTGCGGATCCGCCGAAGTTTGCTTTTCCCAAAGCCCGTATGACGGTCGCAGAGGCGGATGCGGTTCACGCCTACGTTATCGACCAGGCCTGGAAAGCCTACAAAAGCGAACAGGAGGCAGGGCACTCAAAACACGAGAAGCAATAGCCGAGCGTCCACTGCGGGGCGGGCCCGTATTCCGCGAATGAATCGAATGGGCCGGCCGATCTAAACTACAGGGATAATTGCCATGCGCATTCTGCGGCGCGAATTCGTGCGGGCTTTCGGCGTTTCCGGTGCGTGCGCTGCTTTGCCGCCGTCCTTCTGGGAGAGTCGGCCCCCGGATTTGCGTGAGTGTCTCGCTGCCGATCCGCTCCGTCCGCAATATCATCTGCTCCCCGCCAGAAACTGGATGAATGATCCTAACGGCCCCATTTACTGGAATGGCCGGTACCACATGTTTTTCCAATACAACCCGAACGCTGCCGTGTGGGGCGATATGCACTGGGCTCACGCGGTGAGCGAGGACATGATTCACTGGCGTCATTTGCCGATTGCGCTTGCTCCGACTCCCGGCTGGGACGACGCCGACGGGTGTTTCACTGGAAGCGCGGTGAACGATCGCGGTACGGCGACAATTCTCTACACCGGTGTGAAGACCGCCGTCCTTGAACAAGCGACTCTCCGCGACGGCGTCCACAACTTTCGCGAGGTACAGTGCCTCGCTACTTCCGCCGATCCACAACTTCTCGCTTGGACCAAATGGAATCAGCCCGTGCTTCAGCCGCCAAAGGAACCTCGTTTGGCGGGATTCCGCGATCCTTTTCTTTGGCGGGAAGGTGAAAATTGGAATCTCGGTGTCGGCTCCGGTCTCTTCAAAGAGGGCGGCCGCGTGCTTCTTTATCGCTCGAAGGAACTACGCCAGTGGGAGTACCTGCACCCGCTCGCTTCCGGAAAGTGGACGGGAAGGGAATCCATCAATCCCGTGGAATCCGGCGAGATGTGGGAGTGCCCGGACTTTTTCCCGCTGGAAAAGAAGCACGTCCTTCTCTATTCGACTGCGGGTCAGGTGATTTGGGAATCCGGCGAACTCGATCCCCGCGAATTCGTCTTCCATTCCGAAAGGCGCGGCATCCTCGATCACGGCGCCTACTACGCGCAGAAAACGCAACTCGACGCCAAGGGCAATCGCATCCTGTGGGGCTGGATTCCGGAAACGCGCCCCGAAGCCGAATTCAGCGCCGCCGGTTGGGCCGGCTGCATGGCTCTGCCCAGAGT
>Ga0066709_100002935_pt1 | contig 12785 bp, 16 predicted proteins | sample GraSoiAngelo_158_FD_79665 | JGI IMG/M metagenome (GOLD analysis project Ga0066709, IMG submission 79665) | Grasslands soil microbial communities from the Angelo Coastal Reserve, California, USA - 14_1009_16_30cm | ecosystem: Environmental > Terrestrial > Soil > Grasslands | place: USA... | reverse complement strand
GGGGTGGCAGCGCTGGCCGTGCTGCCGTATCTAGCCGTCGCGAAGTACCGACTCGCCCGCCAGCTGCACAGCCGCGCGCTACACGCCGACAGCCTTCTGACCGCCTCGGGCATTGCGCTGGCGATCGTTGCTCTCGCGAGCCTTCTGGTGCAGCGCGCAACCGGATGGCGCTCGGCCGACCCCGTCGGAGCGCTGCTCATCGCTGCGGCTCTTGCCTGGCAGGCGTCCCGCTCTCTGTGCGGGCGCTAGTGGATTTGCCAGCGGCAGGCCGCTTGCGTGGCCTCAGGCAACGGCGGCGAACAGACGCCATGTACCAGGCACGCCCTTGAGCACATGTTCGCCTCTATCGGCGAATTCGATACGCGAGCCGGCAACTAGGTCCTTCACCGTCGAGGACACGAGCACCTCGTTGGCTTCCGCCTGCTGGGCGACCCGGCTTCCGATGTGCACGGCGATCCCGCCCACGTCGTCGCCTCGGCGCTCTAGCTCGCCCGTATGTACACCGGCGCGCACGCGGATTCCCAGCCGTCGTGCACCATCGCTGATCGCCATAGCGCAGCGAATCCCCCGCGCCGGACCGTCGAATGTTGCGAGGACGCCGTCCCCGGTGCTCTTCACTTCGTTTCCAGAGAACCGCTCGAGCTGCCTCCTCACCATCTCGTCGTGGGCGTCCAGGAGCTCGCGCCAGCTTCTGTCGCCGATATCGCTGGCCTGCTCGGTGGACGCGACGATGTCCGTGAACAGCACCGTGGCCAGCACACGATCGTCGTCGCGCTCGCTGCGCGAACCGGTCAGGAACTCCTCGATCTGGCCGACCACCTCGTCGGCGTTCTGCTCCCAGGGATAGTGATCGGTGCCCGGTAGCTCGACCAGCGTCGCGCCGGGGATGTGGGCCGCCGTGTAGCGACCGTAGTTGACGTTGATCCACCGCTCGTCAGACCTCTGCAGCACCAGCGTCGGCACGCGCACCGTGGGCAGCACCGGGCGGATGTCGATCTCGGTGTTGACCTCGAGCAGGGCCACGGCCGCGCCGGGACTGGCGGCCGAGCGCCAGTAGTGCGCATACCATCCCCGGGCGCTCTCATCGCCAGCGAGACTGGGCGTGCAGAACTCCACGCCGCTGCCATCGGGAGTCCCCCAGCTGTTCTCCATCGCCTCGCGAAGCAGATCCCAGAACTCCGCCGTCCAGGCCCACGGACACTCCTCGTCGGCCAGCCCGATCACGAACGGGGCAAACAGCACCATCGCCGCCGTGCGCTCCGGATAGGTGGCGGCGAACATGATCGCGGAGCAGGCCCCCTCCGAGGTTCCGAACACGGCGGCACGCTCCGAGCCGACCGCGTCCAGCACGGCCTGCATGTCGTCCATCCGATCGTCCATCGTCGGCACGCCAGCGACTGGATCGGACAAGCCCGTCCCGCGCTTGTCGAACAGGATCAGCCGGCAGAACGATGCAAGATGCTCGTAGAAACGCACGATCGCCGGCCTGCTCCAGGAGAACTCGATGTGCGAGCACCAGGAGTTGGCGAAGATTAGATCGAACGGGCCCGATCCCACCACCTGGTAAGCGATGTGAACCCCGTCGGGCGCCTTGGCGTAGCGCGTCTCGGGCATGACCGCCGGCATGCGACGAGTATCCTCGGCGCGCGCCCCAAGGACAAGCTTGCTCGTCGCACCGAACCGGAAGCAAACGGACGTCGCCGCGTCACTCGCTCACTGGGACAACCTTCGCAAGACGGTCGCAGCATCGCCGGGCCGAGGGGCCGTGATCGGCTCTGCGACGCCGTTTTCGACGTGTGGTGTCGCACCAGTCGAACCCACCGTCTCCACTACGATCAGGATCCGACTCGGCGCAAGCCGAGCATCGGCAGGTTTCGCACCACCGCCTCCACGGGTTCGCCCTCGAGTCGGTTCAGGCGGGCAAGCCTTCGGGCGATCACGCGGCTGTAGATCGGGTGGGCGTCGCGGAAGGCCTCTGCCCTGGCGCGTCCCTCGGCCTCGTCCAGCTCGCGCCACGCGACCGGCCGCTTCTCGCCTCGGACGTGAATCTCCACGAGTCCGCCAGCAATCACGTTTTTGTACCAGTCGGAGTCTCTGCTCCACATCGGTGAAACGAAGATCTCCCCCCGGTCGGGATCCTCGGCCAGTATCGAGAGCGGCGTCTTATACAGCCTGCCGCTCTTGCGCCCGCGATTGACGAGGATGAGCACCGTCGGTGGCGGTGAGAGCACCGGAATCAACCAGCGGGTGCCATTGCGATCAAGGGCGCCCGTCATCCGCAGGGCGCGGCCAAAGACTCGCGCCATGCGCGACTTGCCACTCACGCCGCGCGATCAGCTCGGGTATTCGTCTTTGCGCCAGGCGCGGGGCTCGTCGGGCTCAGCCTTGGGCGTTCGCTGAAGCAGAAACGAGTGGTATGGCGCGACGAACGGATCGGGTGCCATCACCGTGTAGGTGTGGTACACACGTCCGTTCTCGCGCGCGAAGGCGATGAAGCTCGGGCCCTCGCGCAGCCCGTCCTCGAGCTTGGCTCCGACCTGTCGCCCCCAGTCCTCGAGCCACTCGGGGGGGTTGTCGATCATGTTCTTGACCTCGGGGATCTCCTGCGCCTGCTCGGGCGTGAGCGCGAGCCCGAAGTCGAACGGAAACTCCGTCCCATACGTCGAGACGTACGGGAACTGCCAACCCATCCGCTGCTTGTAGGCGACGAGCCGATCGATCGGCGCGCGCGAGAAGCAGATGAGCGTCACGTCGCGATGGTTCAGATGCACGCGCGTGGCGTCGAGCTCATCCCCCAGGTTCGAACAGCCGGGGCAGGCGCCGAGCTCGTAATCGGGCCCGAACATGATGTTGTAGGCGAGCAGGTGCGAGCGCCCGTCGAAGAGCTCGGCGAGCGTCTTCTTCCCTTCCTCGGTGTCGAACTGGTACTCCTTCTCAACTGAAACCCAGGGGAGCTGACGGCGCTTCTCGGTCACCTTCCGGCCGAGCTTCGCGTGCTCGGCCTCGAGCTTCGCAAGTGCGTCCCGAGCCGCCTGCCATTGCTCGCGGGATCCAACCTTGTGGTCGGGCATGTTGACTCCTTTGGCCGTTCGTCGTGTCGGCGTCGGCGGCAGTGGCGTGTCGTCGGTGGCCGCCTGCCGGCGCCCGTACGTTAGGACCGGTACGCCACGGCGGACTAATCGCCGCGTCGCACCTGTCGAACCCTCGGTCTCCATATTTTGGCGGCGGGCGCTGTTGGCGGCCGGCGTGGGTAGCTTCAAGGCGGAGCATCCCGGTCTATCCACGTCCATGCCGGGGTGGGGTCGTCCCGGGCGAGGCGTCCGCTGGGGTCGCGCCGACGCCTCCTTACGCGGTGCGCCATCATCGCCTGCGGTGGCTGATCGCGAGGATCTCGACTTCACCTACTCGCTGACCGATCGGATCTTTCGACTCAGCATGGGAGAGCTCGCCGACTTCAGCGGAGCCAAGTACGACGGCAACTTCTCGCTGAGCCTCGAGGAGGCTCAGCGCCGCAAGCACGAGTACGTGGCCGAACAGCTCGGGATCGGACCGGGCAAGCGGATACTCGACTTGGGCTGTGGATGGGGTGCACTATTGAACTTCATCGGCGATCGTGGCGGTACAGGAATCGGCGTAACCTTGTCGGCTGCGCAGGCGGCAGCCTGCAGGCGCCACGGCCTCGAGGTCCAGCTCTTCGACGCCCTGCAGGTGAGTCGAGAGAGCTTCGGTGGGTTCGACGCCGTGGCGAGCCTGGGCGCGTTCGAGCACTTCTGCTCGCCGGAGGAGTACCGCGCGGGCCGCCAGGAGGAGGTCTATCGCGGACTGTTCGCACGGATCGCGAGCGTCCTGCCCGACCGGGGCCGCTTCTATCTGCAAACGATGGTGTTCGGTCGCAACATGATCCCGCCCGAGCAGATCGACATCGATGCCCTGAGGGGGCTCCCTCCGCGCGGCTCCGACGCGTGGTATCTCGCTCTCCTGGGGCGCCAATTTCCGGGCTCCTGGCTTCCCTTCGGCGAGGAGCACATCGTCAGCTGTGCCGAGCCCTACTTTCGATTGGTTTCAAGCAGCAACGGCCGGCTGGACTACATCGAGACGATCACCCAGTGGAATGCGCGGATCGGCGCGCCGAGCCTCAAGAAGACGTTGTTCAAGCTCGCGCTCCTCCCGCGCTGGCTCACGAGTGCCGACTTCAGGCTCGCGTTCACCTCCGGGGTGAGCGCCAACAAGGTCTCCTTTGAGCGCGAGCTGCTGGACCACTACCGGCTGGTATTCGAGAAGCGGCAATGAGCTGAGCCTCAGACCTCCAGCCCGACCTGGCTAGCCGCGGGCACGCCGCCGTTCGCACGCGTGCTTTTGGGGTATGCCCGCCCTACGACCCGCGCGGCTAGGGGATCGCGTTGCGCGCGTGCGCGAACGTGACCAGGCGATTGAGCTCCTCGTCCCATAGCTTTAGTCGCACCGCGCGAAGACCGTCCCAGAGCGAGAGCGTCGGCACGTCGTGGAGCATCGGGTTCTCGCGATGCGCCCGCGCCAGGTTGTAGTTGGGAATGCGCGCATTCAAATGGTGCACGTGGTGAAAGCCAATGTTTCCCGTGAGGAACTGGAGCACCTTCGGCAGCTTGAGATAAGAGCTTCCTCGCAGCGCAGCGTCGCCGTATTCCCAGTCGGACCCGTTCTCCCAGTACGCGTGCTCGAACTGATGTTGGACATAGAACAGCCAGATGCCGATCGAACCGGCAAGCAGCGCTGGCGGTACCGACACGAGCAGGTACTGACGCCACCCGATCAGCCAACAGAGCATCCCGACCAGCGCCGCGAGGGAGACGTTGGTGGAGATCACGCTGCGGCGCATGCGCTTCCGGGCCCCGCGCGCCACGATGCGTGGGCCTATCATCATCGCGACCACAGGCCCGAGACCGAACATCACGAGCGGGTTTCGAAGCACGCGGTAGCCGGCGCGCCCGCGCCAACGTAGGGCGCCGTACTCGGCAACGGTCAGGGTCTTTATGTCCCCCACGCCGCGACGACCAAGATCGCCGGACGTGGCGTGGTGGACCGCATGATCGTGTCGCCAGCGCAGGAAGGGCGAGTACAGCAACAGTCCCAGCGCCACGCCGAGCCACGCATTCGCACGCTTGGATGGGAAAAACGACCCGTGTGAGCAGTCGTGAAACAGGATGAACGTACGCACCAAGAACGCCGCCGCCGGGAACGCGAGCGCCAACTCGAGCGGATACGAGACCCCCAACGCCGAATACATCGCGAACGAGAGCGCCAGGTAGGGCACAACCGAGGTCGCGATGTCCAGCAGCGCCCGTGCGGGAGATGGCTGCACATAGGGAGCGAGAGCCTCCCTCCACCAAGGCGCCGCTGGACGCCGCCTTTCATTCGCGGGTCCAGGGTCTTGGGGCACGCCACCGGGGGAACCCCCCTCGATGGCTGCATCGAGTCCGTCCTCCATTGGGATCGCCGACCCCTTTCCTGGGCACGCGGACAGCCGGTGCGACCGGCGCATTCCCAATCGGAAGTCAAAAGCATACCTGCTAGATGCGACCTCCAGCATCGGCCCGCCCCTGCCGCGCTCGCGGGCTCCTCGCGGCTGCTATCGTCGACGAATCGTGCTGGGGCTAGGCCCCAGTATCACAGTGCCAGCGCTCGTCGCCATTGCTCCCGGCAATCTCTGCGTTCGCAGCACGCATCAATGCCGGAGGAAAGACAATGGCTACAGGAACCGTCAAGTGGTTCAGCAACGACAAGGGCTTCGGGTTCATCACGCCTGACGATCAATCGGGCGACCTATTCGTGCACCAGAGCGCGATCGCCGGCGACGGCTATCGCTCGCTGAGCGAAGGCGCAAAGGTCACCTACGACGCCGAAGCCGACGCGAAGGGGCCGAGGGCGACCAACGTCCAAGTCGCGTAGCGCCCGCTTCATAGTTGGATCTCGATCGCTCGCCGGGACCGGGCGGACGTCATTCTCGGGCTGCTACTAGGAAGAGCCGGCGCGCAGCAACACCACGTGCGCAGGGTTTAGCCCGATGCGCTGGCCGGACTCGGTTTCCGTGAGCCAGACGAGCTCGAGCAGAGATCCGCGGGCCGCATCGAGTATCTGCTCCTCCACATCCTCGGCCTTTCCCTCCACGCGGCAGGAGGTCCCGCTGACCAGAACTATCTCTGTGCTCGGCGTCAAGCCCGGTCCTTGTGGAGCTTGTGGGTTGCCTGTTCCTCCATCTCGAGTCCCTCAGCGCCCGTAATCCTGACGCATCGGCCAACCGCGGGGGAGCATGGGTAGCGGTCCGCTATGCGGAGTTCGATGGCAGCGCATCGCGCGCGGCGCGCGAGCCGGAAGTCATACGCGATCGCAGCCCCAGGCCCCCAACTTCGCCGATCCGTAGCGGCTTCTTGGCTCAACGGTTGAAACGATCCGTGGGGTTTCGACTCTACCGTCCTCCGCTGTCTCACATGTGATACGTTAGGCCGCATGGCCGATGTCACCATCCGCGATCTGCGCAACCACGGCGGGGATGTCGTGGAGCGCGCGGCGCGCGGCGAGCAGATCACGATCACGCGAGCGGGGAAGCCCGTTGCCGAGCTGCGCGCCGTGCCGCAGACCGCGCTCTCCGCCGAGACGTTGCTCGATCGCTGGCGCCGACTGCCGAAGGTCGACCCGCTCGCCCTGCGACGGGACATAGATCAGGCACTGGACCCCAGCCTGTGAGCGTGGGGGGCGGCGCAGCCCGAGGCCTGCTCGATACCTCGACCGTCATCCTGCTCGGCCAACTCACCGACGCGGCCGCCCTGCCAGCTGAGCCGCTCATCAGCACGGTGACGCTCGCAGAGCTGTCGGTCGGTCCATTGGTGGCCGCCAAAGAGGAGCGCGCGGCACGCCAGGCGCACCTGCAGCAGGCCGAGGCGGACTTCAGACCGCTGCCCTTCGACGCTGACGCTGCGCGCGCTTTCGGACGCGTTGCGGCGTCGCTGCGCCGTGCCGGTCGCAAGCGCTCCGCGCGCGCCTATGACGCCATGATTGCTGCAACCGCGCTCGCCAATGGCCTGCCTCTGTACACGTGCAACCCCGCGCATTTCGCCGGCATCGACGGCCTGGACGTGATCGCAGTTACCGTTCCGGATGCGTAGAGCGGCTCGGGGCAAGCCGCGGAAGGATCGCGAATTCACGGCGTTGCGACCTACCGATCATGCCTCCAGCTCCACTCGCGCAAGGCGTGCTCCTTGCCGACCATCGCATCACCGTGGTGGCGCGCTACGTGGTACCGGCCGGTGGCGTTTGCTCCAGGTCGATTCGGATGGTGATCATGTCTACGGCGAGCGCGCGGAGCGCGACGGCGTTGAATTTGCGGCCTGGCTTGCTGCGGCAGATTGCGCGCTGACGCGCCCGCGAGTCATCGTCGGCGAGGATGTGGGCGGTCCCGCTGCGCCATCGCTGTCGCACGCCGCGCCGTAGGCACAAACGAACTTTGGGATTGGCCTGGATGTTCTTCACGTAATGGGCGCGGTGCCCTAGCTCGGTGATCAGCCAGAACGTGTCGCCGTCGAGGCCGTTGCCGACCGGTGTCCGGCGCGGCTCGCCCGAGTTGCGTCCGGTGCTCTCGAGCAGCGCGTAGAACGGCGGGGCGAGCCCGAGCGCAAACAATGCGCGCACTGGCGGGTTGACGAGGTACTTCTGCAGCCGCCGGACGATCTGGTGCTTCACCGCAGGCGCTCGAGCTCGCGTTCGATGCGCCGCTCGGGAACGGTCCGTCGGTAGGCGCTCGTGTAGTGGGCGAGCAACCCCGCGCCCCAGCCGGTCAGCGGCCAAAGCGGCCAGAAGCGTCCGCCGCTCGTGGCCCAGCCGGCGATCATCGCCGAGTTGGCCGTCACGTAGGCGAGCGCGTGAGCACGAAAGCCCTGCTTGCGGCGCACGCTTCGCTCGGCGTCGATCCATGTCTCGCTGCCCTTCATGTCGTTCCTCCCGGGTCCTAATAGTACAGGTCAGATGATCTAGTCTATACGGTCTGGACTATACGTTAGAGTGGTGGACATGTCAACCGCTCGCCTGACGCCCACCTCCTACGTCGTGCTCGGCCTGCTCGAGCGCCTGCAACCGGCCACTCCCTACGATCTCAAGGGCGCCGCGCAACTCGGCGTGTCCAACCTCTGGTCGCTGCCCCACGCCCAGCTATATGTCGAGCCTGCGCGATTAGCCGCCGCGGGCCTGCTGAACGAGCGCCAAGAACGGGGCGGCCGCCGGCGTAAGCGCTACACGCTCACCGGCAGAGGCCGAGGAGCGCTAGACGATTGGCGAACCACTCCCACCGCCGAACCAACCGAGCTGCGTGATCCAGGACTACTGAAGCTGTTCTTCGGGGCGCCCCCGGGTCCCCTCGCCCAAGCCCAGCTCCAAGCCCACCGCGCCCAGCTGGACTCCTACGAGCACCGTCCCGCCGACCTCCCGAGAGGCGTGCGTTTGGCGCTCGAAGCGGGCATCGGCCACGAGCGCGAGTGGGTCCGCTTCTGGGCCCGAGTGGCAAAGGAAAGCGGGCAGTAGTCCGCTTTCGCGAGCGCGCCATGGTCAGGCGCACTCGTTGCCCTCTCGATGATCCGACACCCTCGCCGCGCCAAGCGGGCGCCGCGACCGCGGTCACCGCTCGGTGATGTCGCTGCTGAGCACTGGCTTTACGTCGATGATCGGTGTCCCGTGCACGGCCTCGAGGTTGTGCACCCGGACTCTGGCGCCGTCGATCGACGCGACGTGCACCCGATGCAGCCCGATCGGATTGGGCCGGTGGGGGGAGCGGGTACTGAAGACGCCCTGCCGCGGTCTGGACACGTCGCGGCGCGGATGCACGCGCAGGACGTCGCGGCGCGCATGATGGAGCCAGGTGAGGACGATGACCTCGTCGCCGGGTCGGATGCCGTCGAGGGCCTCGTGCGCCGCAGGCTCGAAGGCGAGCCATGCGTCCGGCGCCCCCTCATCGCCCTGGTTCGGGGCCGACGCGGGATCGGTCAGTGGGGACTCGACGGTGCCGATCGTGGTGATCGCAAAAGACGGCTGGGTCATCTCACCTCGCTCGCTGCAGAAACTTGGTCTCGGTCTCCGAGAGGAACGCCGTGGTGTTTGGCGCTTCGTCGGTGTGGCCTTGAGCTTGACAGTCGCCGAGCGCAATCGGTTCTGGCGAATCGTCCGGGGCGCGTTGTGCTCGGACCCGTCGGCGCGGTAGGTCAGTTCACCGTCGAGAACCTCGAAGCGCTCCTCGACGGGAGGGTGGAGACGCTCGATGGTCCCGCCGCCGGGCTCCACCCAAAACTCGCCCCGCAGGACCTCGCCCTCGCGGGAGAGCGGAGACGGTAGCGAAAGACCGGATCCTCGATGCGCCGCCCGCACATGGTGACCGACCCTATTTCGCCCTCCTGGGGCGCCGACGACCCCCCGCACGCCGCGACCGCGTGGTCTCGATCCGCCGCTGGCCCCACGGCGGCTTCGGCGTGCGCCTAGACTGAACGCGTGCCGCTCCCACCCGGTCCGCGCGCGCCGGCGCTCGTAAACCTGATCCGCTTCATGCGGCGCCCGATTGAGTCGCTGCTCACGTGGCAGGCGCGCTACGGGGACGTGTTCACCGTCCGCTATGCGGGGTTCGGAACCGGGGTCTATGTCGCCGATCCCGATGCCATCCGCTCGCTCTTCAGCGGCGACCAGCGGGATCTCAGGGCAGGTGAGGCCAACTCCTTTCTCGAGCCGGTGTTGGGACAGCACTCGGTGCTCGTGCTCGACGGCCCCGCGCACCTGCGTCAGCGCAAGCTGCTGCTGCCGCCCTTCCAGGGATCGCACGTTGCCGGCTTCCGCAAGGTGATCCGCGAGGTCGCCGAGCGCGAGGTCGCCGGTTGGCGGACGGGGATGCGCCTGGTCCTGCGCGAGCGCATGCGCGCGCTGACCTTCGAGGTCATCTGCCGCGTCGTCTTCGGCGTGACCGAGCGCGAGCGGGTCAGGCGGCTGCAGACTGCGTTGATGGCGGTGATCGACACGGGCTCGCTCTTCCTCGCGCCGGCGCCGCTGCGTGCGGATCTCGGTCGCTTCAGCCCGGGGGGCCGCCTTGCACGTCGCCTACGGGCGGCCGATGCGATGCTCTACGAGGAGATCGAGCGTCGCCGAGCTCAGCACGACCTCGACCAACGCGATGACGTGCTCTCGCTGCTGCTGCGCGCCCGTGACGAGGAGGGGCGTGCGCTGAGCGACACGGAGCTTCGCGACGAGCTCTTCACGCTGCTCGCCGCTGGCCACGAGACGACCGCGACGGCGCTCGCCTTCGCGTTCGAGCTGCTCATGCGCAACCCAGGCGTGCTCGCACGACTGTGCGAGCGGCTGGATGACGACACCTACCTGGACGCCACCGTCAAGGAGGCGCTGCGCCTGCGCCCGGTGATCGACGGCGCCGAGCGCACCTTGACGGTGCCGCGCGAGGTCGGCGGCCGGATGCTGCCCGCCGGCGTCAAGGTCTATCCGGCGATCCTGCTGGTGCAGCGCCGGGAGGACCTCTATCCGCGCGCTCACGAGTTCCGTCCCGAGCGGTTTCTCGAGGGCGCCCCGTCCTACAGCTGGATTCCGTTCGGCGGCGGCACTCGCCGCTGTATCGGCGCCGCGCTGGCCCAGGCCGAGATGGCAGAGGTCCTCCGCGTGGTGCTCGCACGCGTCGCGCTCCTGCCCGAGCGCGCCGAGCCTGACCCCGTCGTGCTGCGGGGCATCACGCTGGTGCCGCGCCACGGCGTCAGGGTGCGCGTCGCCCCCAGAGCAGATCTCGGGGCCGGCGGTGAGCATGCGCAGAGCACGCGCGCGCCTGCGGTCAGCTAGCGTGGGAGGCCGCCCGTCGCACGCGTGCCAAAGCTGAGTGGGGGCGCGACCTCGGAGCAGTCCTCAACGCCACGGGGTCATCGGACGGACTCCTGGGTCGGCGGCTTTCTGGATCACGACGAAGCGCTCAGAGCCGTCGCGCTGGACGACTGACGCAGCCGGCGGACCAGGCGTGGCTCAGCCGCCGCGAGCCAGCTCCCTGAGCGCCTCGGCGGTCGCCGCATCGGCCGGGAACCCCAGCTCGATCGACAGCTCGGATGTCGTCACCTCTGCGGCCGTGCCGAACGTGGCGACCGTGGCGAAGAAGGACAGCTGTCTGCCGTCGGGCGCGTGCAGACGCATCAGGGGCGTGAGGATGTGCCCCGCGGCCGCATCGGCGGCTGGATCGCGCTCGTATTCGGGCGCCGGGTAGGCGGCCACCTCCTCCAACAGCGCCGCGAGCTTGGTGTCGCCAGTCATTGCCACCTGGCGCTCCAGCCGCGACACGAAATACGCCCTCACCTCGCCCAGGTTGGCGATCCAGGGAGCCAACCCGCGCGGATGCAGGCCGACCCGCATCGCGTTGGCCGGTGGCTCACGGAGCGCCGGATCGACCCACGCGCCCACCGCCTCGATCGCGGAGTTCGTCGCCACGATGTTCCAGTAGCGGTCGAGGACGACCGCCGGGTACGGCTCGTGCCCGGTGAGGATCAGATCGAGCGCCTCGCGCACCGGCGCTAGTTCCGAGTCCTGTAGCGAGCGCTCCGGAAAGGCCGGAGCGTGGCCGGCCGCGAGCAGCAGCTGGTTGCGCTCCCGAAAAGGGACCCCGAGTTGGTCGGTCACGCGCAGCAGCAGCTCGCGCCCAGGCTTCGAGCGGCCCGTCTCGACGAAGCTCAGATGCCGCGTGGAGATCCCAGCATCGAGCGCCAGCTCGAGCTGTGTCATCCGCCGCCGCTCGCGCAACTCGCGCAGCAACGTCCCCACATGGGGCTGAGAGCTCACGGCGGTCATCGGAGGCCGACTCTACTCGCGCCGCGTCCGCCCATCCATTACCCCGAGGTAATCGACAACCCGATCCGCGCGGGCGACCATCTCGATTGTCCACCCCTCACGCGGAGGCAAGAAACATGGCAGAGAGCATCACCCAACGAGCGCCGGGTGGCTCGACCCGAGCCGCTGAGGCACGCCGACGCTTTGGCCCGGCGGTTGAGAACAAGTCCAGTGCCGCTCGGCTGACCGCGCTGGCAGGATTCGCGAGCTTCGACCTGATCATCGCTGCGGCCTTCGTCGCGCCGCCGCTGTGGAACGCACCCGGCACGATGGCGTCGGGGAGCCAGGTCGCCGCCTACGCCCAGCAACATGCCGGGCGGATCATCGCATCGCTCGTCATCTACAGCGTGGCGATGGGCGTGTTCTTGTGCTTCACGGCCGGGCTGTGGTCTTGGCTGCGCGAGCGGGAGCACCCGCCGCAGGCCCTCTCGTCGATTTTTGCGTTTGGCGCCCTCGCCCTTGCCGTGCTGGTCCTGTCCGCGTTCGTACCGGCGTACCTGCTGAGCTACCGCGCACAACCAGCCACGATCGCCGGCCCGTTGGGGGATCTGACCTTCGGGCTGCTGGCCCTCTCGGGTATACCAACGGCCGTCTGCATGGGGGCGTATGCGGTGCTCGTCGCACGCCTGCGCTGCCTGCCGAGGTGGACGGCGTGGCTTGCGGCTGCGGGCGCCGTCGCGCACATCCTCATCGCGGCGTCGTTCGTCAGCCACGGCGCTTTTCTCTCGCTTGAGAGCTTGGTGATCGTCTGGGTGCCCGCGACCTTCTTTGCCTGGATCGCCGCTGCAAGCGCGGCGCTGCTTCGCGCCTGACCCGCGCCGCACGCCGCTCTCGCTCGGGAAGCGTTCGCTGGCCCGATGTGCGCGGCTTATATAAGTTATTGCTACAATAAGCCCCCGAGCTCTTCCTGT
>Ga0066709_100002934_pt1 | contig 12787 bp, 9 predicted proteins | sample GraSoiAngelo_158_FD_79665 | JGI IMG/M metagenome (GOLD analysis project Ga0066709, IMG submission 79665) | Grasslands soil microbial communities from the Angelo Coastal Reserve, California, USA - 14_1009_16_30cm | ecosystem: Environmental > Terrestrial > Soil > Grasslands | place: USA... | reverse complement strand
CAGGCGAATGCCGCCGCTCCGGACGGGGACGGCCGCTCTCCTGCCCCGCGTCAACCGAATGTTCAAACATGATTGACAGCGTATCGGCCCGGCGCTGCGATGCAACATTTCTCGAATTCGCCGGCACGGACTCTCGTGGTCGTGTTTATGACACGGGATACTTAGGCCGAGGCTTGCCCGCGTTCGTCAAATGTGCACGCGACTCGCCACATCTCAGTGGCGGTTTGAACTTTTACCTGACTGGGCCGGTTATCCCTGGCAAAGATCAACGCCATGGTCATTGCGCGCTCTCTGTCGGAGTAGGGTCCGAGATGACCCTGGTTGGCGTCCGTCCTCACTACCCAACCGCGCTCAGTCTTCTCTACGTAGAACGTTTCTCTTTTGGCGGACATATTGTGTTCTTGAAGCTTGCCGGACATTTCACTGCGGCTTCTAATCGGGACGATTAAAAGGAAAAATCATCCCATTACGGCAGGCCACGTCAATGTCAAGTTGTTCACCCCCGACCGGTGAACAGACGGTAAACAAGAATCACCCGCTGGAACGTTATTTCACAGTTGTTCGGCCTTTGACGGTATCGCGCTTCGAAGCGTCCGCGGATGACGTGGACACCAGAAGGCAATCTTTCACTGTGTTCACGGTAACGCCACGCGCCACCGTGACGACCGCGCGGATGACTTGGCTCGCGCCCGGGGCGAGGTTGTTCAGCGCATGGGTGCCGCCAGTCACCGCTGTGGTAATGTCGGTGCCGCCGGAGACGCCGACGTAATATCTTACGGTTAAGCCCGTCGACCCGCCGCTGCCCCGCACGGTGAAGGAATCCGTCGCCGAACCGTCGTTCTGAATCATAAAATCAAAGGTTGCGCTCCGGCCGGCTTTTACGCTTTGGGTCTTGGTCTGGCCCGCGCCGTCGGCATTGTAAACGTTGTCACCTACGTAGGCCGATTCGCTGCTGGTTTTGATGAGATTATCGGGCTGGCGCGTGGCCGGGGGCGGAGGCGGCGCGCCGTTGAGCGAAAGCACCACCGCGGAGTAGGGTGGAAAGGTGAAGGCGAAGGTCGAGCCCGCAATGCTGTAGCTGTTCAGCGCGATGTCGGCGGAGCCGACGCCAGTGCGCGCCGCGTCGTCCTGCGGAATGCCGTAAGCGTAGGCATAGAGGGTGCCGGCGGGCGAATAGCCGTTGAGCGTGACGTTGGCGTTGAGAGCCGTTGAAGCACTCTTATTGATCACCAGCAACGTTAACGAGCCGTCTGCGCGCCGGGCCGCGTAGGGCGCGAGCAGGTTGAAATCGCTGCCGGCCATTACCAGCACATCGCCCCCGCGCGCAAAATATTGCAGAAGCTTGGCCACGTAAAAGGCCGGGTAACGATCCGCGGCGCCGGCGGGATTGGCCGCCGTCACGATGCCGTAGTCGCCGTAAAGGCGCCAGCCATAGAGCGACGCAGAGTTGTTGTTTGCTGTATCCTGGCCGTTGCGCATGTCCCACCAAATGACGCCGTTGAACTCGGTCTTCATTGCCCGGCCGATGCTGTCGGCCAGAAACAGACCATTGACAAGGCTGGTGGTCTGCTTGCCGGGGTTGGAGTAAACGGAATTGTTTTCCGTGCAGACCAATTCAACAGCCGCGGCCGCGGTCCCGAGATAGTCGTTGAGCTGCTGACGGAGGTCGGCGGCGTCCGCGGCCCAACTGCTCGAGGACTGCAGCAGACCCCCGTCGCTCTCCGCGCCCGGCGCCTGCGGGTAGCGGTGATGAATGATGAAGTCTGGGGTGACGCCGAGGCTCCCGAGCACGGACAACATCACCGGCGTCCAGCCGTTGTGCGTCTGGCCGGTGCGCAGATTCGTGGCGGGATGGTCGGTGTAATTTGCGTAGCTGTCTTCGCCCGTGACAGCCACGGCGCCGATCTTGACCGTCGGGTCAACGGCCTTCATCTGGTTGTAGTAATCCCGAAAGCGACTCGCGTATGTGTACGGGTCATGCGGGCGCGTGTTGTTGTCGGTTTCCCAGACGCCGTAATTCTCGTTTCCCACCTCCCAGTATTTGAAGCCGTAGCTCTGGGTGATGTTGGCGTAGCGGACCCAGTCGGCTGCCTCCGCAGGTGTGCCTGAACCGTAATTAACCGTAAGGTAAACCTGGGCGGCGGTGGCGGTGGCAACGTGGGCGAACCGGTCGAATGAGGTGGCCCATTGCCAGGTGTTGTTCCCGGTCGTGTTGGACTGCCAGTGGTAGTCGTCGGAAAGCGAACCGCCCGGGAAGCGCAACGTCTGGTTACCCATCTCGGTCAGCAGCGAAATCGTGGTGGCGGTGTCGAAGACGGCGTCCCAGACGGCGGCATTGACGCCGAAATGACGCAGGTCAACGGTGCGAATGGTCTGCGATGCGTCCACAGTGATGTTCACGACTGAGGGCGGCGGGACGGCCGTAAGACTGATGTCGTCCACATAGAACGTCGGTTGGGTTGTGCCGCTGCGGTCCTGAATCCATAAGCCGTCCATATTCGGCTGGTTGGCCACACCGAGCGACGCCAGGGAGAGGGAGATTTTTTGCCAGGTGTTGGCCGGCAGCGCCGCGAGCGTGACGGCCGGTTGAGCGGAGCCGTTGAGCAGGGCCTGCACATGCAGAAGCTGACCGCCGCTTGCGCCGCCGTGAATCCAGAAGGTCAGATCGGTGTAGCTGCTCGTGTCCAACGCATCGTGGTGAAGGTAAATCGCTTCCCAAGCATCGGCAGTCACGCTGGCCGACTGGGCGCCCGAATGAACGGGTGAACCGTTGGCCAAATTCACCGTGGCCCAGCTCCAGTTCTGCCAGCCGTTAAGCAGGGAGTCCGAATAAACCTGCTGGTCGCTCTGGGCCAACGCCGAGGGCGCCAGGGCTATGGCGCAAACAAACAAACACCGATTCAACAAAATGCGAAATCCAGTCATAACAAACTTGGTCAGCCGGTATTGTGCCAAGGAAGCCGCCTGGGCGGCAATTCCGGGTTCCAGCCGCCTTCCAGTTCGCGGCAACGTCAGCACCGACCACAAAATAATGGCGCTGCCCCGGAAGGCAAGAATCTCCTTCATAGTCAAGCGGCATCGAGCGAGTCCAGCAATTCGTCAACACTGGTTTCGAGCAAACAAGTCGTTTGATCCGCAGCGCCGTAGTAAACCCAGATGCGGCCGTCTTCAAACTCAACAAAGCCGTCGGTGAAAACGACCCGGCCAAAAAACCCCTTCGTTTCGTAATCGGCTTCCGGTTGCAGGAACGGTCGCGACGCACGCTGGAGCACGCGTTCCGGATGGTTCAAATCGAGCAACAAGGTAAAAAGCCGGTAGGTGCCATCGGCGCTGGCGCCGTGATAAAGCTGCAGCCAGCCGGCGGTTGTTTTGAGACACGGCGCGCCGCCGCCAATGCGTTCGTCCTCCAGGCCATTGTCCCGCGGTCGGATCAGACACCGATGTTTGCCCCAGTGGATGAGGTCGGGCGATTCGGCATACCAAATTGAAGGCCGGCCGAACCGGCTGTTGTGTGGACGGTGCAAGGCGCCATAGCAGCCGTTGATTTTCTCCGGAAACAGACAGACATCCTTGTTCTGCGGCGGGAAAATGATCCCGTGCCGCGCGATGGTCCGAAAGTCACGGCTCGAGACCAGGGCTGTGGCCCACGAATCCGGCGAAACGCAAGTGTAGTTGATATAGAAAATGTCACCGATGCGAGTGATGCGGGCGTCTTCAACTCCAAAACTTTCGCTCGAGTCGCCAGGAAAAATGAAGGGACGATCCTCGACGGTAAATCGTACGCCATCCCTGCTGCGCGCCAGACGAAGGTGACTGAGTGTTGAAAGATACGTCTGTCCGCGATGGATGACGTAACGGCTGTCGCTGAGATCCACCTCCGGGTCGCGGCGCGAGAGACGCAAAACATCGGGCCGGCCGACGCCGTTTTCGACCCGCACGATCGGAACAGCGACCTCGCTCGGATCGGCTTCGCCGTCCTCCGCCACGCGCAGCAGCAGCAGGATTTCACCGCCGCAAATCGTCGCCGCGGGATTGAATACGCCGCGGACCCGAAAGCCGGGGGCCGAAGGCCGGACCATTTTCGGCGTGATGAGGGGGTTGGCGGGATGCCGGGTCATGGCGACGGCGGAGTGGAGCGCTTCAGGTCGCCGCCGCGATTCGTCCGGGATCAACCAGACGGTCGTAAGACTCGGTGACGCATTCCGCCAGCCGCAGTTCCTGCAAGGCCAGCAGGAAGGCAAGCGTGGATTCGGCGCCCTGGTTCAGGTTCACCCGGTCCACGTGCAACCCGTCGTAGCAGCCTCCGCTGGCTTCGTCGTAAAGGGGTCGGCCCAGATCGTTGCGGCCGAAAAACCATTCGAACGCCCGCCGCGCCTCGCTCAACCACAAATCATCCTGCGAGCAAACGAATGCCTCCAGGCAGGCGGACACGGCGGCGCTGGCCTCGATCGGTTGCTGATCGAATTTCGCCCGTTGTCCCTCCCGCGGGTAGAATCCATCGGAGCCGATCGGGCGGAAATGTCCGGCTTCCGCCGTCTGCACCTTCATCAACCAGCGCAGACTGCGCAGTCCGATTACGATGGCATCACGATTGTGGGCCAGGCGCCCGCTGACCAGCAAGGCCTGAGGCAACGTCGCGTTCGCATAGGTCAAGGCCGGCTCGAACCACGGCCAGTCATCGCTGGCGTGCTGCCGGAACCCCTCCAGCAGTCGCTCGGTCAGCAACCCGCGCAATTGGTCCACGTGTCGGTCGCCGCTCAATCGTTTGAAATATTCGCTGATAGCGACCAGAGCAAACGCGCAGGCCCGCGCGGCACGCGAGTCGCCAATGGCCGGAAGCGCGAGGTTGAAGAGTTGCACCGCCCACATTTGCAAACTGCGCCGGCGGGAGCGGCCGACGCATGCGCCCAGGGCCCAAAGCGCGCGCCCTTGCGCGTCGTCGGAACCCGCCTTTTCCAGCCAGCGCCGGTCAAAACTCATGAAGTTGCGAAAGACCGCTTTGTCCGGATCAAAGGCGTAGTTAACGAATGCCGCGTAGGCTGAGGCCAGGCTTTGCACCTCGAGCGTATCGTCCCCGGTTTCCTCCAGCAGGACCGTCAAGAGCAGCGCGCGCGCGTTGTCATCAGTGCAGTAACCGTGGTGAAAATTCGGCAGCGAAAAGGTCGCGTGCTGCAGAATGCCGGTGCGATCGGACAACCGTTTGAGGTGATCCAGGCACAGAGCCGGCAGCGCGAGCCGGTCCTGCTCAAGCGTTGGGGAGGGATTCCGCGTTCGGGCGCGTTCGCTCCGAGCGTGGCGCGCGCGCTGGAACGACTCGAGGTAATGACCCGCGACCCGGGACCAGGTTATGTCGCGCCCCATCAGATACGCCCGCTTGCGCATCGCGTGGCGTCGCACGTCGTCGCGCAACAGCGCGATCAACTCGCGCGCCAGCGCGTCGCTGTCGCGGAACGGCACCAGGAGGCCGCGCCCCTCGGAGAGCAGTTCCTCGGCATGCCCGTAGGGGGTCGAGATGACCGCCTTGCCACAGCCGAAGGCGTAGGACAGGGTGCCGGAGACGATCTGAGCGGGATTCAAATAAGGGGTGATGTAAACGTCGGCCACACTCAGAAATTCCTTGAGCTCCTCCAGTGTGACAAAGCGATTGTAGAAAAAGACATGCTGCTGGAGGTTCAGATCGCCCACCAGCCGCTCGAGGCTCAACCGGTAGCTCTCGCCCTGTTCCCGCACCAGGTTCGGATGGGTGGCGCCCAGCACCATGTAAACCACCTCCGGGCAGACCCGGACCACTTCGGGCAGCGCTCGGATCACATATTCGATACCCTTGCCCGGCGAAATCAGGCCGAAGGTCAGCGCCACGGTTTTGCCTTCCACACCGAATTGGTCCTTGTAAAAGTTCGGATCGACAAAGGGCATGTCCGGGATGCCGTGCGGAATGAGGTCGATTTTCTCCGGTGGCACCCGATAAATTTCGCACAACAGACGATGCGCCCGCCGCGTCATCACGACCATGCGGGCGGAGAGTCGGGCGACCTGTTGCAAAACGCGGCGCTGTTCGGGATCAGGTTGTTCCAGGATGGTGTGAAGGGTTGTCACCAGGGGGATTTGCAGCTCGCGCAACAGCGCCAGAATGTGTCCGCCCGCGAGTCCGCCGAAGATGCCATATTCGTGTTGCAGGCAGACCACCTCGGTCTCGCTGAAGTTCAAAAAGTCCGCCGCGCGCTCATACGATTCGAGGTCCTGCTCGACGAGTTCGAAGCGCACCTCCTGCGCGTAGTCGTAGCCTTCAGGAACGTCGCTGACAGGAACCACAAAGCATTCCGTGCCAGGTGACTGAGCGGAAATGGCCCCGCGCAGATCGTGGGTGAAGGTGGCAATGCCGCACCTGCGCGGAAGGTAAGAGCCGATGAACGCAATCCGGCGGAGTTGAGCGGTTGATTTCATGCGTTGTTCATGCGGGCATTCATTCCGTTCCGGGCCCCGATTTCAACAGTGCTTCCAGCAATTCCACCAGCGGGACGGTGGCAAAGCCGCTGCACTGGTCGCTCATGGCGTAGGGGAGGATCAAGTGGCCGGCGTGCGTCATGGCCCCACAACTGTAAACCACATTGGGCACATACCCTTCCCGCTCGCTCTCGGTTGGGCTCAGCAGCGGCTTGGCCAGCCGACCCAGCACCCGCGAAGGGTCGTCGCGGTCGAGCAACACGGCGCCGATGGAATACTTGCGCATCGGGCCGACACCGTGGGTGAGCACCAGCCAACCGGCCTCGGTTTCGATCGGCGAGCCGCAATTGCCGACCTGCACGAACTCCCAGGGATAAGTCGGCCGCAGTAGAATTTGCCTGGTGTACCAGAAATGCAGCAGGTCGGAATACATGAGAAAAATGTTTTCGTTGTCCTGCCGGGACAACATCGCGTAGCGGCCGTTGATCTTGCGGGGAAACAGGGCCATGCCTTTATTCTGCACTTCCGGCCCGTTCAACGTGCTGATTTTGAAGTGAACAAAATCCCGCGTCTCCAGCACCTGCGGCAACACCACCTGACCGTCGTAGGCGGTGTAGGTCGCGTAATAGGTCGTGCTCCCGTCCTCTTCACGGAACGCCACAAATCGCGCGTCCTCGATCCCTCTTTGTTCGGCCGGGCTGGTCGGAAAAATGACGCGCTCGGACAGGCGCTGGGCCGGGTCAAAATGCACTTCGTAGTTCGCCTGGGCCAGGGACAGAATTCCGCTGGCGATCTCCGGTTGGTCGCGCAGCGTCGCCCGTGTCCGCCGCTGTTCGCGCTCCACCAAGATCCTCAACTGGTCGAACGTGAACGTGTCTTCGAGCAGTGACAGGATCTTTTGCGCAAAATCGTTTAATAATCCCAGTTCAAATAACTTTCGCTCGAACAGCTTTTTGTCGTAGCTGGGATTGGGAACAACCTCGCCCGCGTTGACGAGGCGGGTTGGGGTTTTCACCGTGATCCGGCCGTCACGATCCACCTCACCCGATCGCAGAACAATTGACGAAATGTGGCCCTCGCCCGTCGCGCGCAGGCTCAACACGAAGCGGATGCTCCCCTCCGGCAAATCGGATTGGTCCGGATGCGGCACCATCGAGGGATTGAACAGCGCCGCCGCTTCAAGAGAATATTCCTGGGTGAAGTAGGCGCCGAACAACAGTTTGCGTGATTCGCTGAGGTGCTGGTCGGTGATGAGCTGCCCGCGAATCTGCTCGAAGCGGCGCAGGAAAAAAGCGCGCAGCCTTTGGTGCCGGTCGGCGAAATCGCGCAACACTTCCTGAGCGCGGCGTTCCGCTTCCGGCTCCGAGAGTGTCATCACCCGGGCGATGATCTTCAACACCCGCTCTCGGTTCGTGAATTCGAAGGGCCTGAAAAAGACCCGCGAACTGTCCGGTTTAATAATGATTCCCGAGCGTCTGAGTCTCATAACCAAGCCTTTCCGCGTTCTAATAAACCCCAGGACCGCGAGGTAATCAAGGCGCCATCTTTTCCGCGAGTCGGTGCCTGAGTCCGATCGATGGCCCGGCGACCCTGGAACGTGTCGATGACCAGGCTGTGCCGAGGCATAGCGACGCTTCGTTAAACATATTTCGCATTATCCGGGGCAAACAGCGGCGTGCTGAAGTAACGCTCGGCGCGGTCGCACAGCAGCGTTACGACCTTGCCCGTTCTCCCCAGAGAGTGCGCGACTTTCAGCGCCGCGGCCACGTTGGCGCCGGAGGAGGTGCCGACCAGCAGGCCGAACTCGCGGTTCAGCCGGCGCGCCATGGCGAGCGCCTCCGCGCTGGTCACTTTGATTTCGCCGTCCAACGGCGCCGAGCGGAGCAACTCAGGAATGAAACCGTCGGCGATACCTTCGATGCGGTGGCAGCACGGCATCTCGCCGCAAAGCAGCGCCGCCTCGGCCGGTTCCATCGCCAGGATTTTCGCCTTCGGATAACGCTGTTTGACCGCGCGGCCCACCCCGGCCAAAGTGCCGCCCGTGCCGTACCCGGCCACCACCGCGTCAATTGGCCCGGGCACCTGCCGCAAGATTTCCTGCCCGGTCGAACTCTCGTGGTCTTCGGCGTTCAAGGGATTCTCAAACTGGCGCGGCAGAAAGTAACGGCTGTCCTGCGCGGCCATTTCGCGCGACAGATTGATGCCCGTTTGATAACGCCCACCGCTTTGGAATAGAATCAGCTCCGCGCCGAACTGCCGTATGAGCTGACGCCGTTCGTGACTGGCTTCTTCGGACATCAGGATGATGACGCGATAGCCCCTGGCGGCGCCGATCATGGCCAGCGCGATGCCGGTGTTGCCGCTGGTGCATTCGAGAATGATCGAGTCCGGGCGAAGCAGCCCGCGTTGTTCCGCGTCCTTGATCACGGCGGCTGCGAATCGGTCCTTGATGCTTCCGCTGGGATTGAGGAACTCGCATTTGGCGAATATCGTGAGCCCTTCCGGCTCAAAGTGCAGCGGCACGGTCGGCGTGCGGCCGATCAGGGCAAACACTGCGCTGGCGCGGGAGGGGTTCACATTTTTTGTTGATCCGCAACCGTGGCAATCATGGCTCCTCACAGTCCTAGTTCGGTCTTCACCTGGGCAAATTTCTCAACGGCGAATTCCAGGTCCTCCTGCGAGTGCGCGGCCGAGATTTGCGTGCGAATGCGCGCCTTGCCCTTGGGCACCACCGGGTAGGAAAAACCGATGACATACACGCCATGCTTAAGCATCGCCTCGGCCGCTTGCGTCGCCAGCGCGGCGTCTCCGACCATGATCGGCACAATGGGATGGGTGCCAGTCAGAATATTGAATCCGAGTCCGGTCATGGCCTCGCGGAAAAACTTCGTGTTGGCTTCGAGTTTGTCCCGTAACGCGGTCGATTGGGAAAGCAGTTCGAGCACTGTGAGCGACGCGGCCACGATCGGCGGCGCCAATGAGTTGGAAAACAGGTACGGCCGCGATCGTTGCCGCAGCACTTCGACGATTTCTTTCCGACCGCTGGTGTAGCCGCCGCTGGCGCCGCCCAGCGCCTTGCCCAGTGTGCCGGTAATGATGTCCACCCGGCCCATCACCTGGTGGAATTCGGGCGTGCCGCGGCCCCGTTTGCCCATGAAACCGACGGCGTGCGAATCGTCCACCATCACCAGCGCCCCGTATTTCTCGGCCCGGTCACAAATGGCAGGCAGATTCGCGATGAAACCGTCCATCGAGAACACGCCATCGGTGGCGATCAAACGATGGCGAGCTGGGGACGCTTCCTTCAATTTCGCTTCCAGGTCTTCCATGTTGTTGTTTTGATACCGAAAACGCTGTGCTTTGCACAGCCGAACCCCGTCGATGATGCTCGCGTGATTCAGTTCGTCGGAAATGACGGCGTCCTCCGATCCCAGCAAGGTTTCAAACAATCCGCCGTTCGCGTCGAAGCAGGACGAGTAAAGAATCGTGTCTTCCGTTCCGAGAAACTCGCTGAGTTTCGCCTCCAGCGCCCGGTGAAGGCTTTGCGTGCCGCAGATGAAGCGGACCGATGACAGTCCATAACCCCATTGGTCGAGCGCCGCCTGGGCCGCTTTTACGACGGCCGGATGCCCGGCCAGACCCAGATAGTTGTTCGCGCACAGGTTGAGCACCGGGGGGCCGTCGCCGACCCGGATGCGGGCGGCCTGCGGCGACGTGATGACGCGCTCGCGTTTGTAAGTGCCGCCGGCCCGGATTTCCTCGAGCTGTTGTTGCAAATGTTTTCGAAATGAGCCGAACATACCGCTGGAATTGAGACTAACTCTTCACTTCTCGTTCCAGTCCAGGATCACCTTGCCTGACCGCCCGGAACTCATGGCCTCGAACCCTTTTTCGAATTCGGTGAAATGAAACCGGTGGGTGATGACCGGTTTGATATCCAGACCGCTCTGGAGCATAACGGTCATTTTGTACCAGGTCTCATACATCTCGCGTCCGTAAATTCCTTTGATCGTCAGCATGTTGAACACGACTTTGTTCCAATCGATCGAGATTGGCTCGGACGGAATTCCGAGCATGGCGATTTTTCCCCCGTGACAGACGTTTTCGATCATGTCGCGAAAGGCGGCTGGATTTCCCGACATTTCCAGGCCGACATCGAATCCCTCGGCCATGCCAAGTCGTTCCTGCACTTCGCGCAATCCCCCGTTGCGGACATTCCAGGCAACCGTCGCGCCCATTTTTCTGGCCAGATCCAGCCTATACTCATTGACGTCCGTGATCACCACGAACCTCGCCCCGGCATGTTTCGCCACGGCCGCCGCCATGATCCCGATCGGGCCGGCGCCGGTAACCAGCACGTCCTCCCCGAGCACGGGAAATGACAGCGCAGTATGCACCGCGTTCCCGAACGGATCAAAAATCGCCGCCACGTCCCGCTCGATGTTCTTTTTGTGGTGCCAGACGTTGGTCATCGGCACCGCTATGTACTCCGCAAACGCACCCGGACGATTGACCCCGATCCCTCGCGTGTCCTTGCAAAGGTGCCGCCGCCCGGCCAGACAGTTGCGGCACCGCCCGCAAACCACGTGCCCTTCGGCGCTCACGACCTCGCCCGGAAAGAAATCCGTGACGTTCGATCCGACGGCAATTACTTCACCGACGAATTCGTGGCCGACGACCATCGGGACGGGGATGGTCCGTTGCGCCCAGGCGTCCCAGTTGTAGATGTGGAGGTCGGTGCCGCAAATGCCGGTGCGGTCCACCCGAATCAAGACGTCATTGATGCCTGCGCCGGGCGCCGGCACTTCCTCGAGCCACAAACCGGGGCGCGGCTCCCGTTTGACCAGGGCTTTCATTCGCGTGTTCATTGATCGAAGGAGCTTTTTTGCTCGCCGCCAGCTCGGCCGGATTCAGGTGTCAGCGGGGTTTCCAAATGGCCGCCCGCCTGCTTCCATCGTTCGGGAATTGCCGTTCGATATAGTAGAGGCCGGCTCTCTGGATGTCACCGTCATTCGGGCCGACGACCGCGCCGGCCACTATCAGTTCGACAAGTACTTTTCATTTTGCCCTTCCCAAGTCCAACCGCGCCGATACTGTGACGTTCATGTCAACGGACCGTAGGCCGCGGCATGCGATCCCGATGCTGGTCCTCGCGACGGCATTGTGGGGATTGAGTTTTCCGACGACAAAAGCGTTGGCGTTGGCGCAACAGGAGTTGCTTCCGGGCGGCAGCAGTTGGTTTATCGCCTCGCTCTGCGTGGTCTATCGTTTTGCCATCGCGGCGCTCATACTGTTGTTGTTTTCCGCCCGCACGGTCTCCCGGTTGACACGACTGGAATTCGAGCAAGGCCTTGGCCTGGGCCTGTTCGGCGGCGCTGGTATTTTGCTTCAGGTGGACGGGATGGCCTACACTACGGCCTCGACCTCGGCGTTCCTCACCCAATGTTACTGCCTGTTGATCCCGCTTTGGGTCGCCTGGCGGCAACGCCGGCCGCCGTCAGTCCGGGTGTTCCTCAGTTGCGCGATGGTAATCGTGGGCGTGGCGATCCTGGCGAAAGTCGATGGGCAACATCTCAATCCCGGGCGCGGCGAGTGGGAAACCATTGGCGCCTCGGTCGTTTTCACCGGGCAGATCCTTTGGCTCGATCGCCCGAAATATGCCGCCAACAAAGTGACCCATTTCTCCCTGGTCATGTTTGCGGTGATGACCCTGGTTTGCCTTCCGGTCGCGTTGCTGACTGCGGTCCGACCGGCGGACTGGCTGCGCGCTTACGGTTCCGTCGCCACCTTGGGTTTTCTTGGCATCCTCATTTCCTTCTGCACCTTGGGCGGCTACACGCTGATGAACCGCTGGCAGCGCCATGTCAGCGCGACACAAGCCGGCCTGATCTATTGCGTCGAGCCGGTCTTTGCGAGCCTCTTCGCGCTATTCCTGCCCGCCTGGTTCTCCGCCTGGTCGTCCACTGAGTACGACAACGAGAAGTTGAGCGCCCATTTGCTCGCGGGCGGCGCACTGATCACGGCGGCCAACGTGTTGATCCAGTTGCCGTGCGCCACAACCCGGCCTGCAGCCACCGGCCTCGGCGATCCCTCTGCCGTTGGCCGGGAAAATCAGGTGACCGGCTGACTCGACGACACCATTGGGTTCCGAATGATGTCTCACCGCGTGGGATGATCGAAGACTTCAAACAGATTTTGGAATTAAAACCGTCGCCCATTCACGGGCTCGGCGCGTTCGCGCGGGCGCCGATTCGCGCAGGCAGACTCGTGATCGAGTATGTGGGGGAAGAGATTTCAAAAGCTGAATCCGCCCGTCGCTGCGAAGCCGGCAATACCTTCATCT